>Ga0265798_10000783_pt1 | contig 50966 bp, 41 predicted proteins | sample P3T30metagenome_FD_192430 | JGI IMG/M metagenome (GOLD analysis project Ga0265798, IMG submission 192430) | Plant litter microbial communities from East Loma Ridge, Irvine, California - P3 T30 | ecosystem: Environmental > Terrestrial > Plant litter > Unclassified | place: USA: California...
TATGGGGCTATTCGTCTGAATATTTTGATGCACAAAAAAGAAAGGCAAGGTTTAAAGAACTGGCAGCCATGGGCGTTAAAGGCGTTAAAATCGATTTTTGGTGTTCAGACAGGCAAGAGGTAATGGCATCATTACAAGGCGTTTTTGAAGATGCCGCAAAAGAGCATTTATTGGTTAACCTGCACGGCACAACAATGCCAAGGGGCTGGCACCGTACCTGGCCTAACTTTATGACTGCTGAGGGTATTTTAGGTACCGAAAGCTACTTTTATGAACCAAGGTTTCCTGAAAAAGCTGCAGAACAAAATACAGTATTGCCTTTTACAAGAAATGTAGCAGGCCCGGCAGACTATACACCATTTGCTTTAACTATGAGGAAATTCCCCCGTTTAAATACAGGCGTGCACGAGCTTTCTATGGCCATGATTTATACATCAGGTATCATTCACTTTGCCGATTCTAAGGAGGTATTTGAATCATTGCCCGCAGAAGTTAAGAATTTGCTTAAAGAGATGCCTGCAACTTGGGATAAAACAGAATATATTGTGGCAGACCCCGGTACATCATTAGTATTGTCACGCAAAAAAGACAACCTTTCTTACATTGTGGGTATAAACGGCACAAATAAACAACTACCTGTTACCATTGACCTTGCTAAATACGGCAAAGGCTTTACACAGTTCAGGATAATTACCGAAGGTGCTGACCCTCTTATGCAGTTTGATGTTAAAACCTACCCTATTACTTCGGCCTGGAAGTATAGTATGGCTCCAAAAGGAGGTTTTATCATTCAGTTCATTAAATAAATTACACTGCACTAAGTAGTAAAACAAATGTCCCGGGGTTTGCTCCGGGACATTTTGTTTTTATATTAGGCTATACGCAAGCCATAACAAACCCCTGCAAACATTTTGATGTATACACGCATTGGCTTACATTAGCGCAACAAACCTACACAAAATGAAACTTCGTTTACTAACGGCGCTGCTGCTTATAGCACTGCTTTCAACCTCATGCATGTCTTTAGCCCTAAGGGTTTTGGGCGTTTATAATACAGAAGCCGGCTTATCTCTCTATTCTGATGGTACAAAAACCATGGTCTACATACCCATGAGGCACATAGGCACTAAAGAGTTTTATGCCGATGTTAAACATAAGGTAGACTCGCTGCAGGCCGAAGGATATATTGTGTTTATGGAAAGTGTGCGCGTAACCGATTCGCTTACACAGCCGCAAAAAGATACGTTAAAACTTAAGTTACGCAAGCTTACCGGGGTAACCATCCGTAAGGAAGGATACCTTGATACCATAAACCATAAGCTCATGGGGCGTAATTTTAAAAACAGGCGCGGGTTAGTTAACCAGCCAAAATACAGCCACCTGGGCGTAGATACAATTAAAGGCCGTGTTGTAGATGTACCTATGAACAGGCTTATAAAACAATATGAAAGTCAGTACGGAAATATTGTGCTTGATGCCTGCGATTATACTACGCCGTTAGAAGATAAGTACAAATGTGGCAAAGAAAAAAATTCCCGCTCTAACGAGATGATATTAAAATACCGCAATAAAAACCTTGCTGATGCCATTATTGCCGAAAAGCATACTAAAATCGCGGTTTTGTATGGCGCAGCACACGAAAGTGGACTGTTTACCGATTTAAAGGCAGCCGACAGCAAGTGGGTGTATGTTCCTTAGATTGAAAGATTGTTACATCGAAGCATCCAATCGTCGAAGCATCCAATCATCGCACCATCCAATCATCCAATCATCCAATCATCCAATCATCCAATCATCCAATCATCCAATCATCCAATCATCCAATCATCCAATCATCCAATCATCCAATCATCCAATCATCCAATCATCCAATCATCGAACCATCGAACCATCGAACCATCGACCCATCAAATCATCGAACCCATATAAAAATTCAAAAAAATGCACCGCCACTTTATAATATACAAGCCCTGGGGCTACCTGAGCCAGTTTGTGTACAACCTTAAGCGTAACAAAAAGCTGCTGGGCGAACTGCATGATTTTCCGGAGGGTACTATGGCTATTGGCCGCCTTGATGAAGACAGCGAGGGCCTGCTGCTGCTTACTACCGATGGTATGATGAGCGAAATGGTGCGCAGCAAAAAAGTAGAAAAAGAGTATTACGCACAAGTAGACGGGCTTGCTACCAACGATGCTGTAAAGCAATTGCAGGAGGGCGTTGAGATAGGATTTAAAGGCACGCGCTATGTAACAAAACCCTGTAAGGCATTTATATTGAACACACCCCCTGCCCTACCCGAACGTGGAAGGAAAATCCGCGATGAGCGCCATGGCCCTACATCATGGATATCTATAACGGTTACCGAAGGCAAGTTCAGGCAGGTACGCAAAATGACATCGGCAGTGGGGCTGCCCACACTCAGGTTGGTTCGGGTACGGGTGGGCAACACACAACTGGGCAGCCTGCAACCCGGTGATGTTGTAGAAGTTGATGCCATAGATATTTAATATAACATAGTAAGATTTAGCAAAACTTTACATATAGGTTGGTTTTTAAAGGGGTATCTTTAGTCATACACCCTATTTATGATTAAAAAATACGCCATACTGTTACTGCTGCCTCTTGCGGCCCTTGCTCAAAAGCCCATTGAAACCGACAGGCCGGATCAAACGGAAACTGCTGCTATTGTACCTGCAGGAATGCTACAGGTAGAAAGTGGATTTCTGCACAAAAAAACAGCTTCGCATGATAGTGAATTCGAGCTGCCCGAAACACTTTTTAAATTTGGCATTAACCAAAACCTTGAGTTAAGGCTTATAAATACCGTGCTTTACAGTGCAGCCGCAGATAGCACGGCTTTTGGGCTACAGCCTGTAACAGTAGGATTAAAAGTAAATTTATGGAAAGAAAAAAAGGCACTCCCGGAAACATCATTGATAGTACATATGCAATTGCCAAAAGTGGCCACTAAAAACTTTCAGGCTCAAAATTTAGCTCCGGAAATAAGGCTGCTGTTTCAAAACAAACTTAATAGCAATGTAGAACTGGGCTACAATGTTGGCGTAAGCTGGGATGGCGATACTCCCGAACCGGAATATGCTTACACCTTTGCGCCCGATTTTAAATTAAAAAGTAGCCTTAGTGCCTATATTGAAACCTTTGGCTACCTGCCCTCTCATAAACACGCCGACCATTGGGTAGACGGTGGTTTTAAATACCTCATAACAAAAGATGTGCAGGTAGATCTTTCGGGTGGGTATGAGCTATCCTCACATCAAAAACACCACCAGTTTTTTGAGGCGATTGGGGTATCGTTTAGGATATAATGTTATTAGTCTACCAACTCTATATTCTTAGCATATTACTCATTATCAGATAGTTTTGAAGTAAATTTCTTTATAAAGATTATGATTTAATATTCAAAATTGCGAAGTTTGCAATATTAACAACGCAAACTACACTCCTTTTGGAAAGTACGGTACTTATACTTGCAGGATTTATAATCGGAACATTTGGCACACTCATTGGTGCCGGTGGCGGCTTTATACTCGTACCCCTGCTTCTTATCTTTTACCCTGAACTGGGTCCTGAATTAATTACGGCTATATCTATGGCGGTGGTTTGTGTTAATGCTATATCGGGCACTATGGCCTACGCACGCTCCGGCAGGATAGATTATAAGGCCGGTATTACCTTTGCGCTGTTTACTATACCCGGCTCTATTTTGGGGGCACTTACGGTAAAATACATCCCACAAAAACTTTTCAACCTCATATTCGGCATATTGCTTATGGTGCTTGCCTCCTACCTGTTGTACAAAAACCGTACAAAGGCGCCACAGCTTGTGCTAGCTACAGGTGGTAAAAACTTTAAACACCATATACTCACAGACCGCGAAGGTGTAACGTATAAATATTGCTACAACAGCACTCTGGGCAATGTAGTAAGTGTACTGGTGGGCTATATATCTCCTTTGTTGGGTATTGGCGGAGGTATTATACATGTGCCTGCCATGGTAAACTGGCTAAAATTTCCGGTGCATGTAGCTACGGCTACGTCTCATTTTATACTGGCAGTAATGGCTACGGTAACCGTTATTACCCATGCCAGTATGGGCACCTACGAAAACCCCGAAACCGTGCGTATGGTGCTTTACCTGGCTATTGGTGTGGTTCCAGGTGCACAGCTTGGCGCTTATTTTTCTCACAAAATAAAAAGCCATGTCATATTGCAGGTACTATCCGGATGTATGATATTAGTAGGTATACGTATTTTAATTAATGTGCTTTAAAACGTATTAATTGCTTACTTTTGCAAAAAATATTTTAAACCATGAAATTTAAGCACCGCCTTGCTTATTATCTTTTTGGCCTATGCCTTGGAGGCTTTTTAGTCGCCTTTATTTTTACAGGCCGCGGACAGGATTTTTGTTATCTGCCAAACTGCAGGGTACTTAAAAACATTCGCAGCAAAGGTTTTACCGTATCTAAAGAAGCCCAGGCTAAATTTAATGAGAACTGGGTAACAAGTGACGACATAAAAAAGACACTTGAGTATGGCGACATCGATTTTGATAAGAGCAACAAGCAGGAAAAAGGTGGCGGCAAATTATATATTATTCAGGGCCGCAATGCTAAAAATGAGCCGATTACTATTGAAGTTGTAAATTTTGAAAATCGCGCTGTTTTAAAGGACATAAAAAAACAGTAAATTTTTCTTTAATTTTATTGTTAATATAAATTCTAAGTGTATATTTGCACTCGCAATAACAAACAAGGCTTGCTTGGAAAATATTGCAACATTGGGGCGATTAGCTCAGTTGGTTCAGAGCATCTCGTTTACACCGAGAGGGTCGGGGGTTCGAATCCCTCATCGCCCACCAAAAGTAAGCTTTATATCACTATAAAGTAAGTTAAATCACAGAAAACCTGCACTTTACGAAGTTGCAGGTTTTTTTATTTTACCCCTGCACCCATCAAAATTTGCAAAAACGCCCAAAGTTTAGGTGGTAATTCGTGGCACAAAACATTTTTTTAAAAGTGTGCCACAAAAAAGGGTTTAAAATATTGATTATCAACATGTAAACCTGCTTAACGACTTGATTTAAAGACGCTATAATTCTAATTTTATTAATTTAAAACAATTGAATTATGCTAACAGCAAGTTTTGGGTTAACCTTCTTCTTGAAGACCCCGCGAAAAGAAACAAATGTAAGGGTAATCTATCTAAGGATTACCGTAGACGGAGTGCCAAAGGAAACGTCCACCAGGCAGCAATGGGACGTTACCCGTTGGAACCAAAGAACCGAACGTGCTACCGGAAATAAGGAAGATGCTCGGAGTGTAAATTTCTTTCTGGACACGCTACAGTCGAAAATCCAACAGTACAAAGGCGAATTGTTATTGAATGGACAAACTATCACAAGCCAGAAGCTGATAGATTATGTGCTTGGTAAAACCGTTTCCAAAGCGAAGATCGTTGAAGAATTCCAAAAACACAATGATGAATTATTGGCATTAGTTAAAAGGGGTGAATATGCCATCGGTACACATGTGCGTTTTGAAATCGCTAAAAAGCACGTGAAAGAATTCGTACGCTTTAAGTACCACGTAGATGACATGGATTTCCATGAACTCAACTTTGAGTTTGTAAAGGATTATGAGTTTTACCTAAAGACGGTTAAGAATATCAGCCATAACACAGCGGTGAAGTACATTACTAACTTCAAGAAGATAGTGCTCCTCGCCATTGACAAGGAAATTATAACCGCCGACCCTTTTAAGCGTTTCAAGGCGAAGAAAGTCAAGATCCATAAAAAGCCATTGAGCGCGCATGAACTATCACTTTTGGAGAACCATACCTTTTCTACCCCACGCCTTGCGACGGTGCGTGATATTTTCGTGTTCCAATGCTATACCGGGCTAGCCTACATTGACGCTTTCAACCTGAAAATACAGGATATTAAAATTGGTATCGATGGAGAAATGTGGATTATTAGCGAAAGGCAAAAAACCGGAAGCAATATCAATGTGCCTCTGTTGCCAAAAGCAAAGGCCATTATGGAACGCTATAAAGACCATCCGCTTTGTTTACAGCGAAATTCTGTACTGCCGGTAACCTCCAACCAGAAGATGAATGCCTACCTGAAGGAAATAGCTGACCTGTGCGGCATTGAAAGCACGTTAAACACCCATAAGGCCAGGCGTACTTTCGGAAGCACTGTAACGCTTAATAATGATGTGCCTATACATGTAGTAAAAGAATTGCTGGGGCATCAATCGGTCAAGCAGACTGAAGAGTATGCGATTACTGAGCAGCAATCTGTCGGAAGGGAAATGAAGCAATTGCAGCAAAGGTTACATCAAAGATCTGAAATCCCTGAAGACCCGACATCAGCAAATGTTTTAAAAATGCAGGAAGAAATCATATCCCTGAAAAAGCAACTGGAAATGGTCAACCAAGATAAGACCGAAATCAGGAGTGTACTCAGGATATGTAGGTAATGATTTTGGCATAGTTATAATTGTTGCCACACTGAGGCAACAATTATAATAATCAGATAATGTGCTCACTCAATTGTGTCATCAGTGATGACACAAATTCAAAGCTCCAAAAAATATAAGTCAAAACATTTCTTTGTAACCAATTTGGTAACATTTTTTAATATATTTGCAATGAGAATAATCGCGATAAAAACTTTAAAACAATACTACGAGCGTAACCCTGTCTCAGAACATTCCCTCCTGACATGGTACGAGGAAGTGGAGGCTGCTGAATGGGATAGCCCAAATGAATTAAAAGCCCAATTTGGCAATGCTTCTATAATTACAAACAAAAGGGTTATTTTTAATATTCATGGTAATAATTACCGACTAATCGTAGACCTAGAATACAAGTTAAAAATTGTATTTGTAGTTTGGGTTGGAACCCACAAAGAGTATGATAAAATTAATGCAAAAGAAATAAGGTATGTTAAGAGTAATAAAAAATGAAGAGCAATATGAGGATGCCCTTGAAAGGGTTTACGATATGATGCAACAGGATATTGATGAAGATTCTGAAACTGCTGACGAACTTACCATCCTCTCTATGTTAATTAAAAAGTATGAAGAGGAAAACTATCATGTACCCAACCCGAGCCCTTTGGATGCTATCCGGTTTAAAGTGGAACAGATGAATATATCAGACGCAGAGTTTTCTAAGATATTAGGGGCACGATCACGTAAATCAGAAATTTTATCAGGTAAAAGAAAGCTAAGCCTTTCAATGATACGGAACCTGAATGTGAAATTGAAAATTTCGGCCGATATATTGATACAGCTTTATTAAAAGCATTGTTTATTTTTGGAAAAGCAATTACATTTAAATTAGTATATGTCATAATTTATAATTGTCGCCTCAGTGTTGCGACAACTATAATATTTTGTTTTACAGTGATTTAAATTTGTCGCCTCACTGAGGCGACAAATTCAACAACCAATAAAAAACTCGCATCATCGGTGCGAGTTTTTTCATTTAGTTACCTTCTGTCATTTTATCAACAACTCCACCTCACTTCTATATCCCGGATGATAACACGGTGTATAACGTATGTATCCCATTACCTGAAGTTCCTTAAAGTACTTATGATAGGTTGGTAATGTTTTGATATGCGAAAGCGCCATGATTTTGCTGCGGCTGACCCTGATAAACTTTGATTGTTTTTGTTTGTAGCCCAAATGCAGGATGGCACTTAACAAAGCAAAATGCCAGACGTTAAGCCCGGCATCCTTCTCAAAGAACCTGATGTAATCCTGAAATTCATGTAGTTCCATAGCCAGTCTGTTTATCATTAAACAAGCCCATTATATCAGCCTTGCTGTAATAATAAGAACCCAGCACCTTTTTAAAACGTACCTTGCCTGTTATTCTCAGGTTCTGTAAAGAACCTGCCGACATATCCAATAGCTTTCGTACTACCCTGCTCTTAAGCCACTCAGGATGCAGGTTATTTTTTTCACCTGGACCTGACTGGATTATTTTTTTTACCTCACCGATAATCAGCATACCAAACTGCCTCAAATCATCTTTTGTTACTAGCTCATCCATACCTCATTATTTATCCTGTTCGACATCGAGCAACCAATAAATGGTTAATGCATAAAGGTACGACAGCATTTTCAAACGATCCTCATCGAAATTCAGCGGGGATCATTAGCATATTCCAATGTTAAAATTATTCCGGCTTCAACTTCTGATGAAGCGCATAACGCTCATCCAGTGTTACCGTTTCCCCTATGAGCATTAATTACTGGGCATAAATATGCATTGCATACCTACATGAAAGGCAGAAAAACATTGGTAACATCAATATTTCATTACTAATAAAAGCCAAATCAATTGTCTCATCACTGGTGAGACAATTTCTAATACTGATATAAAAGGATAGTATAATTTTAAAAATCAGTAGAATTCGGAACAGCCGATAATGTTGGCTAAACTAATACAGCTTAAAAAGAAAAGCGGAATTCACCTTATGAATCCCGCTTTTTTACTATAAATATTGAAATGAAGAAATAACTGGGTTTGCTACCTTAACAATACCTGGCCTATTTACTGTTTATCCCTGAAGCTGTTTCAGCTTTAAATGCAACTGGTAACAATCATCCAGAACCTGTGATTCTTCCATTGGCATAAGTTGTAATGCAATGTCAAGTACACTTGAAATATTGCTTGCAGAATGAAATTGTGGAGATAGATCTTCCTGGGCATCTAATGCCACGATGCAGACCTTTAAAATATCCATAATTGACAGTACCAGGTGGTTATAACCACTAAATTGTAACTCAGCACTATAGGAGTCCTTTCCATAGCGATGCGGCTTAAGTATATTGAACTGCTGCGCATTTTCAATTTTGTTTGCAAAATCTGCAACATCTTTTAATTTTTCAGTTTCCATACAACAGTAAATTTCAGTTTTTCAGTTTCCTTTATTAATGGCAGTGCCTCTTTCTTTAAGTTTCAGATGCAATTGGTGGCACTCATCAAGAATCTCTCCCTCGTCGTGGGGTATTAACTGAATAGTAATTTCCAGAACGCGTTGCAGGTGGAAACTTGGATTGGCGATCTGACCCGAATTTGAAAGGTCATCATTATAAAGTGTATGGAGTGAAATTTTAAGTAAATCCCTGATGGTAGACAGCAATTCCGAATAGTTATCGAAATTCAGGATTACACCGCCTACATTTTCGTTTTTAGTTTCGTCAGAGAGCTTAAAAAATGTCGTTGTACTCAATTCATTGATGAAATCAGCTACATCGCTATTATACCACAGTCCAACGCCGTTATTTTCTTTAGGTTCAGCCTCTGTAATCTTGCGATTGGCTTTTATCTTCTCTTCACATTTTTTAATACGGGTTTTAAACAATTTGGCAACATCTTCTAAAAACTGCTTAGCTTTATTAATACCAATCAGTACTGCTTCTTCGGTGAATGCGAACGTTTCATTGTGCCGTACCGCTGTACAGGCATTGTCAAGCTGTTCCAGGACTGTTTGCTCTTCTATATTTTCAGGGTCGAACATTTTTCCAAATGTTGGGGCAATGTTTGCAATGTAAAGCTGCTGCTCCCTTAAGCTTTCCGAAGAGGTGTATTCGCCCCTAAGAATCCACGATGCTATCTGGAAGGTATGTTTTAGTGACTGGTGCAGGTGGAATGCTGCCTGCTTATAGTCTCCGTATCTTTCATACCAAGTGATATAACAAAAGGAATTATGAGCCCACGAATTAATTTCCAGATATTTTTTCTCGGCATTGCGTATTAATTTTTTAGGATTATGATGTTTAAGGCTGAATAACATATTTTCAGTATCTGAACTATAGACCAATTCGCTTTCAGTAGCATAAAGCATTAAAAATGGGCTTCCCTCTTCCCAAATGTCTGTAGCCCACCAAAGCTCAAAAAGTACAAATGCAAATTGGGGGTATGGCCTCATAACGCGCTCAACAAAAGACTCTACATTTTCAGAATCAATTGCACATTCTTTAGAAAGGATCAATGTGATTATAGTCCTTGAGGCAATTTCAACGCTTTCTAAAGAAATATAGATAGAATGCAATGGCAGGAATTCCAATAGGGTTTTTACTAACTTTTCTAATGCTTCCCGATCTGTATGCGCTACAGGTATATTTATAGAATGTTCCATGATAATTATATAAATGTTTTAGAATTGATGATAATGAAGGACAGCATCTTTCTCGCCTTTGCTTTGACGCACAAATAAATCCACGTGTGCTAAAAATTCCTGACATCGCCTTTCGAGTAATTGTACATCTACATTTTTCACGTTGTCATGGGAGGTATATCGCAATTCCCATACAGGGGTATTCAATAACCGGAACATTTCCTTTTCTACTTTGGAGGCCTGCGGAAAAAACTCGGCTGTAAGTGTTGTAAACAGGCTGCAAAGCTCAAAAAGATGGTTTAATGAAAAGTGGTTTGGCGTATACCCAAGTATAAAGCGGATTAATCCGAGACAGGCCTGCTCTACAACCTGATGCAGAATAATGGGCATGATATCGTGCCCCCTGTTGCAACCGTCATCCTGAATACTGTTGATCAAAATTGTAGCTATCCGCATCCGGTCATCAAAGTACCATTCCGCTTTACTTTTATTTATGTCATTTCGATCTTTAAGTGCTAAATCCAGGCTCATAATGCCATCTGTATAAAGTAATTGTCCTTTAACCATTACTGAATTGTAGAACCAATTTTGGTCAGTATATTTATTTACGCCCACAACTTTATGGACAAGTACGGTAGCAGTACACGCACCTTTAGTCTTTGCCTTTATAGTGTCCGCTATATCGTTGCTAGGGCTTTTATTACTCTTATAGCAAAAAACTAAAAGATAGTAATGCACGCTTTTACTACCACTTACTGCTCCCTCGCAGACTACATTATTATAATTATCTGTGAGGCCACGCATTGCAAAGCAGTAAATTGCCGCAGTTTTCACGGCCTTGCAGACAATATTTATAATAACCTGCTGATGGTCGATAGGTATTTCAACAGCAGTCGTGTTTTCAACAATAATCGTCTTTTCCTGAATTGAATCGGAAAGTTTCGTTTCTATAGCCTTGTCAGTTATTTCTAAACAATCTTTATTATTTAATACTATATTATCTTCAGCAGCTAATTGATTAGCTGCGGCGTGCGCCTTAGTGATACAATTCTGAATCGATGCTTTAAAAAGTTTTTCCACTTCCTGCTTAGCTAGTTGCGTTTTAAACAGCAATGCTTCTACGTCAGCCCTCTTAGGTTCATACCTATCCTTCCTACGGTATGCAACATAACATGCATACAAAGCTTTAGCAGCCGGTCATCTTCAGCATCGGCAACATTGAATAAATTTGCGAGTGAAGGCGCAAACTGCCTCACATAATCCCGATGCTCTGAAAGGTCTTTAGAAAACAGCTGTTTACCCATAAGGAAAAGTTCGGCAGTTTTGAAAAGTTGCTCCAACATTTGGTGCAAAGTATAGCCAGCCTTGAGGAACTCTTCATACTTCAAGCACCTAGGGAAATCGGTATACCTGCCCTCAATTTTAGATATCGCACGCTTGTAGTGCTTTTTTGTCCTTGACAGTAAATCTATCGCCAGTGTTGTTTCAGGAAAAATTGTGTGTGTACCGTCGGAATTACGGTGTGCCATTTCGCCCAGAGCGCAATGGTTAAGGAAATAAAGGTTACCCTTACGTAGTCCATCGTCAGTATAATCGCATGAAAATACCCTGAATGCAATATCGGGATAGTTGCTAAAGATGCGCTCTAATGGCAGTAATAGGTCATTATCAATACGGCTAAAGGTTGTGTCAATAATAAGGGTAAAAATCGTTTCAGGACAAGTATTGTTATTGACTGATATAAAGATACTATCAGGACTGATAATATCCAGGATCTGATTGCCAAGTTTTTCCAATAGGTGCGCATGTGGGTGTACCTTTGGGATTAATACATGGTGTTTCATAATTTAGAAATTTGAAGTGGTAAATAAATGAAATTGTGTATTTTTGTTATACCATAGAAAGTAAGTGACACATAGCACCGTACACAACCAAAAGAAGTTGTATACTACCAGTTAACACTTGTTTTTTACCAACTATAAAATTCTTACAGAATTTTCAATATCTTTGAATTATGAGCACAGCAACTAAAAACCATATAGGAAGAAAAATTAGCCGTATATGTGAATTACGTGATATGAAGCAAGATGCTTTAGCAGCTGCTCTTGGGATTAGCCAGCAGGCAGTTTCAAATATTGAAAACTCCGAAACTGTTGATGAAGTAAAATTGGAAGAAATTGCGAAAGCTTTAGGTGTAACCGCAGAGGGTATTAAACAGTTCTCTGAAGAAGCGGTTTTTAATATTATAGGTAATACAGTTACAAATAATGATAATGGCGCATTGTTTAATTATTACCCGACATTTAATCCTATAGACAGGTTAATAGAAGCTTTTGACGAAAACAAAAAGCTATATGAGAGATTGTTACAAGCTGAAAAAGATAAAATAGCTTACTTAGAGAAGTTGTACATTAATAAATAATAGATATTTTTGATGGAATATAAAAAAAAGTTTTTTGAATGGCTATCCTTAGAAGTTGAGGCTTGGAAAAATGGGGGAGATAAAAATTTTGAATTTCAATTTAAAATTAGCGTGCCTGTAATTTCAAAACAAGAATTAGATTTATTTTGCCAACAACGCGATTTAAGATTAATTGAGGATAGCATAGGTAATTATACAATTACAGGAACCAACGAGTAAACTAATTATAAAATTTAGCTAAGCCCTGCATTTATTGCCGGGCTTTTTTACAACAGATTTATAAATTTAAAGATAATTATGGCGCTTAAATTAATAGCTATCAGGCCACTGATGAATTACAACGCTAAGTTTTTAAAGAATTTAAAAAAAGCCGAAGTTTATAAATTTTACAATGATTGTAAATTCACATTTGCTGAAGATAATCCTGCGAAGGAAATTTTGAGCATGGAAATAGTAAATGATAAAGTTCCAAAAAATTTTTATGATGTAGCCTATTCTACCAACTTTCTGGATAATCTGGAAAAACACAATATATCTATCAGTATTTCTGCCATCGTCGGCAAAAATGGAAGTGGTAAGAGTTCATTAGCAGACCTTTTTTTGGTATCACTTTTTTTTATCAGCTACAAACTTAAATTTGTCGAAAGTGCAGATTTTATAGAAGATGATGATGAAATTGAATATGCTCGATATAAAAAGGACATAAAAAATATGGAGGATAATCTTGAAGTAGAAATTTACTATCAATTAGATGCTGATTTATTTAAGTTAAAAATCACGAAGGGAAGTATTTATCTTGACCGTAGCATTCCCGGTGAGACAGTCTACCATTTTCAACAAAAATATATAAGCATTGAAAAAAAAGGAGACTTACCTCCTTTCTTCTATTCAATGATTGTTAACTATTCAATTTATGGATTTAATACTAACCATATGGGTATATGGCTTAAAGGTGTATTTCATAAAAATGATGGTTATCAAATGCCGATTGTAATAAATCCATATAAAAATATTGGAAATATCAACATTAATACTGAAACCTATTTAACTAGGGGGCGTGTTTTGTCCAACTTAGTGACAATTAAAGATTATAGAAAAACTATAAATTCAAAATCAGAAGTTGACAAAATCGAAATATATTTTGATCGAAATAAAAATTATACCGATAAATATTCACCTGAAGAACTTGCTGAATTTAGAGATAAGCTAATAGTTCCCTTGTTTGAAAAGATGTTTATAGGTGAGTATTTTTATCCATATGAAGATACGCCAATTGTAAATCATGCTGAGTATTACCTTATGCAAAAGATTAAATTAATCCCATCTAAATATAAAATTTTTGAAGCGTTTAAAGAACCATTAGATGATTCTTTAGTTAGCAAATTTATAGATGCATTATACAAAAATCGAACTCATATTACATTAAAAATTTTCCAGACTCTTAATTTTATTCAAGATCATTCTTACTATGAAATACCTTCTGGTGATTTTCGAACAAATTTAGATTTCGATACTGTTACTAGAGCAATTGAAGAAAAAATAGATAAACAATGGTTTACACAGCCAGTTGAATATTTACCACCACCATTTTTAGTAACGAAAATTGTCTTTAAGGACGGAAGTACATTTGACGATCTTAGCTCTGGCGAGATGCAAAAGATTTTTTCACTAAATTCTATAATATATCATATTTCGAATCTTGATTCTGTAAAGAAGCATCATGTTTTAGAGAGCGCAGAACCACCAATAATTTATGAACACGTAAATTTAATTTTAGACGAAATCGAACTTTATTATCATCCCGAATATCAAAGAACATTTGTTAACGACTTACTTAATTTTATAAAAAATGCAGAATTTAAAAGCATTAAAAATTTTAACATTTTATTTTTAACTCATTCACCATTTATCCTTTCAGACATTCCGAATTCCAATATCTTGTTTCTTGAAATTAGTGAGCAAAATGTGCTAATTGAAGGAATAACAAAGACTTTAAAGTTATCGATACCGCAAGAAATTAATGAGCAAACATTCGCGGCAAACGTTCACGAGATTTTTAGGTCAAGTTTTTTTATGAAATCTACAAAGGGACAGTTTGCTGAAAATAAAATTACGGAAGTTATTAGATTCTGTAAAAAAGTTGAGTATTGCGATGATTATGATGAATTGAAATTATTACAAAATTATTATTTTGATAAGAAGCGTGAATTCGAAATGCTAATTGAATTAATTGGAGAGGAATATATTCAGCTAGTTCTAAAAAACAGTCTTGTTCGAATTGATCAAAAATTAGTTCCTGAAAAGGAAAATCTAGAGAAAAGAGCTGCTGCACTTGAGGAAGAGTTACTGAAAATTAAAGCTAGATTAAATGATAAAAGTTGAATATCCATTTTCACAAATTAATTCATCAATTAGTAAGAAGCAATTTAATGATATATATTATGACTTGATCAAAGGAAAAGTGGATGAAGTTAAAATAAATAAATTGTTGGATCCGTTAAAAGTAGCAAAAAGCGAAAAATTAACTCTAGAGAAAATACTCATTGCCGATTTTCACACACTTGTAGAATACAGTACAATTATTGAAAAAAGTAAAATAAAAAAAGATTTAGTTAACTGTTTTCAAGTAGCTAGAGACAAAAAAAATATTTCCGTTTATGAAAATGCTCAAGGAGCTATTTCTGAGTTTTTTATGGTTAAAGGCTTAAATATGAAGTCATGCCATTACTGTAATATTGACTATATTAATGTCTTTGAGGAACGATATTCTTATACTTCAGTCGAAGACTTTATTATCAATGCCCCTAGAGAAGTACTTTTAAAAATGCCAGAAATATCTGAAGATACGGCTAGGAGTATAAGAAATGTAAGAACTTGGAATAATGTTGCCTTACAGCTGAGAAATTTATTGGGTGAACGAGTTTATAAAAAGATCAGCTCACTTCTAAATGGGGACATATCGAGAAATTTAAAGCATTTTAATTATAAAAACATCACTGTTCTAAAAAATCACTTTACATTAGATCATTTTTTGCCGAAGAATGATTTTCAATATTTTAGTTTAAGCTTATATAATTTAGTTCCATCATGTAATTCATGCAATTGTAAATTTAAAGGTGCGATGGAGTTCCTTCCAACTGCAAAGCTAAAAGCATTATCTCCAACGTCAGAGAGTTATGTTCTTCACAAAGATCTAAATTTTAAGTTATATTTTGAAAATACAGATGGAAATGTAGAACGTGCTTTGAATAAAGTTAATATTTTAAATGACTTCACAGTAGAAATTGAAAATAGGAATTTGCTTGAAGGATTTGACACATATTTAAATATGTTCAAACTGAGGGGCAGATATGAATTTCATCGACATGATGCTTTAAAATTAATTAAGAAAAGAAAGGATTATTCGGATTCTCAAATTAAAGAAATATCAAATTTTTTAATTGAAAATGGTATTTATAAAGACGAAGAAACAATTAAAGTTGATTTGTTTGGCAGCATAATATTTAATGATGAAGAAAAAAATGAACCATTTGCTAAATATAAAAGAGACATTGCTACGCAATTGGGATTGATTAAATAATTAGTTTTCATTCTATTACAGGTATTACTGATAGTGACTAATCTATCAAATATCATAGGTTAGGAGTGTCAATAAGTTGTCTATTGTAATTTATATTATTTGTGCACACATCGTATGCACAAATAATAAACAATCTGAGCACAATACAGCTTATTATTTCGGCAAAAAATCTTCCGGAAAACCATCAGGGTTTTGCCAAAGCATTGGTCAAGAGCATGCATGAAATGTATGCTCTTGAAGCGTCAACGACCCCGTGCAATCATATTATCCGATGCAACCACACCTCCCTAGGCTGAAATGCCATCAGCCTACTAATACCATCAATTAACAGACTTACTATAAGCTTACATTCCTACTAATTTCATTCAGAAAACGTCAAAAAGGGCAGCTAAGTTAGCAAGGGATCTGGAAAGGCGGGCGCATAATGGCTACGCCACCCCCACAAGGGGGGACTTATAGCCCGCCTTTCCAGATTCCTTGCCGGCCACTTGCTTTCTTTTTTTCCGTTTTTTCTTTTGAAAAAAATTTGATTTGGATGATGCGACGGCTGAAAAGAAAAAAGATGAATTCGTAACGCTTTTTTTAAACATTTTAAATCTTAAAAATCATGGGACACAATCTTAATTTCAACGAAAACACAGGCCGTTATTCTTTTTTCTGCGTAAAGGAAAAAGCATGGCACAATTTGGGGCAAGTAGTAACTGATTACCCAACGAGCGCAGAAGCTATTAAACATGCAGGCTTAGACTATCAGGTGGTAAAGTCGCCACTGTACACCAAAGGCAATGATATTGTGCTAACCGCCAGCGGTTTTGAAACCGCCAATGAAAAGGTATCCGTACCAAATTACTTTGCCAATGTGCGCAGCGATAACAACGCAGTATTAGGTGTTGTCGGTAAAGATTACCACATTATACAAAACCGTGATGCCTTCACTTTTTTTGATGCTATCGTAGGCGGTAAAGATGGTATTCTATACGAGACTGCCGGCGCATTGGGAAATGGCGAGCGTATTTTTATCACGGCTAAATTGCCAGGCTATATCCGTGTGGGCAATGGCGATGATGTAACGGAAAAATACTTGTTCCTGACCACCTCCCACGATGGCAGCGGAAGCATTACAGCAGCCTTTACGCCGATACGTATCGTTTGCAGAAATACACTTAATGCCTCCTTGAAAAGCATGACCAATGTAGTTAGGATTAAACACACTTCAGGGGCAAAGCAACGCCTTGAAGATGCCCACAAAGTTATAGGGTTGGCAAACACCCTGAGCTTCCAGTTAGAAAACATCTTTAATGAATGGGCTACGGTAAGGGTAAAAGATACCGAAGTAAAGAAACTAATACAGCTCGCACTTTGTCCTAATAAAGAAACCTATGATCTGCTTAAAAAAGGTGCGGAGGACGAACTCTCAACAGCCTTTAAAAATATGGTGGAAGATGCCTTTGCCTATGCGATGGTAAATGACACCCAACTGATGGATACCACCAAGGGTACTTTATTTGGCGCGTACAATGCCGTGACGGGATACTATCAGAATGTCCGCAACTATAAAGATGATGAGGCAAAACTGCAATCTATTGTCATGGGTGGCACGGCTCAAACAAAGGCGCAAAAAGCCTTTGAACTGTGCAGCGGTTTTGCCAAAAATGAAAACGGCATTTTCCTCTTAAACTAATACCAGATACTATCAATTATGCAAGGGACAGGGACTAAAAACCTGTCCCTTATTTTTTTGATCCCCATCGAAATTCAGCGGGGATTGCAATCTTCATGTAAGCGTATTAACTTTATAATACATAAAAAGCATCTGCCGGAGGTTGCCTTGTCTGCGGCAACGGCAAGATGTCCCGTTGTCGGACAACGGTCTATCTTGCCGCCCTTACTCCGAAGTCGTGGGCGGTGGACTGCTACAATGTCTATAAAGCTGAATTGATAATGAAGAGGATACTATGGAGACTGAGAACAACAACCGCAAAAAGCGTATTTATGTGCGCCTGACAGACAAGGAATTTACCACCCTTGAAAACCGACTAAAGGCAACCACCTGTAACAAGCTAAGCGACTATGTGAGGCGTTGCCTTTTTGACAAGCCCATCACAACCATTACAAGGGATGCTGCCACCGACGATTTGATTATCAAAATGAGCCAGTTGAACTACGAACTGAATGCTATCGGGAGCAACTTTAACCAGTTGGTGAAAAAGATAAATACATCTTTTCAAACTACAGGTTTTTCGGATGCTTTAAGCCTTGTAACAATGCAGCGCGATGCACTAGCGAATAAGCTGGAAGAAGTAAAGAATGAACTTCAAAAAGTGGCAGAGAAATGGTTGCGGTAATTAAGACCGGGCATTCCATACGGGGTATGCTCAACTACAATGAAAATAAGGTTACGGAAGGCAAAGCAGAATGCATCGGCCAGCATAACTATCCATTGGATGCCGACAGGCTATCCTATGCCATGAAACTAAACCTGATCCAACGCCAGGCACAGCTTAATGAAAATGTGAAACGCCACACCGTACACATCTCCTTGAACTTTGACCCGAGCGAAGCTAACCTGCCAAAGGAAAAACTATTGGAGATTGCAGGGATATACATGGATAAAATAGGGTTTAAAGAACAACCCTACCTTATCTACCAACACCACGACGCAGGGCATCCACATTTGCATATTGCCACCATTAATGTGCAGGCCAATGGCAAGCGCATTACTATGCAAAATATTGGGAGGGATAAATCAGAACCGGCGCGCAAAGAAATTGAGCAAACCTTTAACCTTGTGAAAGCGGAAAGCCAAAAGAAAAAAGAGTACCGCCCTGAGCCAATTATCGCCAAGGTCAACTATGGCAAAATGGAAACGAAAAAAGCAATTGAAAATGCACTGAATTTTGTCGTGGATAATTACCGGTATGCGAGCCTGCCGGAACTCAATGCCGTATTAAAACTATATAATATCGTAGCCGACAAAGGGACAGAAAATTCAAGGGTTGCAAAACACAACGGGTTGTTGTTCCATGCACTTGATGCGAAAGGAAATCCGGTTGGTATGCCGATTAAAGCGAGTAGCTTATTTGGGTATCCCACATTAAAAAGGCTTGAAACGCTATTTATACGGAATAAAACTGTACGCTTAGATTATAAGATCCATATAAAAAGAGCTATAGACCAGGCATTTTTCAGGTCTAATATAATCATGCTGCCACAACTTATAAAGGCAATTCAAAAAGAAGGTATTGAAACAGTAATCCGACAAAATGCGGATGGATTATTCTATGGTATAACGTTCGTTGACCACAAAAATCATTGCGTCTTTAACGGTAGCAGCATAGGTAAAGAATACAGCGCGAAAGGGCTTCAGGATAGGTGTAACGCAAATCAAATTAAACTTACTGCTGAAGGCGAGAAAATTGCTCTCTCAAAACAGGAGTTAATAGATATTTTCGAAGAAAATAAAGGATTACTTCATTTTAATGAACTGCCTAAGTTTATGGATTTATTGATGAAGGCTGAAAATGATTATGAGTATGTGGCGAAGGAGTTTAGAAGTCAGAGAAAGAAAAGAGGCTTAAGAAGATAACTTCTTATATAAAAAGATTTACATATTTTAGATTAAAAAAAACTGAATTCTGTACGCAATTTTTTTGAAAATTAGAGACTTAAAGTTTAAGTGGTTTTGTTATTTGAAAAAGAATCTAAGTCCATAAAGTACAATTTTTTTGGAAGCATGGGAATTTTGTTGCTTTCTGTAGTAATGCTTTTATTAAACCATTAATAGTAAAAAAATGTTATTCCTAAAGCATAAAAACCAAAAGTGAAATCGAAAAGAAAAGGAAATAAAATCTTCAAAACGGCAGATATGCAATGGATAGAAACAACATAGTTATTATCTAAAAATGTAGAAAGAAAAATCCTGCCGAATTGGAAAAATTTTAAGATTAAAGAGGGATTTGAAAGCAGGTAGCTCAAGACTATTAATTTTGTATCCAATGAATCAAAAAATACTTTTATGCCTAATGATTTTGCCTTACATTTAACGTTTTGTGTTAATTAAATAACAGGTAATGAAAATCAATAGATTAAAAATAATCCTAGCTGAAAAAAGTAAAACTAATAAGTGGTTAGCTGCAAAATTAGGCAAAAGTGATGTTACTATTTCACGATGGGTAACCAATGAAATTCAGCCTTCTATGGAAAATTTCCTGGAAATTGCGAAACATTTGGATGTGGATGTTAAAGAATTGTTGAATTCAAGTAAATAAAATGAAATATTCATTAGGTTTTACCGCAGGTGCGATTTTATATAATGAAGCAAAGCACTACATTTCTGCTATCTCCTCTTTTGAAGATTATTTATCTTTGAAAGAAAGTGTAGAAAATGTTTATATTCCAACAAATTCTGAATCTTCTAGAAAAAGAATAAAAGCCGAATTGGACAAAAGACTACATTTTCTGAACGAAGATTATTTGAAGTTATTTGTAAACAGTAACGAAATAAATCAAAAAATAATTCTATTCCTTTCTATCTGCAAAAGTTACCCTATTATTGTAGAGTTTTTATTAGTAGTTATTTATCCTAAGTGGAAACGTTTTGATTATGAGGTATCAACATATGATTTCGGATATTTTTTATCAGAAAAACTGACTCATGAAAACTTAGATGGTATTTCAGATCAAACCAAATATAAGCTTTCACAAGTAGCTATAAAGATGTTAAAAGAGATGGGTATGTTAAAGAAAGACCAAATTCGCCAGATCATTCCAGCGGATGAATTAGTAAATACCATAAACGCAAGTGGTGATGCTTGGTTTCTAAACTGTTTATTAATCACTCAGTAATTATTTGAAAATATGCCAGAACCAATTGTTGTTAAAATATTTCAACTCTTATCAAGAGAAGACTTTAAAGATCCTGATACAGGATTGCTATTCTTTCCAGTTTATATTTATACCTATCCAGCTGAAAAAGAGTTTCAAATACGAGAGCAAATAGACTTACTCAATGAAAAACTAAAAAGACCGTCCAATAATTTAAACTGTCTTGTCATTAACATATATAAAGAATTTATATTGTATCTGAAAGAACATACGTTTGCGGGAGCTTCACTGTTTAATTCTATTATAGAATTAGAACAAGATAATTATGATGATGCTCTAGAGTTTATACAGGAAAAAGCCAATGATGACCAGTTTATGAAATTCATTGGACAAAAATTTGAAGCTTATTTCCAGGAACAACGAACTGATAAAGTATACCTTTTCTTACACGGTTTTGGTTCTATTTTTCCCTATTTGCGACTTTCAACATTGCTCAAGAACACAGAAAAATATACCAAAAACTTTAAACTAATTGCATTTTATCCAGGAGATTTTAAAAACGCGAATTATTCACTTTTTAGTTTTTTTAATGATGATAATGTGTACCGTGCCAACCATCTAAACAAGTTCATATAATAAAACTATGGAATTAAAAGAAATTTTTGCGAGAAATATTAATCGACACATTAATCCTGCTGTCGTAGTAGGTCAATTAGATGAAAATCATATTGACCAAGAAATCAAAGAATATGTTTTTACTACCGATATTATTGGAAACCTTTTTAAATTTATCAATGCCATTGCCAATAAAAAAGAAGGTAAAACAGGGATTTGGATCAGTGGTTACTACGGAAGTGGTAAATCGCATTTTATAAAGTACTTATTTTACTGTCTTAATCAAAAAACCCGAAAAGAAGCTTTTGACAGTTACAAAGAAGCTATAAAATCCAGCCAATTGGATGAACTCAACGAAGTAACACTTTCGAACGTTCAGTTAATTGAAAACAAATTAGACAAATTAGAAGTTCAGGAAATAATTTTCAATATAGACTATGTGTCCCAACACATTAAGAATAATAATACTATCACGCGTATTTTATTCAATGAGCTCAATGCAAAAAGAGGGTACAACAAAACCAATATTGCTGTGGCAATGCTTATTGAAAAGCGTCTGGATCAAAATGGTCAATTACAATCTTTTAAAGACCGAGTGAAAGAAGTAATAGCAGAGCCTTGGACTTCTGAAAATGTTACCAATCACATTCAATTAAAATTATCAAAAGTCATTGATATCGTTGCAGAGTTTGATGCCGATATAGATAAGGAGTCTCTTAGAAATGCTATTAAATCAGATCGGGATTTTACAATTGAAGAATTGGTTGCAGAATTGAAAGAATACATTCAATCTAAGCCTGATGATTATCGCTTGGTATTCTTAATGGATGAAGTATCTCAATACATTGGCAACAACACAGATTTGTTGCTCAATTTACAAACCATTGTAGAAGGTTTTGGAGAACATCTAAATAACAAAGTTTGGGTGGTTTGTACAGCACAGCAAGATTTAAACAATTTGGTAAATGAAACCGGTAAAAAGTCGGACGGATTTGGCAAAATTATGGGGCGTTTCGAAACCCTCATTTCATTGGATTCGCAAGATGCGGCATACATTACCCAAAAAAGGGTTTTAGAAAAAAGTACTGATGGAACAAAAGCCTTGACACAATACTATAAAGAAAATAAAGGCGCTATTGAAAACCAATTTGTTTTGGGACATTCTCTGTATCAAAGCTATGCCGATGCGGAAAATTTTTATTTAGCATATCCATTTATTCCTTACCAGTTCAGGTTGATTTCTGATGTGTTTTCATCTTTTTCTAAAGTAGGATTTGTAGGTGAAGGTGTAAAAAATACCGAACGTGCCATTTTGGGGATTACCCATTTTACTGCGCAAAAACAAAGCGAGCAGGAAGTAGGCTATTTTATATCTTTTGATAATTTCTTCAATGAAAATCTTCAAAGTAATTTAACCCACTCCGCTAGAGCCATTCTTGATAGAGGTAGAAGTATTGATTTCGACTCGGAAATTAAACATTTCGCTTTCCGTGTGATTAATGTTCTTTTTATGGTTTCTAACTTAGAAGAAGCCATTAGCATCAGCTTTCCTGCAACGGTAGAAAATCTATCATTACTGCTACTGAACGATGTTAAAACAGTAAAAGCAGACCTTCAAAATAAGGTTCAGAAAGTCTTAGATAGTTTAGTCGATAATAGTATTGTACAAGTTTCTGAAGGTAGATACCGTTTCTTAGATGATGAAGGAATTAAAGTTGCCAATACCATTGTTCAGACAGAAGTGAATGCAAATACACGTTTGAAGTATTTCTACGAGCAAATGATCAGAAAATCATTACGACCAGATAGTTCGGTAAAATTAGGTAACCGAAACATCAAGGTCAGTATTTCGGTGGATGATAAAGAAGAAGCTACTGGAGGGGATTTTAAAATAAAATTTGTATTGTACGATCTTACAGATCCAGAGCAGCAAGCCTTGAATATCGCAGCCAATGAACTAAACATTAATATCAGCGAATGGTTCAATACTGATCAAGAGTTCAAGAAAGATTTTCTAAACTATTGCAAAACAACAAAATACCTTGAAGACAATCGCTCAATTGCCACTGGTGGAAAAGTGAAAACTTTAGAAGAATTTTCTCAAAATAATGCAAAACTGCTCAAAGATTTGCAGTTGCGCTTTGAAAAAGCCTGGTCTAATGTATCTTTTACTTCAGCACAAAGGGTCATTCCTGCCAATAGCGTTGGCGCTGCAAATCCTGTCGCGAGGTATCAGGAAATGGTTACTAAACATTTAGAAACGCTATACAAATACAATGAATGGGGCAATAATTTCGCTCAAACCAATGCTGAATTACAAACGGCTATTGAGAAAAGCATTAAAATGCCGACCATTGATAATGAGTTAGACCTTGCTGAAGCTGAAGTGAACAATAAAATTTCTCAATCGGGCAACGAGATGAATCTGTCAGATGTCGTGAAATTGTTTGAAAAAGCGCCTTATGGATGGAAAGATATTGCCACCCTGCATATTGTTTTTAATTTGGTTAAGAAAAAACATCGTGCCTTATTTTATCTGAATGATGAAATGGAGCTGAAACAATATTATGACAAAGCTAGTAACAGCAGCTCCAGAAATAGTATTGAAGTAAAATCTACCAAAGAATACAATCAGGAAGATATTGAAGTTTTTAAGAAAGCTGTGAAAAATATTTTTGTGACTTACTCTTTTGCATCCAATCAAACCGTTGCAGAAATGCTAATTGATTTTCACGAGTTTCTGGGTAAAAATCTAATCGAGGTTAATCAATACAAAGAGCAATATGATGGATTTCCATTCAGTATCACTTTGAGGCACTATCATAAGCGATTAATTGAAATTAAAGAGATTAAAAGTAATGAAAAACTCATTCAGAAATTGGTAGAAAACAGCAACTCGTTACAAACCGAAAGAGATATTTTTGCCGAGCTTAAAGATTTTATCGACAACAATTTCGGCAGTTACAACGAAATCAGAAGTTTTGTAAGTGCCGAAAAAAGCAATCTTGATAAACTGGGAGAAGAATTTGAAGACCGTGTAAAGGAAATTACTACCTATTTAAATACTGAGACACAACCGGCTTTAGATTTCCCAACCTACCGCAAGATGTACAAAGACCTGAAGAAAGCACAGGATGGTTTGCTGGATGAATATAGGCTTAAAGCGGTAGCCGCTTACAACGAGATTTTTGATGAGTTGGAAGCTAAAATAAAAGAAACAAATCTTTCACCCAATGCTATTCCAGATCGGGAATACACCATTAACCGTATGCAAAAATCCAAAGATTTGAATTTCTTGGATTTGGAGTTGCATAAAAAAGACGATTTCAGAATAAACAACTTAAAGATTTTGGCAGATGAAGCAAATAAAAAACAAGTTGCTGATAGTGGTGGCGAAACATCTAAATATAGCTCAAAACTAGAAACCATCAACCTCTCCGCTACTTTTGCAGGAAAAACCATTTCTACTCCAGAAGAAGTAGATCAGTTAGTAGAAAAACTAAAAAACAAACTGATGGTAGAGCTGGGTAAAAATGGTAAAATTTTCTTAAAATAATGAACATCAACAAAATAAAATCATTCGCAAAACAAGCGAGAATCCAATTGTATAAAGGCGTTGCCAACCAATTATTGTTTTGGGGATTTGATGATAAAGGTACTTTAAACGCAGAGCCAGAAGCAATTCCCGGTGGTTTCACCTTTCGTGGTGCCGTGTATAATGATGTAGCCAGCGTTCCCAAGTGGAAAAAACTCAAAGAAAAAATTCAAAAGTCTACAGAGTCTGTAAAAGATGTTACCGAGGAAGCGGCGTATACATGGTTTAACCGATTGACTGCAATCAGAATTTTAGAAGAGAATCAGTTTATCGATCCTGTGTTGCGTTTTCAGCAAGGAAGTCGTGCGCCGATGATTTTGCAACAAGCAAAATCCGGACAACACACCGTAACAAATACTGCGCAGCAAGCCAACTTGCAGGAAGCACTTTTACAAAATGACGATGAAAAAGCGTTTGCCATTCTCATCACCCAATATTGCAATTCGCATCCATTGTTGAAAGAAGTTTTTGGGCATTTAGACGATTATACCGAAATTCTGGTGCCGAATGATTTGCTTACCGCAGATGGTTTTGTTGCCATGCTAAATGATGAAAATAACATCGCAGCTGAAGATTTTGCACACGTAGAACTCATCGGGTGGCTGTATCAGTTTTATATTGCTGACCGTAAAGACGAAGTTTTCAAAGGATTTAAAGCCAATAAAAAAGCCCGTGCTGAAGACATTCCTGCGGCTACACAAATTTTCACTCCCAAATGGATTGTAAACTATATGGTAGAAAATACCATAGGGAAAATCTATCTGGATTACGAGGAAGATTCTGAGCTCAAAAACCAAATGAAGTATTTGGTGCAAAACGAAACCGATGGCAAAAACCCATTGATAGACGATATTACCCAACTCACGCTGATAGATCCCGCTTGCGGATCGGGGCATATTTTGGTAATGGGTTTTGAGTGGCTTTACAAAATGTACCGCGAACAAGGCTATGGCGCCAAACAAGCCGTAGAAAGCATTTTAAAAAACAATTTGTACGGCCTGGATCTGGATGACCGTGCGATGCAGTTGTCCCGTTTTGCCATTTTATTAAAAGCCGCACAACAGCTGGAGACCGCTTCCCGTGGCGAAGGAAAAACTTTGCTGGGCAATACTTTGGCGGTTTTACCACACGTATATGCTTTTCCCGAAGAGCACGGTTTTATAGGCGAAGACATTGCCACATTTACCAACAACCAATATGTAAAAGAAGTTTACCAAACCGTAGACCAGCTGCGCCAAGGCAAAAACATAGGTTCTGCCCTAAAACTGTCTTTGCCTAAAGAAGCTATTGCGGTGTTGAAACAACAATACCAAGAATGGCTACAAAAAAGCCAAGCCGGAACTTTAGACCTGGAGCAACAAGCCATTTGGGCCTACCTGAAAGACTATGTAGAAGTAGCCTTGGTATTGACCCAACAATACGCCGCCGTGGTAGCCAACCCGCCATATATGGGACAAAAATCAATGAATGGAGCTTTGAAGGATTATGTGAATAAACATTACCCGATGACCAAAGCAGATTTATTTGCAGTTTTTATGGAAGTATGTTTGGCTTTAGATAAGCCAAATGGATTGATGGGGATGATTAACCAACATTCTTGGATGTTTTTATCTTCTTATGAAAAATACAGAGAACATCTTTTGCTGAATTATGCTTTAGAAAGTATGTTGCATTTGGGGGCGAGAACTTTTGAAGAACTGTCTGGTGAAGTAGTACAATCTACTGCTTTTGTTTTAAATAATGCTAAACCTCAAAATGCCAAAGTAGGTTATTATAGATTAGTAGATTATAAATACAATACCGAAAAAGAACAACAGTTTTTACAACACAAGAATTTCTACCCCAACATTCCTCAAACCAATTTTGAAAAAATACCGGGAAGCCCGATTGCGTATTGGGTGAGTGATAAGGTTCTAAATTTATTTGCTGATTGTGAGAAATTAGTTGATTATTCTTCCCCAAGAAAGGGAAATTCAACATCAGATAATGAGAGGTTTTTAAGATATTGGTTTGAAGTTAGTTTTAAAAAAAATGCAGTTAATTTCACGGAAATTACAAAAGTTGCATCCGAAGGTAAAAGATGGGTTCCTTATAATAAAGGTGGGGGTACGAAAAAATGGTATGGTTATAATGAAAACATGATTGATTGGAAAGATAATGCTTCAGAAATTAGAAATATACCGACTTCTGTAATTACGAATGAAAAATTTTACTTACAACCCGGATTAACTTGGTCAACTATATCTTCAAAAGGATTTGGAATAAGATATTTTGATGAAGGATTTATTTTTGATAATGGCGGTTGCTGCTTATTTGACCTAAATGATAAGAGAGATTATTTTGCAGGGGTATTAAATTCATCGGTTTTTACACATTTACTTGGGTTATTAAATCCTACATTAAATTTTCAATCAGGTGAAGTTGCTAAGTTTCCTATAATCTTTAATTCTAATATTAACCTTTCACAACCTAAAGTAAATTATTCCATCTCCAAGACCGACTGGGATTCCCGTGAAACCTCTTGGGATTTTGAACAGAATCCTTTATTGGCACAGCAGCAACATTCGCTGGCATTGGCGTATCAAACTTGGCAAGAAAAGGTAAGCCAAGATTTTTTCCAATTGCATAGCAATGAAGAAGAGCTCAACCGTATTTTTATAGACATCTACGGGTTGCAGGACGAGCTTACGCCAGAAGTAGCGCTTAAAGACATTACCATTTTGCAGGATGAGCTTAAAGCAGATGAGTTAACGGCTTTAGAACCGACTTACCGAGCGGGAGAAGCGGTGGTATTGCCTGTTCAGAAAGAGGTGGTCATCAGTCAGTTGCTGTCGTATTTGGTTGGTTGTATGCTTGGTCGTTATCGTTTAGGCAAAAAAGGTTTACACATTGCGCATCCCAACCCAACGGAAGAAGAACTGGCTAACTATGAAGTTTCAGAAGCTGCATTGCCATTCACCATGCAGATAGATGAAGATGCCATCTTACCATTGATGGGTGCCGCCTGCGCATTTCCGGATGATGCCGTAAAACGGGCAGAAGATATTTTACACCGCATTTACGGAGAAGAAAGCCATACCCAAAACCTAAACTTTATAGACGATGCGTTGGGTATGAAGCTCGATAAATGGATGACCGAGAAATTCTGGCCTTACCATATTTCCGGCACGCAATATAAGAAAAAACCTATCTATTGGTTGTTCACCTCCAATCCAAAAAAACCGCAAACTGCTGCTTTCCGCGTATTGGTTTATATGCACCGTATGGATGGCTATACTATACAAAAAATAATGCGCAACTACCTGCATCCGCATCAGGAATACCTGCGCAACCAATACGAAGTTTTCAAAGAGAACGAAGCTAATTTGTCTAAACCCGAGCTCAAAACGTTTGAAAACCTGCAAAAGCAGATAATCGAACTCAAAGAGTACAATGAAGTTTTAAAACAATTGTCCGATCTGCAAATTACTTTTGATCTGGATGATGGCGTAACCGTGAACTATGCAAAGTTTGCATGCGCTGTGGCGGTGATTTAAAAAAGAAAAAATGAGTTATCAAAATACATCTATAAAACAGATAGTTACAGATATAGAACACAGTAAAGCTTATCTTCCTGCCATTCAAAGAAGGTTTGTTTGGCCAAGATGGAAAATAGAAAAATTGTTTGATTCCATTATGCGGAATTATCCTATTGGATCTTTCCTTTTCTGGACATTAAAGAAAGATAAAGCAAATGAATATGTTTTCTACGAATTTTTAAAAACCTATGATGAGCGTAATCCTTACAATAAGCGAAAAACCGGTTCATTTTTATATGAAGAAATCGTGGGTGTGCTTGATGGCCAACAGCGTTTGAGTTCCATTTATCTAGGATTGCAGGGAACACACGCTGTAAAATTGAAAAACTTTAAGCGTAAAAGCGATCATGCTTATCCAGAGACTAAGTTATATTTAAACTTGTTGAATTTACCTTATTTAGGAAATGATAATGGGGAACTGGATTTTGATCGTGCATTTAATTTTGAATTTAAATTTTTAACTGAATCTGAATCTAAGCAAAGTACCAGTGCAGAAGGAGAATCCATATACTGGTTTTTAGTTGGAGATATTTTAAAATGGAATGATGACCCGGATATTGATGATATTTTTGACAATCTGACAGAAGGTAAAATTTCAGATGTTCAAAAGGCAAAATTTAAGGAACAAAAAAGATTCGTAAAAAAAGGATTGCGAGATTTACATAAACGTCTCAATGAGCCACTTGTAAATTACTTTAATATTAAAAACGATGATTTAGAGGATATTCTTGAAATTTTTATTCGAGTAAACAGCGGTGGGACGATACTGTCAAAAACTGATTTATTATTTTCGACCATTGTTGCCACTTGGGAAGATGGAAGAGATGTCATTGAAAACTTTTTAAAACATATCAATCAAAAAGGGGAAGGCTTTAGTTTTAATAACGATTTTTTGATGAGAACTTGTTTGGTATTATGTGATTTACCTGTTTTGTTTAAGGTAAATTCATTTAAATCAGACAATGTCCAATTGATCAAAAATAAATGGTCAGAAATAGAGAATGCGGTTAACCGAACTTTGGATTTGCTCGTTGATTTTGGTTTCTCAAAAGAGAATTTGGCTTCTCAAAATTCAATCATTGTAATTGCCTATTTCATTTTTAAAGGCGGTAATTATTCAAATGCAACTAGTGTTGATAATATTCATAAATACCTGCTTTATGCTCATTTAAAGAATATTTACGGAGGTCAGGGTGATCAAATCATTGGTGCCTTAAGAAATGTATTGAGAGGAAAATCTAATGAAGTGAATATTTATAATTTACAAAGTACCATCTTTCCGTTAGAGAGGATGCTAGAGGCAAAATTAGCAGCAAACAAATCTTTGAAAATTAACAAAGATGATATTACTGATTCTATGAATACAAAACTCAGCGCCAGTTCGTTTTATATCTTGTCCCTATTATATCCTAATAATAAGTTCTCGGAAATTTATTATCATCAAGATCACATGCATCCCAATTCGGGGTTTAGGGAAGAAGCTTTTAATTTGATAAATCTCACTGACGAAGATAAAAAATTGTGGCTAGAAGTGAAAGATACATTACCAAATCTTCAACTATTAGAAAGTAGAAAGAATGAATCGAAAAATAATAATGCTTTGAAAGATTGGGTAAATGGAAAAAATAGGCATGGTCTTCAAAATGTTCCAGATCTATCTAAGTTTTATGCAGAAAATTATTTAGACACTAATATAAGCCTTGATTTTAGTCATTTTATTAGTTTTTATGAGGCGCGTAAGGATAAAATGATATATACATTAGAAAAATTATTACTATAATTAATGACTGATAAATAACGCATAAACAAAATTTTTTATAGTTTATGCGTTATTTGTTGTACATTAGCATTATGATTTAATTTTAAATTAACGAATGAAAAACCATTCATTAATTAATAAAATAGGTTTTATGAGTAATATTTCAGACATTAATTTATATTCTGATAAAGCGGTATTGCAAAATATTGGCAACTTTATACAGCAAATACGCATTCAGCAGAAACGGAAGCAACAAGATTTGGCAAACGATGCTGCCATCAGCCGCTCTACATTGAGCCTTATAGAACGCGGGGAGAATATCTCGTTGCTCAATTTAATTAAGATTCTGCGGATTCTAGATTCTTTATATGTGTTAAAAAACTTTCAGTTGCCGGAAGAAATAAGCCCATTACAACTAGCAAAAGGAGAAAATAAGCCGAGACAACGTGCCTCCAATCGTAACAATAATGAAAACCAAGAAGATTTGGGATGGTAACAATAGCATTTATAAACATTTGGGGAAAACGGGTGGGCGCAGTAGCGTGGAATCCCGATACAGAACTGGCAAGTTTTGAGTATGATCCTAAATTTCCGTTAGAAAAATGGCCTTTAGCACCTTTGAAAATGCAAGGCATCGGCAGAATTTATACTTTCCCTCAGCTGAGAGATAACGAAACGTTTAAAGGCTTGCCCGGATTGTTAGCAGACGCTTTGCCAGATCGCTATGGTAAAGAGTTAATTAACGCTTGGTTGGCAAGACAAGGCCGACCAGACAACTCTTTAAATCCTGTAGAACTCCTTTGCTTTATAGGAAAACGAGGAATGGGAGCACTGGAGTTTGAACCAGTTATTTCTAAAGAATCTGGCTCTTATGATTTAGAATTAAGTGATTTGATAGAAGTTACTAAAGCACTTTTAGAAAAAAAAGAAGATATCCAAATTCAAACTTCAGGCAAAATGGAGGATGTGATGATGGATATTTTGAAAATGGGAACTTCTGCTGGTGGAGCCCGACCGAAAGCCATCGTCGCATACAACGAAAAAACAGGTCAGATACGATCCGGACAAACTTTAGCAGATGAGGGATTTGAACATTGGCTGATTAAATTTGATGAAATAAGTGATGTACAGTTTGGCGCTTCCAAAGGATATGGACGTGTTGAAATGGCCTATTATAAAATGGCTACAGATTTTGGTGTCGATATGATGGAATCCCGTTTAATTGAAGAAAATGGTCGGGTTCATTTTATGACAAAGCGTTTTGATCGTAGAGATGCAGATAAAATACATTCACAAACGCTCTGTGCGATTCAGCATTATGATTATGCCAATATTACATCATACAGTTATGAACAGGTTTTCCAAACCATGCGCCAGCTCAAGCTTACATATGCAGAGGCAGAACAGATGTACAAAAGAATGATTTTTAATGTGATTGCCAGAAACTGTGACGATCACACCAAAAATTTTGCTTTTCTTATGGATAAAACAGGAAAATGGAAACTGTCTCCTGCCTATGACATTTGTTTTGCCTATCGTCCGGGAAGTGTTTGGGTAAGCCAACATAATCTGAGCATCAACGGGAAAAGAAAAGATTTTACTCGCCAAGATTTATTGGAAATTGCAGATCAAAATTCCATTAGATTTCCTGAAAAAATGATTAACGATTGTATTACTCAAGTGAAGAAATGGCCTCAGTATGCCAAAAATTATCAGGTAGATACAGAGAAACTGATGGCTATTGATACGGTTTTAATAAAAGAACTAAAATGATTGTCGAAAAAATAAAGCAAAAATTTACGGAGATTGAATTCACGATTTTATTCTTATTTGATGCAGAAAAAGAATATGAGGAAGAATTGATGGGCTATGATCAATCCGATTTTAAAATAGTGCGAGTTGATCGTAATTTTTTCTCAGTAAAATATGCAATAGAGTTTAAAGAAAAAAAAGACAAAATATTGCTGTATCATCTTTCTGAAGAACCGAAAGAAAAGGAATACATCAATTATCCTCTGACCGATTTATTATTGGCAGGAAATATCTTGGCAATTGACGAAATTTCGAATTTGTTGCAACAGTATAATATACCAGTACAACAGAGAGAGAATATAAGTAAGATCAAAAAGTGGATCAAAGCGAAGAAAAATCAGGCAAAACTATTGCCAGCGCTTAGCAACAAACCCTTTGAAATTGATAAGCTTTATACCACAATCGTTTCCATTATCTTAGACGAAAAAAAAGTGGGAAACATCAGTTTTAATCTTATTCGTATTTTTGAAATTTTACGAGAAGGGCAAACCGTTTGGGAAAAGAAACAGCAATTATTAATAACGTCAGGATTAGACGAGGTGCTCAAACAGAATCTAATGCAATTGCTTCATATAAAAGTTGAAGACATTTGTTTTGATACCTTGAAAACGCTTTTTTTGCAACTAAAGTACAATATGATAACCGCTTTCATTGCCAATGCAGACAATAGAGATGTCTATCAGAGTCTAAAAATAAAAGATGATCTTGCCAAAATAAAAATCAACAATTTTTTTAAAGACTGGCAAGATGATAAAAATAAATCATTACATCTTGACCAAATTCTAGATGAGCTTGGAGCAGGAATACAAGAAGAAAAAATATATAAGCTATATGGTTTCGATCAAGAGTACGGTTTCAGAACAAAAAAAATCGTTCAATCACAGCTGAATAATTCGCTTAATGAAGTCTTGATTGCACCTTCTGAAATTGTGGCGAAATATGCATCATTTCATAATAATTTGGATCAGTATGAAGAATATGAGCAAAAAGCGACTTTTATACTTTATGCAGCCAGATTTTTTGAGATGATTCGCAGATACTCTGATTTTATTTTTAATAAACCACAAGATTACATCCAACGTTACGAAAAGGAATTGTACAAGCTCGATAGCTTTTATAGGTTAGCATTTACCGCTTATCAACAGTTTTCTGAAGAGATGTTACCAGAATATGAAAACGTATTTGCAGAACTCAACAAAGCCTATGATCAATATTTGATAGACTTAAATAACCCTTGGGTAAAATGTCTGGATGACATCAACTTCGATTTTGAAAAACTAGCAATAGCAAAACAATTTAATTTTTACCAAGACTTCGTAGCTCCAATTTCCAGTAAAAAAGTGGTCATTATTTCTGATGCATTCCGTTATGAGTTGGGTATTGAGTTGATGAACGAATTAAAAGTAGAATCAGACAACATTATTAGTTGTTCAGCAATGGTAGCATCTATTCCGTCTTATACTAATTTAGGAATGAGCAACTTATTGCCTAATCAAAAGGTGGAAGCCATTATTTCAGAAGATTCAATTGATTATATCATTGCTGGAATAAAAACAGTAAGTACCAACCGCGAACAAATTTTGAAACTGGCAGAGCAAAATTCAGGAGTTGTCGATTACGCAACTTTTTCGAAATTCAATACAGAAGAGGGTAGAAATTACCTACGAGATAAGCAAACAGTATATGTTTACCATAACTGGATGGATGCCATTGGAGACAAACAAGGTTCCGAGTATTATACTTTCGAATCTGCCGACCAATGCATTACCCAATTAAAATCGTTGATCAAAAAATTATATGGAAATTTCAACATTTACAATGTTTTGGTAACAGCAGACCACGGGTTTCTTTTCAATTATAAAAAGATTTCTGATGCTACATCACAGCAATTGCCTCCATTAAAAAATACTTTAAAAGATCATACCAGGTTTTGTCTTACTACGGATACTAAAAATTTTCTGGATACCTATCAATTTCCCTTATCGGCAACCACGAATATAGATTCAGATGTACAAGTGGTTCTTCCAAAAGCCGTCAATAGATTTAGAAAAAAAGGCAATATAGGGAAACAGTTTGTCCACGGTGGCGCTGCATTACAAGAATTAATAGTACCGGTATTTCAACTTTATAGAAATCGCAGAAATTTGGCTAAAAAAGTGAATTTTAAGCGTATAGATAATTTAAAATCAGCCTCTACCAGCATTGTGAAATTTACCTTTTTGCAATTAGAGCCTATTGGTAATGATTTTAAATCGAGGACCTTAAAAATTGCAATCTATGATTTGGATCAAAACATCATTTCAAATGAAGAGGAAATTGTGTTAAATTTAACTAGCCAACTTCCTGCAGAAAGAAGTTTTGAAGTAAGGATAGAACTAACGACCAAAGGTTCCAAAATGAAAAATGGATTTATTAAAGTATTTGATAAAGAAGATTCATTAAATCCCATTATTTCTGATTTAATCAAATTAAACCTTTTAGAAGAAATAGACAGCTTCGACTAAAAACATATCACCTATGAAAGCATTAGACCAAAAAATAATTTCAAATTTTGAAGGGAAGGTAGTAAGAAAAGACCTTACGAAATTTCTAAAAGGGAATGCAGTAGTACCCTCCTACGTTTTGGAATATCTCTTAGGGCAACATTGCTCTACGAACGATGAAGAAATTATTACTATTGGTATCGAAAAAGTTAAAGGAATTCTGAGTAATCATTTTGTTCATAGAGATGAGGCAGAAGTCATCAAATCTAAAATAAGAGAAAAGGGAACGCACAGAATTATTGATAAAATTTCGGTGAAACTGAATGATAAAGTCGATCGATACGAAGCTCGTTTTAGCAATCTGGGATTGAACAACATTCCAATTGGTGATGCAATTGTAAAAGCCAATCCCAAACTGCTTTCTGAAGGCGTTTGGTCTTTAATTAACATGGCTTACATGCCTTCGGAAGAAAGAGGAATTTTACCTTGGATTGTGGAAAGCGTAAAGCCTATCCAAATTTCAAACGTTGACATTCACGAATACAAAGAACAACGATCTAACTTCACTACAAACGAATGGATGGATTTGTTGATGCAGTCTATAGGTCTAAATCCAGAAGAATTTTCAACAAGATCTAAATTCATTCAGCTATCAAGATTGATACCTTTTACAGAAAACAACTATAATTTCATTGAATTAGGGCCAAAAGGAACAGGAAAATCACATATTTTTTCTGAACTCTCACCGCATGGCATTTTAATCTCTGGCGGTGAAGTTTCGAAAGCAAAACTGTTTGTTAATAATTCTAATGGAGCCATAGGTTTAGTAGGATATTGGGATGTTATCGCTTACGATGAATTTGCAGGAAAAACGAAAAGAGTTGATCGCGGTTTAGTGGATATTATGAAGAATTATATGGCCAACAAATCCTTTTCTCGTGGTACAGATGTTTATCAGGCAGAAGCCTCTATGGTTTTTGTGGGTAATACAGATCATTCAGTTCAGTATATGATGAAACACTCTCATTTGTTTGATTCTTTACCGAAAGATTATCACGACACTGCATTTCTAGACAGAATTCATGCTTATATTCCAGGTTGGGAGGTTTCTAAATTGAGAAACGAATTGTTCACAAACGATTTTGGATTCATTGTAGATTATATTGCTGAAGTTTTAAAATCACTTCGTAAAGAAGATCATAGTAAATTATATCAACAATACTTCACGCTTTCAAATTCTATTACTACACGAGATAAAACAGCTATTGAAAAAACTTTTTCTGGATTGGTAAAAATTATTTTCCCTGATTTAACAATGTCTAGAGAAGATGTAAAGACAATTCTTGACTTTGCTATTGAATGCAGAAAAAGAGTTAAATTGCAATTAATTAAAATGGATGAGACTTTTAATGATGATCCTGTCTATTTTGAGTATACCGACGAAACAAATCAGAAATTTGAAGTGCAAACTTTGGAAGAAATTGAATACGGTGAATATAACGCTGAGGTAATATCTGAGCAAACAGAAGTAGAAACTCAAAATACAATAATAGTTGAAGCTACTTCTAAAAATCCGGCTACTGAAGAAACAAAATCATCATCCAGCTTTTCAAAGCATATTCGTGAAAACCAAACCAATGTTTCTTATGAACTACTGTTTGGATATTACCTAGAAGGTGCTACAGAATTGTTAATCCAAGATCCATACATAAGATTACCCCATCAGTTTAAAAATTTTATGGAATTATGTTCTTTGATTTATAACAAAAATCAGGAAGCGGAAACTATTCATATCAAATTAATTACTTGGAATGATCCGGATTTTAGGGAAACTTCAGTAGCTAATTTTGAAGAAATAAGAGATTCATTGTCTGAAATGAATATTGAGTTTGACTATGAATTAAAAGAGTCTGCACATGATCGTTATATTATTACTAATAATGGTTGGAAAATCATTTTGGGGCGAGGGTTAGATATATGGCAAAAAAGTACCGGTCGTTATAATATTGCAGAATATATTCAACAAAAAAGAAAATGTAAGGAGTTTGATGTAGTAGTATTGCAAAACTAGATGGTGAATAGCCAATGAGATTGGTTAAAATAAAACCAGTAAATTAAATATGATACTTAAAAGAATTATTCGAAAATTATAGAATTTTCAAGATGTGTTTACAGAAACGGGAGAGTTTAAAGTTGGCCGTAATGTACCAAACGTGTTTTTTAAACTATTTTATAAATAAATCACTAAAATCAATGTTTAAACAGATTTTTATTTGAGTAATAAAGCAACCTTATAGTTACTTATTAATTTTGGAGGCAAAATAAGAAGCAAAATAGCCTAATTTCCCGCTAATGCTTTTCCTAAACGATTTTTAATCTTCTCCTTAAGATGCAAAGGTTTAATTACTTCAACACAATCTGCATACGATAGTATTAAACGTTCAAGTTCATAATTAAGAGCTACTTTGATTTTGACCTCTAAAGTTTGTTCATCTATCCACTTATGTTTCTGGGTTTCATGTATTGACTTACTAGCCATATAATTCCCTGTTATTTTATTAAAATTCAATATTACTTCCTCAATATTTGCCCCTTCCGATTTACTGACTCCAATCATATCTGAAAAATATTCTGCCCAATCAATTTTTGACTGGATAAATTCAAGATTGGTACTTTGTATGGCTACAATTCTATCGATCGCTACGTTCCAGTCTTGCTTTCCAGTATCTGTATGTAATCCAAATAGAAACCATCTGTTATTATATTGTTTTAAATAATGCGGATGGAAGGTAAACGAATATGCCTCTTCGCTTTTAAAGTCTTTATAAGTTATCAATAAGGGAATCTTATTTTGTACAGAATTATAAAGTTGGCTAAAAAACTCGACACCCTTAAGGTCTTGAATACTATCAAAACCTATAAACGGTCTATCATTGTTACTTCCTTTTAAGTCGGTCTTTAATTTTGCAATTATTTCCTGAATTCCTATGAACTGTGGCATTCCTTCAAATTGTGATAACACCTGGATTGCTGATTGAAATTCATCGATTTCTACCTCATTAAGAGGGGATTTAGAAATTGAAAAATTCAGATCGATGTAGCGATAGATTTTTTTTTTACCATCATATTCATCAATCATTTCGATAGCCCAACCCTTTTCACTTTTCATAAAAGCTATATCTTGTTGAAGTTGTCTTTTTTGGACACAATGACTATTATCTCCATACAATTCAATTAGTTCAGAATTTACTTTTGACAGCAATGTATCAATATTATAATTTCTATAATTAGATCTAAAACAATTGTCAAGAATCTTGTATCGAACTAGAGGAGTTTTAGTTACAGCCATAAAATTAGAAGATATATTAATGAATTTTTAATTTATAAAGCTATGCACTAAATCTGCACAGTTGATCTTGAACTTTGTACTTAGAAATAAAAATATAAAAAAAATGTCTAGAGAACACGTATCACATGGAGATATCTTACAGTATGCCAAAGATAAAGTAAATCTCCCTAAAGAATGGGCTGATGAATACCGAGAGCAGGCAGCTAGGGTAAGGAGCAAAGTAACTGGTTATTTGTCGGAACATCCAGATTATACTTTAAAAAAAATACTGTTGTCAGGTAGCCTTGCCAAAGGGACAGCATTGAAGGATCTAAACGATATAGATATGGCATGTTACATTAAATGTTCGGATGCTCCATCTGATACAAAAGCACTTATAAGCTACTTAGCCGAGAGACTTCGGAAGGCCTTTCCAAATTTACGCCCTGAACAAGTTAGATCTAATACTTACTCGGTTACTATTTCTTTTAGTGGAACAGGTTTAGATGTAGATGTAGTTCCGATAATCTACGAAGGGGATCCTGATTGGTACGGTAAGCTAATAAGTCAAGATAATGGCTCATTTCTTGAAACCTGCATCCCTCGCCATTTAGAATTTATACGTACCCGAAAGGCAAAACAACCTAACCATTTTTCACAGGTCATCCGGTTAGCAAAAAAGTGGGCAAAAGTTAGAAAAGCAGAAGACTCGAATTTTAAGTTTAAATCGTTTATGATTGAATTAATCATGGCGAAGCTATTAGATGAAGGAGTGAATTTTTCAGATTATCCTGAGGCATTGCAAAACTTTTTTACTTACATAGCAACCAGCGATCTAAGAGATATCATAGCTTTCAGTGACTATTTTCCAAAGCCTAAACAGGTTGATTTTTCGGAGCGTGTTAAAATTATCGATCCTGTCAATCCGAAAAATAATGCAGCTAAGCTTTACACTATATCACAGGCTCAAGCAATAGTTGATGCTGCATTAGACGCCGGAGATGCAATTGATGGTGCGCTCGGTGCAACCACTAAAGAAAAGACGATTTATTATTGGCAAAAAGTCTTTGGTTCCTCATTTCAAATTTAATACTTAAAATATATGAGTTCAAGTTACACATATTCACACACAACTACTTTTACAGCCACACACGCCAAATATTTGGCCTCAAAAGTCGCTACAGATCTTAAAAGAATACAAAGACTTTATGGCGGTACTCCAAATGATGCAACTATAGCTTCTTATGAGGCTGAATTAACTGAATTTCTTAAAAAGGGATTTTTATCGGAAGTTACTTATGGATTTCAGCGAGATGATAAATGGATTGAGCCGACTCTTCGTTATAATGCGGTCGATTTGTCCCAAACATCTGCTAATGATGATGATCCTGGTAAAATTAGACCAGGTGCAGATATTTCAGCTGCTATTTTTACGTCTTACCTAATCACAAATACTGCATATGCCAATTTATCGCCGGCGGATAAAAGTAGTTTTGGAAGTAGTCTACCATTCATTAGAACAGGTGCTCCTGCGCCAGGTATAAACGGATATTTAAATTCAGATAAAAGCTATTCATCAGGAGGCAAAGGCTTAGATCGATCATCTCTAAAAAACTATTAATCATGGGAGAAAATAGACCACCATTTTCAGAAATATTTGAACAGACAATTTCTTTTCCAGATCCAGATATCAGGGAACGATACAATTTACTGATAGGCTTAGATAATACAAAAAATACATTGAGTAAAATATTAGGACTACTGGTAAATCCCAATGGTATTAACGACTGGGCGAATAATCATCACAAAGGTGCAAAAAAGATAACCAATTTTGTACTCCGCAGACCGCCATTAATTATTTTAGCAGGAGATGTCGGCTCGGGTAAATCGGAGCTAGCCTACACAATTGGAGATGCGGTAGCAAGACAGGAAAAAATAGAAGTTGAGCTTTTTCCGCTATCTCTTGCCACGCGTGGACAAGGTCGTGTAGGGCAAATGACTCAGCTGATATCAGCTGCTTTTGAATATACACTTGATAAAGCTAAAAAGTTAAAGAGTGACAATGCTAAATCAAATGGCGCAGTAATTTTGTTAGTAGATGAGGCTGATGCTTTAGCCCAATCTCGAGAAAATGATCAAATGCATCACGAGGACAAGGCGGGAGTTAACGCTTTTATTAGAGGTATAGATGCTTTAGGTAATGGTAAGTTTCCAGCCGCCGTAATTATGTGTACCAATCGTCCAAATTCACTTGATCCGGCGATTCGCAGACGTGCGGCAGAAATCATATACTTTAAAAGACCGGATGATCAGGCGCGTCACAATGTTTTGGATGAACCACTAACAGAATTGGGTTTCACCCAGGCAGAAATAAACGAAGTAGTGCAAATAACGGGTATTAATGGTGAACGTGACTACGGTTTTACATTTTCAGATCTTGTGCAACGTCTCATACCAGCAATTGTACTAGATGCTTATCCAGATAAACCAATAGAGCCACAAAGAGCTATAACCTTATCAAAATCAATATATCCTACACCTCCTTTTAAAGAAGCATAATACTTATGGCAAATAAAATTAATCTAAAAGAGTTGTTTTCTGGACTACAAAATCAAATGTCAGCTCAGTTGAGCACTAACAGGAATTTCATTTTGCACCCAGGCTCCAAGGGTGATTCATTAGAAGATACTTGGATTGAATGGTTACGAAAATATTTACCGAACAGATACCGTATTGATAAAGCTATCATCATAGATAGTACGGGCCAGTTAAGTGATCAAATTGATTTAGTAATTTATGATCAGCAATACACACCATTTGTTTTAACACAAAATGGCATACATTATATCCCCGCCGAAGGTGTTTATGCCGTATTTGAAGTTAAGCCTGATCTAAATGGCTCAGTCACATCAGGGAAAGAAACTATCAGCTATATTGAATATGCAGGGAGAAAAATTGAAAGTGTAAGACGTTTAAAACGCACCACAACCTCAATCATTGATCGGGGAAAAACTTATGACCCAAGGCCACTAACAAAAATTGTTGGAGGTATACTAACCAGCACCAATACTCTCAAGAAAAAAGAGACTATCGAAAACCATTTAAAGGGATTGACAGGCTTGCAAGGAATAGACATGGGCTGCGCAGTTGATTATGGCGCATTTTTCATAGATCATTTTGGCGAGGAAGATGTTAAGACGTCAGACTATACTCAAAGGATTAGTGACTACTACATATCTAGGACTATCAACAGCATCGAATTTAGCAAGGCAGACGTATCACTCGTATCTTTCTTTTTTCAACTTTTACGTTATTTACAGCAAAGTATAGGGACGGTTGCGGCTATTGACTTAAGTGAGTATTCTAAGGCAATTAATTTTGATATTGATGAGGAACTATAGTTTGTCTGGTAAGATAACGTGTGTTTACAAATTTAATCTTGTCGTTTAAGTCTGAATTACTTAAATTGTAACTACAAATTATTATATTTGTGAAGAATTAGAGCTCTGTGAATTAAGTAGGTTAAGGACGATATAACATACAAGGTATTAAATTCGTGGCACAATCAAAACGAACTTTATAAAACATAGCAATGACGCGGATCTGACTGGTTAAGTTCGAATCCCTCATCGCCCACAAATACAAAATCATTGAGGAATCAATGATTTTTTTTTTGAGTAAAACTGCTTTTCCAGAACCCAGAAGATTCAGGGCGCAGCCCATTTCGGTTGGCTCCCCCCCGCCGCGCAATCGGCTTTCTTTTTCAGAAAGTCACAGACTGCCCCACCGTTTCTCTAAATTCTTATATGATATAAAAGTCTAAAATACCTCTTTTGGGGTATTGGAATATACCTATTATGAGGCATAATAAAAAGGGGAAGTTCATTAAATTTGTCCTAAGTCCACTGTGAAATAATTATTGGAATGCAAACAATCATTGGCGAGCCAAATAAGAATTATAGCGGTGGCTGGGAAATAAACTATTCGGAGAACTCTGTAATGGAATTGTATATTAATCAAATTCTATTGATGTAGAGCCGTAATCAAGCAAATATCTCCTTAGCAATTAATTTAAATTTTAATATTTTACACCATGAAAACAACTTTCGACAGTGCTGCATTTAAACAAGTTAGCGAAGAAGTAAAATTAAATCTATCGTCAAGCAATATTCCTCGAACGCAATGGGTAGTTATGAGTAATGGCTGGGGACCAGGTTCAACAATAATATCGCTGCCACAAAGTGGTAATTTATGGATTGGATTTGAGATTGGTTCAGCTTCCGTTATGAAGATCGGTGTATGGCACCAGGGCGGTAGCGTAACGCCCATTCAGGTGGGCGAGAATAATATTCATGTTAACGCAGGTGATATGATTTTTTATCAGTTAAGCGACCCGTTGCGGGATAACATTAAAATTGCCTATCAGTTTGTATAGCTGAGAACATATATGGTGAGGTGTCTTCCAGACTCATGTTGTGGCAATTCTTGTGGCACAGGGTTCGTGGATAAAGTAATATCATGCGGTTTAAGTCACACCCCACATCTAACAGACCTAAAACGCTTAAATCAGCTGGCGAAACAAATTTAGGCGAAATCAGCTGGATAATTTAAATCCAAAAAAGTGGCCACTTTAAAAAAATAGTGGCCACTTTTAAAACATACTCCAAGGTTTTTATTAAAATGGAAGAAGAACCAATTTTAGGAAAATTCCCATTTCACAGAATTTTTGTCGTCACTTTGCCTCATGTCCATCTGAACCCAAACGTTATACTTCTCCCTGCTGATTGGTCAAATCCTTGTTTATCGCGCGGCCTTCCATTAAATTATAGGCTTCTTTTAAGGTAATATTCTGGCCTTTGTTGATGTAAAAGGTCTGTTCAAGGCTCTCTGCTGTGCCGTCTTTTTTAAGGCTGGCATCATAGGAATTTTTTGATGAACACAAGACCGAAACCGTAGAACCCTAAAACAGATAACTATGTTAAGGGCAACACCATTAAAGCGGTTATTTATCCTGATAGAGAACAGGAAGGACATTACCCTGCCCGACCCCGACCCGGCCTGGGCAGCAGAGCGTGCCCTGAATTTCTATTCGGAGATCGGAATAACAGAACCTCATATTATGTTTGATGAATTTGAATTTTATATAATTGTAGCATGCATGAAACCAAATTTGGGATTTTCAATTTTTAACAACGCAATTTTGAGCGAAAACAAAGTTTTAAAAACAAAACAACTGAAGGAAAGGGTGAATAAGATTTTATCCTAACTGGAATCAAAATACAAATAACCAAGCCAAAAAAACTAAAAAATTGGCAAACAAGTTTCCTACCAATAAATCAAAAGTTATTTTAATTGAAATTCAAGTTCCTGTACATCATCACTACTTGTACCCACAAAGACCTTAAATACTCCAGGCTCAATAAGGTAATTACCATTGTTGTCATAAAAGCCTAATTCGTTATCGGCTAAGGTAAAAGTTACCGTTTTGCTCTCGCCTTTCTTAAGTGATACTATTTCAAACCCCTTAAGTTCTTTTACAGGGCGTGCCAGGCTGGCCGCAACATCCTGTATGTAAATTTGTACTACTTCTTTACCGTCATAATTACCAGTATTAGTAATAGTTACAGCCACTTTTACAACTTCGCCCTTTGTGTAAGCTTTTTTATCTATTTTTGGTACACTGTATTTAAACGTGGTGTAACTAAGGCCGTGACCAAAAGAAAACTGCGGTGTTTTTTCAACATCGCCATAATGCGACCAAAACACATTTTTATCAGCATCTATAGGCCGGCCTGTGTTAAGCAGGTTATAATAAATAGGTACCTGGCCTACATTTCTAGGAAAACTCATAGGTAATTTGCCGCTCGGGTTATAATCGCCATAAAGCACCTGTGCTATAGCGTTGCCAGATTCGCTGCCCAGTTGCCAGGCTTCTACAATCGATGGGATATGTGTGGCAGCCCATGGTAATGCCAGCGGTCGGCCATTGTTAAGCACTAAAACAATATTAGGGTTTACCTTATAAATTTCCTCTAAAAATTCCTGTTGAAGGCCAGGCAGGTTAATATCTGTTCGGCTGCGGCCTTCACCACTGCTAAAGCCATGCTCGCCAAGTACCAGCACCACCACATTGGCTTCTTTGGCTGCTTTTATAGCCGCGTCAAAACCACTTCGATCGTTAGTGTTGTATACCACTTCATCAAGAAAAGTGGCTTTACCCACTATCAGCTCGGCACCTTTTTCATACGTCAGGGTATTGCCTTTATACTGCTGCATCCCCTCTAAAACAGACACTGCGGTATTATCATCCGATCCTAGCCTCCAACTCCCTAACGGGCTGTTCTTATCAGCGGCAAGCACACCGATAAGCGCAATTTTTTGCCCAGTTTTCTTTAGCGGAAGCAGGCTGCCTTCATTCTTTAATAATACAATCGATTTTTTAGCTACATCAAGCACTGCCTCGTGGTTCGCCTTACTGCCAATGACAGCCTTTTCGCGTTTTTCGTCGCAATAGCGGTACGGGTCGTCGAAGAGGCCAAGTTCATATTTTACGCGCAATATCCTGCGGACAGAATCGTCAATTAATGTAATATCTACCTTGCCATCGTTAACAAGCTTTACCAGTTCGTTTACATAGGCATAACTTTCCATATCCATATCGGCACCGGCGGTAACCGCTTTCAGCGCGGCTTCATTACGGTCTTTTGCAAACCCCCAGGTTATCATTTCGCGGATGGAAGCCCAGTCGGTAATCACGAAGCCATCAAAGCCCCATTTACCTTTCAGGATATCCCTTTGCAGGAAACTGTTGCCTGTTGCCGGAACACCATTAAGCGTATTAAATGAGTTCATAAACGTACGTACACCGGCATCTTTAGCTGCTTTAAAAGGCGGAAGAACTATGTTGTATAAGGTTGAATTGCTTATGTCTACCGTGTTGTAATCGCGTCCTGCCTCGGCAAAACCGTAACCCGCGAAGTGCTTGGCACAGGCAGCAATGGTATTGGGCAACGACAGCTCGTCTCCCTGAAAGCCTTTTACACGTGCGGCAGCAACTTTACTGCCCAGGTACGGGTCTTCGCCGGCACCCTCCATAACGCGACCCCAGCGGGCATCACGACTGATATCTACCATAGGGCCAAACGTCCAGTTAATTCCCGATGCTGATGCCTCATCCGCTGCCACTTGTGCAGAACGTTTTATTGCCTCAAGATCCCAGCTTGCAGCTTCGGCAAGTGGTATGGGGGCAAGTGTTTTATAGCCGTGTATTACATCAAAACCAATAATAAGCGGAATACCCAGGCGGGTCTCCTCTACCGCAATTTTTTGTACGGCGCGTACTTCTTTAACTCCGCGCACGTTAAGCATAGAGCCTACCCAGCCTTTACGAAGGTGCTCATATTTCAGAGCCGAACCGCCTTCTTTAGGAGATGGCCCGGTAACATCCCAAAAGCCATTGTACTGGTTCATCTGGCCTACCTTTTCTTCGAGGGTCATTTTGGCCATCAACGCAGTTATTTTTTGCTCAATATCCTGTTTTTTTTCTACTGGCTTCTTTGTTTGTGCATGTGCCGTACCCAGGGTAATCATTGCAATTGCTACTATAATTTGTGTGTTTCTCATGTATTTTTGTATTCTAAAATCAATCTGTTGGGGATAGGCGTGAATATCTTTAGCCGGATGGCAAAAAGAATTTTTATAGGAATTTCAGTAAATTAATTTAAATTTAATGTATACTTTGGGTTGATTATCTGTGAGCCATACACTAACTTGTGTATAGTTAACTTGTTTTCAATTATTGCATTGCTACCAACAATCTTGATAAAAAGAGGTTCCTTGTTAAATAGCAACCTCGGAACCTCTCAACTACCCAAATTATTTCCTTTTTATCTGCCTTAAACACTGGATCCTGTACGGTAACGTTAATATATTTTTTAAGTTTAATCTAAACCTTCCAGAAATCCGGTATGGGCACTTTTAATAGCAAAATTTGAATCATACAGTAAAGGCCAGTCGTTTCCGGTGTGGTTCAGATCGGTATTATACGGAATCCACGATTCATTATCTTTCATACCCCAAATGGTCAGGGCATATTTGTTTGCTGCGGGAAGTGCATTATATATCTTGACAATTTCTTTGTATTTTTCTTTTTGAGCCAACCTTCTTTCGTTTGTAAAAGACGAAATATCATTAGCTGGATTCACTTGTATATCCAGCTCAGAAATATGAATTTTTAAGCCTTTACTAACAGCTTGGTTAATATCAGTTTCTATTTGGGCTTTGGTGGGGCTCAGGTACGTATTGTGCATTTGATATCCCACACCATCTATAAGATTACTCGCTTTTAAAGCGTCAACTATAGCATACAATTTATTTTGTTTTGGAATGTTGGTTGACGTAGCATAATCGTTATAGAATAATAACAAATCAGTATCTCCCGCAGCATTTGCTGCTTCTCTTGCCCATTGAAAGCACTGATTAATATAATTTGCGCCCATCCTTTGAAGGAAGATTGTATTTCTCAGGTTACCGGTGTTGTCGTCTACCGCTTCGTTCACTACATCCCATGACGTTACTTTTCCGGCGAAATGAGTAACAACATCGGTAATATATTGATGTACTTCATTACTAAATTCTGCATCTGTACCCGGATAATTCGTTAGCCAATCTGGCACTGCAACATGCCATACTAGAGCATGGCCATGAACATTAATGCCATTATCATTTCCATAAGCCACAATTTTATCTGCTGCTTCCCAGTTATAAACACCGCTGGCTACCGAAATAGGATTCATTTTCATTTCATATTCTGCCGAAATGCTACTAAATTCATTCTTTAATATTACATCATATTGATTTCCATTTACCAATTGACCGGCTTTTACAGCCATCCCTACAAAAAACGGGTGTTGCACTGCATTTGCCTTCACTTTTAGAAAAGTAGGATCCTCCGGAATACTACTTACACCATTAGTTACCACACTAATGACATTAGAATACGCTGAAATTTGGGAGTCCCTTACCGCCCTAACCCTATAAAAATACTGAGTACCGCCATCTAAACCCATTACCACGTCATTAAGATCAGTTATCGGTTTTGAATTGTAGCCTGAAAGGAAAGTTTCAAAATCAGCACTGGTAGAAATATCGAGAAGGTAGCTTTGAGCGTTAGAAACATAATTCCATTTTGCCCTGAAACCTGTATTATTTACATCTTTTGCAGGGTTTGCAACAGGCGCTTCTAAAGTAATTTCCGTCACGCTGTCATCCTTTGAGCATGAACTTAAAAAAAGCATAACACTAGTAAACACTATTAAAAATATATTTTTCATATCGTTTTTTGTTGTATAAATATTCTCTTTGGTACTATGAGTTTATTATTCCCCAGGTATTAATTTTGACTAAAATAATATACCCTTAAAAAAGGCTGCTGTTAACAACAACCTTTTTTATTGAAGTTTAAAACCCTAAAACCATTAACTAATTATAACGTATTTTTATGTTATCGTACTTTATTGTGCTGGGATTTGGCGTGTCTCCCTGAGCAATGCCTACCTTAATTTCGTTAACTTTTGATGCATCAAGCGTGGCGGCAGAATTGCTTCCAAAACCATAATTATCCTTAAAATCAGAGAGCAATATGGTTTTGGTAGACCAGTTTAAATCTGTAATTTTAAAATTATAACCATAGTTTACGCCATCAATTGTATTGAGCTGAATAGCAAATTGCGCACCTATAACATTTGCAGTAACATCTATATCTATAAAAGTTCTTGTTGCATCATTATTTGTAGTGCTTAAAAAGTTAGCACCCCCACCACCGCTACTGCCATTGTAGCCATTTGCGGTTGAACCTGCCCAGGTAAGCGCTGCATAATTGCCTGTGGGGCCACCTGCGGTGGCTGCATTAAAAGACTCAACATCGCCATAAGACGTCCAGGATTCTCTAACCCCGCCCCCGTCAAAATTTGACACAAGGACTACCGTTGCAAATTCTATTGTTTTATATGCTGTTCCTCCTGGGGTGGTGATTGCTAATTCTGATCCCGATACAGCATCTGCAGGCAAACTAACAATAATCGAAGTAGGCGAATTTGCAGAATATGTTATTGCGGTTCCGCCTAATGTTACCGACGTAACATTATAAAACCACGTACCTTCAATCTCTAATGGAAAACCGGGTGTTGCTACAGCCGGTATTATGTTAGTTATAGTGGGAGTGGGCTGTAAAATCTCAATGCTTTTAGTAACAGTGCCATTTGCCGTAATAAAGGTAATTGGCTGTACACCAAACCTGCTTCCAAGATCTTCATTAAAAGGGATTGTAAAAATAAACGATTTATCAGAATTATAATTAGCGTTAAATGTAACATCAATTGTATTATCAAGGGTAATCTTCTTTAGCCCTTCTAACCCATTACCTTCAACCCTGATTTGGTCAAAGGGATACGCCTGATTTAGTAAGTCGCCGGGTTCAGCAACCATTGCATCTATACTTGCAGTACTTTCGTCATCATTTTGGCAGCCTGTAAAAGAAGCCAGAACAAAAAGCATAATAAGACTATATGTTAGTTTATTTATCATAGTATAAAAAATTAATTAAAGTTATAAGAAACCGGAGGCTCTAACAGTGATGGGTTAGTATCTATTGCAGATTGTGGCAATGGCAATTCAAAATATGTACTTGATGGAGTTATCATATTTGAAACCAAAATTGTTCTTGCATCGTCAGAATAAAATCCAACCTCCTGTTGCGAAATTATTGAAGTTGCTTCAGCCAGGCCACGGCGTTTTAAATCGAAAAAATATTGCCCCTCAAGTGCAAATTCAGTGCGCCTTTCCTTAAACAGCTCATCTCTTGTAAGTACGGTTTTAGTGGGTAATCCTGCCCTGTTCCTTACCTGGTTAAAGGCAGCTAACGCAGAAGCATCAGTTGTAGAACCGGCTCCGGCTAAAACTGCCTCGGCATGCATTAATAAGATATCAGAATACCTTAAAATAATGGTGTTTTGCGATGTGCGCATAAAAAAGACATCGTTTCTTTCGGCAGCAGAGCCTACAATGTACTTTCTGAAATTAGCCCCTGTAGAAGATAGTATTTTTGTATATGTAAAACCTCCCTGGCTGCTTAACAATTCAGGATAAAAGTCGCCATCAGTCATTATGGTACTCTTTTTTCTGCCATCCTGTGGATCAAAATTGCTTTGCAACGAGATAGAAGGCAGGTAAACGCCCCATCCGTCACCGCCACCCGTAATTCCTGTTCCTGCTGGAACTATATAGGCCTGGTTTGTATTCTGAGTTCCCCATTCGGTAGCTATAGCCTTCCATTGCAGCGCAAACATGCTTTCTGCGCTATTATTATTTTCCGGGCTGCTAAATAGGTTATCATATTGCTGAATCAGCGTATACTGTGAACCCATAATTTCCTGCGTTAAAGCAGCACATTCAGCATATTCATTTAAAGTTAAATGTACTTTTGCAAGAATACCCTTGGCTACATATTTAGTAATATACCCTGGCTTTGCGGCAGTTTCGGGTAAATTTTCCGCAGCATATTCTAAGTCCAGCTTTATAAATGTATAGATATCCTCTACAAGATTTCTTTTTGGCTGCGCTGCAGAACCGGCTCTGTCAACAATAGGGACAGCACCAAACGTTCTTACCAGATAGAAATAAGCATTTGCTCTCATAAATCGCGATATTGCTATAGCACTCCTATAAGAAGCTTCCGGCAATTCATCTCTTTGGCCTTCAACCAGGCTCATTAAGTTGTTTGACTGGTCAATAACCGAAAATAAAGAAACGTATCCCTCTGTTAAGATTGGGTTTTGCGATGTTACCTGAGCATTTAAAAATTGTGCATAAGCACCATCAAATGTAAAGGCATTTCCGGCATACATATCTCCTACGGCAATTAAAAATTTATCATTAAAAGCAAACCACGGTTTAAAATATAAACTCTCGGCAATTCCATCAAAAGCTGTAATTCCCTCGGGTAAATCGCCTGGTGTCAGTTGATTTTCAGATGGTGCATCTAAAAATTCATCTGAACAGGAAAATAAAGACAGTAGTGCTACGAGCAATACCATCATAAAAAGTTTTAAACGTTTTTTCATAACTATACTTTTTTAAAATGACTATTAATTAGAAAGTTAAACATTGTGATATTGAGTTATAATTTTATATCAACCCCTACAGAGATGGTTCTTGGAACAGGATACCTTCCTAAATCAATGCCACTCAATGTTATATTTTGGTCTAAATTTCCTAAAGCAGGATCAAACCCTGAATATTTTGTAAAAGTGTATAGATTTTGCACATTCACGTAAAATCTCGCTGAAGAGAAAATAGAGTTTTCGAATATTTTATCTGGTAAATTATAGCTTAGAGAAACATTTTGAATTCTTAAATAAGAACCATTTTCAACAAACCTGTTTGAAATCCTGCCATTACCATTTGGATCTGTAAGTGTAATTCTTGGCACGTTTGTGTTTTCATTTACTCCGGGTTCAAATGCATTTACAACTTCTGTACTTACGTTACCGTACCGGTCTCCAAATCCTGGGTAAATACCGTCAATATAATGGCGCGTAAAATTGTAAATTTCGTTGCCCTGACTGCCTGTTAATACAACCGATAAACTTAAATTCTTGTATTTGAAATTATTTGTGACAGAGTACGTAAAATCGGGAATGGCACTTCCTATGCTGGTCTGGTCTTTTGAATCGATTTTTCCATCGCCGTTAAGGTCTTTAAAACGAATATCACCTACTCCGGTACCCGCTTCCTGTGTAGGGCCGGCGG
>Ga0265798_10000784_pt1 | contig 50949 bp, 39 predicted proteins | sample P3T30metagenome_FD_192430 | JGI IMG/M metagenome (GOLD analysis project Ga0265798, IMG submission 192430) | Plant litter microbial communities from East Loma Ridge, Irvine, California - P3 T30 | ecosystem: Environmental > Terrestrial > Plant litter > Unclassified | place: USA: California...
CTCTCACATCTGGACGACTCTACCTGAGCCCCCAATGGACGCGAGAAGACTTATCTGGACTTCATCAGATGATTTGATGGCCGTGGACCCGATATGGCCACCAGGATATGCCCGGCCGCCGAGACATGGACGTTGAACGTCTAGATTCGATGTCGAAAGGAATGCTACATGATCTTCTGGCTATTCTCTTGCTAGGAGATTACTTCGCCATAGAAGCCTTCAAGAGTCTCCAGGATTGGACCGGGTTTCGCCATTTGCCGAACTTCAGGTTTCCGGCAAGTCCGTTGTCCTGTTAGTACGCACTCCCAGAGCTTCTTGTCAATGGGCTCACAGACCGACAACGTCCGATGAGTGTTGAAGCTACGATTGCCGCATATCAATCCAAGAGACCCGGGCTCGCTGGCAAAGATGACTAGAGTTCAAAGACGCCTCTGCTTCCCGGCGGCCTTGGAGATGTGCCAGGTTCGCCATCTCAACGTTCTTGCATGAACAAGGCGAACTGGATCATTATGTTTCCATACCAGCTTGCTGTGTCTCTTCTTTGTTGTGTTGGATGAATGCCATCTCTTGAAATGCTGCCTTTGATTTTGTAATTTCTTGTCATCATCAGCACTCTTACTGACAGCTCACCAGTTCAACATCATGCTCGACGAGACCGATGTGCTCTCGGATGATCTCCGGGAGTGGAGGCGGCCAGATCTCAGTGACGAGCCGCCACCGCCTCTAGAGATAGAAGTGTTCGTCGACACGTCTCACCTGACGCAGAACCAGTCTCTTGTCATCGTCGACGATGCCGGCAGGCGATGGGACGTGGCAGATTCGTTGGCGGCGGAGTCTAGTTCGAGACCCAACGGGTCCGGCGGGCGGTATTACGAGGTGGTCCTCGAGCGCTGGACGATTGAGCTGGGTGATATGGGCCGGTATAAGGCTTCTCAGCTCAATGACCAGCTGCCGAACGTGTACAAGAAGGGCGTCTTGCTCTTCAGATCACTGTACACATACGCCCGATTCTTGCCGGCGTGGAAGCTTCACAAGAGGTTGAGCCGGCAGCCTAGCAATGCACAGCCGCTCAAACTGCGCTTCCGCATTCGGCAAGGCCAGCGAAGTTCTACACGGCAGTCCAAAGACGCACTTCACACTCCTCTCTGCCCCTCTGAAGCCAACAACAACACCACATCATCACATCACGATTTCGAGCCACTTCTTTGCGCTGCGGGCCCTCTCACCATCTCCATCGACTACCGCACAAACACAGACCTCACCGTCGCAGACGCAGAAGCACTGCTCTCTTCACGCTTCACTAGCCTCGATGCCGGAATGGCTTCTCGTCGTCCTCCTGCTGGTGGTCATTCTCTTCCTGGTGACAGTGTTCCTGGCGTTGGTCCTGCTGGAGATAGCGCAGCGGCTCAGGGAGATCAACAAACTACTGGAAGTGATCGCCCGGGACGCAGAGTGGCTGGTGGAGGCGTGTATGGGAGCCTAGGCACCTTCCACACCACCGGCAAGCGCGAGTCTCCAGTCTCGACACTCCGCCACCGCGCTGCCTCTGGCGCCAGCGATACCATGCCTCCTCCACCTCGCCGCGTCACCCCCCAGTCCATCCCCACCACTACGGACTATCTCAAGAACCCGCCGTTCAAGGCCGGCAGCGTCGCCTCCTCCCCGCGCAGCAATGCCGCTTTCCCATCACCGTCCACCTCCGCTCCTCGCCCGTCGCCGCTTACAGGCACATCAAATCATTCCAAGCGCCTGTCCCTCAACACCCTCCCACAACAGGCGCTCCGCAACCCGGGCGGTATGGCCCAAGACACAGCCATTGCCTCATCCGGATCCACCTCCCCAAAGCCTGCACCAGTCCACAGGTACAGCAGCAGTTTCGCTGGCCGCAAGCGCTGGACCAGCACCTCCCAGAGCAGCCGGGTCGGTGAAAGCGCCACTAGCAGTGGCCGTGCCAGCACCAGCAGCAAGGAGAAGTCCGGCCAACTGGCCTCAGAACAAGCACCCGGCACCCCTGGTAGCTCGGGCAGCGCACGCACCGACGAAGACGACATCGCCGCCTTCATCTCCACCATCGAGCGAGCCAAAGACATGAAGAGCTTCTCGTCAACCCGCAAGCCCGGCGCCCACAATAACGTGGTAAATTTGGCCAGGTTCAAGAACATGTCTCTCGCCAGCAGCGAGCTCGCCGACGAGATGAGCGCGTCCAGTCTGGTGCAGACCTCCCTCACCCCGCCCTCGCGCCGTCTTTCCAACGTCCCGGGCCTCTCCACCTCGTCCTCGCCGTCCCGCATGCAGCCGCATGCACCGCACGTCCGCTCGCGTCTTTCGACGCAGAGCATTGCCGAGGAGATCGGCTCAGAGAAGGGCAGGAAGCCCGAGCGTGAGGTCGAGGAGGAAGACGAGGAGGCTGGGGATGAGGGCGAAGATAGCGACGACGACGAGCCGTTCATCTTCCAGCAGGACAACATCCTGTAGGGTAGATTTTCCTACCGGTTTTCTATGCAGCGAGGAGTTTTGGGTGGGTCTTTTCTACGTGCATATGCAGTATAGAATGAATCGAAATGAAAACGTGCTCTCTCAGTGGCAGTATGGCTTTCAATAGGTGCGGAGCGTGATGGTATCATCGTGATGAGTCGACTATGCCAGTGAGATGTGTGGTTTTGGAAGCGGGTATCTCAGTGGCATGCGAGGTACTAGGTTGAGTTGAAGATTTGAGGTATTACCTCTAATGACACCAGTGCCGGTGAGACACATGGTTTCGGAATCGTGTATCTCAGTGGCAGTGTAGCTTCCGATCAAGGCGAAGCGGTTAGGGATTGCCACGGAGCATACCCAGTGCCGCTGAGACAGATGGTTTTGGAATAGAGGATCTCAGGGGCGACCATGAGACTGAGGTGAGTCGGAGATCTTAGGAATTGCCGTGATGGACCCACAGCGCCACAGAGACAAGGAGGACTAAGTAGGTGTATCTCAGTGATAAGCATACTACTACTATGAGCCCAAGCAATTAGGTACCACCTCGAAGAATCCTCGGCACCACAGAGATACGTGTCGTTGGGAACGTATATCCCAGCGGTGATTATGGGACTGGATGAGTCGAAGGGATTGGAGATTACTTCAAAGGATCTCAATTCACCACAGAGACAAGCAATGCTTGAACGATGCTTATCTCAGCAGTGGGCACACTTTGGAGATAAGTTGACGCTTTGAGGCGCTACCACAGGGGAAATCCGATGTCGTAGAGATAAGCGCTGCGATGAGGTTTCACGTCTCAGCGACAAGCATGTGATTTAGATGAGTCGGAGCTCTTTGATATTACAATGAAGGATATTTAGTGCCGTAGAGACAAGCGCTATGGAAAGTATCTCTATCTCAGCAGTAAGCAAAAGATTGGGATAAGTCGAAGCGGTCGGATGTCACTATGTCGTATGCCTGGTATTCTAGAAGACAGGCGTTACTATATATCTCTATATCTTAGCGGTACTGATAGCTTGAAGGTTACTCGGAGCTTGAGAGCATCATCATATTGGTCGCTCCATATGCTAGAGATTCCCCGGACTTGAGAGTGAGTGTCTCTTAGCGGGAAGCGTAAAACTGAGATAGGTCGAGGCTTGAGGATATCTGCATGGAGGTCTCCCAAGTAAGTTCGAGTTTTGTTTCGCTCGAGTTCATGTCTATCAAGGGCCAGTGTAAGTCCGAGTTGAGTCGGAGCTCGAGGATATCAGCATGGTGACGCCTCGATATGACAAAGAACAAACGCCATATGAATGTTCATTCTCATCGTTAGTAGGTAGAATAAGGTAAAGTCGAAGCTCGAAGGTATTAGTATGAGGAATGTCCCTACATGATAGTGATTAGATTGATCAAGTGCTCCTTGCTCTCAGTGGTGTTGTAAGTTCTGGAAGGACTTCGGACCCGATGGTGGCACCTTGGAACTCTCGCTGTGCAAGGGAGACAAGCATTGAAGTATCTACATCCCGTCGGCACGACAGATCTGTATCTAGTCGAAGCCTGATGGTGATAGCATGTAGATCTTTCGATGCCAGGGAGATAAGCGTTCTTGAGAACCAACTCTCAGCGGCGATGTAGGTTAGAATCGCGGCGACGTTAGATGGTAGCAGCATGAAGATCTCGCAACGGTACGAAGACAAGCGGAAACACGTTTCTGAATCGTATCGACGTTGAATGATAGCAACATACATATCTTCCTACATAGTCAAGACACCATTCTCACAGCGCGTGCACTTTCCCGTGGAGGGCCTCCCCGACATACTTGGCCAGAGCGATCATCTTTTCTTCCTGCAATCTGCGGCCGACCAGCTGCACACTCACGTGGGCGCCATCGTAGATCTCGGGGTCGTCTGGAACAATTCGTTAGTCTCGCATGGATTTCTCTCCAAGCCAAAGGGCACTCACAAGTATCATGCGTCTCCTGATCAACCTCGTCAATCGCCTTGAAGTTCTCATCCTTCTTGTCGACATTCTTGTCGACTTGAGTGACGGGCACCACCACACTGGTGTAATCCAGGACATTCACGTAACTCGAATACGTTAGGTAAGTATACTTCTCGGGCCTGGCAGCAGCGAAGGGAGCAAGCGGACTGATGATAGCATCGACAGGGCGGCCGGTACCCGTAAGCTCGGCCGTCGAGTTCCAGTACTCCAAGTAGTCTTTCTGAGCCTGGCGTTTGGCGATGTTGGTTTTCATGATGTCTGTCGCACTGTACTCGGGACTGTCGGGACTGATGAGTTGTGGTGCGGGTTTCTCGCCGGAGAGCCCGAAGTGGTGTCTGGAGTCGGCGCCGCCGTCGAAGGAATACACCTGGCCTGCTATGTCGGCGAGGTGGGCGTGCGTGGGAGTAGGCTTCCACTCGATGATTTTGTGACCCTTGGCTCGCATGGCGTCGACAACCATTTTCAGGGCGCGAGCGACGGGTGGGTGTACTGCACAGCTGCCGTCGTGAGTGAGAACTGCGAAGGAGAGAGGCGTTTCTGTGCGGGTGTGAGGGTCCGAGATGGCGAGTTCGGCAGTTGGGCGCCAGGGGATTTCGTGCACGAGTGGGTCATGGAGCCACGGTGAGGTGCTGAGGAGCGCTTGGGTTAGGAGCTTGAGGGAGTCTGGGGTGGTGGCGAGAGGTCCGACGACCGAGAGAATGCTGCCTTGTCCGTCGAAGCTGTTTGCCATTCCTTCGTAGGGGAGACGGCCAGCTGAGGGTCTGATGCCGTAGAGACCGTTGAAGGCTGCTGGGATTCTGATAGAGCCGCCTGGTAGTATTGTTAGCTATGGCTGTTTGATGAAATGAAGGTTGGAAGACTCACCAATGTCGGTACCGAAACCTGCGCAGCTACCACGCAGTCCGATCAGTGCACCCTCACCACCAGAAGAACCACCACAGCTCAAATTGCGGTTTTTGGGGTTCCATGTGTATCCAATGATGTTGTTCACCGTCTCGCCACACATCAGAGTGTGTGGCACAGAGGTCTTGCAAAAGAGAGTCGCGCCCATCTTGCGGAGCTCTTTGACCAACTCACTCTCAAAGTTGCGTTCTTTGCCAGTACCTTTCTGACCTTGGAAGTTGCCGATCCAGCCTACATAGCCCATGTGAGTGTCCACTCTGCTGATGATTAGTCAGATGTTACGACAAGTCTGGTTCGGCCACTATTACTCACCCCTTCACATGGAACTGATCCTTCAAACTGACAGGCAGACCGTGCAGCACGCCAATTGGCTTCTTGTGTTCCTCAAAGTACTTGTCCGCCTTCTCGGCTTCGGCAATAGCCTGATCGAAGAAGATCTCATGCAGACAATTTACCAGTTGATGGGCGATTGCAGCACGGTGACAGAAAGCCCGTGCAACATCCACGGCTCTCCACTGACCGCTGGTGGTCTTCTCAACCACGCCTACCGCATCCGTCTCTGTGATCTCAATCTCTTTCTCATTCAGGTACTTCCTGACGAAGTCGCCCGTGACGTCGCGTTGCTCCTCCGCAGAGGGGATGTCCGCGATCCTCCATTCTTGCGGGATGAGAGATAGGACGCTGTCGGCTTTCGCTTTCGCGGCTTTCTGCCAGTCTTCGGACATGATTTCTTCGGGTTGTTGCTGTTCTTGCTGCTGTTGGTTGTTTGCTTGTAGCTTTCGCCAGTCGGAGGGCTTGAAGTGGATTTTAGACGAGGACTCGGGGCCTTTTTCCATGAGGAGGGTATGAGCGGAACCAGAAGTAGATCGCAAGACTTACGCTATTTTCTACCAACGAAATGCCGACGGGTGTTCTACGCGGTAAAGTCTTATCATCGTGTCGTTGACCTTCCTTTTGGAGAGAAGAGGGGCTTCGAAGCTGCGACATACAGACCCTGGTCCTGGTCCTTGAAAGTGGGGTTGATGGCAATGGAAAGGTCCAAGGTCGACGTTGATGGTAAAAGGCAGTTGGTTGGACACAATATAAGGCACGACCGTTCGATCGAGTGGTAATGCAGCTTTAATCGAGGTTCTTATAACGACGCTGTGACTCGATCTTTCACAGAACTCTCTCAAGATGGTATAGACAAGGCAAGCAAACCGGGTTTCCGTTGGAGTTGGAGCTGTCGCGGTGGCCGGCTGCGGAGGGCTGAACCTTCTCCGCCTGGCCGTATCACCGCCATCGCAGCCTTGCAATTAACCTGACTTCACACACTAAACTTTTGCTAAGACAACTCTATTTCGCGTGAAGAAGTACATGTATCTCCTATCATCATGTCTCACGAATTCGGGAGAAATTTTTGCCTATACAACATCGACCTACAAGCAGCGTCTTTCAGTTGCTGCGGAACGCCACCTAATCACTAGCTGAATGAGGCTATGTACGAAGATACCCTAGGACGGTGAGTTGTGAGAATTTTCGCGTTCAGACGGTTGCTGTCTCTATTTGTCGACTCGAAGACGACGACGACGAATGCCTAGACATGTGTATCTGAGCTATGGATCAGCCATCATACATGAGTCCACTGAGCGACTATAGGCTGACAGGAGCTAAAGCGCTTCTCATCGGCTCCAAGGGCCTGGGATTTGGTCCGTACCTCTGCTGCTTCAGAAAAGCTACTTAGCCTCACTTTCACTGCTAGGCCAATTTCGGGTTTCTACTGAGTGCTGGTATCTTCAGGTATTCTCAAGGCCTAGCACAGCACTCTGAGATCAGTATGCCCTTTACGACGGAGAGGCTGAGCTTCTTACCCGACTTTCCGGGCAGAGAGACCCTATATCGACCTCTGGACGCCAACGAGGACGAGATCCGCTCCATCACTGTTCGATGCTCTCACGAGCGCTCGTCAATCATACATTGCATCGGTCTCGGCCGTCCGCGCCGATGCCTGTTCGGCGACCCACTACCGAAGCCTCCTCCGCATTTTCCCAGACTGCTTACCCCAAAGTCGGTAATGTCCTATTCCTACTTGTATTTGAATCAGGCTCCTTGCCCTGTTACCAAAGATTGGTGCAGGTTCTCGTACCGATTCCTCGGTCCCTTGTCGTTGCATCATGGGTTTCTATCAATCTTGCTTCAGTCTTATCGCTCTCAGCAGCACAGCTTTTGGCAGCGCCTTGAAATCACGTTGTTCAACTGATTTCCTGTCCATCAAGGGTGTTACGATTGACTCGATCGAACACCATCCTAACGGCTACACGATTTTGTTGCCAGACACTGTCCCGTCATGCGGTGGCTACCGCTTCGACGTTAACACCACAGCAGATCTCTGCAGGGTGGTGATGACTGTACCAACTACAGAGACTAGCTCCATTCGTGTCGAGGCTTGGCTTCCTGATGACTGGAATGGAAGATCTCTTGCCACTGGCAATGGAGGCACCGGTGGCTGCATTGGCTACGATTCGATGCAAAATGGTGCACAGCTTGGCTTTGCCGCGTTTGGCACCAACGCCGGCCACGATGGTCAAGCTGGCTATGACTTCTTCCTCAATCAACCTGAATCTATCAATGACTGGGGCTCCCGGGCTATTCACTTTGAAGCACAGGCGGGGAAGAATGTCACGAGCAAGTACTATGGGACTCGTTCCTTCAAAAGCTATTACGCGGGCTGCAGCACAGGTGGCCGACAAGGCATCCAGACCGCACAAATTTGGCCAGACGACTTTGACGGCATCCTCGTCGGCGCACCGGGCCTGAACTGGCTGCGTATTGTTGCATCGAAAGCCATTCTCGCCAAGCGTATTGGCTGGCCTAACTTCGACTCGCCTGCTTACGTCCGCCCTGAACAGTGGACCGCTATTGTGGCCAAGCAGATTGAGCTTCTCGACTCTCTTGACGGCGTGAAGAACGGCATTATTGATGACCCTACCGACTTTTCTTTCGACCCGCAGCTCTTGGCTTGCGGGACAGGTGCCCTCAACGACTCGGTCTGTCTTGGCCCTGAACAGGTTCTCTCGGTGAAGAAGGCATATGAGCCCCTTTACGACAGCAAAGGCCGCAATGTCTACCCGGGTTTCGATCTTGGGGCGAACACTGGCGTCTTCTCCAACAATCAAGTCAACGGCTCAAACTTGGGCTACCGCCTTGTCGATGATTTCTGGATCGGCGCGGTCTACAACGACACATCTTTCAGATCACAGGACTTTGAGGTAGCGGACATGGACTTTGCGGTGGAACTCAACCCGGGCGGCATTGCCTTCAACGACCCGGATCTTTCGGGCTTCTACAAGCGAGGCGGCAAGGTGTTGGCGTATCACGGTAGTAGTGATGTTACAGTCACTTCGGCGCTGTCACTCGACTATTTCGGCAGGGTTCGAGCCGCTCTCAATCTGAACGTTGAGGAGATGCTGTCTTTCTACCGCCTGTTCCTTGTACCTGGAATGGGTCACTGCAGCGGTGGCGTAGGAGCATGGGATATCGGGCAGACCTACCCTCTCGACAAGAACCGACAAGATGCCAAGAACAACGTGCTGATGGCTCTGGTTGATTGGGTTGAGAACAGCACTGCTCCGGACGAGATAGTTGGAACAAAGTATCGTGGCGACAACGTGGCGAACGCGATTACCGCGCAGAGAAGTAAGTCCTCTTTTTGTTCAAGGCACTGGCCTATCTTGGCACTCCAATACTCGTCAACAAGTTGCTAACTTGTGATAGCGTACTGCCCGTATCCCTCTCGAAGCAAGTGGGATGGCAAGGGTGACACGAATCTGGCTTCAAGCTGGAGCTGCGAGTACGTTCTTTGAGGAAAATGGAGCTTTCATCCGGTCGTCGTAGAGAGTTTCCTTATCTACAGAATACATTCAACGAACCAGGCTGTGAGAAGTATAACCTGTAGCAAATCAGTACGCATCTTCCTTTCGTAAATATGCCGTCAACTCAAGGCAGGTAAGTGGTCAGAACGGGTACGATGGCGACGACCCTGAAGTGGGATCACGATTTACATCAATCCCTCGGACTCTCACCTCTTAGGGAACCGTACCTCTCCAAGCAACGTACATCGAGACATCCAGAAGTGTAGCCATTAGATCTGCCGCACTTCCTGCTTCTGCTGTCGCTACCTCGGCCGGCGACGCGCCCAGCGCTCAACATCACCTATCGTTCGACCATTGCGGCAGCGCTCTCTCACATTACTGAAGGTAACGACGACCCCTCAGTGCTTGTCATCGCACTCGCATGTCCTGCGCTCCGAGGGCCAGCCGCTTCGAGATCGCGCACTGTCGCGTTGAAGGACGCCCAGTCAATACTCGCTCGCCTGTACGTCGTTGTCGCGTCAATCTGCGCTGATTTGGATATTGTAACAGACATGTGCCGTTCGGAAGCTGGTAGCGTGGATGTGGGGGTGCTCCTCGTCGACCACGAACATGGGAGGAGGTATGAAAGAGAGCAGCGGGATGGATCTCAGGGAAACAGTGCAACAGCCCTGGATCTTAGGGCCTTTGCGGCGAAGGTGCAGCCGTGGCAGACGGTCTTGCAACCTATTAGCGAGGAGGGCTATGGACTGCTGTCCACCTACCATTGTACTACCGTATGTACCTGAATGTACGATGATCAGTCGGAATAAGAATCTTGGTGAATTGTCTTTTCCTAGCGATCTGGCATTCCTGCATAACATCTGTGTCATGTGCTGTATAACACGATATGGCGGACGCATTCATGGTTGCCTTCACTGACTACGCGATGAATTCGTAGACACTTCACGACGAGTCTATGAGTTGATGAGTTGATGAGTGATTGAATGATGTATTGATGACGATTACACGCATCTTCCCTTGCATATATGCAATCGATACATCAGCTACCCCCAAAGCCATCTCTACAACAAAGAGACCTTGCCAGAAAAGCTAGGCGGTTATTGATTGACGTGTCATCAATCATACATGCCTGGCAACAACGCATCCCATGACTCCAATACTTTACCACCTTGGCATTGGTTTCTTTTGGAAGTGAAGATCGAAAACAAGAATTAACCTCGGCAAGCTCCCAGCCACCAAAAGCTTGAGTCCTCCAAAACAGAAACCGCAAGAGCCGCCGACGACGCAGCGGCATAACTTCGCACAACTCCAATGATAATCCATCCGTACCAAACTACACGGTACAGACAGATCCACTCCACGATCTCTCTCCACTTTAACCCCCTTCTTCCTTCATCCCCTCATCCGGGGTCCCCAATCAACCCCATAGATCATCGACCGATGACACAAACACCCGGACCTGCACTCCAGCCGTCCGCGTGAACTCCTCTTCGCATAGGTCTTTCATTTCTCCCTCCGGACTATGCTCCACTAACCATCCGTCTCTTCGAACTCTGACTGGCTCGTTCAGAACTCGGAGAGCCGCTTTTGAGGCTCAAATACCGTTTCGAGCGTTAAGGTTGTTGGGTCATGTGGAACAGCCTTTTGTGCGATGATGTGCATTCGTTGCGGTGGTGCGGAGAGTGAGTAAAACCATTGCTGTTGTGGATCAACGCGTCAGAGCATTGGCACTGTGAAGTGAGCTAGGCATTGCTGTATTTGAGAAGACTAAAGTATTCTTCATGGTACCGCACTGTCCGTCGGGTTTGCGGTTTCTGGGCCTCGTCTTGCTGTCCCTCTCTGTTCATTGACCTCAACACATCTTCGTCTACTGCTGCGGGATAGGACCTACTGTCGACATCGCCCTCTCCCTGCCATCACACCAAATATATCACAGCAGCCAGCGACCTCACCGAAATCCCACCATGGTCAAAAATTCGACCGATGGCTCGCATCGCGAAAATGCGAACGGCGAGCAAGCCCTCCACCGCCACAACAGTTACGGCGGCAATCCACTCGCACACATCCATTCTGCAGACTCAGTGTACCTACCAGCCTTTGGTGGTGCTGCGCAACCAGGTCTCTACAAGCCTCCTAAGAGCAAATTCGCCAACCCGGCTCCGCTGGGACTTTCCGGCTTCGCGTTGACGACGTTTCTGCTCAGCGCGGTCAATCTGGGCGTGCGAGATCTTGCGTCGCCTGCAATGGTAATTGCGCCGGCACTTGCGTATGGAGGTTTCGTGCAGTTGCTTTCGGGCATGTGGGAGATTGCTGTTGGTACGTATCATCGTCCGTTGCGGCGTTTTGACAGACTACGAACGATTTAACTGACTGCTTCCTTTGCGACCTAGGCAACGTCTTTGGTGGCACTGCTCTTTCGTCTTACGGCGGATTCTGGATCGGCCTTGCCATCATTCTGATCCCAGGCGGCTTCCAGGTCGAATCGTCGTATCCCACAGCGATCGACTTTTATGCTGCGTTTGCGCTCTACGTTAGTCCACATCCCTAAAAAGACTGAATGGAAATCATGACGAGACTGACCACCCACCAACTCCAGATCTTCGCCTGGTTCATCTTCACATTCCTGCTATGGATCCTGACTCTAAGATCGACACTGGCCTTCAGCTCGCTGTTCTTCATGGTTTGGATGGCCTTCATCTTCCTAGGAACGGCCTATCTCGACGCCCGCAACACTGCCGATGGACACCCACATCACGGACTGACTGTAGCAGGCGGCGTCTTTGGCATGATCGCTGCCTTCATCGCGTGGTATAACATGCTGGCTGGTATCGCGGAGCCTTCGAACTCGTTCTTTGCCATCCCTGTGGTGCACTTCCCGTGGAGTGAAAAGGGAAGGTCGATGAGGAAGAAAGATGATGACTCGGCGGTGTAAGCCGTGTTGGTTTTCACGGAAGGTCAGAAGAATCATAGATGATACAGTATGAGTTGAATGCATGTTACTTGGAAACGAACCCAGAGAGCAAGCTTTGTTATCGATGCGGTCGAGATGGGTCGTCGCTCCAGCACAGTCACCGTGGTTTCTTCCTCTCTATATGCACTCAGGGCGGTTTGCGAAGCCACTTGTACTTGTACTGTCCGACTTTGTCTCTTGCAAAGCAAAGACATGGCTGCAAGCTGTCAGCCAAGCAAATACGCCCATCGGTCACGTCCGGACGAGACTGCGGTCTGGCCAGGGTCAGAAGCAATATTGATGTGCCCGTGATGCGTAGACCTGCATGTGCGTGTGTGTGTGTGATGGACGCGGGCGATAGGCGAGTCTGCACAGCCCTACACGTTAGCTGTGGCTTGACTCCCGTTTCTCCCGAAGGTCTCGGCGAGGAAGGAAGTCGCGGAAGTGAAGTGAATTGAATCTTGGGAGTATGCGATAAGGGTCGAAGAAAATCGGGTCGAGTCCGAGATGCTTCGATGTAAGTGAAGTGTCACACATCACTCCTGCCTCCCTACACGATATCACATATCAAACGTCGATAAACTCCATGGCGCCCTGACAATCAACACCTAAACTGCGCCACTTGAACCATCTGCGGTGTGACGTATCGGTTACCCCAACGGCACAGCGCCAGTGATGTTGCAGCATCTCTGGGACTCCCCAGTAAAGAGTAAAGTCAAGCACAGCAAGGTCACTCAGCGATCGCTCGGGCAGTAGCAGTGCATGAAACTCTGCTTCCTTGCCTATTTATCACCTGCACTGTTGGCCACGTACCCCTGTCTCTCGCCTCCCGCAACACGCGCGCTGTAATTAAGAGAGTGGCAGTGACTCAAGTGCAAGCTACTCGACAAACAAAAACATCCCATCTCCCCCACACCTGCATCAAGGCATGTCTGACTACGACGACGACTACCAACCCCGCCCTCGCCGCCGCAGAAACCCCCGTCCACCCTATCCTGTCGACGACGGCTACGCTCCTCGCGACGACTACTTCGCTCCTCCTCCTCCTCACGACGACTACGTCCCACACGACCTCCCACCAGGCGCCATTCCTATTCCTCCCGGCGCTATTCCCGTCACGCCAGACGACGCACCTCCGACACCTAGCAGCCTGCCTCCACCACCGCTAGGCAGTGCCATCAAGCGCGAAGGCAGCCGCAGCCGCAAAGCTCACCTACACCCCGAATTCCCTGACGAAGCCTCATACCTGAACCCGCGCTCCCGTGACCTCGAGCGTAAGAGCCACCCGGAAGAACGTCGCTTCAGAGAGAAGCGTGACGGCTACGAGAGTGAAGAGGGCGAAAAACACCGCAAAGCAGCCAACATGTCGTCCCGCAGACCGCGCTATGAAGATGAAGAAACCGACCTTCCGCCACGAGGCAGCCGCAGAAGAGGAGATGCAGACATGTACGGCCGCCCCCCGCCTAGAGACGACCCGTACGAAGACCGCGACCGCAGACGCCCGCCGCGCCGCAGAGATGACTATGGCGACGACGACAGCCTGCCTCCTCGCCGCAAGGGCCCTAGAGACGGTGTAGAGTACGGCGCAGAACCCATCAAGCCCAAGCGCCGCCAGACAGAGCGTGAGCCGCCATCCAGACGCGACCGCGACATGGATGACAAACCCCGCCGCCGCGACAAGTACGACGCCTACTCTGACGAAGACGACTACCGCCCACGCAGACGACGCAGTGAAGAGCCGCCTCGCCGCAGGCGTGATGACCGCTTCATCGACGACTACGACGAGCCGCCGAGACGCAAACGTGACGAGCCTCGCAGAGACAGAAGCAGGCGCCGCTACTCCGACGACGAGTACGACGACCGCAGAGGCGGGCGCGACAGACAGCCAAAGGAGATCAAAGTTGGCAAATACGACGTTGGGCCTTGGTTGGAGAAGGGTCAGAAGTACTACGGCGTCGTGGCTCCGATCGTGACGCCGATGATCATGAACTACATGAGAAAGAACAGCAAGAGATGAGGAATCCTTGGTGGAGTTTCATGGCATGGCATGGCATGGCGGATGGGCACTTTCTTTGACTGGGTTGGGTTTAGGATGACGAAGATTTCATCTTCTCTTTGGGCGTGTACGATTTCACGCCGCGTACATAAGGGGAAACAGACATTCAGGCCTAGGTACGGTTTTATACCCCTCAATTAATTTCTGGTGTTTTTGGTGCATTCACAAGATATGACCTGTATCATTTCGTCCAGCTCTCACTTTCACAGTCCCGCACAAGTCGTCTCATGGTCTAAGCTCAGGTCATACGCGTGATAGGTTTGGTTGGAAGGAAGGCGCGTCTAGCGACGGGTGCCTACAGCACTTTCACGCGCATGAGCAAACAAGTCAAGTTGCAAACCCGTTCTAGAACATGCGAGGGGCAACTTCATAAACACATCACATTACACACAACCTTCCCAACCTTTCGACAAATCGCCTGCGCACCTCCTTTCCCGGCTTGACAATCCGCTACCTCGTCCAACCGCTGACCGCCCACTCTCAACATGGCCTCATACGTCTATGAGGAAATCGCGCCACATGTGCGCGCTTGCAAATGCTGCCGATTCGATCAAGGTCTGGATCTTCCTGTGCCAAAAGAGGTCGATTTGGTCCAGACAAGCACCCTTGCGAAATCCTTCTCCCACAGAATCTTCTCCGACTGGACCCAGCTCAACGCCATCATCAAGCGCTTTGAGCCAGTGATCCGGAAGCGATGGCTCAAGAAGTCAGCAAAGCAGCGTCGCGAGATTCTTCTGGCTGCGCGACCAAGTATGCCACTTATCCATCGGCCTGATTTCGTTGGCTTCAGGAACACGGGCAACAGGCACCTCTCTCGCGACCTCACGTGCCGCGGAGAATTACACCTCACTCCTTACATCAACCTTGAGGATCTGCAGCAAGGCTACAATCTCCTCCTCTTTGTCCATTCACGCGGCCGAAACAAGCCAGCACTGTTTGCCTCCACAGACGCTGAGAAAGGTATGGTACACCTCGTGATACTTGCTAGCGATATCGCTGACCATTGAGAAGCTCATCTAGGTCGCGGCTGGGTCATGCTGCCGGAAGAAGATGATATCGCCATGGTGCTCGACGCGACACTGCCACAGACCCCACGAATGTATGGCAGCATAGTTTATCTATCGCGACTGCCTCGCCACATTGGTGCCACACACAGTTTTGACACCCAATACGGTCTCCTGGTCCTCGAAATCCAGCAAAGCATCTACAGTTTCCTCTTGAGAAGCGTTCGACAAATCCTCCATGACATCAGCCCAGCAGACTTCCGACTGGCACCCCATGCTCCAACGCCAGGCCCCTTGGTTAACCTGACAGGAGTGTGGGATTCTGCGACCAAGAGCGCACTGGAAGCTGACTATCGCATGCCTCAGGAGACCTCGCTGTCTTCGCTGAAGGCCATCATCGATGGCCGGCGCTTGGCGGCCAACGACCACATCTGTTCATTGAGGGAAGACCCAGGGTACTTCCTCGAGCAACTGAGAGAGTGGAGAGAACACCGTTTTATCGGCAACGGTTCTAAACCTCAAGTATGGCGTGATGTAGCAGCGCAGGTGTTCATCAATGCTCTGGATGCGCACCACTCCTGGACCTGGATCGCAAAGCTTGTCAAAAGAATGCGTCCGATCAAAGTGCAAATTCGTGCTGCAATCAAGAGAGGCACACGTCTTGCAGAGGAAGACGAGATGAAATGGGTGGAGCTGGCCGAATCCATTTCCCTCATGACCAGGAAGCCGATGCAGAACCTCGAGATCATGTTTCCAAAGTCCTCTGGCTTGCGCAATGCCTTGGAACCTCCGCATCAACACAAGGACTGTTCAAAATGCATGCCCGGCTCCCAGCACGGCTGGGCTCTCAAGCCTGGCACTTCGAACGCGCAGCACAGAGCCGTCCGACTGTTCCGCATCTTGGCCGGCCTCGATCCGTGTTCGCTGGACTTGCACGGACTAAGGCCGCTGGTCCAAGAAGCACAACACATGCTCGAGCACGACACCGAAGTCAGCCAGCTGATAGACAAGTGGCTGCTCACCGACTTCGTCGACCTTGCAGTCTTGGCGGATCTGCAGTACCGCATCAAGATGTTCCAACCTTACTGCAAGTCATGGGTCGCGGCAGGAGTGGTAGACAGCTTTGAGGTGGACCGATACATGTTGACACATTACCAACAAGGCATCAGGCTTGAAGAGGTCGTCGAAATCAGTAGCTTCGGGGCCCACTCGCTGGGTAATCCAACAGATGGTCGATTCAACTACCCGAGCGACAAGCGTCGAACAGCAGAGACTGTACGCGAGCTCCAGAGTGCGGAGGCCGCTTTGAGGCTTTACTGGAAGGAGATAGATCAAGGCATGAGGCGTAACTGCGTCGACATCAAGCATCTACTCAAAGGTGTGCTCAGTAAGGATCCCAGCACGTACACCACGCAGGATTGGGAGGAAGACGCGACCGTGTCTTCTCCCAAGAACAAGCTGCCTGATGGAGACCATGTCCCCGAGATGTCGATGATGCCTCAGATCGGCAACGAGAACAAGAAGACGGAAATCTCATCGGCCGAGAAGGTCAAGCGGAAAACACAGGGCAAAGCGCATGACGGGACTGGAGCATCATTCCCGGCGCCGCCAGCTGTAGTGATTGATGATGAGGAGGAGGAGGAGGAAGACCAGCCTCCGCCCATCGGCATCCCACCGCGCAGCTTCAAGGTCATGTCCGCTCTCCTTCCATCGCCATCGAATACGCGGCAGGCACCACGTGAGGTGTCCTGGGACGAGTTCCTCTACACTATGAACAGCATCGGCCTCGTGCCCGAGAAACTTTACGGCAGCGTCTGGATCTTCAAGCCTTTGCCACCAGGCGAAGGTCTGGTCGACTTGAAGCGCTCAATCCAGTTCCACGAACCGAAGGATGTACGTCGTGGCAACAAGATTGATTTCAAGCAAGTGAGGAGGCTTGGAGATAGGCTGAAGAGGGCTTTTAGGTGGAACGGTGACACTTTCGTCTGTGCTTGAGATTGTGCAGAGTTTGTGTTTGTTTGGCAAAAAGCTGTTGCCTGCGGACATTCGGAAAAGACTACGACATGCATCGTTAATCAACCTTTTTCACGACTTCGAGCGGCTGAAACGAGAAGCCATGTCATGTCAGCCAAGAGATCAGACGAACGATTACAGAGGCTTAGCACTTCTATCTCGATGAGAATTGCGTGGTCTGAGTATCTCGCCAACCGCGCCTCGCGGCTTGCAACAAGCAGAAACCTCTAACGTCGGGAAAAGAGAAAGAAAAAGAAAAAAAACCAACAAGCCCCGCCTTTGCTTGCTGCGCATGAATGGCACGCCATGGCGTTCGGATGACACGAATTTGCAGCAGTCTATGAGCATGGCTAAATGTATACGTGTGTATGTGCTTGGCGGACGGATGCTGAGGCTTACGAACGGCACGGAGGAGTTCTTCGATTACGTAGGCTGAGGGCAAGAGTAGTCTCGGTGAAGGCTGCAATAATGGAATGGGAGATGTGAGCAAGGCTTGATCCATGTAGCTACCTACCTACCTATCGTATCGAATGAGTGAGATACTCCTGGTGCAGCGTGGGCGTGAGGACCAACGGACATGTCCTCGTGGTAAATGCTTTCGCGTATTTCGTACATGTCGGTGCGAACCGGTTTGTTGGATGGATCGCGCGAGTAGGTGGTTTTGCGAAGTGGATCGGATCAGTGATGCACAGATATACGCTCGGTCTTCACAGCCCCGCCATGGATGTCGCGTTTCAGATGCAGGGGATGCCAAAGATAGCGCCGGTCTGTAAGTGAATGCACTGTGGGGGCCTAGCCGAGACAGCCGCAAGCGCGTGATTAATACTGTGATCCGCGTGGCTGCCGACGACGACGACGACGATGCCTGCGCTGAGCCTCATGGAGCCTTTGGGCCAAGCCTCCTTCGTCGTACTTACGACTCAGCCTATGGTGCTGCGAGCCTCACGCGAGCCTGTCGTGCTTGATAACCTCCGCGACTCCTCTATACTGGGACACATGCTGTTATCACAAGACCGAGACACCACTTTCGTTCTAGACGTCACTTGAGATCCCCGCCACCGCCCCGCCATACTGGTCCACAGCAACATCAATCCCTCGGACCATCGACGACATACCTTACAGTCATGCTGGACGAGAACCTCCCAGCCTTCTTCCTACGGCCCTCGCCCGACGGTGTCAAACACCACCGTGCCCTGTACCTCTCCCACCACGGCTCAGATCCCGAACCAGCATATGCGCTTCAACATGCAGACCCGACTTCACCATCTGCGAGCCACAAGAATTGCTACGCCGCCGCTCTCTTCGACGCTTACAACCCTGAAGTGCTGTATGGAGAAGTGCTAGCGCGGCCTTTATGGAACCAACCCACCCTGTCGCAAGAGGAGATCAGAAGGAATGGCGGAGTGCCGCCTCCGCCCATGCCCGTCTTGCCGCAGGAGTTCTTCATCCAACTCTACAACCCAGATCAACAGATCAAGTGCGCAGTGAAGGAGGGCAAGTGGGGTTCTAGCGATAGCTACGAGTTCAGCATGCCCGAGACATCGTTCAGAACACCCTCCGCCTCGAACTTGGACCGAGGTCAGGATGATCCGTCGACTTTGGCCGTTACTCCAAAAATCAACTTCGCATGGCGTAAAGAGAGCAAGCTGAGCAAGGACTTGACTTGCTATATGACCGGCAAGAGTACGGACACCGAGAAGAAGAAGTCAAAGAGGGATCCTGATATTGCCATCGCGCTATGGCGGAGTCTTAGGGAGATGACCATCTACGAGCCCAATTTGGCAAGAGTAGACATTGAGGATCCGAAAGGCTTGGAAGTCGTGTTGCTGCTTAGCGCAATTGTCGTCAAGGACCTGTACTTCTCAAGTAAGGACCGCATGGCCGAACTCTTCAACATTGCAGACGGTGGTCCTCGAAAAGTCTCCACCGGCGGCCGCAAACTATCAAGCCCACCACAAGTCAACACAGCCATCCTCCCACCATTTTCAGCAGCACCAGCAGTCCAAGCACCCACGCCAAACGACATCAAGCGTACCTCCCTTCCTAGACTCCAAACAACGCCGCCAACCTCCCAATCCCGCCCTCCGCCGATGGCCGACCCGCGCGCACAATGGGAACTAGACGCCGAAACCGCCCGTCTGCGTGCTCAAGCAGAGAACGAGAAACGCGCTGCAGACCGCCGTCGCCAGGAGCGCGAAAAGGCAGACGAGGCCGAGCGTCGCCGCTTGCAGCGCATGGTTGAAGACGAAGAGCGCGCTGCTCGCCGCAAACAAGCGGACATCGAGCGCGAAACAGAGCGCTTGCGGAAACTCTACGGCGCACCAATCACCACGCCATTCCCTACCCGTCCGCGTCAGCGCCAGGAAGGTCCCTATATGCAGTCCATCCCTCAGCAAACGCAGATGACTCTAGCGCCGCCATCTCATCATGGAAGGCCGAGTAGTGGCGGCGGGCGATTGGGGAGCAATGGATTGTATATCAACCAGGCTGCCAGCTCGAGCGCAGTTGTCATGTCCGGTGCTAATCCGAGTGTCACTCATCATAAGCCTCAGAAGAAGAAGAGTAGTTTCTTCGGTTTGAGAAGTTTGAGTGACGATGGGGAGCAGAAGAAGAGGTTGGCGAAGAAGAGCAGTGCTATGTGGTGAATAGCCGTGCTTTTGTTTATTTGGAAATGCGTTTTTAGCGCGGAGTTCTCTTTTGCCTTTGCTTTTTGGCTCCTTGGTTTGATGTACGTGTGGTCATGGTCATATATATACCCAAGATATCCGAACAACTTTCTCCTATCAATCCGATCTCTAACGAAAGGTCTTGCCAATGGGCCCCACCGACACGAAGGATGAGACCCTGCACCGAATGACACCTCATCAGGTCTAGCGCAAGACTCGACTCCTCTACAACCGAGATGATGCGAGAGCGAGGCCGGACCTGTCTTGCTGCTGCATGAAACCGCATATGACTTCCTCGCCTTGAACTCGCGATGACTGCTCTCGCCGAACTGAGCAGTGGCACTTGACATGCAGTATGGTCGGCATACCGAGACGCGTGGGGTGTCAGGCCTGCAAGAAGCGGCGGTTGAAGGTTGGTTCTCCATTGTTCTCGTGTGAGAGGTTCGTTTCAGGAATGGCTTACTAGAGAGCAGTGCAATCATGAACGACCACAGTGTATTCATTGCAAGCAGGACGGTCGGAAGTGCGAATACCCGGGTATGTTCACATTCGTCGTCAACGACCCTGGCTCTCATCGGACTATCTACCGGAGACCAGCATCAAAAAAACATGATGTCGTTACTTTCCCTGGCCACGGAGATACTTGTAAGAGTGCCTCAAGTCCAGAGTCATCATACGCTGCAGCCTGGTCGTCCTGTACGATTGGAAACTCTCAAATGATTTATCAGTTCCCAAGAATGATCTCGACCATCGACCTAACGAACCAACAATTCCTCTCTCACGCCATCCACCACTTCGCCACCACTGGTACCGCAACCCAACCCTCAGCAGATTTGACCTTCTTCCAAACCTGGGTCACCACGCTCCAAGATCCCACCTCGACCTGTACACCTCTCAAAGCCTCCTCTCTCGCGTGCTGTGCAGCATGGTTTGCACGAAACGACCAAAACCCTTCAATGATCGACTACAGCCGACACCTTTACACTCAAGGTTTGCAAGAGGTACGAGAGGCACTACGTGTTCCCAAATTGGTCCTCGAGGACGAGACTCTTGGTGCTTGTCTCGCTCTTACGGTGTTTGAAGTCTCCGAATGTCCGGGCCAGAGCCGTGCAGCGTACGACTGGCATCGGCGAGCCAACCTAAACCTCCTACGGTTGCGAGGAGCGAAGAGGCATCGTGAGGGTGTTGGGCATGAGCTTTTCCTTGCAGCTCGATTGCATGGGGTCAGTCTCCCTCGACCCTCCCCCATGTCCCTCTCAGACAAGATCTCCCACTAACACAGCTTTCCTGACCAAGATCTTCCACGCTTACGACCGACGTACCCCCAACTTCCTCTGCACACGCGACTGGCTCACAATACCCTGGCAAATCAAGCCCAAAGACGACTTTCACCGCCTCGCAGATGTCCTAGCCCGGGGCCCTCAGCTCCTCCTTGAAGCCGACAACCTCTCCAAAGCCCACAAACCTCTGAACCAAACCTTCCCAGCCCTCATCACGCTCTTGAGCAAGCTTCTAGACATCGATCAAGAACTCGTCTCATTTTACACCGAGATCGAAACCAGAAACGAAACAGACGGCCCATTATATTGGAAAGAAAGAAACCAAACCAAAACCCTGACCTTCCGCAACCCCCGCACCGCCTCCCTCCTAACCCTCTACTGGTCCATCCAAACGCTCCTCTACTCCTCCCTCTCAATCCTCCACGCCAAAATGTTCCAAACAAACACGCTCCGCCATCTCTCCCAAGATAGCAGCGACCCTCGAATTATCCGCTTCCACACCCTCTGCTCAGCTCCCAGCTCAGCTCCAAGCTCCTACTGGCTGGAGAGCGTGCGAAAGGTCCTGGCGACTTTCGAGTACTGCATGCGAGAGTCGGCGGGATCCGCCACGCCGCCTGCGGGCATGGGCGTGGCGCTGGAGATTGTTATTGATATCTTGCAGCAGAGGAGGTCAGGAGAGAAAGCGGCGGTGGAGGGAGAGGGGGGTGTCGACTTTGGGCTGGGTGGTGTTGGTGGCGGTGGTGTTGATGGCGGTGGTGGGTGTCAGGCTGAATTGGAGCAGGCGAGAGAGGCGAGAGAGGTGATGGGGAGGAGGTGGGTGGCGATCATGTTGGCTTGATTAGGGATGCTGGATGTTGGATATTGTGGAGCTGGTGAGAGTTGAGTCTTCGCAAACTCATCGCGCTCAGACGTACCGATCATGCGCTCCAGGAACTCTGACCGTATGCTGCTTTTAATGCGAAAGGCTTGCTATGGCCCTCTCCTAGACTCATACTTCTTGTAGTACTTAGCCTCATGAGACCGAGGTAATCCTGACCGATTACACCATAGAGATGGAAGTGTGCTGAGTTATCTTGCAAGTGCTACACCTGCATCGTAACTATCACTGAGCTGCAACTCTGAGCTCACCATCGATCGACTGCTGCAAATCATCGATCATGTCATCACGAGCACCCAACCACCCTAACTCCAAATCCCCTTGACAATCTTCTTCCCCCAACTCCCCTTCTCCTCCTGCGCCGCCTCCACCTCTTGATCCTTATAGAACCTCCTCCCAGCATCCAGATCAATCGTAGCAGCGTCCACCCACTTCCCATTCCTGTAGTAAATCTTGGCGCCGATGTACAACACCAGAACGGCAATAACCGAGCAATACACCGAGAAGAAGTGCTCCACCGAAGACTTCTCGCCCAGCGGCCACACCGCGAGATAGAACTCGGCGATTATCAGGATGATGCACCAGGATAGACCCCAGTAGGCGCCCCATGGCCAAGTCCAACTGGTCCAGGGCAGCTCATCGGCGGAGCGGCCTTGGATCTTCCAGGCGTGGCGCATGCGGATGTTGGAGAGGCAGATCATGCCCCAGCCGAAGAGGGTAAGGAGGGAAGTGAGGTTGGAGAACCAGCCGAAGACTTCGGCGCCGCCTGGGAGGGAGAGCGTTAGTTCTTTTGTTCGGCTTATTGAGGAGCTGACTGGGAGTAAGACTTACCGTAGGAGACGTTCAGGTAGGCCAGTCCGCCGCCGACGAGGAGAGTTGGGACCAGGCCGTACCAAGGTCGGCCCATTTTGTCGGCCTTTTGCATTATCTAGAGATAGCGTCAGTCGTTGCTGATGAGTGAGGAGGAAGAAGTCCTTAGACTTACACGTGGTGCCATGCCAATCTGCGAGAGACCCAACAGCGTCCTCGAGCCCGCAAATCCAGAGATGGTGCCCGTGGAGAGCACAGAGATGAAGATGACTGCGTTCATGATGTGGGCCAGAGGCATCACACCAGCCTGACGGTACATGATGACGAACGGACTGGCGTTGGTGCCGCTGCCGCCGAAGATGTCCTCGTTCAGTGGGCTGACGTTGATGGTCACGATCAGACTGCCCATGATGTAGAATAAGCTCAGGCGGATCCAGATTGATGACACGGCTTTGGGGACCGAGCGACGGGGGTTCTTGGTCTCGGCCGCGACGAGGCCGGCGTTCTCGCTACCTGCCATGGCGAAGATGCAGGTCGGCATCACACTGAGGAAACCTTTAAAGCCGTTGAGGAAGGGCGATTGGTTCCAGTAACGGAACCCAATAGGCTCTGTGGCTGCTCCGCCGGCGGAGATGACCTGTTGAGGGAGGAATTGGTTAGTTTCGGGCAGTAAAAGAGGCTGTGATGGATTTCGGTACTTACAATGCCAGAGATGATGACGACGAAGATCCACCCGAATTTGATAAGAGAGCAGACGACTTCGATCTCGCCAAACCAATTGACAGCACCTGGGATATGTGTGTCAGTTGGTAGTTTCAGACGTTAGAAGAAGCACTGCCAAGATCGAATCACATACCGACATTGACCAGAATGATGACAACCCAGAAGATGGTCATCCAAGCGGCGATGGGCACGGCGGTTGTCCAGAACATCAGCACAGTATTGACAGCCTGGAGCTCGTTCGCGATCGTGATGAAGTAGTTGAACCAGTATGCCCAACCCACGGCGAAGCCAGCAGCCGGATCGACGAATTTGTTCGACCACTGCACGAAGGCGGATGGTAGAGGGTACCTATGGTGCACGTTCAGCATCGATCTATTTTCAGCCAGCAAGGTGCGCAAGTCTCAACTCACATCACAGCCATCTCACCGATACTCTGCGACACTGTCCAGATCATGGTACCCGACAACAAGTATCCCAAGAACATTGCCGCCGGTCCTCCAGAAGCCAGACTCGAGCCCGAGCCAAGCCAAAGACCCATGCCGATGGACGAACCAAGAGCAATCATGGTGATGTGTCGGGTGCTGAGCCTTCTCTGCAGCTCCGACTCGGCGCCATGGTCATCAATAAAGCGGACTTCGCCATGGCCTTGGTCTTGCTTATCACTGCTGTCGCCATCGAAGGCTTTCTCTGTAGGGTGCTGAGAGATCTTCTCGACGCCTCGGTCGGACATGGTGACGGTGTATGGATCAAGAGGAGAGACCGAGAGATATCAGCCTTGAATGGCAAATGTAGTCGGGCGGGGAGTTGTGCTACGAGAAGCACTTTATACCCACCCAAACCCAGGCCCTTATCCATTCATCAAAGATTCCTGAAGAGGCAGGTTGGAACCACCAAGCCACAAGGTAGCAAGCTCGTTTGCCTTGTCACACCTAAGGCGCCAAGTGATAGACACGCTGGTCTTATCGGCCGCGACAGCTGCTAGCGATATCTCGACGACCAGTGAGAGGGGCCTTGGAGTCTTGGGACGTTGCATCCCCATGCTTGCACGTGGCTTGTTGATGCATGGCGTCTGCATTCTTCGACGCGTTTTTGCCTATCAAGATAGGCTTCTAGAATCTTGATCTCATAGTAGGGTGGGAGTGATATGGGCTGAAGTTGTGGCGCCAGTGACAGGACTTCATTGGAAGGATCCGGTCGCGAGTGTTGGTTTTGTACACTTTATTGCCATTGGCGCAATATCTTTGCTCTCTTGTCAGGACTGGGCGCGATGTATCAAAGCGGATTGCTGTATTGGTGAAGCTGGAGAGTCCCATCATCGGCCAATCAATGTGTTGCTCCAGAACGCGACTTCCTATCATCGTCCTATCGTTAGGCGAGAAGGAGCTGGGGTCGGGCGAGCATCAATATGCGCCGACTTGCACAAGTCTGCCGTGCTGCGGCGCCAGTCTCCTGTCTCCAAGTCTGCATATGCGATGGAAAAATGACCTGTTGTAAGAGGGATTGGGTAGTAAGAGATGGAAAGGAACAACTGATTGAGCTTGAGTTGAAGGTCAGCAGCATCAGATTTACGTAGCCCGGCATCGCATGGGCTTCAGACTTTGAACATCACGACTTCGAGGGAGACAAGCGTTAATTACAACTATCAAGACGATAGAAGCTAGAAGCTATATATCGTATCGTGTTGATAATGGTAATGACAGTGTGTAGTCAAGTATTCGATTCGAAGTTGTAAAATGTAGATGTTCAACACCGGTGGAGATGACAACAAATAATGCAATGGTTTCATTCGACTTCAACCTTCGAAATCGAACCCAGATACTTTATCGTAGATATTGTTTGATTTTAGCGCCGTGAGAGGTCTGAAAGCTTTAGCAATATACATTTTAGTCTCAGTATCACTGATATATCATACAGTCTTCGAAAACATCAAGGTACGAGTGCTATCATGACCATATACCTCGAATCATTTCGTTAATCATCCGAAAGCTTGGGGTAAGCAGGGTTAGGGTCCAGGTCTAGATCTGAGCCATGACTCTCGTCCCACTTTAGGCATTTGCACATTTTGGATACCATCAAAGTTTACCGACAAGTGTGTGGCTGTTGCCTGACATGTGGGATGGTAAACAACGGTACCCTAAGTGAAACTCCCGCGAGAGTTAAATGTCCTGAAGATTCGTGTCCCCCTTGATGTGTGATGTGTAGGTTTGAGTATAAATCGATAACATCTAAGTTCGTCAGGCGTCTAGCATGTGTGGTGGTGTAGGTTACCCGGCATAAACCGCCCGAGCCACTTACAGAAGGAGGTGCAAAAAGACTTCCGTCACATCTCGAGGTCTCGAAGTTTCTCGGAGACCTTCTATCTGTGAGGCTCAACGTTAAAATGTTTGGGTGATGTCAATGTTGATGGACGGAAGGTGCTGCACTTACATACGGCCGAGTAACTTACTGAAACTCAGGATCTTGGGTATCAGTACAAGTACATGCGCTTCTGAAGTCTGTCGGGAGTTTTGACTACTGTCTGAAACTGCGAACACAGTCAGGGAGTTCCCTGAATCGCCGAGAAAACTTACCCAGATTCTTGTGTCAGATTGTGGCGCACTTGTAAAAGGTTTCCCCTTGATTTTCCAGCCCGGATAATCTTCCGACGGTAGGTACCTTATGCTTTCAGCCCAAATCTGACGAGACGTCATACCCGTCTTGAGCGTTTTGCTCTATTCAGGACATCAACAACGAAGATTCTTCGATTCCCAGCCTCTTGGGAGATCATCCGGTGGCATAATTCGTGAAACCATCTCTAATCGACGGCACGTCATACGAAGACTGAGCGATACCCGCATTGAGACGAATAATCAACATTAGGATGTACTTTTAGTAGTATCTGCGGATTTTACATTAAACGTTGCCGCTCTTCCAGAACATTAAAACCGAAAAAAAAAAGACAAACTCAGACGAGGTCTAACCAGACTCAGCCTGCAGGAACTTCCACAGCCGTCCGAACTCGGACTCCTCGCCGCGGGCCAGCAGTTCGTGAGGATCGCCCATCTCGGCGATCTCGCCGCCGTCCAGCACGACGACCGTATCGTGGTCGAGGATGCTCTCGAGGCGATGCGCGACGGTGATGATTGTCTGGCTGCCGAAGTTCTGGCGGATGACCTTCTGCATGATCTCGTCGGTGTGCTCGTCGACGGTGCTGGTGGCCTCGTCCAGGACCAGGATCTGGCTGGGGTTCAGCAGCGCGCGCGCGAGGCAGAAGAGTTGCTTCTGGCCTTGCGAGAGGTGCAGCTCTGAGATGTCGCTCGACAGGCCGCTGCTGCCCTTTTCTTCGATCAGATCGAGGATCTGCACTTCTTCGAGCGCGTCGCAGATGGCGTCGAGGTTGTGGATGCCGCGCGGGTCGATGTTATCGCGCACGCTGCCTTGGATGAAGACGCCGTCTTGCGTGATCGAGTTGATGCGCGAGCGGATGTCGTGGCGGGGGAGTTGGGCGATGTCGAGGCCGTCGATGAGGATCTGGCCGGAGCTGAGGTCGAGCATGCGGAAGAGGGTCATCGCTAGGGAGGACTTGCCACTGGTAGATTGTCAGTATGTGCAGATGTTGTGTAGTAGCGAGGAGATTACTTGCCTTCCAGTTCGACCACAGAGACCAATCTTGTCGCCAGCCTCGATCGTCAGGGAGAGTTCCTTGATTGCCAGATGCGTCTGTGAGTAGCCGGCAGAGATCTTGTTGAACTCGATCTTGCCTTTTTGCGGCCAGGCTGTCGGTACGGAGTAGGTGCCGACTTCGACCTGTGCTTCGCGAGGTGTCTGCTCTGAGTATTGCTTGATTCTGGCAATGGAACCGATGTGAGTTTCCAGGTTCGTCCAGAATTGGAGCAACATCTTAATACTCTGTGTGAAGAGGACGACCTGGTAGAGGGCAACGCCAAAGTATGCGGTGTTCTGGCCTCTCATTGTGGCGACGAGGATCATCAGAATCACGGCGACGCCGGTGACCATCAGATCAAGCGTCAGACTGAGCCAACGTTGGATCGAGTTCATCATGTAGAACGGTCGTTGGGAAAGCTCGAGCAACTCGAAGTTCTTTTCTTCCATGTAGCTCTGCCAGCCGAACGCGCGGATGGAGGGTAAGCCCTTGAGGGTGTCGGTGAAGTGGGAGAAGAGAGGTGCCTTGGCTTCGATGTCAAGGAGACGAAGCTGGCGAGATGTGCGGAGGTACACTCTTTGGATGAGGTAAAGGAAGAAGAAAAGGAATGGGAAAGAGATGGCAGCGTATGGAGCTGCGACACCGACGAGAATCAACTGGGCGATGCACAGGAATCCGGTGGCGACGACGTTGATGGCCGCCACAGGAAGATCCATGTCGATGAGTTGCAAGTCCTGACTGAAGCGGTTGAGGATGCTTCCTGTGTCGGTGACTGACAGGAACGACATCTTAGCTCCAAGCGTAGTTTGTAGGAGGACTTTGTGGAAGTTGGCACCCGAGATAGGTACCATCGTGACAATCAATTGGTATGAGCCAGCGATGAGGGAGATCATGGCGATGGCTCCCAGCATGGCGTATATGCCCATGTAATAGTTCTTTTGCCCTGCGGGATCGGCTGATGTTGACCACCACTTAAGCCAGATACTGGGGAACGACAGGCAGAACACGAAACCGGCCATGGCAACGATGAAGATCATGGTAGGGCCCCAACCAACCGACTTGATGTAGTACATGTAGGTGGCTGTGTCACCTTCTTGTCTGGTCTTGTCGTGTTCTTTGACGACTGCTTCCTTCTTGAGAGGGACCTCATCGACTTTGGGCATTACTGCCATGACTGGATCGTAATTCCAATCAGGAAGGCTGAGGGCGAAAGAGGCGACATAGCCACCTTTTTTGTCGAGAGAATCAAAGCCACCAGTCTCGGTGATGTGTCCTTCGCCATCGAGAGAGATGATCTGATCGGCGTAGGGAACACGCTTGACGGTTGAAGATGCCACGATGACAGTCGCGCCGATCTCACGAAGTAGACCTGAAGTGCCGAGCAAGTTGTGGAAGATCTGGTTCTCGGTAGATGCATCCAGTCCACTGAAAGGATCGTCCATCATGATGACATTCTTGCGGGAGTAGATTGCGCGTGCGAGGGCGATACGCTGACTCTGACCTCCACTTAGCGCAGTGCCTCCGCTGCCGATGATTGTTTCATCCCCATTGGAGATCTGTTTCAAATCCTTGTCCAGAGCACAGGCCCTGAGGACGGTGGAGTACCATTTAGCGTCGAAGTCTAACATGGCGGTGATACTGTCGCGAATTGTGACGTTCATGTGCCACGGAGATTGAGAACAGTAGGCCATAGATTCGACTTTGGCGTTGACAGATCCTCCCATGCAAGGAACTTCGCCAAGCATAGCTTGAAGCAGTGTCGACTTACCGCATCCGGACGGTCCGATGAGCATAGTGAAAGTGCCTTTAGCGATGGATGCCGTGACGTCCTTGAGGATGGGGTCTTTCTCAGTGTCCCACCCAAAGCTTGCCCTTTCGATGGTGATTGCTTCTGAGCCCGATTGTTGCAGGAAGGGGTTGACTGGCTGTTTGGACTCCATTTCGATGTCACCCTCTTCGGAGTTGCCGGCAAGTGACTCTTCGGTAGAGCTGTGGTGACCTTTCTTGGTCTCAGGGGAATCCGATTTGGCAGTGCGTTTGGAATCCACAGTTTCCTTGTTGAGGAACTCTTCGATGCGGGTGAAGGAACCAGCCGATGCGGCAAATTGCATCAATGCCATGACCAATGTCAACAGCGGATCCGTTCCAAGAGCGAAGATGGACAGAGACGTGTAGATAGTAGAAGTCGAAATCGCGCCATTGGAGAGGCCAACATAAGTACCGATGGTGGCAATTGGTGAGTACACACGGGCGAGCCACGCGAAAGTCATGTTGACGACGAGAAGTTTTCGGAACATGGCCGAATCGCGCATCTCGTCCATTCGGAGACCATGAAGTGACTTGATGAGTACATTCTCCAGTCCCATCATTTTGATGCCTTTGAGAGACCCCAGCATGTTTCCTGTGGACGAGAGACGTTTCTCAATAGCCTTCAGCCAGTTTGCCTGGTGCTGACCAATGCCACCCATGGCGACCAGCGAGGCGAACAGGGCAAAAAACATCACTCCAACGTTGACAGCCACGGCGACTCCAAGTTCCTGCTGCAACATGAAAATGGCCAGTCCGATTTCGATCGGGTTTGCCCACAAGTCAGTGATGGTTGCCCATCCCTGAACGATGCGCTCAACGTCAGCACTCATGAGAGTGACAGAATTCGCCGGGTCGGCATCGGTAAGAGATAGACTGTTTGCCTTGCGGTAGATCATGGAGACAAGTCCACCGCGGAGCATGGTTATTGCTCGATATGTGCGATGTTGATGCTGGCTCAAGGTGATGGCCATGCCGGTGTAGACGAGGAAGTAAGCCCCGATGAGAGCATAACCAACGTTGCTGTTGTACGGGGTAGGCTCACTGCTTGATACAGCGAGGGCACGCTTCAGCAACAATGGTTGTGCAAAAGTGAATCCAATGAGGGCAAGTCTGGCCGGTGCAGCAGACAACAGAGGCCATTTGAGAGTTGTGATGGCCGTACCGAGCAGTGATGCTTTTCCTGTTGCCTTGTTTGCGTCCCAAGAGTTAGACAACAGGAGGTGGCTGTTCTTAGAACCCAGGGCGTTGTCCAGCAGAGGAAGATCGGAGACATCGAGGGTGGTCGAATAACCACGAATGAAGGTTGGGTTGATCCACCAGAACAACGCGCGGTTGACCATGTCAGCTCGAGCTTCCGGACTGGCATCTCGGTAAGGCGATCCAGCCAGCTGATTTTTGGGCAGAGATTCGAAGATGAAGAGACAGAGCTTGATGGCGAATGCCAGAGAGTAGAGAATGGCGACGAAATGCGACGCATCAGAATAGTCGTCGCGGAGCCATAACGTTCGCACGCAGGCGATATCTAGAAGGATCGTGACAAAGAGATAGAACTGATGAAGGAGAGAAGGTCGTACGGAACGGGAATGTTCCAGGAAAGAAGTGACACCCAAGAAGAGGAAACCCACGCCTGTCACTGCATTCGCGGCGACAGATGCTTTAGTGCTTGCTGAGTCTGGAGTTGCCCAGACTCCAGCAACGGCGAAATAGAAAATAGCGGCGCATGTCCAGCAGGCCTGGAGACTTGGTCAGCAAGTGTTGGACCCATTGGATGAATCGTATTGACTTACGGTCTTCGTTATACCAAGCCACAATGAGGCAGTCGTAACAGGTGATCGAAGAAGCTTTGTGAGTCGGAATGCGGCGATGAGCACAGCCAATGCTATGGGAAGTAGGATGAGGATTGATTCCTCGAAAAGGAGGGTGAAATCGAAACCACCACGGCACTCGCCGGCGTGCAGCCGTACAATGTTGTCGATTGTAGTACAGTCTGCCATCTCGAGTGTTGTCGTGAGGTATGGTGGGGAGGTAGAGCCCGTTTGATGTGAGTTCTATCGACGACTCCCCATGTGGACGCTGGATCGAGAAGGAAAGGCGATGTGACAACACAACGACAGGGAAAGCTGCAAACGAGCTGCTTAGTCTCGGCCCAAGCAGAGGCAAGAGAGCGAGCGCGCGCGTACTGTAGGTTAGTAGTACCGTCGTACCGACATGCCGGGAGTGGACGAGCGAGCGATCTACGAACACCCGAGTCGTGACGATCCCGCAGTAGCGCCAGGGGCCTGGAGCCATTTGAGATGAATAGTGGAACGGTGACCACCTGCCAAATCCTAAAGCGGACGCATATTACTTGGGGGACGCCGCTAACGACGTAAGTTCACGTAAGGCTATTAGGCTGGACGAGTGCCGTGGGCGTGTGGGCAGAGGTCGCTTGGCTGGACGTGGCTGGTTGGGGGGAGCTACTACGTCGGAAGATTAAAGGAATTCTGATTTGCGAGTGGGTGGGTAGTCTAAGTCCACGACCGTTTGTAGGCTGGTAGATCAGTACATCACCGGTGGAGTCCCTCCACGCGTGAAAATCCGGTGATGAGGCCGTGGAAGGAAGTTGGATGAGGAAGCTTGGAAGTTTGCCTAGCTGAGGAAGTCGACTGTTGGGCGAACACACGTGAGACGCTGCCATCCAGACTCTGAAACTGAGACATATAGAGTTGGTCGATCGTTGCAGCGTTGGATGCTATTTTTGCGTGGGGATGTGAGATGTGAAGAGACTTTCCTTGTTCTGAGAATTCTCGGATCCCAGACCCTGCCACTGGCTGGCTGTGAGGTGCCAGTGGCTGCCGTGCTATATCGCTGTGCCGTTGCTGTATACAGAACATACATGCCGTGGGCCGTGGTCGCAGCGTGGTGCAAGACCACACGACACCTGACGGGCTGCATTTTTGCATATCCATGGACCGTGAACATGCTTAGGCGACGGGCAGGCATGTCGCCTAGCACTGCTGCGTTGTTCCTCAGGTGGACGTGTGGACGCCACGAGATGTCTTACCACCTCCGCATGTCATAGAGCGGTTAGTGGCAGTAGCACATAGTACCAAGACGGCATGGTCATGACTGGCGTGCTTGCTCATATGGGATTAGCAGGATTAACAGGATTAGCAGGATCACTATTTGTGCCGCAGACGTCGACGGAAGGCTTCGCTACCGACGAAATCGATGATGATCAAGCCTTTTGATGCGCACTAGGTACTATACAGTGCTAAGGGGGCTTGGACCTCCTGCATCCGGGACTCTCATAGTGGCACTCCAGTGCTACTCCAGCAGCTCGCATAGGCAAGTGCGTAGGCGATTAATGACAAGGGGCAGAGTCTGTCCGAGTCTGGCACCCCGATATGTACCCCTGCTATTACCGCTCGCAGTTTAGCCCCGTCAGTGGCAGGCTTGGCTTTCGCGGACCGCACCTGCCGATGCCTTCCATCTGAAGACGGACGCAACTTTGTTTTCAGCCACATCCTGACTTCCTGACTGCCACCCCGGCACCGCGCGTGCCGCTACCCTCGAACCCTCTAATACCACCGTCAGGATGGATTCCCCCAGTATCACCGTGCGGCGGCGACGATGCTGCAATTGGCCTGTGACCACGTCGGTGGGCCCAAGGCCGGTCGCGCCGCTTACGACCCGTCGAATAATTTGCCAGCCTAGCACGCATGGCAATTGTCTGCTCGATCGACGTTGATCTGTACGGAGCACGCGGACTGCTATGCCCCTTGGCCGGGTATCAATCTATTTCGATGACCTTGGCCAGTTTGCTCGTCATCTGTACTGCTACTCCTCTTCCAATGCCCATGTCCTCCTCGTCCGCCCAAACGCCTATGTTAGCCTAATCACAACAACCTAATCTCTCCCTTGTACACACACATCCACACACGTACACACACATACGACGACATGGATCAATCAGCACAGTGCTGTTTGCCTTGTTTCCCTAACCCGGCGAGTCGCAGTACCAGCAGCAGAACACAGGCATCCGTGCCGGTGTCATTAACAGATCACGACCTCGACCTCCTCAAATCCACATACACAACTGCCGCAGCTATCGATGCCATACTAATAAAAGCCTGGGCGCTGGTGTTGCGCTGCTACATCGGCTCTGATGAACTTAGCTTGGGTTATCAGAGGGAACAGGCCGGAGGTTCACTCTTGCAAAGCCACATCGTGGCAATCCGCATTTCAGACGAAGTCCGTCTCTCAGAACTGCGGCAACGAGAGCTTTCCACAACTAAAAGCGACGCTGATCAATTCGACTTTCTCTCGTTCAACACCGTCTTCATTCGCAAAACCGAGAAGGATGATATCGACTCATCCTCAGAAACCCTCCCCGCCACCTGCCGGATCCGTTTCTGCATCGAAGACTATTTCGGTCGTCCTTCACTCAGCCTGGAATATTGGCGTGATGAGATGTCCACCGGACATGTCACGTGCATGTCTCAGGTAGTCAGCGAGATCATCGACCAACTACTTACCCACGACGACCGGACGATAGGCGAGCTCGACTTCTTCACACCGCAAGACAGCAGGCGCGTCGCCAAATGGAACAATTCCATGCCTCCGACCCGTGACAGCTGCATCCACGACATCGTCCAAAGACAAGCTCGCAGGTGGCCCGTAAAGGAAGCCATCTGTGCCTGGGATGGCAGCTTCACCTACAGCGAGTTCGATTCTGTGACTTCACGATTTGCGGGTTACCTGCAAAGTAGAGGCGTAGGGCCTGAAACAATGGTCCCCCTGTGCTTTGAGAAGACGGTTAGTCATCGGTGAACACTCCAATCGAAATTCAGTAGCTGACGATACAATTCTAGAAATGGTATACCATTGCCGTGTACTCGGTACTGAAGGCCGGTGGCGCATTCGTTCCTTTGGACCCTTCACATCCAGAATCACGATTGCGTTCACTCATCGACAAAGTCGGAGCGAAAATCGTTTTGACATCGTCTGAGCAACAATCTAAGCTCGCACTCGCGACACTACTTCCCGTCGTTGCCATCGACGACGATCTGCTTTCGAAGTGTGCCACGGTTGCTATCAAGAAGATCGTCAAACCCGGCAACGCGGCATACCTTATCTTCACTTCTGGATCGACCGGCGAACCGAAAGGTACCGTCTTGGAACACAGAGCCTTCTCATCTAGCTCTCTCGCACACACTGCACCTTTGCGATTGACCCCGGACTGCAGAGCTTTGCAATTTGCCGCCCACACTTTCGACGCCAGTCTGGTAGACATTCTGTCCGTGCTGATGAACGGCGGTACTGTGTGCGTGCCCAGCGAGGAATCACGCATCAACGATCTTGCAGGCGCCATCAACAGCCTGCGGGTCACTTACATTGGATTGACCCCTTCTGTGGTCGAGTTCCTGACTCCAGCCATGGTCCCAACTGTAGACACAGTTTGCTTGGCTGGTGAAGCCATGGCAATTCACCAGAGGGACATGTGGTGCGGACTTAACCTGGTCAACGGCTTCGGCCCGACAGAAACGTCCATCACTTCCGCGGGCAACCCCAACGTTACTCGCGAAACCGATGTCAAGGATATCGGTCTTCCTGTAGGAGGGCTCTGCTGGATCGTGGATACTCATGATCATCATCGCCTTATGCCAGTTGGTACGTTCTGAAATCTCCCCGTCTCGATTATCTGTCCGGCGACTGACTGAATCAATAGGTGCTGTTGGAGAGATGTTGGTTGAAGGACCGTCACTCGCGAGAGGATACCTCAACAACCCAGAGAAAACCGCGGAGGCATTCATCTACGCGCCGAAGTGGGCTACCGACACAAACGAAGCCGGCGAGAAACGCCGATTCTACAAGAGTGGCGATTTGGTAAGGTATAATTCGTCCATTGGAGCACTGACATACATCGGCAGGAAAGACACACAGGTCAAACTGCACGGACAACGCGTGGAGCTGGGCGAGATCGAAAGCCGCTTGACTGCGGACGTCGATATCCAGCTCGCTCTTGTTCACGTTCCTAAGGCTGGGTACGCGCAGGGTAAGCTGGTCACAATCTTTTGCTTTGCAGGCGCGAACCACACAGAGGCACGGGAGCTCTCTTTGGAAAACGCCTCGGAACAACGCACGATTGGCCTGCGCCAGCGCATCGGAACTGTGTTGCCTGCATACATGGTTCCCGGCGTTTGGCTCAGTGTCGAGTCGATGCCATTGCTCTCGTCAGGCAAGCTTGACCGGAAGAGGGCCGCAAAATGGCTCGAGGAGATGGATGAAGATCCACAGTTTGCACTGAACGGTGATGAAGAGGTCGACCCTTCCGTATACACCCCGCTGAACGAGACGGAGAGGTTGTTGGCCGAGGCCTGGAGCCGTGTCTTGAACATCCCCATGCACCGCCTGAAGCTCACCGAAAACTTCTTGAAGCTTGGTGGTGACTCTCTCACGGCCATGACATGCACCAGCTTGTGCAAGAAGGCCGGGATCGGACTTACAGTGCAGGACATCTTGCGCCGCCACTCGATCCGTGACCTCGCTCTTCACACTTCAGTGATCCAGTCACCAACATTCTACGAGGAGAAGCTTGAAGAGAAATTCGACCTCTCGCCCATCCAATATCTCCACTCGCTCGTACGTGCCGAGGGCCAAGGATACTTCAACCAAAGTATCCAGACTCGCGTCCATCCAACAATCGGCGAGCCCGTGCTTCGTAATGCCATCGAAGCACTTGTGGCTCGCCACAGCATGTTACGGGCGCGTTTCTCTCACGAAGGACCCGAACGAATGATGAAGCAACGTATCACCGACAACATCGCATCTTCATACCGCCTGAATTGCCACAGCGTCGGAAGCGAGGCTGAGGTGGATCAAGTTATCTCGTCGAGCCAACAGTCCATCAACTGTTTCGTTGGTCCTTTGCTATCGGTCGATCTTATTGAAGTGCCAGGCAAGGGTCAACTCTTGTCACTTGTCGGCCACCATCTTGTTGTCGACATCGTTTCCTTCCGCTTGATCCTGGAAGATCTGGAAGAACTGATCCTCGAACCAAGCAAGGCCGCTCTTTCGACGTCGTCGATGCCATTCAAGATGTGGTCCGCCAAACAGACCCAGCGCGCAGAGCATGACGAGGATGCCAGCACGGAGCTTGAGCTTGCACCTCCTCACAACTTCGATTTCTGGGGAGTGGACAACACCATCACGTATGGTGAGGTCCAGCTCTCCACTTTCGAAGTTAGTCAAGAAAGCACCTCCCTCCTCATGACGGGCTGCCACGAGAGCTTGAACACCGAGACTGTGGACTTGCTTCTGGCCTGCATGCTCCACTCTTTCACACAGGCGTTCCCCGCCGGCCCGCCTCCTGTCATCAATAACGAAGGACACGGTCGCGAGCCATGGGATCCATCGATCGACATCTCGCGAACCGTTGGTTGGTTCACGACGCTTTACCCGATCTGGGTTCCAGGAATGTCGTCAAACCAGGACATCCTCCAAACTGTCATCGACGTGAAGGATATGCGCCGTCGTGCAGCTGACAACGGTCGTGCTTTCTTCGCGCATCGCACACTCGCGGCCGCTGGACGTCAGAAGTACCCCCACTCTGTCCCCATGGAGATGAGTTTCAATTATCTCGGCCAGAATCGGGATCTGCAGAACCAGAAGGGTCTATTCCAGCTCGCGGACACCATGGTGGGAGAGACTCGCGAGGGTGGTGGCGCGGCAGATTTCGCGCGCGACACTCCTCGTTTCGCATTGTTCGAGATCTCTGCGGCAGTCATCGAAGGTCAGCTTCGCTTTACATTCTCCTACGGGCGTTCTATCCTCCACCAGGACAAGGTGCAGACTTGGCTTAAGAACTGCAAGGCGCTTCTGGAAGATTTGCCTCACCAACTGCTTGCTGCTCCTCCCACCAAGACTGTGAGCGACTTCCCTATGCTGAAGATGAGCAACGATCAGCTCGAGAAGATCGAGTCTGGTATTCTGCCCAGGCACGGAATCACTTCGCTACACGCTGTGGAGGATATGTACCCCTGCACACGTATGCAGCAGGGTATCCTGCTCAGCCGCTGTCGCAACCCTCTGCTCTACGCCGTGCACACCACTTTCGAAGTATTGGGAATGGGATCCGCAGTTCAATCAGCTCACGGGATTCTTGCTGCCTGGTCGAAGCTGGTTTCTCATCATTCAATGCTCAGAACGATCTTTGTTGACAGGCTTACACCGAGCACTCCATTCGGACAAGTTGTCTTGAAGGACATCGGCTACGCCGAGCCGGCACAGCTTTCTTGCGAACGAGAAGATCAGGTTTTGGCTACGTTCGCAAGCCGCGACATCGTTCCTTACCACGACTCGCACCGCTTCACTCTCTGCACAGCGACCAAGACTGGTCAGGTGTTCTGCAGACTGGAGATGAACCACGCCGCAATGGACGGCGCTTCTATCTCGATACTCCTCCGTGACCTGAAAGCTGCATGCGCTGGTTCTTTCTCCCCCGTGTCGAAGCCCGAATTCAAGGCATTTGCGAAGCATGTGTCACAACCAACTCCTGCGGCCGCTATGGACTTCTGGACATCCTACCTGGCCGATGCGCGCCCCTCCCACATCCCATTGAACCCCAGAGGCAACAACCTGGCCAACAGGACATCCATTCAAACCTCTCGCATCGAATTTAACGAGTTCGCTCGCCTCCATCGCTTCTGCGAAAGTGCAGGTATCACCCATTCCACCGTTTTCAATGTGGCATGGGGTCTGCTCCTTTCGTTCTTGACAAAGTCTGACGATGTATCATTCGCGTACACTACCTCCCTTCGCGATGCTCCTGTCGAGGGAATTGACGCCATGATTGGTCCAGTGATGAACCTCAACGTTTGCAGAATCAAACTCGCCTCTTCCGACACGCGCGCAACCCTGTTCGAAGTTTTGCAGAAAACACAGGAAGATTTCACCGAGTCACTCCCACACCGTGCCTGCTCTCTGATCGATGTCCTTCATCAAATGAAGATGGCGAACATACCCCTCTTTAACAGCGGTGTCTCTTACCGCAAGTTGCCGACTCAAACAAAGGACGCTGGCGCTGGTTCGGTTGAGTTCGTCCAGAAGGGTTACATCCATGATCCCGCCGAGACTGCAGTCTATGTCAACGTGGAAGCCACCGACAACTCGGCCATCATCGAATTAAACCATTGGACAGAGTGCCTATCGGAAGCACAGGCCGATCTTATTGCCAAGCTCTACGTCGAGAAGATCGAAGATGTCATTCGCGACTCGGAGAAGCAGCAGATCGTTGGAAAGCTGCGCCAGATCGGCGACGAAGAGAGGCACATGTTCGAACAACATGACACGACCCCTTGGGTAGAGGCCGTCAGCAAACTTGAGCCTTGCCTGCTCCCATCTGTTTCTGAATCTGAGTCCTCGGCAGATGAGACTGGTGTGCATGCGATGATTCACCTGCCTGTCCCTCAGCCTGCCAAACTACTTCAGTTCTGCAAGGAGAAGGACCTCGATGCTGCAATGGTGTACCAGTTTGTTTGGGCGATCGTACTTCGCCTCTACTCAGGTGTGCCTCAGACCTGCTTCGGTGTTCTCGACACTTCGCGTGCGAACCACCGCCTGGAAAACCGAACAGTACGAGCTGAGGATACCACCTCGATCCTCGAGGCTCTCCAGCAACTGAAAGTCGACTCGGTCGACCGTTCTACAGCCTGGGTTTCCGCTACCGATGTCATGCACGCATCTGCCAGCGAAGAGCTACCATTCAACACCATCGTATGCGCTCAATCAGGAGATTCGGCAACTGCCACCGCCACCATCAACCGTTTGTTGTCTGGCGGCAGCTTCAGTGCCGTCTTGTTGAACCCTGGGCTACTGACCCGCCGATCTGGACACGTCAGATTGTATCATACAAAGACACTCTCGAACGACTACATGGAGTCTATCACAAACTGCTTTATGCATATTCTCACTCAGCTACCCGCGAAGGCGATGCAGTCAATCGGAGATCTCGACTTCGTGGACGACAAGACATGCACTTTGTTGCAACAATGGGCCGCCCCCATGCCGCCTACCGATAAACGATGCGCCCACGAAATCATTGCAGAGCGCGCAGTCATCCACCCATCTGCGCCGGCCGTCAGCGCCTGGGATGGTAGCCTTGACTACTCCGAACTGTTGGCTCTCACCACCCAATTTGCTCAAAGGTTGAGGTCACTTGGCGTTGGTCCCAACGTCTTCGTCCCTTGTGTGTTCGATAAGTCGATGTGGGCGGTCGTTGCTCAGCTTGCCGTCATGCAAGCTGGCGGTGCTTTTGTTTCACTCGATCCTACTCACGCTGAACAGCGTCTTCGCTCTTTGGTGAACCAACTGCAGGCTCCTGTGGTACTCTGCTCTTCGTCTCGTCTTGACATTGCATCGCGCATTTCCGAGCTAGCCATCGACGTGGAGCTTGGCAAGTTCAACGATAGCACTCCTGCACTCGAGCTCGCAGAGACAGTTCCCACTGACGCGGCATACGCTGTGTTCACGTCGGGCACCACGGGTACACCCAAAGCCAGCATCGTCGAGCACACAGCGCTCACGGTTTCCGCCTCTGCCTGGAAGGACATCTTAGGCTTCAGCGAGCGCGCCCGCATTTTCCAATTCTCTGCTTTCACCTTCGACGTGTCCGTCATGGACGTCTTTTTCACACTTCTTAATGGTGGCTGCATTTGCATGCCCAGCGAGTCTGACCGCATGAACGATCTCGCCGGAGCCATCAACCGCTCTGGAGCGACTGTGATGTCGCAGGTCCCCAGCCTGTTCTCCACGATAGATCCCGCCACCGTTCCTACACTCCAGTACCTGATCTCAGGTGGAGAAAAGATGCCTGCTGCCTTCATGCAGCAATGGAAGAGCCGCCATGTTGTCAACGCCTATGGTCCGTCCGAGACCACTGTCGTGGCTACTTACAGTCTCAAATCGGATGGCAGCGGTGAGCTCGTCAACGCCGATGGCACGGATATTGGTGTGCCGGCCTGTGGACGTGCGTGGATTGTTGACCCAGACAACGCCAATAAACTCCTCCCTCGGGGTGCGGCTGGTGAGCTCGTCATCGAAGGTCCCAACGTCGCCCGGGGCTACCTCAATAACGAAGAGAAGACAAAACGCGCCTTCATCCAGAACCCTGAATGGACCCGCGATCTTCGCTTGCAGCCAATCTTCCGCCAGGGCCAACTTGGACGCAGCGAGCGCATGTACCGCACTGGCGATCTCGCCAGGTTTGCTTCGAACGGCTCGTTGACATTCCTGACCAGGAATGACACTCAGGTCAAGCTGAAGGGCCAACGCGTTGAGTTGGAAGAGATCGAGCATCACACTTCCATCTTGGCTGCCAGCGAGGTACTGGTCGATATCGTCACTCCCAAAGAGAACACTATGGCTGCTGGGTTGGCCGCTTTCTTCGTCAGCGCCCTGGAGCCTGGTGAGTCTGCCAAAGACCTGCTCCTACCAATGACCCCAGCTAGGTCCTCCCTGGTTGAAAGCCTTCGTGAGGGACTGCCTCGCCACCTTCCCTTGTACATGGTTCCCACCTTCTACTTCCCAGTCAGCTATCTCCCGCGCTCCACTTCATCGAAGCTGGACCGCCGTGCATTGCAGACTTTGGCAGCCTCGCTTGGCAAGGCTATCATGAAGCCATATACTAGCAACACAACGGCAGTCGCATCCGACGCCCAGAAGACTGGGCTGGAGCCTTTGCTTCGAGGTCTCTGGGAGAAGGTCATGCAGCTCGCACCAGGCTCGGTTACTGATAGTGACAGTTTCTTCGGCCTCGGCGGTGATTCTTTCGCTGCCATGACCCTTGTGAGCGCCGCTCAGGCAAAGGGCCTAGCTCTGACTGTTGCCGATGTCTTCACCCATCCAACACTAGTCGACATGTGCAATGCCTGCGCGACCAACGACCCTAAGCAAACAGCCCTTCCTGTTTCCATCGAGCCCTACTCCCTCATTCCGGCCAGTGCCTCTCGCGAAGAGGTTCTTGCCGACGCTTCCGATGTTTGCAACATCGGAGTTGAAGACATCGAGGATGTGTACCCTTGCAGTCCAGTTCAGTCTGGCCTTATCACTTCTTCGACCGCGAAGCCTGGAGCATACGTGGTCCGCTCTATCTACCGACTCGCCGACAGCATTGACCTTGCGAAGTTCCAGACTGCCTGGCAGCGCACCGTCAATGATCTTCCGATCCTGCGTACCCGCATCGTCCACACCGCAGACGCCGGATTTTGTCAAGTCGTCCTACGAGAGGCTCCCATTCAGTGGAAGCACGCGACCCACGTTCCTCAACACTCTGACAGCGTTCCTGCTTTACCCGAGACTGAAGGAGACGTGCTCACCGATTATACCCTTGTCGAGACTGGCTCTGAACGCTTCTTCGCTTGGTCTCTCCACCATGCTGCCTACGATGGCTGGAGCATTGGACTGATGCTTCAGACAGTGCAGGAGCATTACAACAACATTACTGCTGGCTCCAAGCAGCAGCCTGCACCATACAACCTGTTCATTGATTACCTCGCTAAAGGGAATGATGCCACGTCCGACGACTTCTGGAAGACCAGACTTGCTGACTTCAAGACACCTGCCTTCCCTCGTGTCAAGGATGCTTCCCGCGATATCGTTGCCGGATCACGCCAGTACAACACTATCGATCTCTCCGCGATCTCCAACACAGACATCACCCTTCCTGTGATGATCCGTGGAGCCTGGGCTATGACAATCGCTGATCAGTCTGAAGCAACCGATGTATGCTTCGGCGAGACTCTGATGGCTCGTAACATCAACTTGCCTGGAGTCACCACCATGGCAGGACCTGTCCTTACAACCGTCCCGACCCGCGTCCAAGTTGTCAAAGCGACTAAGATATCTTCCTACCTCCAATCAATCAGTCAGCAGATGATTGATGTTATCCCTCATCAGCATGCAGGCATCCAGCGCATCCGCCGCCTTGCACCTAGCACATCGGCAGCTTGCGACTTCCAGAACCTCCTCGTGGTGCAAGCCGACGATCAATCGCTGGACAAGTCGATTTGGGACTCCGTCGATATCCAGGCAGGTGCCGAGTTCTTCACACATCCTTTGGTCGTGGAATGCAAGGTATCTGGCTCTCAGATCAAGACCACAGCCCACCACGACGCCCATGTGATCGCTGCAAGCCAAGTCAACAACCTGATCGCACGCTTCAACTTCATCCTCAAACAGCTTGTTGAGCTTCCCAAGGGCTCCGACATCACCGTTGGTCACATTGATCTGGTCAGCCCCTCCGACAAGAAGCAGATCCTCGAGTGGAACAGCGACCGCATTGCGCCAATCGAGAAGACCATCCATGACTTGGTCTACGAGCAAGGATCTCTGCAACCAGATGCCGAGGCAATCTGCGCTTGGGATGGCACTCTCACCTACCGCGAGATGTGCGACCATGCTGCGGTCTTCGCCCACTACCTGGTCTCCCTCGGACTTCACAAGGAGATGTTTGTTCCCGTCTGCATGGATAAGTCAGCCTGGATGGTGGTCGCCATTCTTGGCGTGCTTGCCGCTGGCGGTGCTTACGTACCGCTCGACCCTGCTCACCCTGCGTCCAGACATGAGGAAATCATCGCTGATGTCGGCGCTGAATTCGTCATCTGCTTGCCCAAGTACACCAGCAGGTACTCCAACAAGGTGAAGACCGTCCTTGCCATCGACCGCAGTGTCTTTGACTCGATGAAGATGTCGAGCAAGCGTCCCCTCAACCGCTCGGCTAGCACCAACATGGCCTACGCCTTGTTCACATCTGGCAGCACTGGAAAGCCCAAGGGTATTGTCACCGAGCACGCCTCTTTCGTCACCAGCGTGAGCGCTTTCGGGCCTGTTGTACATCTCGATCGCGGCACTCGCGCTTTCCACTTCGCTTCTCTCACCTTCGATGCAGCTGTGATGGAGATCTGGGGAACCCTCATCTTCGGCGGCTGCGTCTGCATTCCGAGCGAAGAGGAGCGATTGAACGACGTCGCTGGCGCCATGAACGCCATGCGTATCCAGTGGACCTTCTGCACACCATCGGTTGCTTCCATCATCGAGCCCTCAAGCGTCCCTACTCTGAAGACTTTGGTCTGTGGAGGTGAGATGATTTCCGCCGAGGTCATCGACAAGTGGACACCTCATGTTGAGGTGATCAACGGATATGGTCCTACCGAGACCTCCGTGTTTGCCACCTTGGCCAAGATCACACCAAGCAGCGAACCTGCTTGTATCGGACACGGTATCAAGTCGACCTGTACCTGGGTCGTTGATCCCGATGACCACCATCGTCTGACGCCGGTCGGATCTGTTGGTGAGTTGGCTCTTTCTGGCCGCGCTCTGGCTAGAGAGTACCTGAACAACCCTGAGAAGACGAACGCCGAGTTTATCGACAACCCGCGCTGGGCAAAGTCATTCCCTACCACCACCGCCAACCGAATCTACAAGACTGGCGACCTGGTGCGATACTACCACAACGGTGCGATCGAATGCCTTGGTCGCAAGGATCATCAGGTCAAGCTCCACGGCCAACGTATGGAACTTGGTGAGATCGAGTCTAGACTCAGCCAGATGGACAGCATCCGTCACGCAATCGTGCTTCTGCCGAAGACTGGTTTGATCAAGAAAAGGTTGGTTGCCATCCTGGCGGTCAACGCCGGCGACAAGTCTCTCCACTCGACCAACGACTGCCAGCTCGTTGACCCTTCTGTTATGCACGCCGCAAAGCTACCTGAAGTACAAGCCTCCCTCGAGAAGCAGTTGCCAATTTACATGGTACCTCAAGCATGGGTAGTCATGCAGTCACTGCCCATGTTGGTCTCTGGAAAGATCGATCGCAAGCAGATCACCGCTTGGATCGAGCAACTCGACAGACCCAACTACGACCGCATCATGAAGGACTACGACGATATCAAGCGCGGAAAGGTACCGGTGCCTGCAGCCAAGTCTCAGGATCCCGGCGTCAGCACTATCGACATCCTCCGCGACGTATGTGCTCAGGTGTTGAACATTTCTGCCTCTAGCATGGACGTTGAGCGTTCTTTCCTCAGCCTTGGTACGTTGCGCCAGAAACTTGTGCGCATCGATGCAGTTTTACTAACTTCTTGTAACAGGTGGTGATAGTATCACCGGAATGGCTGTCGTTTCGAAAGCGAGAAAGCAAGGTCTGACAGTTCGCCTCCAAGACATCATCCAGACCGACTCTATCGAAGCATTGGCCAAGCGATCGAAGCTTGCCGAAACTGCAAAGAAGCAGTCGGTTACACGTCCTCGTGCAGTCTCCGGCGCCAGCTTCTCTTTGTCTCCCATTCAGGATCTGTACTTCCAAAACGCTGCTAATGGCCACAAGGGCACTAGCCGTTTCAACCAGAGCATCACAGTCCGCCTGGCCCGCAAGGTTGATAGCGAAAAGATCAAGGAGGCACTCAAGACGATCGTCCTTAGGCATGGAATGTTGAGGGCGAGATTCTCCAAGGACGCAAACGGCACCTGGAAGCAGCGAACCACCAGGGTAAGTCGATCGCACTGCAGGTGTACAACTGATGCTAACACTTTCCATCAGGACATCGAATCCTCCTACACTCTCCGCATCCACGCAACGAGCGACCGTGAGCAGATCAAGACCCAAATGGGAATTTCACAGCGCGCGCCGGATCCAGAACATGGCCCTATCGTGGTCGCCGACATCTTCGATGCACCAGGCAAAGATCAAGTCCTCTTCTTGGTTGCCAACCACCTTTGCATTGACATGGTGTCCTGGCGTGTCGTCCTGCAGGAGCTCGAAGAGTACCTACACACTGGATCAATCGCGTCCGAAGTTCCGCTTTCCTTCCAGGCATGGTGTGGCTCGCAGTCTCCGGGCGAGAAGAGCCAGGCCGCAGTCCAAATCGCGGATGGTATGCCGAATGCCCACTACTGGGGAGTCGGCGGCTTCGAGAACACCTATGGCCAAGTCAAGACACAAGGTTTCTCGCTGGACGAAACAGCGACTGGCATGTTGCTCGATGGCGTCCAGTCCACTGCGCAGACCGAACCGCTGGACCTACTCCTGGCCGTCACCTTCCAATCTTTCTCGACCGTCTTCCCCGACCTTGCTTACCCTACGGTCTACAATGAGAGCCATGGTCGCCAGTCCAACACCCAGGACGTTTCTGAGACTGTTGGGTGGTTCACTGCCGTCAAAGCGCTTCAGATCACACGCACAACCGACATTATGGATACCATCAAGCTGGTCAAGGACATGCGAAGCAAAACAAGCAACATCACCGACCTTGGTAACCGCAACGGCCCCATGGAGATCTTATTCAATTACCTGGGCAAACTCCAGCAACTGGAGCGCTCCGACTCGCTCTTCCAGCATTACGGCGATGTCTTCGCCGAGGGCGAGCTGACAGACTATGGCGACATGGGATCCAGGACAGCTCGCTTCGCTCTGTTCGAGCTTTCTGCAATCGTGATCAAGGACAAGCTCCGCATCGCTTTCACATTCAACAAGAACCTTCAACACCAGGACAAGATCGCCGAGTGGATCTCCAGCTTCGAGAAGATCCTTCGTGAAGCTCTGCCCGAGTTCAAAAAATTGGCTAACGAGATCACGCCCGCCTCGTACCCTCTGCTTCCGGCTTCCTCCAAGGAGCTCAAGCAGCTCGTTGAGCGTACACTCCCTCGTATGGGAGTCAAGAGCATGGCTAATGTTGAGAACATGTACCCCGTCGCCCCGGTTCAAGAAGGTATTCTTCTGAGCCAGCTGCGCGATCCTTCCAACTACATGTTCCACGCGATCTTCAAGATCAAGGAGAACAGATCTGGCGGCGCTGTTGACACCAAGATGCTCGCCGCTGCCTGGCAGAGGGTCGTTGACCGTCACCCCATCCTTCGCACACTCTTTGTTGAGAGCAACTACAAGAATGGCACGTTCGATCAGGTCGTCTTGAAGAAGGTCGATGCTACTCCGACAACCATCGCTTGCAACGACGAACGCACTGCTCCGAAGAGGCTCTCGACGAGCAAGCTCTCGGACGTCAACAAGAAGAGATCACCTCAGATTCCTCACCACGTCACCATTTGCCGTGTCATCTCGACGGGTGATGTCTACGTAAAGATGGAGATGAACCACGCTCTGATCGATGGAGCATCCATCTCAATCATCTTGAGGGACTTCTCTGCTGCGTATGGCGACAAGCTCAACTCCACTTCGCCTGGCCCTGCTTACTCGCAGTTCGTTCAGTACCTCCAAAACCGCTCGGACATGAGCGGTCTTCAATACTGGGCTCGTCACTTGCGTAACATCAGGACCACGCACATGCCCGTCGCACAGAACCTTACTAAGACACGTCGCTTGGGTTCGCTCAAGGTGGCATTCCACCGCTTCGACGAGCTGCAAGCGCTCTGCCAGCGCGAGTCTGTTACATTCGCCACTCTCGCCCTCGCCACTTGGGCGACTGTTCTAGGCGCTCTGACTGGTCAAGACGATGTTTGCTTCGGTTACCTTTCTGCTGGCCGCGACGTTCCAGTCACCGACATCCAAGATGCCGTTGGTGTCTTCATCAACATGCTGTGCTGCCGCGTTAAGCTGTCTTCCCGTCAAGACTACGGCAGCTTGTTCCGCCAGGTTCAGAACGACTTCCTCGAGGGACTCCCGCACCAGGCCACCTCTTTGGCCGAGATCCAGAACCACATCGGTATGGATGGCCAGATGATGTTCAACTCCACGTTGTCTATTCAGAACCAGATGCCAACCGATGCATCGCAAGCCGAGACTCTGTCCTTCTCAGCGAAGGAAGTCCACGATCCCAGCGAGTACCCAATGACTGTCAACGTTATCACTGCCAAAGACGAAGAAGGCATCATGTTGAGATACTGGTCCGACAAGATTTCCGACAGCCGGGCTCACGCCATCGCTGCCGCCATCACCCAGACATTCGAGCACGCCCTCCAAGATGACAAGCACGCTGGAGGCTACTCTACGCCTGGTGGTATTCCGACCCCGATTCCTGGAACGCCAATGCTTGTTCCTGACTTTAATTCCGCGCCGCCAACTCCTCAAATGCGCGGTGTCCTCACTCCGCCGCACAACGCCGACATGATGGATCCGAAGTACTTGCACAGCCTGATTGACGAGCGCGTACACGCCGTTGTCAGCCAAATGTTTGGAAACGGTGGAACCAGGAGTTCAATGCAGTCCTCTCACCTGGCCCCATCTCGTGCCGTTACTCCCATGCTCCTTACTCCCCCGCGAAGCGAGGACAACGCACCTCCTTCCCGCTCCGGACTGGCCATTAGGGACATTCTGCCAGTCGCTATTCACGAGCCCGTCAAGGATCTCTCTGCTGTAGTCCATGAGCCAAAGCTCTTGAGCATCTGGAGCACTATCTTGGAAGTCCCCATCGACTCCATCGGACGCGAAGACAGCTTCTTCCGCCTCGGAGGTGACAGTATAAAGGCCATGAAGCTAGCCAGCGCTGCCCGCGAACAGGAGATGGCTCTTCGTGTTTCCGACATCTTCCAAGCCCCTGTATTCTCCGAAATGCTCAAGGTCATCACAGCCAACTCTGATGAGCCGAAAGCACCTGTTCTCCCTCAACCAACCAGCGCTCCCACGCCAGTGGCTGCCACTCTCATGCCTGAGGCCGACAAGCAGCCGACGCGCATGGCACGCCCACGTGCTCGTTCCGTATATGAGAACATGCAACTCGATAGCGAGTTCTTGCAGCGCAGCATCTGCCCGCAAATCGGTACCTTCAAGGGCGCTGTGGCCGACGTGCTCCCCGTCACCGACTTCCAGGCATTCTCCCTCACCGCGCAACAGTTCAAATCTCGCTGGATGTTGAATTACTTCTACTTTGAAGGCAACGGCCCACTCGATATTCGTCGTCTGCGCGAGGCCTGCAAGCGTGTCTTGGATACTTTCGACATCCTCCGCTCTGTGTTCGTCTGCGCTGAAGGTCAGTTTTACCAGGTTGTTCTCAAGAAGGTAAAGGTCGATCTCGGTATCCACGATACTGAGATGGAACTTGATGCCTTTGTTGAGAGTCTTCAGCAGAAGGATCGCGACCACCCACCCAAGCATGGCGATCCCTTCGTCAAGTTCGCAGTCGTACGCAAGACTGGTACCAACCTTCACCGCATCCTGGTGCGCATGTCGCACGCACAGTATGATGGTGTCTGCCTTTGGAAGGTGCTTGACGCTATCAAGCAAGGTTACGAAGGTGGCACTATGCCGAAGACCTCGTCCTTCGCGAACCACATGCGCCTCATGTCAAGCAACGTCTCACAGGACCACTACGACCACTTCACCAACCTGTTGAAGGGATCCAAGATGCCTGAGATCATTCGCCGCAACGGACCGAACACCTACTGCCACGTCGGCTCTTCTACGAACGTCAACAAGACCATCGACATCTCCATGGGCAGCAAGGGTAGCATCACTATTGCGACTGTTGTCCAGGCCGCTTGGGCAGTGACGCTGGCCAAGATTTCGGCTCAGCCTGACATCGTCTTTGGTCTTACCATCAACGGCCGCAACGCTTCGGTGCCTGGTATCGAGACTGCTGTAGGACCCTGCGTCAATATGATCCCCGTCCGAGTCGCCTTTGGTGAGAACTGGAACGGTCTTGATCTTCTCCGCTTGATTCAGGACCAGTCGGTCGCCAACATGCCTTACGAGAACCTTGGCTTCCGCGAGATCATCCACCGCTGCACGGACTGGGACAATTCCAGCTACTTCAGCACCTCCGTGTTTCACCAGAACGTCCACTACGAAGGCAACATCACGCTTGACGATGAGGCTTATCGCATTGGCGGTGCCGGTGTTGTCGACAACCTCTCTGACCTGACCTTCGTCTCCACACCTCTTGCACAAGAGGGCAAATACCACGTGTCGCTGCACTACTCGGACAAGAGCCCCATCGACTCTGCATTCGCCATACGAGTGCTTGACATGGCGATCGAGGCAATCAACAGCCTTACTTCCAGCCCCAGCGCGACACTGCCTTCGCCGACCACCTTGACCTCCCTACCAGCTCAGCAAATCGAAGAGTCGCCTCGTCCTTCTGATGGCGATTTCTTGGGCGAGCAACTCAAGGGCAAGACTCTCGGCAGTCTCATGGTCCACTCTGCTTCTCTCACCCACGCCTGGTCCCAAGTGTTGTCACCGAACAAGAAGAATGACAACACCTCCACTGAGAACGACGGCTTCGAGCTGCATTCGACCTTCTTTGAACTTGGAGGCGATCTGCTCGACTTGGGCAAGGTCGTCTACATGCTGCACCAAGACGAATATAACGTAACACTCGAGGACTTGCTCGAACACCCAACTTTCCTTGGACAGATGGCCGTCCTGGAATTGAACAATGAAGAGGTCATGGACGATGGTAACGAGACCGAGGCCGAAGACGGCAACAAGAGGTCTTCCGTCATCTCTTCGCGTGGTGTGAGGCGTCAAACAAGACGTGCGTCCCGCCACAACAGACGCACTTCTGCAGGCGTCGAGGACAGTGCACCACCGATGCCCGGCGCGCGTGAGAGACTGATGCTCCAGGAGGAGCTCAACAAGCGCAACAACGGCGACACCCCTCTTGCTTCCAAGCGTTCTTCACGCTGGTCTCGCATGTCATTCTCTAGACGCAACTCAATCGGCACCATGGACGGTGAGCGTCCACCCATACCCGCACCTGGCCCTCAGGAAACACAGCTTCTGCAGGAAGAGCTTAACAAGCGCGCCCTTGCATCCGGAAACGTCGCAGCAGGCGTTGACAACACCCCCGCCACTCCCAGGCGCCGAAGATGGACGCTGTCCCGTTCCCGCCGCGGCTCTGTATCAGAGCCCGACACCGCCCTGCCTCCCATGCCAGGCCCATTCGAGCACCAGCTGCTCCAAGATCAACTGAACAAACACGCTCGCGCACAGCGCGACAACATGATTTCGCCATCCGGCTCTGAACCACTATCCGAGATGACAAGGCTGAGCGACAGGACCGAGGGCACTACCAAATCCGGCTCTCGCGGTCTGTGGAAGTCGATTGGCAGGAGTAAGGGCAAGAAGAGTGGCCTGCACGAGTAGTCGCTGACTACGTCTGATTTTCGGAGTTTCTTCAATCTCTCTCTGGTTTTCCTTTTTTGCATTGTCATCACTGCACGTTGTGGAGGTTTCTATCTTTCAATTTCCTCTTACTCGGCATTCAGCATTGCATTGCATTGTCGGACTCTTTCTGGGCTTCTTGCACATTGATTTCTGCTTTTTTTTTTTGCGATCAGCACGACGCTGATAGTCACTCACGACAATACGCTTACGCAGCATTTTCCTTCTTTTTTCTCTTACTACTATTTGACGATTGCATTCCGTACATACACACTACTTAGAAATGGCTCTTGATGAATATACATACATCACCTTGTATCCTGATATCACCATTATATAATTACATTCTCAATCGGTGGTCTTTAAATTCTCGCGGTGGATTTGTAAATTGTGAAGTCTTCAGAGCTGTATATCCAAGACGAATGACTAGCTAAACTAGCTGAGCGACGACATGCGCTTAGCGAGTGAGTTCTCCGAGCAAGGACGGAAGACCGAACGAATGACACAACAAGAAGAGAAGGCCGTGACACCTGCGTGAGACCATCAGGTGTCAGATCTGAGCGAGGAGAGCCCAACTGCCTTCTTGGGCTAAAACAACATGCTTCCACCACGAGCAAGTCTAGTTGACTGGCCACTGGAGTTCCGCGACGGAAGCACTGTCCACTGCCAAATACATAATGGGCCTAAAGGCAAATTCAAGCTCCCAGCGGTCCGTAAAAGGTATGAGAGCGTGTGGATGTGATGATTTGCACTTCGTGGCAGAACGACACCGAACATTGCCTTTCCTCATTAAACAGCAGCGACCCGCGAATCGG
>Ga0265798_10000786_pt1 | contig 50909 bp, 39 predicted proteins | sample P3T30metagenome_FD_192430 | JGI IMG/M metagenome (GOLD analysis project Ga0265798, IMG submission 192430) | Plant litter microbial communities from East Loma Ridge, Irvine, California - P3 T30 | ecosystem: Environmental > Terrestrial > Plant litter > Unclassified | place: USA: California...
CCCTGGTTCCTGTACAACGTCCGCAACGTCAAGCTCAGCAACGTCACCATCGCCGGCAAGATCCACAACACGATGTTGACCGGTTGAACAGCAGGCGTGAAAAAGCCCGCGCACCTGGTGGTGACGCGGGCTTTTTGTATGGCGCTGTCACCTTTGACTATGGATGGGTCCGATAGCAAGACGAAACAATTGATCGGCAGAAATGACTTTCCCGCCATCGAGCATGCGGCGCCAGCCCAGGTAGTTCGGCAGGTAGCGCGATGCCACGCCGTGGAAGGGCGCCAGCCAGTCGCGCAGGCGGCGGTGGTAGGCGTTGACGTTCTGCACGTGGATGGCGCCGTGGGCGCCACGGCGCACGCGCACGCCGGCGCTGAGGTTGACGGACTGGTGCGCAATGCCGTGCTCGCGCGCAAACGCGCGGTAGGCGGCGTTGGCATCGGTGACCAGCAGGACTTGCGGATCCAGGGCAGCAGGTGGCGCTTCAGCTGCGCCTTGCTCAGGGCGCCGCGCCCGGTGACGGCGTCGAGCGTCTGCCCGCCGCGGTCGCGCGCGACCAGGATGCAGTCGAGTTCGCGTGAAATCCCGCGCCGTTTTGCCGAGCCGCCCCGCTTGCGCGCAGGCCGGTCGAGCGTACGCGACCCTTTTTGCGATTCCAGGATGAACATTTCGTCGGCCTCGGCAATGCCGTTCAACTGCTCCGGCAGGTCATGCTTGACCCGGTCCAGGAAACGGTGGCGCCAGCGAAAAGCCGTGTTGCGGTGCACTTGCACCTCGTCCGCCGCCGCGCGCACCGGGCGCGAGGCGCGCAGGGCGTCGAGGTAGGCCAGCCATTTTCCACGCAGCCTCAGGCGCGCCAGGGGTGTACCCGTCAGGTCGTTGAAGCTGCGCCGGCACGCGCGGCAGCGGTAGCGCTGCAGGTCGTTTGCATGGCCATGCCGGTGCCAATGTTCGCATTGGCAATGCGGGCAGCGGCGCGTGGCGCAGGTGGTGCGCTCGATCAAGGCGAGCAGCTCGTGCAGCCCAGCCGCGGGACGCAGGGCGTCGAGCACTTTGAGCCGCTGGGGCTGGTTTAATGCGGGCAGTGCAGCGAACCACTTCGTGAAGCGCGGCGCTTTCATGGTCGTTCCGGATCGTTGGCGATACGGGTTCGACCGGGATTGCGCTCGACAGTTCAATGCTCGTCCATAGCTTACGGTAACAGCGCCTTTTGTATTGCAGAAAGTTCATTGCTCGCTTAGTGCTGGTATGCGCCGATGTCGTAGCCGGTGCTGGCATTACGCGGCTTGCCGTCGATGTCGGTCGGCAGTGCGAAGGTCGCGATACCGCGGCCGATCACGGGCGAGCTGGTGCTTGGCTTGAAGTTCGGCATGGCGGCGGTGCGCGAGTAGCCGGCCAGCAGCGCCGGAATCGGAACGCGTGTTAAATCGAACGATCAACGGGGGCGGCGGACGAAGCCACTTCCCGCTGCACCACCATGAACACGTGCTTGTGCGCTAGCTGGTCGAATTCGAGATGCCGGACGATGCAACCGCCCTCCTTCACCACCCCGAGCAGGCCGGGTATCCCGAGTGTGCTGTAAAGGACCGCCGGCCCCATCGCCGAATCGACGTGCGCATCGGCAGCGTCGAGCCCGCCTGCGGTGAAGATGAACACACCCTCCGGCTCCAGCGCGCCCATGAGCTTGAGCATCAGCGGCCACTGCTGGTCCAGCGCGATGTGCCAGAGGCTGTCCCAGCCCGATATGAAACGGTAGCGGCGCGCAGGCGTCCAGTGGCACATATCATGCTGGCGCACACCGTTGTCAAGCTTGAAGCAGTCGTCCAGCCAACGCTCCGCAATTGCATCGTAGGCGGAGGCGATGGCGGAATTGTCGGGTGGTGTGCTGGGATCCATATCGGGCAAGGCGGTTGCGGCCTGCAAAGGCCGAGGCGTGTCCGCATGCCGGACCCCAGCTGTTGTTATTGCACGTCGAGCAGTTCGACTTCGAAGACCAGGGTGGCGTTCGGGGGAATGGGGCCGGCGCCGCCTTCGCCGTAGCCCATGCTGGCCGGGACGATCAGGGTGCGCTTGCCGCCGACTTTCATGCCGGGCACGCCTTCGTCCCAGCCGGTGATGACCTGGCCGCCGCCGACGTTGAAGCTGAACGGGGAGCGGCCGACCGAGGAGTCGAACTGCACGCCGCGCTGCTGCGGGGCGTTCGGCTCGTACAGCCAGCCGGTGTAGTGGACGACGGCGGTGGCGCCCTTGATGGCTTCCTTGCCGGTGCCGGCGACGGTGTCGATCTTCTGGAAGGCGACCGCGGGGGCGGCAGCAGCGGTTTCGGTGGCGGCAGGCGTCTCGGCGCGCTTGCAGCCGGCGATCGCCAGGGTGAGGGTCGCGCCAATGAGGCAGCAGGAAAGCAGTTTTTTCAAGGTAGTCTCTCGTGATGGATGCCCGCAGCGGGCGCCGCAGGAGCATACATGGCGACCGGCCTTGTGACAACCGGCGCCCGCGTCAGGGCGTGATGCGGATGTGGTCGATGTCGGCCCGGGCGCCCGCTGCGCCGGTCGCGAACAGGCCGATCTGCGCGCCGACCCAGCGCCCCATCGCGGCCTCGAAGGGCGCGCCGAGCGGCGTGTAGCGCTGGCCGTCGGCACTGTAGGAGAAGGCGACGAAGGCGCCGGCGGTGACGTGCATGCGCAGCTGGACGGCTTTGCCCGGCACGGCGGCGCCCAGCGTTTCCGCGCACTGCAAGGCGTGGCCCTGCAGCGCCCAGTCGACCATGTCCTTCGAGACCAGCAGCGGCAGGCCGGGCGCGTTGGCAAAGCTCGACGCCACCATGTAGTAGGTGTCGCCGACGCGGATCACGTCCGGGTCCGGGTAGGCGGCATGCGGGATGGGATTGCGGTAGCGGCCATCGCCCAGGTCCGGCGACCAGGGCGGACGCGCCGGCGGCGGCGGCAACACGCGTGCGAGGAAGCCGCTCATCGCATCCACGGTCGGCGCCAGCCAGGGGTCGAACAGCCAGAAGGAATGCGGCGTATCCGGCAGCGCCACGGTGTCGGTCAGGATGCCATGCCGTGCCAGCTGCGCGCTCATCGCCTCGCGGCCCGTTGAAAAACGCGGCACGCCGCTGACGATGAACAGTACCGGCGGACTGTCCTTTCCCGCGTGGGTGAGCGGCGAGGCGTCGCGCCACAGGGCCGGCTTCTCGGCATAGCGCCCGCCAAACCAGGCGCCGGCGGCCGATGGGTTCTTGGCCGGATCATCCTCGTGCTTGCGCGCCTCGGCGGAAGTAAAGTCGGACAGGCCGTCAATGTTCACCACGGCGCGCACCGCACCAGGGCTGGTCATGCCGACCAATGCGGCGATCTGTCCGCCGGCCGAACCGCCGGCAATGGCCACCCGCGCCGGATCGATGCCGAAGCCGGCGCCATTCAAGCGCAGCCAGCGCAGCGCTTCCCGGACGTCGTCGATGGCCGCCGGATAGCGCGCCTGGCCGGACAATCGGTAGCTGACCGTCGCCGCCGCATAGCCTCGCGCGGCCAGGCGCGCCGCCAGCGGCGCCATCTCGCCGCGCTCGCCGCTGCGCCAGCCGCCGCCGTGTACCAGCAGCACCAGCGGCGCGGGCTGTCCGGCAGGCCCGGGCAAGTACAAGTCCAGCCCCAGCGCCAGCTCGCCGCGCTGGGCATAGACCAGGTCCTTGCGCACCTGTACCGGGGCCGGCGCCTCGGCGCTGGCGATGCGGATGAAGGGATAGTCGCGCACCAGCTTGCGGTGGGTGGTCTCGGCGTTGTACGGCGCCTGGGCCCAGGCAGTGGCCGTGGCCAGTGCCAGCAGCAGGCCAACCGGGAACCGCTTCACAGCGCGGCGCCCCGGAACACGCAGCGCCGCTGCAGGGCCGCACCCGGCGCCAGCACCGTCAGGCCCGGATACCCCGGCAAGTTGTGCGCATTCACCGGATGATCGACCGGTTCGAAGCAGAAGAAGTCGCGCCCCGGCGGCACATACAGGATGAAGTAGTCCATGTCGGCCTGCACCTGCAAGGCGACGCCGCGTCCCGGCCAGGCGATGCGCGCCGCGCCGTTCCAGCCTGCGAAGGCATGGTCGACGCCATGCGCGGGCAGCGTGCGCGGGTGCGCGAAGCGCCAGTCCCGGGGCACGGCCTCGCAGCGCAAGGACAGCTTGTCTTCCCCGGCCATCCACACGCCGCCGGCTTGCGCCTGCAGCAGCGCGCCTTGCGGATCCGGCATCCATGGATGCAGGCCGATCCCGAACGGCAGCGCCGCCAGGCCCGCATTGCGCACCGCGAGATCGGCAACGAGCGCGTCGCCGGCCAGGGTATAGCGCAGTTCGGCGCTGTACGAGAACGGCGCCGCACCGCCACGGTCGAGGGTGAGCAAGAGTACCGTGTCATTGTGCGCAGCGACCGTCCACGCCTGCTGCCAGCCGTCGCCATGAATCGGACAAGGCTCCCCTGCCCGGTTCGGCGCCGGTACATGGCGCAGCCCCTCGAACACGAAGCCCGACGGCGCCATGCGGTTCGACCAGGGCAGCAGCGGAAAGCAGGCCAGCTGGCCCGGCAGCGGCGTGCCATCGAAACCGTCCGGCAGCCCACGCAGCAGCGGCACGGGCTGCGCCCCACCAAGCCAGTCCAGCCGCGCCAGCCCGCCGCCGATCGCAGGGACCACCTGCGCCAGCAAGCGCGCGTTGCGCAGCGTGAGCCGTTGCAGCACGGGGCTAGTCGTATTGCGGACCGTCGAGCAGGAACTTGCCGCCCTGGTACATGGTGGTGACGTCGTCCTGCGCCGGGAATGCAGACGTGTCAGGGAACAGGTGCGCGAACCGGGACGAGCTGTCCCTGGGCTTGTAGCCCAGGTGCGAGGCCAGGCGGTTGTCCCACCAGACGCTGTCGTTATCCGACATGCCATACACGATCGTATGGCCGACACGCGGCGCGAACAGCGCGCAGCGCAGCAGCTCGGTCAGGTCGTCGTACGAGAACCAGGTGCTCATCATGCGTTTGTTCGCCGGCTCGGGGAAGCTCGAGCCGATGCGCACGCACACGGTCTCGATGCCGAAGCGGTCGTAGTAGTAGCGCGACATCTGCTCGCCGAAGACCTTCGACAGGCCGTAGTAGCTGTCCGGGCGCGTCGGCGAGTTGGCGTCGAGCACCGTGGTCACCGGATGGTAGCCGATGGCGTGGTTCGAGCTGGCGAAGATCACGCGCCGGGTGCCGGCCTTGTGCAGCGCCTCGTACAAATTGGCCACGCCGAGGATATTCGCCTGCATGATCGGCTCGAAGGCCTTTTCGGTGGAGATGCCGCCGAAGTGCAGCACCGCGTCCACGCCTTCCAGTAGTGTCAATACCGCTTCCTTGTCGGCCAGGTCGCACTGGACCAGTTCTTCGCCCGCGCGCGCTGCGCCCAGGTCGGCGATGTCGGACAGGCGCACCACCTCGGCCCAGGGCTTGATACGGTCGCGCAGCACCTTGCCCAGGCCGCCGGCGGCGCCGGTCAGCAGGATGCGTTTGAAGGGCTTGCCTTTGGCAGCGTCGGTCATGCTCAACTCCTTGTAGATCGTTCAGGTCACCGGCGCAGGATTGAACAGCGCCAGTGCATTATGCAGTTTCCAATGTTCGGCCCAGGTCTTGCGGCCGCTCGCCACGTCCAGGATCATCTGGAACAGTTCGAAGCCCACGTCCTCGATGCTCGCTTCGCCGCTGGCGATGCGCCCGGCGTCGAGGTCCATCAAGTCGTGCCAGCGTTTCGCCAGCTCGGTGCGCGTGGCCACCTTGATCACCGGGACGGCGGCAAGGCCGTAGGGCGTGCCGCGGCCGGTGGTGAAGATGTGGACGTTCATGCCGGCCGCCATCTGCAGCGTGCCGCAAATAAAATCGCTGGCCGGGGTGGCGGCGTAGATCAGGCCCTTCTGCTGCAGCCTGTCGCCCGGCGATAGCACGCCGGTGATCGCCGTGCTGCCCGACTTGACGATCGAGCCCATGGCCTTTTCCACGATGTTCGACAGGCCGCCCTTCTTGTTGCCGGGCGTGGTGTTGGCGCTGCGGTCGACGCCGCCGCGCACCAGGTAATCGTCGTACCACTGCATCTCGCGCACCATGGCCCGGGCGATTTCCGGCGTGGCGGCGCGCGCCGTGAGCTGGTCGATCCCGTCGCGCACTTCCGTCACTTCCGAGAACATCACGGCGGCGCCGGCGCGCACCAGCAAGTCGGTGGCGTAGCCGACGGCCGGGTTCGCGGTCACACCGGAAAAGGCGTCGCTGCCGCCGCACTGCACGCCGACCACCAGGTCGGCGGCCGGGCAGGTTTCGCGCTGGCGTGCATTCAGTTCCCGCAGGTGCTTCTCGGCGGTCGCCATCAGGGAATCGATCATCGACATGAAGCCGACGTGCTGCTGGTCCTGCAGCGTGACCACCGATGGCGCGCCGGTTCCGATCGGGATCGCGCCGGCCGGGAACAGGCGCGCCGGCGGCAGCTTTTCGCAGCCCAGGCTGACGACCATCACGCTGTCGCCGAAGTTGGGGTTGCGCGACAGGTTGCGGATGGTCTTGATCGGGATCTCGGCGCCGGGCGCGTCGATGGCCACGCCGCAGCCGTACACGTGTTCGAGCGCCACCACGTCTTCGACATTCGGGTAGCGCGGCAGCAGTTCGTCCCTGATGCGCTTGACCGCGTAGTCGATCACGCCCGACACGCACTGCACGGTGCTGGTAATGGCCATGATGTTGCGCGTGCCGACCGAGCCATCCTTGTTGCGGTAGCCCTCGAACGTGTAGCCTTCGAGCGGCTCGGTAGCGAACACGGCGCGGGTGCCGACCGGCAGGTCGTCGAGCGAGCGGGCGGCGGGCATGGCCAGCACGCGCTCCGAGACCCAGCTGCCGCGCGCGATCGGGCCGCTGGCGTAGCCGATGGTCACGCCGTAGCGCACCACGGCGGCGCCGTCGGCCAGGTCCTGGAGCGCCACCTTGTGCCCTTGCGGGACGCCTTCGACCAGGGTCAGCCCGTCGGGAAAGACGGTGCCCGCGGGCAGGCCGCCGTCGTTGACGACGATGGCGACATTGTCGCTGGCCTGCATGCGGATGATGCGTGGGACATGGGTGAGCATGAGCATTGCCTTGTGTGGTGCCTTGTGAGGAGGTTCTTTTTCAGTATGCCATACAAAGCCGAAAGGTGGCTAGTCCACCTTGCGGATTTGGCCGGACCAAATTAGAATGGCCTGACCAAATAAGCAGTCCTGCGCATCGACGTCAGAAAAAAGACTGGAGACACATGAAGAAGACCTTGCTGGCAGCCTGCGCTGCCGCTTTCCTCGGCTGCGCGCTCGCGTGCGGCCCCGCCCTGGCCGACGGCCCCTTCCGCAATCCCGACAACAGGAACCTGAAGGACCCGGGCGAAGGCACGTATCCGGTCCCGTATAAAAAGCCGGTGGTGGCCGAGGTTACCGCCCAGTTGCGGACGATCCGCGCCTACATGGACCAGGCCACGCCGACCCGCATCGTCGACAAGCGCAGCGGCGCGCCGATCACCGACCTGGCCAAGCCGAACCGCGAGGCCATCTTCGCCCCTAGCGCCGGCGACTACGGCATCCAGGTGTACGAGATGGGCGTGGTCCATTCCGGCCTGCTGAAGGCGGCCGAGGCCACCGGCGACGCCGGCTTCACGGCCATGACGCGGCGCCACTTCGGCTTCTTTGCCCAGACCCTGCCCTACTTCCGCGCCCAGGAACAGGCCTTCCACCTCGAACGCGGCAACAGCTTCTCGCGTTTCCTCGAACCGCGCTCGCTCGACGATGCCGGCTCGATGTGCGCGGCGCTGATCCGCGCGCGCCTGGCCAAGGTGGGGCCGGACCTGCAGCCGATGATCGACACCTGCAGCGACTGGGTCGCCAATAAACAGTTCCGGCTCGACGACGGCACCATGGCGCGCAAGCGTCCGCAGGAAGTGTCGCTGTGGGCCGACGACATGTACATGAGCATCCCGGCGCTGGCCGAGATGGGCCGCTTGACCGGCCAGCGCAAGTACTTCGACGATGCGGTAAACAATGTGGCCGGCATGTCGCGCCGCATGTTCAACCCGCAGCTGGGCATCTACACCCACGGCTGGCACGCCAACCATCCGGATGCACCGCGCTTCTACTGGGCGCGCGCGAACGGCTGGGCGGTGCTGGCCATGTCCGACCTGCTCGACGTGCTGCCGAAGGACCATCCGGGCTACCCGGCGGTGCTGGCCCAGTTGCGCGCGGCCATCAAGGGCATCGCCGAACTGCAGTCGGGCAGCGGCCTGTGGCACCAGATGATCGACCGTAGCGACTCCTACCTCGAGACCTCGGCCAGCGCGATCTTTACTTATGTGATCGCGCACGCGGTGAACCAGGGCTGGGTTCCGGCCGCCACCTACGGCTCGATCGCGCAGGCGGGATGGGCCGGACTGTCGACCCGCATCACCGCCCGGGGCCAGGTGGAAGGCACCTGCGTCGGCACCACGCTGGCGAGCGACATGGTCTATTACTACCACCGCCCGACCAGCGCCGACGCCCTGCACGGCTATGGCCCGGCGCTGCTGGCGGGCGCCGAGATCATCAAGCTGGTGACCAATCCCGCCTTCGAGGTGCAGCACAAGGTGCGCACCTACCACTACCTGCCGAAGGGCGGGCAGACCGACTACCGCGAACATCACTGAAGGAGGCGGCATGAAACTTCTCTTTGCCGCGGCACTGGCTGCCGCCGTTCCTGTCCCGCCCTTGCAGGCCGCCGAGCGCCTGGCCGTCAGCGTCGAACACGACCTGGCGATCGCGCGCCCGTCCGAGACCATCGCGATACCCTGGAGCGAAGTGAACGCCGTGCTGCCCGGCGCCCTGATCCAGAAGATCGCGGTCAAGGATGCGCAGGGCCGCGTGCTGCCCTACCAGGTGACGAATGTGGCGCCGCTTGCCAAGGACCCGGAGAACGCCGGCGCCGCCTATGGCGAGCTGCTGTTCCAGCACAGCTTCGCGCCGGGCGAGAAGCGCGCCGCCTTCACGGTCGAGAAGATCGACAGCGTAGCGCCGGTGTTCCCGGTAAAAGCCTTTGCGCGCTACGTGCCGGAGCGCCTCGACGACTTCGCCTGGGAAAACGACAAGGTCGCCCACCGCACCTACGGCCCGGCGCTGGCCGCACCGAGCCCGCCCGACGTGAAGAAGGAAGTGCTGGTGACGAGTGGCCTGGATTTGTGGTTCAAGCGCGTCGACTACCCGATCGTCGACCGCTGGTACAACAAGGGCCACGACCACTACCACCATGACGAAGGCGAAGGCATGGACATGTACAACGTCGGCAAGTCGCGCGGCGCCGGCGGCACCGGCGTCTGGGACGGCAAGCAGCTCTATGCCGGCGTGAACTACGCGTCGTGGAAAGTGCTGGCGAATGGCCCCGTGCGCGCGGTCTTCGAGCTGCACTACGCGGGTTGGGACGCGGGCGGCAGGCAGGTCAGCGAAGTGAAACGCTTCACCGTGGACGCCGGCCATTACCTCGACCGCATCGACAGCACCTTTACCCATGCGGGCGCCGAGCCGCTGACGGTGGCGGTGGGCCTGAACCGCACGCCCAGCGACAAGGGGCAGAACCCGCGGATCGCCACCCGGCGCGAAGGGGCGGTCCTGCTGCAGTGGGTGCAGCAGGCCAGCAACGACGCCTTCGGCACGGCGGTGGTGGTGCCGGGCGCCGCAGGATTCGCCCAGGATGCGCTGAACGACCTGATCCTGGCAAAGGCCGGCGCCGGCAAGCCGCTGCGCTACTACGCCGGCGGCGCCTGGAGCCGCGGCGGCGAGATCACCTCGCTCGACCAGTGGCTGCGCCTGGCGCAGGACACGGCGGCGCGCGACGCCAGTCCAGTACGGGTCACGCTCGCCCGCCAGCAGTAAGCGCATCAGCCGCACCGCGGCGCCTGAATCGCACCGACGGCCAAGCGGACATCCCTGTCCGCTTGGACCTTACCCGTCAGCGCAACCGCACAGGCCAGACCAATTGCTGTATTTATTTGTATTGGACTGACCACAATGGCAAATATTGCTCTAGAATTCCGAAATCGGCCTGACCAAATCTAACAATGCCGTAAAGCGGTGGGCGCGCACACCTGCACCTGCCTCGATAAAAACGTATGGAGACAGCATGACCAACCACCATCCAAGTGCAGCCTTGCGCAAACTCACCCTGTGCCTCCTCGGCACGGCCTCCGTGTCCGCACTGTCGATCGGCGACGCGTTCGCCCAGGCCACCGCGCCAGCCGCCGGACCGAGCACCCAGCAGACCATGGCCGCCGCCGACGCGCAGCCGCCAATGCAGACCGTGCAGGTGACCGGCCTGCGCGCTTCGCTGGAAAGCGCCCTGAATGCCAAGCGCCAGGACAACGGCATCGTCGACGTCATCAAGTCCGAAGACATGGGCAAGTTCCCCGACACGAACCTGGCCGAGTCGCTGCAGCGCGTGCCGGGCGTGGTGATCGACCGCGATGCCGGCGAAGGCCGCAACATCACCGTGCGCGGCCTGGGCCAGGACTTTACCCGCGTGCGCATCAACGGCATCGAGGGCCTGGCCACCACCGGCGGCACCGACAGCTCGGGCGGCACCAACCGCGGCCGCGGCTTCGACTTCAACGTCTTCGCCTCGGAGCTGTTCTCCTCGCTCACGGTGCGCAAGAGCTCCTCGGCCGACGTCGACGAAGGCTCGCTCGGCGCCACCGTCGATTTGCAGACCCTGCGCCCATTCGACCTGCGCGGCTTCAACGCCACCATCGCGGCCAAGGGCAAGTACAACGACGGTTCGGAAAAGGTCGACCCGCGCGTGGCCTTCATGGTGTCCGACACCTTCCTCGACCGCAAATTCGGGGTGCTGGTCTCGGGCGCGTTTTCCAAGCGCCGCGTGCTCGAGGACGGCTTCAGCACCGTGCGCTGGGATAACGGCCCATCGTCCGGCGGCTGGTGCGCGCCGCAAGGCGTGGCCGCGAACCCGGCGAACTCCACCGCCACCACGTGCGGCCCTGCCGCCCAGGGCGTGGCGCGGCTGCCGAACACGCCCGAGAACATCGCCGCCTACAACGCCGCCAGCAACCCGAACAACTTCCACCCGCGCCTGCCGCGCTACGGCCGCCTGACCCACGACCAGGACCGCCTGGGCCTGACCGCCTCGGCCCAGTGGCGCCCGCAAAAGGGCACCCTGCTGACCTTCGACATGCTGTACTCGAAGCTCGACGCCACGCGCCAGGAAGACTTTTTGGAGGCGATCTCCTTCAGCCGCAGCGCCAGCCAGGGCGGCAAGCCGCAGATCAGCGTGGCCGAAGCCCAGTACGCGCCGAACGGCGCCCTGCTCTACGGCCGCTACAACGGCGTCGACATCCGCTCGGAACAGCGCTACGACGAGCTGTCCACCACCTTCACCCAGCCGACCCTGACGCTCGAACACAAGTTCACCGACACCCTGAGCATGAGCGCCAAGATCGGCCGCGCCAACTCGAAATTCCGCAACCCGGTGCAAACCACGGTGACGCTCGACGCCCTGAACGTGAACGGCTACACGCTCGACTTCCGCCAGGACGACCGCGCCGCCATCATCGGCTACCCGTTCGACCCGGCCGCGCAGAACGGCGCGCTCGGCATCATCGGCGTGCCGCAGGTGGCCACCGGCGCCCAGCCGACCACGGTGACCAACACCACCACTAGCGAGATCCGCATCCGTCCGCAAGGCGCGACCAACGTCAACGACGTCGGCCAGTTCGACCTGGCCTGGGAGGCGGTGGACGGCTTCACCATCAAGGGCGGCATCAACCGCAAGAAGTACGAGTCGGACACCTACGAGTACCGCCGCGTGAACCAGAACGACACCATCTTCGCGCCGCCGGCGGGCGCCACCGGCCTGACGGGCAGCATCAGCGGCTTCGGCAAGGGCCTCGATATGCCCGCCGGGAACGTGACCGGCTGGGTGATTCCGAACCTGAAGGCCATCTCGGCCGCCTACGACATCTACTGCAACTGCATCAAGGCCGGACCGGCCGGCGGCCCCGGCGACTTCACCCTGTCGTCGATCACCAATGGCAATGCACGCGGCAACAACCGCACCGTGCGCGAACGCGACGACGGCTTCTACCTGATGGGCGAGTTCAAGTACGAGCTGTGGGACATCCCGCTGCGCGGCAACGTCGGGGTGCGCCACGTGAAGACCGAACTCGAAGCGATCGGCTACCAGGCGGCCGGCGGCGGTACCGCGGTACAGGTGGACCACGACTACAAGGACACGCTGCCCTCGCTGAACATCGCGGCCAACCTGACCGACAACTTCATCGTGCGCTTCGGCACCGCCAAGGTGATGACGCGTCCGCAGCTGGGCTTCCTGTCGCCGGGCGGCACCATCTCGACCACGGGCACGCTGACCATCAACACCGGCAACCCGCTGCTGAAGCCCTTCCGCGCCAAGACCTTCGATTCGAGCTTCGAGTACTACTTCGGGAAGAACGCCTTCCTCGGCCTGGGCCTGTTCCAGAAGAACATCGACACCTACATCCAGAGCCTGCGCACCAACGTGCCGTTCCGCGAAACCGGCCTGCCACTGAACCTGCTGCCGGCCAACTTCACCGGCGAAGAAGTGTTCCAGGTGACGGCGCCGATCAATACCGACGGCGGCAAGCTGAAAGGCTTCGAGCTGAACTACCAGCAGCCGTTCACCTTCCTGCCTGGCTGGGGCAAGAACTTCGGCACCCTGCTGAACTACACCAAGGTCAGCTCGAAGATCGAGTACGCGGTGTCGCCGACCAGTAACGACCGCATCATCGACGACTTGCTGAATCTGTCGCCGAAGTCGTGGAACGCGACCCTGTACTACGACGACGGCAAGTTCAGCGCCCGCCTGTCCGGCGCCAAGCGCTCGTCGTTCATCACCCGCGTGCCGGGCCAGAACAACAACGACGTCGAGGGCAAGAACGACACCTTCAACGTCGACCTGTCGCTGACCTACAAGTGGAACGACAAGCTGGAATTCACGCTGGAAGGCGTGAACCTGACCAACGAACCGAACGACCAGTTCATCAGCCGCGCGCGCAACAGCGTGGTGGTGAACAACGTGACGGGGCGCGAGTACCTGGCGGGGCTGCGCTACAAGTTCTGATTGTCTCTTGCTGTAATGTGGAGCCCGCGTTCGCGCGGGCTTTTTTCATGGGCGGAAGGCTTTCACGCTACGGCCAACAGCCTCGTGGCACCGGCCGTAGGGTGGACGGCTGCACCCGGATCGCCGAACAGCAAGGACCGTGCGCGCCGTCCACGCGTTCAACGACACCCCCCGGTACCGGTCTTCGGGACATGACGGAGATGCGAGCGTCGCCTGAACGCGTGGACGGCGCACAGGCAGCGTCGGAGCGGCCTCCAGGGTCGAGCCGTCCACCCTACGCGGCCGGCGTCGCTTGCGGTCCGTGGCTGGGGCCGGCAGTGGACGGGCGCCCATCGTCCCAATCGAGGCGGTCGATGCACATGCGGCGGGTGGTCTGCGCCACATCCCAGGCGTGGTACACGATCCAGGTCTCGCTGCCGTCGGGCGAGGTGGTGAAGGAATTGTGGCCGGGGCCGATCACCGCGCCGGGCACGCTGCGCATCAGCAGTGCTTCCTCGCCGCCCTCGGGACGGCGCCAGGGCCCGAGCGGATGATCGGCCAGCACATAACTCACGCCATAGTTGTCCTTTTCCCAGGCGCCGCCGCTGTAGAAGCAGTACAGCTGCCCATCGTGCTCCTGCACCGATGCGCCTTCCACGGTGTGCCAGTCGTAGACGCTGCCGTACATGGTGCGGCCCTTGCGGAAGATGTGCCAGTCCTGGTGCGGCCGCACGACCAGCTGCGGCTGGCCTGCCAGGGTCTCCATGTCGAGCAGGCGGTCGACCACGATGCCGGTGCCGACGCGGTGGTCGTCGGCCACGTGCAGGAAGTCGACGCAGTAGAACAGGTACCATGCGCCGTCGCTGTGGCGGTAAGGGTGTGCATCGATCGAGAATGGCTGGTCGGGCACGAGGATCTTGCCGGTGTCGGCGAAGGGCCCGGCCGGGTCGTCGGCCACGGCCACGCGCAGTTTCTGGTCGGTGCCTTCGTCGGCCGAACCGGACGAGTAGTACATGTAGAAGCGTCCTTCGCGGAAGGCGACTTCGGGCGCCCAGTAGTGGGCGGCGCCGGTGGGTTCGAGGGCGTGGCCGAGCGGCTCCCAGTCGACCAGGTCGGCTGAACGGAGTACGGGAATCTGGCGGCCGTCAGCGCCGCCGGGCGCGGTGCCGTAGGCATAGTAGAAACCTTCGTGCTTCAGGACGAAGGGGTCGGCCATGGTGTCCGGGTAGACCGGGTTCTGGTAAGTGCGGGACAAATCGGCTCTCCTGAAAAGCAACACGCCGCCCACGCATGCGGGCGGCGGGCAAGCGCGGGACTTACATCTTGTAGCGCAGGCTCAATCCATAGGTCGTCATGTTGTAGCGGATATCGCGCGGCTGGTAAGGACCGAGCTCGCTCTCGAACTTGGCCTTGGTCAGGTTGATCGCGTCGAAGTGCAGCGACACGTTCGGCGTCAGGTCGTAGCCGATGCTCAGGTCGACGAAGGTGGTGGCCTTCACCACGCGGTCCTGGCGGTAAGGGTCTTCGGCGATCTGCTCGACGTAGTCGCCGCGGCGGGTGGCTGCCAGGCGGCCGGTGATGCCGTTGCCCTCGTACAGCAGCGCCAGGTTGTAGTTCTGCTTCGCCACGCCGATCAGCGCCGTCTTGGTGAACTGGTCGCTGTTGAGCGAGATGCGGGTTTCGTTGTCGCCGTCGATCCAGGTGTAGTTGGCCTGGGCGCCGAAATTGCTCCAGAACCCGGGCAGGAAGTCGAAGAACTTCTGGGCGCTCAATTCGGCGCCGCGCAGCGTGCCCTTGCCCGAGTTCTGCGGCCGGCTCACGCGGTAGGTCACGCCGTTGATCGACTCGTCCTGGGTGAAGTTCTGCAGGTAGCCGTCGATGTCGCGATGGAACAGGGCGACCTGGGCGTAGCCGTTCTTCGCGAAATAGTATTCCAGCGTGGCGTCGAGGTTCTTCGACTTGGTCGGCGCCAGGTCGGGATTGCCGGCGCCGCCGGTTCCAGGGGCGTTGACGGTCGGCGGGATCAGCGACAGCGCCGGGTTCAGCTCGCGAAAGCCCGGACGGGTCAGGGTCTTGCCGGCCGAAAGGTGCGACTGCCACTGCTCGCTCCAGTTGACGATGGCCGAGGCGCTCGGCAGCACATTCGTCTCGGAAGTGGCGATGTCGACGTCGGTCACCACGTCGCCGATGCGGTTCTGGCCGCGCAGCTTGCGCTTGTCCTTCAGGACGCGGGCGCCGGCCTCGCCGCTCACCTTCACGCCGCCGAAGTTGGCTTCCCAGCGGCCGGACAGGTAGAAGGTGGCGTTGCGTTCGCGCTGGTCGAACAGGCGCGTCGGGTCGTCGGGCACGCGTCCGCTCGGCTGGCCATAGGCGTTACGCACCGTGTCGGCGTTCTCGATCAGGTAGTTCGCCGATGGCGTGTACCAGGGGCCGCCGAGGCGGTCCAGGCCGGGCACCAGCTCCTCGAAGCCGGGCCCGAACTGGCCAATCGGGCTGGGGCGGATGGCGCTCGTGAAGTCGGAGGCGCGTTCGGCGCTGTGGTTGCTGACCTTGCGCTCGGACAGGCGCACGCCCGCCAGCACGGCCCGGAAGAAACCGTCGCCGCCGAGGCGGTAGGTGCCGTCGGAACGCCATTGGGCTTGCTGGCCGGCCTGCTCGCTCCAGTTCTGCACCATGCCGCGCAACACGAACTGGTTCGGGTCGCGCAGGGCAGCCGCGCTGCCGGGCGTGGTGACCGCGTTGTAGCCGCCATGGCCGTCGCGCCCGACCGCGAACACGCTGGAGCTGGCGCCGGGCACCTGCTGGTCGACGATCATGGTGTCGTTGACGAACTTCGAACGGGTGTAGGCCACGTGGGTGTTCACCGTCAGCGGGCCGTCCGCATAGCGCAGGGCCAGGTTCAGGAAGTGGGTGTAGGTGCGTTCCTTCTGGCCCCAGGTGCTGGTGGCGGTGTAGGGATCGAAGTCGTAGGGGCCGGCGTCGAAGCGCGCCGCCGCCGCGTCGGCCGACATGATCGGGCAGATCGTTCCGCGCGGCGTGTTGCAGTGCTCCCCTTGCGGCGCCAGCACCACGTTGGTCAGGCGCGGCGCCCAGGTGACGATGTCGAGGATGTAGTTGACCGCGTTGCGGCCCTGGTAGCCGGTACCCAGGTACTGGGCAGTGGCCTGCAGGCGCGGGTTGATCTTCCACTGGAAGGCGCCGTGGATGCTCTGGCGTTCGCGCTTGCCGCTGTTGTAGATGCCGCCGATGTTCGGCAACTGGCCCAGCGATTCGCCGGGCGCCAGCGTGAACGGTCCGGTGTTGCCGAGGCGGCGGGCGGTGCCGTCCTGGCCCACGGCGAACACGTTTTCCGGACGGTCGACCCACTGCACCGGGAAGGTCCAGTTCTCGCGGTTGACGGCGACGTCGAGCAGCGCGCCCATTTCGCCGACGCCGGTATCCCAGCGGTTGCTGACCGAGAAGCCGCCGCCCGGGTTGTGCCGGTCCTGGCTGGCGTCGCTGCCGTTGGTCTGGTTCATGCGGTCTTCGACGTAGCCGGTGAAGCTGTAGCCCTTCGAATCGAAAGGCGAGCGCAGGCGCACGTTGACGCCGCCGGCGATGCCGCCTTCGAGCTGGTTCGGGGTCGCCGACTTGTACACTTCCAGGCCGCCGATCGACTGCACCGGCAAGTCCTCGTAGGACAGGCGGCGCGCCGCCGCGGTGAAGATCTCGTTGCCGTCGATGGTGGTCGCCACATCGGGCAGGCCGCGGATGATGACGGTGCTGGTCTGTCCACGGTCGCGGCCCACCTGCACGCCGGCCACACGCTGCAGGGCGTCGCCGGCCTGGCGATCGGGGAACTTGCCGATGTCTTCGGCATTGATGGCGTCCACCACCTGCAGCGAATCGCGCTTGATGGCTTCGGCCGAGCGCAGGCTGCCGCGCAGGCCGGTCACCTGGACCACGGCGGGCGCCGCCTGCAGGGACTCGGGCGCGGGCTGGGCGGTGGCGGATGAAGTGGGCTGCGCGGCTTGCCCAGCCTCGTCGCCGGCCGCGGTGCTGCCGGCCGCGCTGGCGCCAGTGCTCGTGGGTGCGCTCGCCGTCGGTGCAGGGGAAGCGGTTTGCTCCTGCGCCAGTGCAGGCGCGCCGTATGCCGTCAGCAACATGATCGCCGCGCAGATCGGCTTGACTTCGAATCGTGCCATGCATGTCTCCTGAATGATTTTGTTATGAGAACCACGTGCCCGCCGGTCGTTGCCGGCTAGGGCTCATCAAATAGTAAAAGAGCAAGCACCCCGCCACCAATAACGAAACACGCAGGAGCTATCTGAAATCGTCATGGCTGACGCGCGGATGACACACATTCACCCGCCTCAAGGAAGCTGCGCCGCCGGTTCGGCCGTGCTGGCCACCCAGCCCGGTGCGAAGACCACGCCGTCGGCGTCGAACAAGAAAGCACGTGTCGCCGGAAACACCAGCTCGACCCGGCTGCCGAGGGCCGGCGGCGCGCTGTCGGCATCGGTCTTCACCGCCACCATGTCGCCGCCCTCCCCGACCTGTGCATACACCAGCGTCACATCGCCCAGGTACTCGACCAGCGCCACGGTGGCGCCGATGCCGCCGCCTTCCAGCCCGGGCCGCGCCAGCTGCAGGTGCTCGGGCCGCACACCGAGCGTGACGCGGGCGCCGGCCTGGGCGCGGGCGACGTCGGCCGCCACCTCCACCCGCTCGCCGCCGGCCAGCTGCACGCTGGCGCTGCGCGCGCCCTGCTTCACCAGCGTGGCCTCGAAGAAGTTCATGCGCGGCGAGCCGAGGAAGCCGGCCACGAACTTGTTCGCCGGCCGCTCGTACAAATCCGAAGGCGTGCCCACCTGCTCGATGCGTCCGCCGTTCAGCACGACGATCTTCTGGCCCAGGGTCATGGCCTCGACCTGGTCGTGGGTCACGTAGACCATGGTGCTTTTCAGGTCGCGGTGCAGGCGCGCCAGCTCGACGCGGGTCTGGCCGCGCAAGGCCGCGTCGAGGTTCGACAGCGGTTCGTCGAACAAGAACACCTCGGGTTTGCGCACGATGGCGCGGCCGATCGCCACGCGCTGGCGCTGGCCGCCCGACAGGGCCCTGGGCTTACGCTCGAGCAGGTGGCCGATCTGCAGGATCCCGGCGGCGCGCCCTACGCGCTCGGCGATTTCCGCCTTCGGCACCTTGGCCAGTTTCAGCGCGAAGCCCATGTTCTCGGCCACGCTCATGTGCGGGTATAGCGCATAACTCTGGAACACCATGGCGATGCCGCGCCGCGCCGGCTCGATGTCGTTGGCCACGCGTCCGCCGATTTCCAGCGTGCCGTCGCTGATGTCTTCCAGGCCGGCGATGATGCGCAGCAGGGTCGACTTGCCGCAGCCCGAAGGCCCGACGAAGACGACGAATTCGCCATCCTCGATCTCCAGGTCCACACCCTTGAGGACGCTGACCTTGTCGTACTGTTTCTTGATGCCGCGAAGGCTGACCGATGCCATGTTGACTCCTTTATGTTCTTATCCCTTGAGCCCACTCGCGGCGAGGAAGCCCTGGGTGACCCGGCGCTGGAACACGACGTAGGCCAGCGCCACCGGCAAGGCGCCCAGCAGCGCCGCCGCCATCAGCTGGGCGTAGCGCACGCCAAATGCGTCGTAGGTCTGGGTCAGGCCGAGCGGAATCGTCATCATGTCGTTCGAGGTCACGATGATGAAGGGCCAGAGGAAGTTGTTCCAGGCGCCGATGAAAGTGACGATCGCCATCGCCCAGACGATGTTCCCCGAGATTGGCAAGTACACGCTCCACAGCACGCGCAGCGGGTTCGCGCCGTCCATCACCGCCGCCTCGCGGAAGTCGGCCGGAATCGCGTCGAAGAACTGCTTGAACACGTAGATCACCACCGGCGACACCACCTGCGGCAGCACCAGCCCGGCGTAGCTGTTGATCATGCCCAGCTGGTGCATGGTGCGAAACAGCGGCACCAGCAGTGCCTCGAAGGGCAGCAAAAAGGCCAGCATGGCCAGGCCGAACAGCAGCGAGCGGCCACGGAAGCGCAGCTGCGAAAAGGCGTAGGCCGCCAGCAGGCTGATGGCCATCGTCACCACGGTGACGAGGAAGGCCACCAGCGCGCTGTTGAACAGCCAGCGCGGCACGTTGCCGGCGCTGAGGGTTGTCGTGAAAGCGTCCAGGGTCCAGGTCTGCGGCAGCCAGTGGAACACGGCGGACACGGTCTCGTGCTCGGGCCGCAGCGCCGTCGACAGCGCCCACAGCAGGGGGAACAGCCACAAGGCCATCAGCACCACGCTGGCCAGCACGGCGGCCGCTGTCCAGCCGAGCTGGGAGCGGTGGATATGGAAGCGCGTACTCATGCGCCCCTCCTGCCCGCGGCCCGGGCCAGCAGCGACAGCGCGATGACGACGGCCATGAAGGCCATGGCGACCGCCGCCGCATAGCCGGCGTCGCTCTGGGTAAAGGCGGTTTCGTACATATAGTGCAGGGTGACGCGGCTGGTGTTGTAAGGCCCGCCGCTGGTGAGGATATAGGTCTGGCCGAAGACTTTCAACGAGGCGATCAGCTGGATCAGCAGCGCGGTGCCGAGCACGGGTTTCAGCGCCGGCCAGGTGATGGAACGGAACAAGGTGAAGCCGCGCGCGCCGTCCAGGGCGGCGGCTTCGTACAGCTCGTTCGGGATATTGCGCAGGCCGGCCAGCAGCATCAGCATGTTGAAGCCGACCGTCCACCAGACCGTGCCGATCGCCACCGCCGGCAGCGCCCAGTGCACATCCGACAGCCAGGCGTGCTGGCCGCCGACCAGGTGGTTGATCACGCCCGACGACGGCTGCAGCATCCAGTCGGCGATCAGGGTCATCACCGAGATCGGCAGCACGTAGGGCAGGAAGAAGGCGCCCTGCAGCCAGGACTGGAAGCGCACGAAGCGGTTCACCAGCAGCGCCATGACCAGGCCAATGGCAGTCAGCGGAATCACGGTGAGCAAGGCGAAGTAGAAGGTGTTCCACAGCGAGGACCAGAACGACGGGTCCTGCACCAGCGTCGCATAGTTGGCCAGCCCGACAAAGGCGCTGGTGCGCGTCAGGCTGCTTTCGGTCAGGCTCATGTAGAAGGTGTACAGGGCCGGCACCAGGAAGAACAGCAAAAAGGCGGCGCTGAACGGCGCCAGCAGCAGCGCGGCCGGCAAGCCTTCGGCGCGTCGCTTCTTCGCGGCAGGTGTCAAGGTCGTCTCCATCAGTAGCGCGGCGGCCGTTTGCGCAGCAAGCGCGAGGCCTCTTTCTCGAACATGTCCAGCGCTTCGGCCGGCGTCAGCTGGCCCGACAGCGCGCCAGGCATGAACTTCGACGCCATCGCTTCCACCGGCCCGGCCGCGCCCATGTACCAGCCATCGGGGTCGTAGACCACGTTTCCGGCCGCCGCCGCATACAGCGCGTTCGGCATCAGCGCCCTGGCGGCGGCCGATTCGGCCACCGGACGGTAGGCCGGCACGTGGCCGCCCTCGGCCCAGCCCATCGAATGGCGGCTGACATAGGCCATGAAGGCGAGCACGCCGCGCAGCTTGTCCGGCGCGATCGGCTTGCCCTCGTTGGCCGGCATGGCAAAGGCGTGCGAGTCGGTCCAGCAGCTGGCATCCTGGTAGAGGCGCGGCAGCGGCACGATGCCGTACTCGAAGCCCAGGGTTTTCTGGCGCGTGGCGCGCACCAGTTCCGGCACTTCCCACACGCCGTTGAGCATGAAGCCGGCGCCGCCGCCCATGAACTGGCTGGTCGAGGCCGGATAATCCAGGCCCGCCGGACCATAGCCGCGCGTGAACCAGGCGCTGACCTTGGCCAGCTCCTCGACGCCGGCGCGGCCGTAGGCAAAGCGCCCGTTCTCGATCAGGGTGGCCTTGCGCTGGTTCAGCAGCGACAGCCACAGGCGCCAGATGGCATACGACCCCTGGCTGGCCTCCATCGCCAGCCCGGCCTTGCCGGTACGCTCCTTGACGCCGGCAAAGGCGGCGGTGAGCGCCTCGTAGCCGACGATGGGCCGCAGCTTGCCGGCGCCGTCGAGCAGTCCGGCCTTGCCGGCCAGCGCCTTGTTGTAGTACAGGACCAGCGGGTGCATGTCGAGCGGGATGGCGTAGTTGCGGCCCTCGTAGCGCGACTTGTCCCACTGGCGCGGGAAGTAATCGCTGCCGCGCAGGCCGGCCGCCGCCAGCTCGGCGTCGGCGATCGGGCGCAGCACGCCGCCGCCGGCCAGGTTGGGCAGGCGCGACAGGTGGATGGTGGCCAGGTCCGGCCCGGCGCCGACCACCGAGGAGGTGATCAGCTTGGTGTAGAAAGGCTCGCCCCACTTCAGCGTGGTGCTGGTCACGCGCACCGCATGCTGGCTGGTGTTGAAGTCGTCGACCAGTGCGCGCATGCGGGCGCCATCGCCGCCGCTGAGCAGGGTCCACATCCTGATCTCGACCGGCGCCTGGGCCCGCGCCAGCAGGGGCAAGCCCAGGGTCGAGCCCGCGCCCAGCGCGAGGGAAGCCCCGATGAATCGTCTGCGTTGCGCCACGTTGTCTCCGTCTGTCTCGTTGCGCCTGGCCTGTACCGGCCAGGTCGCTCTACTATTGCGCTCTTGTTACCTGACCAGGGTCGTGCTGTTGACCACCGGCCTGCCGTCCACCCAGTCGAGCTTGTCGATATACAGGAAGCGCCGCTCGGCGCGGCTGCCATCGGCCTTCAGCTCCCACGCATGATAGGCGATGAAGTCCTGTTCACCCGCACGGAACACCACCTGGTGGCCGGGGCCGTACAGGTTGCGTTCGGCGCGGCTCTTCAGGAAAGGCGAATCGCCGGCCGGCTGGCAGGGCCCGGCCGGGCCGGCGCAGGTGGCGTAGCCCACCGCGTAGCTGCCGTTGCCGAAGTCGTTGGCCGAGTAGAACAGCACGTACTTGCCGTCGCGTTTCACCATGGTCGGCGCCTCGATCACCTGGCCTTCCCAGCTGCGGCCATTGGTCAGCAGGCGCGTCGGCTCGCCGGTCACCGCCAGGCCGTCGGGCCGCAGTTCCTGGGCAAAGAGATGGGTCGGCTGCTTGCAGCAGTTGCCGTCGCTCTTGAAGTAGAGGTAGAGGCGGCCGCCTTCCAGGAAGGGGCTGGCGTCGATGGTGCCGCCCAGCTCGGCCTGGCAGACCAGCGGCTTGCCGGCGCTGTCGACAAAGGGCCCGCCCGGCGCATTGGCCACGGCCGCGCCCACGCACTGGCGGTCCGAAGCCAGGTCGTGCGCGGTGTAGTACAGCACGTAGCGCTCGCCCAGCTTGATGACTTCGGGCGCCCACACGTGCGGCACTTCCTTGCGCACCCAGCTCGCCAGCGCCGGCATCGCATCCGGCAGTGCGCGCCAGGATTGCAGGTCGCTCGAGTGCAGCGCCGGCACGTTCTTGCCGTCGCCGTTGGTGGCATAGGCGTAGTAGCCGCCGGCGTCGGGCAGCACGAAGGGGTCGGGGAAGTTGCCGATCGAACTGGTCACCGGATGCGTACTCGCACAGCCGGCCAGCAGCGCCACGGACAAGGCCGGGAACAGTCCCGCCCAGCGCATCACGCCGCGCCCCCAGCGGGCTTCGCAGCCCGGAAAAAATCGATCATCGTCCCCTCCTCGTCTTGTCATTGCTGAGATCATACGGTCCGCACCCCACGCTTTCCAATAACGAAACGCGCGCGATGTATGCCAAATCCGTATTCGTCAGGTATGTACATGGGGCGTCAGGCCGGCCGCTTCGCGCAGGGCGGCGAGCATGGCTTCGGCCGACGGCGCCAGGTGGTGGCGCTTGCGGGTCACGATGCCGTACACGCCGGCGCGCAGGTCGACATGCAGCGGCAGGGTCGCCAATGTGCCGGCGTCGAGCGCGGCCTGCACCAGTTCCGGCGGCAGCGCCACCACGCGGTCGCTGTCGGCCAGCAGGCGCGTAATCAGCGGCAGGGAGATCGTTTCGACCACGTCGTCGGGCTGGGGCAGGCCGCGCGAGATGAACAGGGCCATCAACTGGTCGCGCAGGCGCCCGGGCGCGGGCAGGATCCAGGGCAGGCGCGCCAGTTCCTCGAAGCCGAAGGCGGACTCAGTGCGGCCCAGCCAGGGATGGCCGGCGCGTACGATCAGGCTGTGCGGCTCGTCGGCCAGCGGCTCGAAGTCGAGTTCCGCGGCGGCCGACGGATCGAGGATGCGGCCGACCACGATGTCCAGCTCCCCGGCGCGCAGCTGCTCGATCATGGTCTGGCTGGTGTCGCTCGACACCGCCACCTGCACGCGCGGGTCGCGTTCCTTTAGCAGCCGCACCGCCTGGGGCAGCAGCGAGGCCGCCGCCGCGCGCACGCTGCCCACGGCCACGCGCCCGCCGAAGCCGGCCTGGCCCTGCATGATTTCCTGGTGCGCCGCATCCATCTCGGCCAGCGCGGCCCCGGCGCGGCGGATCAGCACTTGGCCGTACCAGGTCGGCACCACCCCGCGCGGCAGGCGTTCGAACAGCGGCACGCCGAGCGCGTGTTCGAGTTCGCCGATCAGTTTCGAAGCGCCGGGCTGGGTCAGGCCCGCCGCTTCGGCCGCGTGCAGGATCGAGGCGTGGCGGCCCAATTCGACCAGCAGCACCATGTGGCGCGTCTTCAGGTGGAAGCGGATGAACCGGGTGGACGATGAGTCGCGCATGCCGCTTTGTGAAATTTTTGTTAAGAAATCTTACGGCATGGGCGGCGCCGGTGTCAATTCGGCTGACTGCTCGACCAGAAATCAATGTGAATTTTGGCAGGCAGGCATTGCCAGCCGGCGTAAGCGTGCGCCACGGCGTCCATGGCGCCATCCACGTGCAGAACGTCAACGCCTACCGCCGCCGCCTGCGCGACTGGCTGGCGCCCTTCCGCGGCGTGTCCTCGCGCTACCTGCCGAATTACCTGGGCTGGCGCCGCAGGCCCGACGGCGGAAAAGTCACTTCTGCCGATCATTTGTTTCGCTTTGCTATCGGACTCATCCATAGTCAGCGGTGACAGCGCCTGAGTCATAGCCGCGCCAATCGCCCCCCATCCACGTTCAGCGTCGCCCCGTTCACGAACGCCGCGTCGTCGCTCGCAAGGAACGCGATCGTTGCCGCCAGATCTTCCGGCCTGCCCACGTCCGCCTTGTCGATCACCTCGGCGCCGGATTTCACGTTCGGGTTATCCCACAGCATCGGCGTGTCTACGGCGCCCGGCAGCACGGCATTCACGCGGATACCCTTGGCCTTGCCCTCGATCGACGCCGAGCGTGTCAGCGACAGCAGCGCCGCCTTGGCCGCCGCATAGGGCGCAACCAGCGGCTGCGTCTCCACCGCGTGCACACTCGACACATTGACGACCGCGCCGCCGCGGCGCATCTTCAGGAACGCCTGCTTGATGAAATAGAACGCGCCAAGCAGGTCGACATCGAGCGTGCCGCGCCAATCGTCCGCGGTCTGCTCCTCGATTCGTTTGAAGCCCATGAGCCCGGCGTTGTTGACGACGATGTCCCAATTGCCGAACCGCTCGATCGTGGCGTCGACTGCCGCCACGACCATGTCTTCGCGCGCCACGTCGCACAAGGCCGTGGCCACGCGGCCCGCCGCTTCCTTTTCCAGGTCGGCCATGGCGGTGTCGAGTTTTTCCTGGTGACGTCCGACCAGCATGACGCAGGCGCCCTCCTGCAGCAAGCGGCGGGCGACGGCAAGGCCGATACCGCCCGCGGCGCCGGTGACGATGGCGATTCGTTTGTTCAGTTTCATGCGTGCTTTACCTATTCAATCGTTTCGTGGTCGTGGAAGCGCCGGCGCCGGCTCACGCAGCTTCCCTGCTGTCGCTGGGCGCTGCGGGGTGGGTTGCGGCGCAATAGGTTTCCTCGGGCATCAGGATGGGCACGTGCAGGCACATGCTCTGCGTCGGCAGTACGGCGCCCCAATCGCGGATCAGGTTACGGTAGGCTTCGCCGACGGGTCGGATGTTGCGGTCCAGATCGAATAGCCCGAGCGGATTGACCGTGCCCCGCTCTTCGCGCAGCGCAATGTCCCAGTCGACCTGGTCGGTCAGCGAATACCAGGTGAAGCCGATGACCGGCACGCCGGAGTTTCGCACCCGCAGCACGTTGGCCCATTGCTTGCGTAGCCAGTGCACGGCCTCGTCGCCTTGCGGCCCTTCGAGCAAATTGGTCTCCGTGTGCATGACGGGCAGGCGATAGCGGTCGTAGTACTGGTGGGTGATGACCGCATAGCCGAAGATCTCGCCCGAAGCATGCGTCATGCCGTCGGCGCTCACGTAGTGCTCGTTCGTCGGGTAATAATCGTTACCCATGATGCAGTGGTGCCTGAGGTTATTGTGGAGGAAGAAGTGGTATTCCTCGCGCGTCATCCCGTTATCCATCAGGTACTCATACATGTCCGAATCGACGCGCCGGCCGTAGTTCAAATCCAGCGACAGGAAGCGCCGCGCATTATTGATCTCGGCCGGGCCGATCGCGGCCGGATTCTCGGCGTGGTAGTACTCGGATGATTCGCTCTGCACGAACAATGCATTCGGCCGCACTCCCAGGATCTCGCGCATGGCGAGGACGTTCGCCTTGACGATGTGCTTGAGCGCCGTGACGAACGCCCGGTCGCTCGTCATCTGCTCATTCCACCAGCCGTACAGTGCCGAGAACACGGCGCAGATATGCATCTCGTTGATGGGCGTGTAGACCTGGATCCAGGGATAACGCTGTGCAAAGGCGCGTGCGTAGTTGGGGAATTCAAGCGCAAAATCGGGATTCTGGAAATTACCGATCCAGTCCGGCACGCCGAAGTGGCACAGGTCGACGATGGGGATGATGTTCAGCCGGCGCAGCTCGGAAAATGCCTCGTCTGCGAACGACCAGTCATATTTGTTCGGACCAAGCCATGTGCGGTGCAGCGGCACGCCATAGCGCAGCGCCCGGATGCCCAGCTCCTTGACCAGCTCGAAATCCTTGCGCCAATGTTTGTAATGGCCGCACTTCTCCATCTGGTCGATGCGCACGCGCCCACCGCCGATGGTGGGATTGCTGTTTTCGATACCTGTTGCGAAAATAAACTCTTTGGACAAGCAGTACTCCAGAAGATTAATTGCCTATAAGACAGACTACGCGGCAGCGCCATGTGGATAGCCTGCGATCAGCCCGTCGACCACTGCATGCGTCTATTTTGACCGAGGATGAGCGCAATGCCCCGTTCAGTTAACGCGCGTAGACGGCCCTGGTGCAGCTTGTCGGGGTCAAGTTCAGCGTGAAGCTGCTGCGACCGGTGTTTGCGGACGAAGCAGTCCAGCTGGTGTGGAAGGCCGTCGCCATCCAGGTCCACCCGCGGGCCGGCTATTTCCTCGATCCGGAGGGCGCGATGAAAGACATGGATGGCGAGTGCCGCGTTCGCGGCCGGGGCCGGGTGCGGCAACGACACCCGATTGGTCAACCCGTGCGCAGGCACCCGCTTTGCGCGGGTAACGCCATCACCCGGCGCTCGCCCCTCACTTCTCGGATCAGAACAGTTCGAGATTCGGCGACGGCGCGGCCGGCTTGCGCCGCACCGGGGCCGGCGCCGCCGCCCAGTCGCGCATGCGTTCGGCCGGATAGTGGCGCAGGAAGGAATGCGCCATGTCCATGCTGCGGCAGGCCAGCCAGTCCTCGACCTCATCATGCGGCAGGATCACCAGCGAGCGCTTTTCATCGCCCGGCTTGTGCATGCGGTTCATCAGCGGGTGGTCGTCGGCGTTGATGGTGATCTGGGTGAACGAGGACTGGACAGCGCCGTCCGCTTCCGGCCAGTCGCGCCACAAGCCGGCCACGTAGAACAGCGCCTCGTCGGCCATGCCGATCGCATGGCGCAGCGCGCGGCCGCTTTCGTAGCAGGGTTCGTAGAACCAGGCCATCGGCACCGCGCACAGCTGCAGGCGGCGCCAGGCCGGGGCAAACGAACGGCGCTCGACCAGCGATTCGGCGCGCGCGTTCATGGTGTCGAAGGGTTTCACGTCCGGCGGGATCTGGCGCCGCGGGACCATGCCGTAGGTGGCCAGGCAAGCCTCGTGCCGGCCGGCGGCGCCGCGCCGCACGATCGGCGCCAGGTAATCCTTCCAGGTTTCTTCCGGCCAGCGCCAGTCGGCCGGCAGCTCGCTGAAGGCGCCGAGCTTGCCGAACTGCTCGGGCGTGGGCGGACGGTAGTTGACGCACATGATGGGCTGGGCTCAGAAACCTTCGAGCACGGTTTCCAGGTGGCTGACGCTGGGCGCGCCGTCGAAGCAATGGCCGACCAAACGGCGCCACTCCTGGAAATCCTCGCTGCCGCGGAAGTGGACGTCATGGTCCTCCACCGTGGCCCAGCGCACCAGCAGGCGGTAGGCGCGCGGGTGCTCGACGCCGCGCTCCAGCCACATGCCGTGACAGCCGCGCGCACGCTGGAACAGCGGCGTGGCCTGGCGCACGCCGGCTTCGAACTCGGCTTCCATGCCTTCCTTGATCAACAGCTCCGCACTCTCGAGTACCATGTTCTCTCGCTTGAATTGAAAAAGGCCGGCTGGCACCGGCCGCGTGAAGGACGGCTTAGACGCCGACCATCGACACCGCCTTGGTGTTCAGGTAGGACTCCAGCGCCTCCGGGCCGCCCTCCGAACCGTAGCCCGAATCCTTGATGCCGCCGAACGGCAGCTCGGCGCTCGGCGTGGCCGGCTGGTTAATCCAGAGCATGCCGACTTCGACGCGGTTCATCAGGAGCTGGGCGTTCTTGATCGAGCGCGTGAAGGCATAGCCGGCCAGGCCGTACGGCAGGCGGTTGGCTTCCGCGATCGCGTCTTCCAGGCTGTCGAAACCGCGGATCGCCGCCACCGGGCCGAAAGGCTCGTCGTTGAACACGCTGGCCTCCAGCGGCACATCCGACAGGATGGTCGGCGCGAAGAAATTGCCGGTCTCGCCGACGCGCTGGCCGCCGGCGGCGAGCACCGCGCCCTTGGCCTGGGCATCTTCCACCACCTTGGCCATGGCCGTCAGGCGGCGTGCGTTGGCGAGTGGGCCGAGGGTGGTGCCTTCCTGCAGGCCGTCGCCCAGCTTCAGGCCTTCGGCATGCTGGACAAAGGCGCGCGTGAACTCTTCCTTGATCGCGTTGTGCACCAGGAAGCGGGTCGGCGAAATGCAGACCTGCCCGGCGTTGCGGAACTTGGCGGCGCCGGCGGCCTTGACCGCCAGGGCGACGTCGGCGTCCTCGGCGATGATCACCGGCGCGTGGCCGCCCAGCTCCATGGTCGCGCGCTTCATGTGGGCGCCGGCCAGGGCGGCCAGCTGCTTGCCGACCGGGGTCGAGCCGGTGAAGGTGACCTTGCGGATTACCGGATGCGGGATCAGGTAGCTGGAGATCTCGGCCGGGTCGCCGAACACCAGGCCGACCACGCCCGGCGGCAGGCCGGCGTCGACGAAGCATTGCAGCAGCGCGGCCGGCGAGGCCGGGGTTTCTTCCGGCGCCTTGCAGAGGAAGGAGCAGCCGGTGGCCAGCGCGGCCGACAGCTTGCGGACGATCTGGTTGATCGGGAAGTTCCACGGGGTAAAGGCGGCGACCGGGCCGACCGGCTCCTTCAGCACCAGCTGCTGGGCCTTCGGATTGCGCGACGGGACGATGCGGCCGTACACGCGCATGCCTTCGGCGGCGAACCAGTCGATGATCTCGGCGCCGGCCAGGGCTTCGCCCTTGGCTTCGACCAGCGGCTTGCCCTGCTCCTGGGTCAGCAGGCGGGCGATGTCGCCGGCGCGTTCGCGCAGCAGGCTGGCGGCGCGGCGCATGATCGCGGCGCGCTCGGCGGCCGGCACGTCGCGCCAGGTTTCAAAGCCCTTTTGCGCGGCGGCCAGGGCGCGGTCCAGGTCGGCGATCGCCGCATGCGCCACCGTGCCGATTTCCTGCCCGGTAGCCGGGTTGAGCACCGGGATGGTCTTGCCGCCAGTGGCGTCGACCCATTCGTTGGCGATGAGGAGGCGGATGTCGGGATAGCTGGACGTGGTCATGGCATGTCAATCCTGTGGTGGTTGAGACAAACATGATAACCGCTCCGCGCGCGGCGTGCAGGCGCCTGTTCTAACGGCCCGGCCGGTCTTCCTTCTCCAGGCGTGGCCGCTCGCTGCCGGCGCTATTCCCATCGCCCGGGTCCTTGCCCTCCCCCTGGCCATCGCCCTGGAACAGGACGGTCTGGCTCGGATAGGCCAGCCGGATGCCCGCCGCCTCGAGCCGCTGGTAGATCGTGAACAGCAGGTTCTCGCGCACCGCCACCTGCACGTCGAACTCGGCCGTGTCGATGTACGAAAACACGTCGATGTTGAAGGCGCGGTCGGTGATGCCGCCCAGGCGCGCGCGCCAGCCTTCGGCGATCTTTTCTTCGTCCGCCAGCACGCCGCGCACGATGGCGAGCGCTTCCTGCAACTGGGCCGACGAGGTGGCATACGTCACGGCGATCGTCGGATTGAACAGGAAGCGGTCGCGCGCCGCGAAGTTCTCGATCTGGCGCGCCGACAAATCGCCGTTCGGGATCGTCACCACGGTGCGCTCCAGGGTGCGGATGCGGGTCGAGCGGATGCCCACGTCTTCCACGGTGCCGACCACGTCGCCCACCTTGATGAAGTCGCCCACCTGCAGCGGACGGTCGGCGATCACGGTGACGCTGCCGACCAGGTTTTCCACCGTCTTTTGCGCGCCCAGCGCCAGCGCGATACCGCCGATCCCCAGTGCCGCGATGCCGGTGGTGACGTCGATGCCGAAGGTGTCGAGGATGCCGATCCCGGAAAACACCAGCAGCAGGATCTTGACGGTGCGCCGCAGCAGCGTGACCACCGAGACGATCTGGCGCCGCTGGCGCCGCTGCATGCGCGCGATCACCAGCTCCGAAATCGCGTCGACCAGGCGCAGCCCGAACCAGACCAGGGCGATGACGGTGACGATGCCGGTATAGCGCAGCAGGGTCTGGCGCGCGACGATGGCCACCGGCAGGCGTTCGGCCCAGGTGTAGAAGATGGCCACCGCCAGCAGCAGGCTGGCCGGCGGCAGCGCCGCCTCGAAGAAGCGGTAGATGCCGCTGGCGGCGGAATCGGTCACCAGGCGCCGCATGGCGGCCACCACCAGCGCCGACACCATCCACAGGCCGCCGAAGATCATCACGCCCAGGCCCACCAGCATGCCCCAGTCCTTCAGCGGCGCGCCGCCGACCAGGTAATCGTCCTGCGACGCAGGTTCGCCCGCAGCGCCCGCGGCGCCGGCCGGCGCGCGGCGCGTGGCGGCGGCGATCTGGCCCAATGTGGCCGACGAGATGCGCCAGACCTGCTGGCCCTCGGCCTCGGAACGGGTGATCAGGATCGGCGTCTTCTTGTCCTGCACCGTGACTTCGCCGATGTTCTCCTGGTCGATCGGCAGGTCGTCGTCTACCCGTCCGGATGACTGGTTCGACAGCGTGGCGAAGGGTTTCAGCGAGCCGCCGTTGTCGAGCAGCGCATGGAAGGCGCGCGCCTGGCTGATGGTGCTCATGCGCTGGCGGTTGCTGGTGGCGGGCGGCAGGTCGAAATACTGGGCGGCGCGGTCGTAGTCGAGCTCCGCCAGGGCCTCGATCAGGCCCGAGACCATCGAGCGCGGCGTTTCGCGCCGCAGCGGATCGGGGTGGACCGTTTCGGCCGCGGGGGCCTCGGTTTCGGGCGCCGCAGGGAGGGCGGTTGCCGGGCCGGCCAGTGCGACGATCAGCAGGAAGAGTGAGAAAAAAGAGAAACGAAAGCGCAAAACGGCTCCTTGGATTCGCGTGAGCTGAACCCAAAGTCTAGCATCCGATCACGCAGCCCCCCGCACCGTTGCCGGACCGCGCCGGCTTGCGCAACAACGTTTCGGACGCGTACACCACCTTGCCGCCGACCACGGTCTGCAGCACCTGGACCCTGGCGATGTCGTCTTCCGCAATGGTCAGCACGTTGCGGTCGAGGACCAGCAGGTCGGCCAGCTTGCCCACTTCCAGCGAGCCTGTCAGCGCTTCCTGGCGCAGGGTCCAGGCGGCGTCGATGGTGGCGGCGCGCAGGGCGGCCGCGCGCGTCATGCCTGGCTGCGCGGTCAGGCGGCCGGCGTACTCGTCGCCCGCATCCGGCGCGGCGGTGCGGGTGACGGCGACCTTCAGCGCGAACCAGGCGTCGAGCGGGTCCACCGGCCAGTCGCTGCCGTAGGCGACGCGGGCGCCGGTCGCCGCCAGTACGGCCTGCGGTTCGACGGTAGCGTAGCGCGCGGGGCCCAGGTAATCGCGCAAGGCGCCCACCGTGTCCGGCGCCGGCTTGGCCCACTGGAAGGACAGCACGGGGCTCGCGCCGAGCTGGGCGAAGCGCGGGTAGTCGGCGGGGTCGACGATCTCGGCATGCGCCAGCGCGGGACGGCTGTCCCTGCCCTCCCCTGTCGCGCGCAGGTCCGCGATGGCGTCGAGCGATTCGCGCACGGCGCGGTCGCCGTCGGCGTGGATGTGGGGGTCGATGCGGGCGCGGGCCAGCTCGACCAGGGTGCTGCGCAGCGCGGCGGCGGAAAAATACGGCGGCGGGCCGGTGCTGGGGCCGGGCTGCCAGTCGGGCTGCCGGTTCGTGCCGCGGTTGACCAGGTAAGGCGCGAGCATGGCGCCGGTGAACGCGGGCGCGGCGATCACGCCGTCCATGAACAGCTTGGCGTGGCGCACCTGCATCGACGGCGCGGCCTTCGTCGGCCCCTGGTCGAACTGTGTTTGCCGGCGCAGCAGGTCGGCGACGGCGGTCCGCGGCGTGGCGCCCTTGTCGAGGTCGACCAGCACGGCAAAGTGGGCGCGCGCGGTGAGCTGGCCCTGGCGCTGCAGCGCGGTGAAGGCGCTCATCGTTTCCGGGTCGGTCCAGGCGTCGAGAAAGCTGGTGATGCCCTGGCGGCGCATTGCCTCCAACGCCGCGCGCGAGGCGGCCAGGTTTTCACTGGCGGTCAAGGCCGGCACGAAGCGCATCGCCAGCTCCTGGGCCGCGTCTTCCAGCAGGCCGGTGGCCTCGCCATGGGCATCGCGCACGATCTTGCCGCCGGCCGGGTCGGGCGTGTCGTCGCGGATGCCGGCCATGGCGATGGCGCGCGTGTTCAGCTGCACCGAGTGGCCGAACGAGGAGCGCACGATGATGGGGCGCGTGGTCCTGAGCGCATCGAGGGTGGCGGCAGTGGTGCTGGCGCCGCTTGGCGCCATCCCCTGCTGGAACCAGTTGACCACCAACAGCGGCCGGTCGGGCGGCTGGCCCTTGTCGCGGTCGATGCAGGCCTGGATGCGCGCCTGGAACTGCGCCACCGTCAGGCGCCCGTAATCGAGGCTGCAGTTGAGCAGGCGGCTGCCGCCGGATTGCGGGTGCATGTGGGCGTCGACCAGGCCGGGCATCAGCATGCGGCCATGCAGGTCGATGACGCGCGTGCGCTTGCCGATCAGCTTTGCGGCGCCGGCATTCGCGCCGACGTAGACGATGCGACCGGCACGCACCGCCAGCGCCTGCTGCACGCTGTCCTGGGCGTCGACCGTGTAGACGTAGCCGTTGCGGTAGACCAGGTCGGCGGCCGGCGCGCGTGCCTGGGCGGCTTGGGCGGCTTGGACCAGGACGGCGCAGGCCAGGAGCCGCATCATGCGCGCCGCCTGCGCAGGTCACGCAAGACCTCGCGCGCGGCGTTGTGGCCGGGCGCGCCAGTCACGCCGCCGCCGGGATGGTTGCCGGCGCCGCAAGTGTACAGGCCGGGAATCGGGCCGCGGTAGTCGGCATGGCCGAGCATCGGGCGCGCCGCGAACAGCTGGTCGAGGCCGAGCGCGCCGTGGAAGATGTCGCCCCCGACCAGGCCGAAGGTGCGCTCCAGGTCGAGGGGGCTCATGATCTGGCGGCCGATGACTGCGCGCTTGAAGTTCGGCGCCCAGCGGTCGACCGTCGCTATCATCAGGTCGGCCACCTCCTCGCGGTGCGCATCCCAGCTGGCGCCGTCCGGCAGTTGCGGCGCCACGTGCTGGCAGAACAGGCTGGCCACGTGCTGGCCGGGCGGCGCCAGGCCCGGGTCGAGCGTGGACGGGATCAGCATCTCGACGATCGGCTGGCGCGACCAGCCATCGGCACGGGCCTCATGGTAGGCGCGCTCCATGTAGCCCAGGCTGGGCGCGATGATGATGCCGCTGCCGTGGTGCTCTGACGCCTGTTTGCCGGGCAGGCAGCTGAAGCTGGGCAGCTCGGACAGCGCCACGTTCATGCGGAAGGTGCCGGAGCCGCAGCGCCAGGCCTGCATGCGGCGCAGGAAGTCCTGCGGCAGCGCGCCTGGGTCGACCAGCCTGGTATAGAGCAGGCGCGGGTTCAGGTTCGAGACGACGAGGCGCGCGTCGAGCCGCTTGCCCTGCGCGGTGAGGACGCCGCCGGCGCGGCCCTTCTCCAGCAGCACCTCGCGCACGCCATCGTCCACGCGGATCTCCACGCCCAGCGCCGCCGCCGCCTTGGCCATGGCCTGGGTAATCGCGCCCATGCCGCCGATGGCGTGGCCCCAGGCGCCCTTCTTGCCGTTGACCTCACCGAAAACGTGGTGCAGCAGCACGTAGGCCGAACCCGGCGTGTAGGGGCTGGCGTAATTGCCGACCACGCTGTCGAAGCCGTAGGCCGCCTTGATCGGCGCGCTGTCGAACCAGCCGTCCAGGTAGTCGCCGGCCGACTTGGTGAACAGGTCGAGCAGGTTGCGCTGGGAGTCGAGCGAGCGTGCGCGCACGCGGTTACCGAGCTTGCCGGCCTTGATCAGCTCCGGCAGCGCGGCGAGCCAGCCGCCCTGCACGCGGTTCGGCGGCGTTTGCAGGACCAGTTCGCGCAGCAGGTCGGCGGCGCTATCGAGCTGGTGCGCGTAGGCGTCGAGGCGGCCGGCGTCGCGCTGCGAGAACTTGGCGACTTCCTGCGCGGTCTTGCCGGCGCCGAGTTTCAGGTAAGTTTGATCGTCGAGCGGCAGGAAATTGGCCAGCGGCCGCTCGACCACGCGCAGGCCATGGGCGGCCAGCTGCATGTCGGCGATGACCCTGGGGTTCAGCAGGGAGACGGTGTAGGCCGCGACCGAGTTGCGGAAACCGGGGTGAAACTCCTCGGTGACGGCGGCGCCGCCGACGACCGGGCGCTGTTCAAGGACGGTCACCTTCAGCCCGGCGCGGGCCAGGTAAAAGGCGCAGACCAGGCCATTGTGGCCGGCCCCGATGATGATGGCGTCGCGCATCCGGTTCCTCCTGGGAGAACCTGGACATTATGCGCCTGTGGCTTGGCCCGTGTCCGAATGTCAGACCCGACCCCGGTTGTTGGGTTTATTCGCCGGTTTCGAGGAAGAAGATGGCGTAGGCTTTGGCCGGGGCGTGTTCGGTGGGCTTGTCGACTTGCACCTGGGCGCAGTCTTCGGCGACCAGGCTGCGCCAGTTGCGGATGCCGGCGTTGGCGAACAGGGGGTTGGCCTTGGCGCCGAGGCTGATGTCGAGGGCCAGGCGGGCGTTGCGTGGCTCGGTCTTGCCGTAGCTGACGCCGCGCAGTTCGATGCCGAAGGCGGCCAGCCATGGCTCCCATAAGCCGGATTCGGTGCCCATCACGATGCGCTCGAACATGTCGTTCAGCGACACGCCCTTCTTGATCACGCCGCGCAACAGTTCCAGCGACGGGGCGAAACGGGCGTCGGTGCTCGCCTTGCCGGCGCCGCGGTCGGCGATGGCCTTGAGTTCCTTCGAAAACGTGGCGTCGCGCTCGGTGTAGTCGCGCACGCGGTCGTAGAACGCGCCGTCGATGAAGGGATTGTCAGGCCGGCCCGCGCCGGATGGGTTCGAAGATGGTTTTTTGCTCGTCATGGCGTCGACTACGTTGAATATAAGGGCGGGAGTGTAGCACTCCCGCCCGCTACCGCCATCGGTGATTACGGCGTGGCCGCCGTGGTCCCTGCCGCCGCGCCCGCCGGCGCGTTCTTCACATACTTGTCGAACCAGCGCAGCATTTCGTAGATCAGCTGCTCGTTCGACTCGCGCGCCGCGTACCAGTGCGGCTCGTAGGGCAGCATCACCAGGCGCGTGGTGCCGCCGTTGCCGCGGATCGCTTCGTACAGCTTGGTCGATTGCAGCGGCGTCGTGCCCGGGTTGGCGTCGTCGCCGCCGTGCACGATCAGCAGCGGGGTTTTCAGCTTGTCGGCGTAGAAGAAGGTCGAGGCCTTGGTGTAGACGTCGGGCGCTTCCCACACCGAGCGGCGCTCGTTCTGGAAGCCGAACGGCGTCAGCGACTTGTTGTACGAACCGCTGGTCGCCGCGCCCGCCTTGAACAGGGTCGAGTGGGCCAGCAGGTTGGCGGTCATCAGCGCGCCGTGGCTATGGCCGGTCACGCCCACGCGGTCCGGGTCGGTCACGCCCAGGCGCACGGCTTCGTCCACCGCCGCCTTGGCGTTCGCCACCAGCTGCTCGGTGTAGGTGTCGTAGGCCTTGCGCGGGTCGCCCACGATCGGGAACGCGGCGCTGTCGATGATGGCGTAGCCCGACAGCAGGAGCAGGCGGTACTGGCGCAGGCGCGTGAAGGTGGCTTGCGAACCCGTGGTCTGGCCGGCCTTGGACGCGTCCGCGTAGTCGAGCGGATAGGCGTTCAGGATGGTCGGCACGCGCGTGCCTTCCTTGTAGCCGGGCGGCGTGTACAGCGTGAACGACAGATCGACGCCGTCGGCGCGCTTGTACTTCACCAGGCGTTTCTTGATCTGGCGGACCTGCGGCGACGGATCGGCCAGGCGGGTCAGCGCGACGCTGGTGGAGGCGTACGACGGCTCGCCGGCGGCGCCCGGCGTGGCCGAACCGACCGTGCGCACCAAGGCGTTCGGCGTTTCGGCGGCCGACTGGTACCAGGTCAGCAGGCGGCGCGTGTCGTCGTTGGCGAAGCCGATGAACTGCTCGTAGGCGCTGGCCGTGCTGCGGAACAGGCGCTCGGCCTTCCGGGACTGGAGGTCGAACCGGTCCAGGAAAGGACGGTCGCCTTCAGGCGAGGAACCGGTGCCGGCCAGGTAGATGGCGTCGCCGTCCTGGCGGATCACCGAGAAACCGTTGGCCAGGGTGCGGCGCACCGGCGAGCCCGGATCGGCGTACTTCTCGTCGCTCGACATGTCCCAGACCAGGCGGCGCGAGGCCTGCGGGTTCTGCACCGCGGCGTCGACATTGATCTGCCAGGTGCGGCGCCATTTGCGGTTGACGTCGTAGTCGCTCAGGAAGGCCACGCCCGGCTGCTCGCTCCAGCCCAGGCCGGCGTAGCGCTGTTCGGTGCGGGCAAACTCTTGTGGCGCGTCCTTGAACGGCGCCTTCAGCATCACCAGCTTGTCGCGCTGGGCGGCCTGCGCTTTCGGGTCGCCGCCGTCGAGCGCTTCGGCCCAGACCAGGGTCGCCCCATCCGTCGGGCGCCAGGTGAAGCTGCGCGGGCCGGTCGGCACGCCGCGGTTCGGCACGCGGTCGGCCAGCGGCAGCGCGGCGATCTCGCGCACGACCGGATTGGCGCCCTTGCCCTTGGCGGACGCGAAGTCCCACAAATCGATCTGTTTCGGGAAGCGGTCGAAGGTGGTCACGTACGAGTATGGCGGACGGATCTCGGTCACCACCGCATGGCGGCCATCCGGCGCCACGTCGAGTTCCTCGTACAGGCCGGGCTTGCCGACCGGGGTGATCTTGCCGCTGGCGGCATCGACCAGGGCCAGCTGCGACTTGCCATAGTGTTCGAACAGGGCTTCGTCGTGGCGGTTGCGCAGGGTGTCGCGGTTTTCGTAGGTGCTGCTCTGGCCGGTGGCGCCCAGGGATTCCTGGATGCCGGGGCCGTCCGAACCGGGTGGCGCGGCAGGCGGCGCCTTTTGCGCATGCACCAGCTTGACCAAGAGCGTTTTCTGGTCGGGCATCCACTGCAGCTGGTCGCCGAACATCTGGTTCAGGCGCACGCCGGGCAGGCGGCGCACGGCGCCGGTGTTGGCGTCGCCGATCCAGAGTTCGACCGCGCTGGCAGTGATGTTCTCGAAAGCGAAGCGCTGGCCGTCGGCGCTCCACAGCGGGCGGCGCGGGCAGGCGCCGGCCGGCAGCTTGACCGCGGTGGTGGCGCCATCGGCCACCTGCACCAGGTCGATCGCGCTCACGCAAGGCGGGATACCGTAGCCGCCCGGGGTATCGTGCTGGCTGTGGTTGCCCGGCTCGATGCGCACGCCGGCCAGGCGCAGGAAAGGCATGGCGACCTTGGCGATGGACGGGTAGTCGTCCATCGTCACCAGCATCAGCTTGTCGCGCTTCGGGCTCAGCGAGGGCGACGGCGAGGCCGGGGCGCGCATGACGTCGAGGATTTCCTTCGGCGGCTGGTTGTAGGCGCTCGGGGACGGCGCGCTGGCCGGGCTGGCCGCCGGCGCCGCCACCGAGATGGACGTCATGCCCAGGGCGAGCGTGGTGCCCACCAGAGCGCACAACAAGGATTTTCGCTGCATAAACATTCTCCGCTTTGTCGACTATGTGAAACACGGAGAGGTGGAAACCCCACACGTGATGACAAACATTGCCATAGAAATATTTCCGTAGCAACAATAAACAAGCGGCGGAAAACTTACGATACAAAACTTCTTCATGGTCCTGCCGCGCCGGTTTTCCGCGCCCTGCCCTAGGGAAGCACTGATTAATTCATGAGGGCGTGCTTGGCCGTAAAAAAAGACGCCCTGCAGCGTTACAAAATCTCGCAATAGCCCGCTATTGCTGCGATTTTGCGCCTTGCCGGACGCCTTTTTCACTGGCCAATCCCATCCCCCAGAATAAATCAGTACTTCCCTAGCCGCGGGCCAGCAGCCGCAAACGGCGCAGCCGGGCCAGCCCCAGCCCCAGCACTGCCAGGCTCAGCACAGCCATTGCCGCCACTCCGCCCCAGGGCAGCACCGGCTCGGCCATGCGCGGCGCGAACACCGGCCGCTTCGCATAATCCGCCTGGCCGAAGGGACGGTCGTTGAACAGGTAGCCGTAATAAAAGCTGCGTATCTCGCGGTGGAAATCGGCGATCCTGTCCTGGTAGGCCAGCTGAGCCGGCAGGTCGGTATCGGCCAGGCGGTGCAGGATGGCTTGCGCACCCACGCCCGGCAAGATCCAGCCCAGGCGCCCTGTCCATGCCTGGCGCGCCGCCAAGCCGGCGCGGTAGTCGCGCACCTGCGCCGCCACGCTTTCGTCGCCCAGCTGGTGGAAGGCGAAATACCATTTGTAGTGGAAGCCCGCCGGCAGCGGCGCCGTGCCCTGCCACGCGGGGTGGCCGGCGAAGAAGCGGCGCATGGTGTCCTCGCGCGGGATTTCCCAGGCGCCGTGCACGGCCTGGCGCTGGGCCAGCATCAGGTCGACGCCCTGGTGCACGGGAATCGCGCGCGTCAAAGCCACGTTCGCCAGCGCCGGCAGCACCAGGGTCAGGACCGCCCAGCTGCCCATCAGCGCCGTCGCATTCGCCACCGACTGCCAGCCGCGCGTGCCGACCAGCAGGCACAGGCCGGTCCAGAATGCGAGGTAGGCAGCGCTCACGCTGAGCGCCAGCGCCAGCCCGGCGGCGGGCATGCCGGCCACCGGCGCGGCGAGCAGGAGCGGCAAGCCCAGGCAGGCGAAGACCAGCAGCGCGCGCAGGCCGGCGCGGCGCCGCCACAGGCGCGCACCGCCGGGCAGCGACAGCAGCAGGCGCAGCCTGCCGGACTGGCGTTCGCCGGACACCAGGTCGTGCAGCAGCGCGATCACGAACAGCGGCGCCAGGTAGATCAGGACAAAGGCGTAGTCGAAGCGCCCGGCCAGCGCCAGCTCGGGGTTGAAGGTCTCGCCTTCGTAGAGCTGGGCTTGCAGGCCCAGCGCCCGCACCCGCAGCACGTAGGGCGCCACGTCGCGCAGGCCGATGGCCATGAAGGCGGCATGCGAGGGCGCGTCCCAGGTCGTGTAGAAAGTGTAGTAGGCGGGCTGGCCGCCATCGGGACTGTGCGGGTAGCGCCGCGCGACCGAGGCCACGTCCTGCTCGCCCAGCGGCTGGACGCGCGCGATGGTGTCATGCTGGCGCGCCACTTCGTGCAGGCCGGACCAGACGGCGAGCGCGGACAGCGCCAGCAACAGCAGCAGCGCCGCCAGCGTCAGGCGCGCGCGCAGGATCAGTTTCAGTTCGAACAGGAGGGAGGTCATCGCACGCTCCTTCCCAGGCGGGCGGCCAGGTGCCAGGCCAGCAGCGCCAGCGCGACGATCCAGGCCAGCAGGACCAGGCCGGCCGGCGCGGCGCGGCCCAGCGTTTCGGCGGGAGGCGCAGGTTGGTAATGGAACGCCGGGACAGCTTCCCAGTGCGAACGGGACACGCGGTTCTCCTTGTTCGGGGTGGTATCGTCTTTATAGGTCAAGGCTTCGGCCTGCAGGCGGTTCAGGCCCTGCACCAGTTCGTAGCGGTAGCGCTCGCCCTGGTCGAGGAAGCGGCGGTAGCTGGCCAGGTCGGTGCCTGACGCCGCCATCGACAGGCGGCGCAGCGCCAGCGTGGGGCTGAGCCAGCCGAAGCCGTCGACGATGGCGTTCTGGCGCGACTGGCGATCGAAGGCGGCGTCGGCGTAGCCGTTGAACAGCTCACTGGACAGGCGTTCGCCTTCCATGCCGACCAGGCCCTTGTAGTTGACCGGCAGGTCTTCCACGCGCGTCACGCCGTACTGCTTCAGCAGATTGGCGCGGAAGGCCGAGAACCTGGGGTCGTTCGGGTTGTGGGCGTCGCCCAGGGCCAGGTAGTCGCGCTGGACGTGGATGCCGTCCTCGAAGCGGGTGCTCAAGGCGACTGCGGTATTCGCCAGGTCCGGCGCCCAGCGCGGCAGCAGGATCACAGCCAGCGCCCACACCGCGAGCAGCGCCAGCAGCGCGTCGCGTCCGCGTGCGGCCAGCGTCGACGCCAGCACCACGATCAATGCCCACAGCAGCAGCCAGCCCGTATAGCCGGCGCCGAGCAGCAGCGCCAGCGGCCAGGGCGTGCCGCCATCGCGTGCGAACCAGGCCAGCGCCGCCAGCGCCGGCAGCAGCGCCAGGCCGGCGAAGCCGCCCAGCGCCAGCAGCTTGCCGAGCACCAGCTGGCGGCTGCGCACGCCCTGGGCCAGCAGGATGCGCAGGGTGCCGCTCTCGCGCTCGCGCGCCACGGCGGCGTGGCCAAAGAACACCAGCAGCAGCGGCCCCAGCACTTGCAGTACAAAGGCCGGCGACAGCTGGCCGAAGCGCAGCAGCAGCGAATGTTGGCGCACGTCGCCGAAGTTGGCGCTGTTCTGGCGGTGGCCTTCCAGGAACAGGGTATGGCCGGTGTAGCCGTCGATGCCGGGGTCAAAGGCGGCCAGCGGATTCAGGGGCCGGAACAGGAAGTGGCCGAAATGGACCACGCGGTGCGGGTGACGGTCGGGCTGGGCCTGAAACGCGTGGTTGGCACGGTCCTGGTAGCGGGCGCGCTCGGCGTCGGCATTGCGCCGGTATTCGTGGGCGTTGAGTGCGGCCAGCAGGGTCAGCACGGTGAGCAGCACCAGACCGAAGACGGCGGCGCGGTCGCGCAGCAGCGCGCGCCATTCTTCGCGCGCGATCCTGGCGACGATGGAAACCTGCGCGCTCATGCCGCCTGCCCTGCGTAGCGGCGGTGCAGCGCGCGCACGTCGAAGCGCTCGGCGCCGCTGGCGGCCACCTCCTCGCGCAGGCGGCCGCCATCGAGGAAGCCGATGCGGTCGGCGACGTCGGCGGCGCTCAGCAGGTCGTGGGTCACCATCAGGATGCCGGTGCCTTGGGCGCGCAGCTGCGCCAGCAGGCGGTTGAATTCGACGGTCGCCTGCGGATCGAGGCCGGAGGTCGGCTCGTCGAGCAGCAGCGCCGGCACCCGGCGCATCGAGGCCAGGGCGATCGCCACCTTCTGGCGCATGCCTTTCGAGAAGCCGGCCACGCGCCGGTCGTGGGCCGCCGGGTCGAGCCCACCGTTGGCCAGTGCGGCGCCAATCGCCGCGTGGGATTCGCGCTGGCCTGCCAGGTCGAGCAGGTAGGCCAGGTTCTCGCGCGCCGTGAGATGCTCGTACAGGGCCACGTTTTCCGGGATGTAGGCCAGGTGGCGGCGTGCCTCGGCCGGCTGCGCGCTCGGGTCGACGCCGTTTACCCGTACCTGGCCAGCGGAAGGTGCGACGAAGCCGAGGAAGAGGCTGAGGGTGGTGGTCTTGCCGGCGCCGTTGGCGCCGAGCAGCGCGTAGATCTCGCCAGGACGGATCGCCAGGTCGAGCTGGTGCAGGATGGTCTTGCCGCCATAGCCGGCAACGGCCGCGCGCGCTTCCAGCACGAGGGATGCGCCGGGGGTGGCGGCGGAGTGTGAATCGGTGGTCAAACGCTTCTCCAGGTGTGGACGGGATCGGATTTAATGCAATACAATTGCAACATTACTGAGAATGCTATCTCATTTAATGCCGGGTTGGAATAGTTGATTGCGAAAAGATGCAGGAGCGGAAAAACTTATTACAACTCACTTGCGTTTACGAAAAGTCACGCATATGATGCAAGCCGCTTGCAACAAGGGGCGGTTCTTGGGCCGCCCGGCGCACCCATCGTTTCCGCAATGACCGCTTTCCAATCACTTCAGCCTGGAGTTCCTATCTTGTACCCGTCCCGTTTCCCGGCGCCTGCCGCGCTGCCCGTCCGTGCCATTTCCCACGCCGTCCTGCTCACCTGCGCGCTGGCCGGCCATGCCGTCGCTGGCGCCGCATTGCCCCTTGCCGGCATGGCTGACGCCGGATTGGCGAATGGAGACGCGCCGGTCCAGGTGGTCGAGGTCAAGGGCAACCGGGAAGACGACACCCGCCTGGCGCCCGGCAGCGACGCCCGCGCCCTGCCTGGTTCGGTGACCACGGTGACGGCCGCCGACATCGCCAGCATCAACGTCGGCCGCGACATCTCCAACATCTTCCGCCGCGTGCCCGGCGTGGTGGCCAACAACATCGACCAGGGCGACACCGGCAACGGCTTCCGCATGCGCGGCTTCGCCACCCAGGGCACGCACGGCGCCGACACCGCGATTTATATCGACGGCGTGCCGCAGAACATCCCGTCGAGCCAGGGCGGCGCCGGCCACGGACCGGCCTTTTTGGAATGGATGACGCCGGACATGATCGCGAACGTCGACGTGATCAAGGGTCCGGTCTCGGCCCTGTACGGCGACCAGAACCGCGCCGGCGCCGTGGTGATCGACACCCGCGAAGGCGGCGCGGCCACGCCCTCCGGCGCCGCCCTCACGCTGGAAAGCTACGGCGGCCGGCGCGCCTCGCTGACGCTCTCGAACGACTTCGGCGACGTGCGCTCGCTGCTGGTGGCCGACCGCTACCGCGTGGACGGCTTCCGCCACGGGGCCGGCAACGACCGCAGCAACGTGTTCTGGAAGCTTTCGCGCACGCTCGGCGACGGCGTCTACAGCCTGCGCGCCAGCTGGTACCGCTCCGAGTATGCCGGCGCCGGCTACCTGCTGCTGCCTTCGCTCGAAACAGGCCTCGACCCGCACGCCACCCAGTTCGACCTGCCCGGCTTCGGCGACGCGCGCCGCGCCAGCCTGGTGTTCAACCGCCGCCCGGTATCAAGCGAGGCCGGCCCGTTCGCTACCGTGTATGCCGAGGATTTCGAACGCAGCCGCGCGATCACGACCAGCACCACGGCCCATACCTACGGCTACGACGACCGTGCCATCTACGGCGCGCGCGCCGGGAACACCTGGGCCTTTGGCGACGATGCCGTGCTGACGGCCGGGTTCGAGGCGCGCAAGGACAGCGGCGATGCCTACCGGCGCCAGTATGTGCGCCTGCAGCCGTCCGCCAATTACATCAACAACCAGGACATCGACCTGCTCACCTACGGCGTCTTCGTGCAGGGCCAGTACCGCATCCTGCCGAACCTGAAGCTGCACGGCGGCGCGCGCTACGACCGCTTCGACTACACCCTGGTGAACCGCAAGCTGCCGGCCGCATCGACCGACTACACCGGCTCGGCCGTGACGCCGAAGATCGGGGCCACCTGGCAGGCGCTGCGCCAATTGGACGTGTTCGCCAACGTGGCCGAAGGCTTCCGTTCGCCGGCCGCCGAGCAGATCAGCACGAGCGGCAGCCTGGGCCCGCTCGGCGCGCCGGGTGGACGCATCAACGCCGGCATCGACCCGAGCAAGGTGCGCTCGCACGACCTCGGTTTCAACTTGCGGCCAGCTGCCGGGCTGGCCGTGTCGGGCGCCGTGTATACCATCCGCAACGACGACGAGATCGTCAACACCGCACCCGACGTGTTTGTCGCGTCCGGCCAGACCACGCGCCGCGGATTCGAGCTCGACGCGCGCTGGCAGGCCAGCCGCGCCCTGGCTGCTTACCTGAGCTATGGCCGCATCCTGCGCGCCCGGCTCGACAACCCGGCGCCGGGTGCGGGTGCGCGGCTGTCGGTGCCGGAACATACCTGGAAGGCCGGCGCCCAGTACCGCACGGCCGTGGGTGCCGGCAGCCTGGCGCTGAACGGCGACGTGTATGTCACCGCCGGCAATCCCTACTACATGGGCACGCCGCTGCGCGAGCGCGACATGCCGACCTATGTGCGCTACGACCTGAAGGCGACCTACGACCTGGGCAAGTTCCAGGGTTCGCTGTGGGCCACGCTGCAGCCGCACGCATTTGCCAGCGACATCGCCTACGGCACCGCCGCCGGGCTGCTGGTGTCGACCGTGCCGCAGCGCCAGGCGGGAGCGTCCCTGCGCTACTTCTTCTGACGCTGGCCGGCGTGCCCCTCCCGGAAGGCTGCGGGAGGGCATGCTAAAATCCGCGTGCAGAGGATGGAACCATGGAATCGACAACCGAACAGCGCGCGGAAGAATTGATCAGGGCCACAGGTGCGCGCCTGACCCGCCCGCGCACCCGGGTCCTGAGCTTTTTGCTCGGGTGCAGCCAGCCCCTCACCCACCACGAGATCCTGGCCCAGTTGCCGGGCGAAGCGCTCGACGCCGTGACGCTGTACCGCGTGCTCGACTGGCTTGCGGAACACGGCATGGTGCACAGGATCGCCGGCGCCGACCAGGTCTGGCGCTTCGGCACCGGCCCCGCTGCCGGCGGGCAGGATCACGACCACGCACACTTCCAGTGCACCAGCTGCGATGCGGTGACCTGCTTCAACGATACGCCCTTGCCGCGCCGGCTGAAGATGCCCGAGGGGTTCACCAGCCAGGAAGTCGATTTCCTGATCAAGGGTACTTGCCCGAACTGCAGCGCGAAGTGAATATCGGCTGAACTGCGGCTGAACTGCGGCTAACTAGAACCGGGTGCCGGGCGGGCAACAGTCGCGCCGGCAGCACATGCTATGCTTTCCGCCTTTTCAAGTGGAAAGCCAGGCATGACAAGAAAAATAGGCATCGCCCTGATCGGCCTCTCGATCGCGCTCCCAGCAACCGCCCAGCAGCAGCAACAGCAACCTGATCCGAAAGACACCGAAGTCTGGGCACCCGAGCCTGTCCGCGTCGTTCCCGCTTTCTCCACCACGGCGCCATCCGATGCGGTGGTGCTGTTTGACGGCAAGGACCTGCGCGAATGGGTAGCCGCGGCCGCGCCCGACAAGCCTGCGGGCTGGACAGTGGCGAACAACGTGCTCACCGTGCGCGGCGGCAGCGGCGATATCCAGACCCGGCGCCTGTTCGGCGACTACCAGTTGCACCTCGAATGGCGCGTGCCAACCACGCTCGGCGGGACCGGCCAGGCGCGCGGCAACAGCGGCCTGTTCCTGGCGTCGACCGGCGCCGGGCGCGGCTACGAGCTGCAAATCCTCGACTGCGCCAACAACAAGACCTACGTGAACGGCCAAGCCGCCAGCCTCTACAAGCAGACCGCTCCGCTGGCGAACGCCTGCGCCGCCGCCGGCGAGTGGCAGACCTACGACGTCATCTGGACCGCGCCGCGCTTCGGCGCCGACGGCGCCCTGCTCGCCCCCGCCTACGTCACCGCGCTGCACAACGGCGTGCTGGTGCAGAACCACGTTGCACTGCAGGGCGAAACGGTGTATGCCGGCAAACCGTTCTACCGCGCCCATGGACCCGCACCGATCAAGCTGCAGGACCATGGCGATGCGGTCAGCTTCCGGAATATCTGGGTGCGGCCGCTCTGACCGCACCACGCCTGTCGATCAGTCCACCAGCTTGTCCAGCGTCACCGGCAGCTCGCGCACGCGCCTGCCGCAGGCGTTGTAGATCGCATTCACGATCGCCGCGCTCGTGCCCGTGATGCCGATCTCGCCGATGCCGCGCGCGCCCATCGGTGCATGCGGGTCGGCGATGTCGGTCCAGAGTACCTCGATCCCGGGCACGTCCAGGTGCACCGGCACGTGGTATTCGGCCAGGCTCGGGTTCATGATGCGGCCGTTGCGCTCGTCGAACTGGGTTTCTTCCATCAGGGCCATGCCCATTCCCATGATCATGCCGCCGCGGAACTGGCTGCTGGCCGTCTTCGGGTTGACCACGCGTCCGCAATCGTAGGCACCGAGCAGGCGCGTGACGCGGGTCTCGCCCGTGACCACGTTCACGCGCGCCTCGCAGAAAATGGCGCCGTAGGAATGCATCGACCAGTGCATGTACTCGAAAGGCGGCGGCGCCTCGCCTTCGGCGCTGATCTCGTCCAGGCCGGCCCGCGCCAGCAGGTCGGCATAGCTGTCGAAGCGCTGCAGCTCGTCGCGCTTGCACAGGCCGCCGTCGCGTGCGGCAAGTTCGTCGGGCTCCAGTCCGTGCAGTGCGGAGTCGCCCGGCGTCAGCTCCAGCAGTTTCGTCACCAGCGCACGCTGGGCTGCGATGACGGCATGCCCGACCGACGCCGTCTGCTGCGAGCCGCCGGCCAGGATCGTGCCCGGCAGCGCCGAGTCGCCGTAGGCCACCGTCACGCGCTCGAGCGGCAGGCCGAGGCGCTCGGCCGCCACCATCGCATGCGTGGTGGCCGTTCCCATGCCCATTTCGTGGGCCGCGAATTCCACGTGCGCGCCGCCGTCGCGGCGCAGGGTGATGCGCGCCGCGCCGCCCGGCATGCGGTGGTAGGGATAGGTGGCGGCAGCGCAGCCCAGGCCGACCAGCCACTCGCCTTCCTGGCGCATGCGCGGCCGGTTCTGGCGCGCACTCCAGCCGAAGCGCTCGGCGCCCATGCGCCAGGCTGCCACCAGATGGCGCGACGAGAACGGCGTGCCCTGCAGCGGGTCCTTTTCCGGCTCGTTGCGGATGCGCAGTTCGATGGGGTCGATGTCCAGGCGCTCGGCCAGTTCGTCGATCGCGCATTCGAGCGCAAAGGTGCCGACCGCCTCGCCCGGCGCGCGCATGAAAGTATTCGCCAGCATGTCGACCCGCACCGCTTCGACGTCGAGCTGGAAGCTGTCGGCCGCGTACATGCATTGGGTGGCCAGGATGAAGGGTTCCGGGAAATTGTTGTTCGGGGACATAGCCGTGAGCCCGGTATGGACGATGGCCTCGAACCTGCCATCCGCCGCGGCGCCGATGGCAACCCGCTGCTCGGTCGGCGCGCGCCCGCCCACCACGCGGTACACGCCGGCGCGCGACAAGGCCAGGCGCACCGGCCGCCCGGCCACCCGGGCCGCAGCCGCCGCCAGCACCTGGTGCCGCCACAGGGTCTTGCCGCCAAAGCCCCCGCCCACAAACGGCGACGTCACGCGCACCTGCTCTTCCTTCAATCCGAACACCTGGGCCAGCGACCAGGCTGCATGGGCGACCGCCTGGGTGGCGTCGTGCACACGCAGGGTTTCACCTTCCCAGGCCACGGTGACCCCATGCAGCTCGATCGCATTGTGGTTGTGACGCGGCGTGCGGTAGACGGCGTCGATCTTGTGCTTGGCCTGCGCCAGCCGTTCCTCCGCGTCGCCCACCTCCTTCCTGAGCGGCTCGCCGAGAAAGGCGCCCGGCTCGCTACCCCTGGCCCGCGCGGCGTCCAGGGTCGTCACCGCCGGCTCGGCCTGGTAAGCGACGTGCACCAGCGTGGCGGCATGGTCGGCCTGCTCCTGGGTATCGGCCAGCACCAGCGCCACCGGCTGGCCGTTGTAATGGACCCGGTCGTCCTGCAGCACCGCCACGTTCTCGCCGGCCGCGGCCTTTTGCGCGCTCAGGAAGCCCGGCATGGGCTGCATCTTCGGCGCGTTGCTGTGGGTCAGCACCAGCGCGACGCCGGGCGCCGCTTCGGCTGCGGCGGTGTCGAGGCTGGCGATGCGGCCCCTGGCCACCGTGCTGTAGACGGGCGTGGCGTACAGCATGCCGTCCAGCGGGAATTCGGCGGCAAATTGGGCCTGGCCCTGCACCTTGGCCGGTCCGTCGATGCGCGACACCGGCATGCCGATGTAGCCCTCGCGGCTGTCGCCCAGCGGATCGGGGTGCCCGCCCGCGATCCACTTGTCGGGCGCCAGTTCGACAGCCTTCTTCATCAGCTGCTGCGCTTTTTCCTTGACGATGTTCATGGCTGCATCTCCTTGGCCAGGTCCTCCAGGACGGCGACGACGGTGCGCCCGGCCAGGCCGATCTTGAAGCCGTTGCCGCTTTGCGGCGTCGCATCCGCCAGCTCGGCCGCGGCGGCGGCCCGGAAGCTGTCGACCGTTGCCAGCTGCCCCGTCAGCATCTGCTCAGCTTTCCAGGCGCGCCAGGGCTTGTGGGCCACGCCGCCCAGCGCCAGGCGCACATCGCGCACGACGCCGTCCTCTACGTCGATGGCGGCGGCAACCGACACCAGCGCGAATGCATAGCTGGAGCGGTCGCGCACCTTGCGGTAGGCCGAGCGGGTGGCGAAAGACAGCGCCGGCAGTTCGACCGCGGTGATCAGTTCGCCCGGCGCCAGCTCGGTCTCCTGTTCCGGATGTTCCCCGGGCAGGCGATGCAGGTCGGTGAGGGCCAGCGTGCGCTGTCCCTGCGGCCCGTGCAGGTGGACGATGGCGCCGAGCGCGGCCAGCGCCACGCACATGTCGGACGGATGGGTGGCGATGCAGGCGTCGGACGCCCCCAGCACCGCGTGCATGCGGTTGAAACCATCCACCGCATCGCAGCCCTGCCCCGGCGACCGCTTGTTGCAGCGTGAGCCTTCGTTGTCGTAGAAATAGGTGCAGCGGGTACGCTGCAGGATGTTGCCGCCAACGGTCGCCATGTTGCGGATCTGGGCCGAGGCGCCGGCAACGATCGCGCGGCTGAGCAGCGGAAAGCGCTGGCGCACCACCTGGTGCTCGGCCACGGCGGTGTTCTTCGCGGCGGCGCCGATCAGGATGCTGCCGTCGAGGCGCACCTCGATGGCGCCCGGCAGGCCGCTGACGTCGACCAGTGCCGCCGGCTGCGCCACCGTCTCGCGCATCAAATCGACCAAGTTGGTGCCGCCGCCGAGGTAGCTGGCATTCGCAAGCGCAGCCAGCCGGACGGCATCGCTTGCGTCCTGGGCGCGGGCATAGGCAAAGGGCGTCATGGTGCCTCCTGTGCGGTCGCGGCCAGCTGTTCGTTGATGGCGGCCACGATGCCGTTGTGAGCGCCGCAGCGGCACAGATTGCCGCTCATGCGCTCGCGGATTTCGTCGTGGCTGGGGGCGATGCCGCCCGCGGCCAGGTCGGCGGTGACGTGGCTGGGCACGCCGCGCTTCAGTTCGGCCGCCATGCCGATGGCGGAACAGAGCTGGCCTGGCGTGCAATAGCCGCACTGGAAGCCGTCGTGGTCGATGAAGGCTTGCTGCAGCGGGTGCAGTTGGCCGTCCAGCGCCAGGCCTTCGACGGTGGTGATGGCGCGGCCCTCGTATTGCACGGCCAGCGCCAGGCAGGACAAGATGCGTTCGCCGTCGGCGAGGACGGTGCACGCACCGCAGGCGCCCTGGTTGCAGCCGATTTTGGTACCGCTCAGGTGCAGGTGTTCGCGCAGAAAGTCCAGTAAGGACACGCGCGGATCGGGCGGCAGGGGGTGCTGGGCCCCGTTGATGCTGATAGTGGGCATGGCGGACATCCTTTCGACAGGGGTGTGGCTGCGCAAGGGTGTTGCTGTGCTGCTTGCTGCATGCTGCGGTACTGCTGAAATGCCGAGTACGGCTGATCCTTACTGATCTGTGAAGCGTGCGTGAAAGGGGTTAGATTAGCGCGTCGACGTGCTGCCGGGAAGGGGTCGCGCCAGGATTTTTTGCCATTATTACAAACAATGGACTAGCGGTACAAGCTCCCGATTACGGAGCGCAACCGGCGCTATGCAGGCAGCCGTACCGAAGCCAGCAGCCCACCCTCCGGATGATTCGCCAGCTCCAGCCGCCCGCCATGCGCCTCGATCACGCTGCGCGCAATCCCGAGTCCCAGTCCCATGCCGCCATCATTCTGCTCGCGCCCATGCGCCAGCCGCACATACGGATCGAACAAACTGGCAAACGCATCCTCCGGCACGCCCGGCCCGTGGTCGCGCAGGCGGATCACCACCGCGCCCGGTTCCTGGCCGACATCGATCTCGGCGCGCGCGCCGTAATACAGCGCATTGTCGAGCAGATTGCCGAGCGCGCGCTTCAGTGCCAGGGGCTTGCCGCGTACCGTCACGCCCGAGGGTGCAAACGCCACCGTATGCCCTGCCAGCTGCGCGCTGCGCACCATCCGCCCGAGCAGCGCATCGAGCTTGATCTCGGTCGGGTTCTCGTGGATGTCGCTGTCCTTCACGCACTGCAGCGCGCCCTTCACCATCATGTCGAGTTCATCGAGGTCCTCCTCGAACTCGTTGCGCAGCGCTTCGTCGTCGAGCAGCTCGGCGCGCAGTTTCAGGCGCGTGATCGGGGTACGCAGGTCGTGCGAGATCGAGATGAACAGGCGCTCGCGGTCTTCGATGTAGCGCGCGATGCGCTCGCGCATCGCGCTGAAGGCGCGCGCCGTGTTGATGAATTCGCGGCTGCCGGTTTCCGGCAAGGGCCGCACGTCCTCGTCGTGGCCCTGCCCCATCGTCGCGGCGGCCTCGGACAATGCCGCCAGCGGCCGCGTGATCGAGCGCACCACCAGCAGGCACAGGAGCAGCACCACCGCCAGCGACAGGGCCTGCGGCATCAGCCGGTCCCAGGCGAAGGGGTCGCTGTTGTCCAGGAAGTAGGGATTCGGCATCAGCGCCGCCATGTACAGCCAGTTGCCCGGCTCGATCTCGGTCTGGATCACCAGGATCGGCGCCGGGTCGGGTTTGAGCAGCAGCACGTGCTGGACCCAGGCGTTGGGCAGGTCTTCCAGGCGCACGTCGTGCTCGGCCACCACCAGCCGGTCGGGGCGGCCGAAGGCAAGGCGAAAGCCCGGCGAATTCGGCAGGTCCTGCCGCAGCGCGCCCGCTATGGTGTCGATCACGCTGCGCGCCAGCGGATGCGGCGCGATCTCCTCGATCGGCACATAGGCGTGGTTCAGATTGACGAAGAAGCGCGTGCCGCCCATCTCGCGCAGCTGCTGGATGATCAATAGCCGGTAGGCCGGCGGCAGGCTGCGGAAGAAGCGGATGGCGCCGGCCGCGCTGTGCGCCATGTACTGCGCCGCCGACTCGGCCTCGACCTGCGACTTGGCGCGCAGTTGGCTGGCCCAGATGGCGCTGGCCGCGAGCTGGGTCACCAGTACGCCGGCCACCATCACCAGCGTCAGGCGGCCGAGCAGCGAGGCCGGCCAAAACCGGGACAGCCTGCCCCCGGCGCCCTTAAACACTGGACACGCTGACGTCGGCCGAGAACACGTAGCCGGCCCCGCGCACGGTCTTGATCAGCGCCGGCTGCTTGCCGTCGTCGTTCAGGCGCAGGCGCAGGCGGCTGATCTGCACG
>Ga0265798_10000789_pt1 | contig 50804 bp, 45 predicted proteins | sample P3T30metagenome_FD_192430 | JGI IMG/M metagenome (GOLD analysis project Ga0265798, IMG submission 192430) | Plant litter microbial communities from East Loma Ridge, Irvine, California - P3 T30 | ecosystem: Environmental > Terrestrial > Plant litter > Unclassified | place: USA: California...
TAAGAAAGTACAACTATCCGCAGCTATGTTGGCTGCCTAAACCCCCGTATTTGCTGGGTTCGGTGGTGTTTTCGGTGCAGGGATGGGCAACTGCGGTGGGTCAGCGAGGCGCTCTAGCTTGGCCGACTCATGTGGATGGCTCCCGGCCTAGATGTTAGGTGGCGGTCTCGGGAGGCCGGCTTGCTGCGGGCTGAGACGGATGTGATTGCCAGCCCGGGCCTACGGTTGCCGTGGGCTCAGTTAATGTCAGGTACTCACATGATTGTCGTTGTAACGAATGACTATGCCCGAGCTTTGGGCGGGACTGTCCCAGTGCATGATGATTGGCGATGCGCTGACGACTCGACCCTGATCAGTGGCCGTCGATGATTGATCAGCGTTATTAGAAAAGCCACGCAGCAAACGACCAGTCGCTCAACGTTGTTGCGGTGTTCAGCAACTGACCGGATCTGTTTCATGCAGACGGACCGGGGCTGGTTGATCAGCGCCGATGTAGCGGTGCACGGATATCAGGAACGTACATGGCGGAGATCGCAAACGCTTGGGTCAAGCGCATTGAGATAGACAGGATGAGGAAGCTGGGCGAGACGGACTCTAGGGCTATGGTGAAATGCGCTCACCAACCACCCGGATAACGAAACATCCTGTTACGCATAATGTATATTATGTTAAATTATGTGTCGGGCTTTGGTCTGTAGCGCTGTAACCGGTACCTAAAAGTACCCGGAAGTAAACATCGAAATTGTGAGGAAGTAATCATACAAATCCAGGTAATCTGCCTCTCTTTTGATGTTTACTTATTCCGCCGCAATTGATCGCCGGACATCGGGATTCTTGGATCACCGATCTTGGCGTGAACTGCAAGGTGTGCACATCATCAGACAAATTCCGGAGCCTTCCGACTCTCTACACTCAGAACTAACCCATAATGTCTGCTGCGGTTGGGGCTGATTGCTTTCATGATTTTCACACTTTCTGCGAGGTGTAGTTAAGGTACATTGTTAGGGCCATAGGCCGGCTGAAGACATAAAGACTTTGACCTTCATGCACCTTGAAAAGACTTGCCATGAAATTGGAGCCCATTGCACCATGCTGGACCCGCGTCTTGGAGTCGCCAGTGCACTAAGTACTCGCGCCCTCCTCCAAGCGGTATTTGAGAATGCCCGTAGGCACGACCAGTGGGTCTCCCACCGTGTTTCAAACAGACAACCTTGGCAGCGCGTAGGCGCGCTAGCTAGCGCCAGACCTTCGATGCGCCGAGCGCTTACTATTTTACTCATCTTGTAAATCGAGAATTCAGCCCCTCATCTGCCAGAGTTAATAGGGGCTTAACATCTGCTGGCCTCGATTTTTCATCTGCGCAACAGGGGGCAGGTAGCGCTGGCAAATCAGGACTTTAGATCTGATGAACTCGTTTGTGCATGAGCGAGACTTGTGCTGGTTTCATGTTAAGGATGAACCGAAGGGCTCTCGGTCGTTATCAGTAACATCGGCATTCCTGCCATACCTGAAACGTTATCGTATATCTCGTGGGCTTCCGGAGCTTCCGCTCCCGCTAGAGCATGTTCCACTTTTAAAAACCAGTTTCGGAAGGCCCGGTCTCCGTGCGCGGCACATTCGAGAAAGTCTCACAGACTTCTTCGACTTAATTGCTCAAGAACTGGAAAGCGCGGGCTGGGACTGCTACCAATCTGCGCAGATAAGGCACGCTCCAGCCTCGTTGTTAAAACGCATTGGTGTACGTGACGCCGTCAGGACGAAGAGTCCACAGCGCCTTCAGCACGACGTGCGCCATATGTCAAATGTACGAACATTTGAGCTCAATGGAGATGAGGAGACGTACTATTGATGTCGTTCGAAGTGCACGTATTAGTTCACTGCAATATTCGGTAATGGGTAGAACCGTATTTTGCGGTTCTGTGGGAAATCGGTCAGAATGCTACGGTCTCTTTTTGCTTTTGATACGCGGAAAACTCTATGGCTGAGCTGATCCCACTGTTCGAATCCCACAGCCGATTCCTGCATCTGACCCATAACAGTCTCTCCCTCGAACAGCCGGTGGTCATCAGCTACCTCGAATCTTTTGACGCTGAGCTGCGTGCCATCGATGGATATAAAGCTGTTAAGTCCTTCCTTCGGTCTTATGAAGGAAATTCGGCGACCTACAACTCTTATCGTACTCACGTCGAGCGCTTGCTGCTCTGGACACTCCTGGTTTGCAAAAAGCCTTTGCTGGGAATGACTCGCCAGGATGGGGAACGGTTTATGGAGTTTTGCCTCAAGCCTCCTCCAGATTGGATAGGTCCAGTGGTCAAGGCCCGGTATCAACGTGTGGGAGGCAGAACCGCCAAGCCAACGGATACCTACGCTGTCAATCCGCAATGGCGACCATTCTTTCTCACCGTGAACAAACCGGATATCAAGCTTGCGCGCGAACTCAGTCAGGAGCCTGAATCTAGGCACTACAAGTTAAAACAGGATTCAATTGCCCAGGTTTTTGCTGTGTGCGGCAGTTTCTTCCAGTGGGCGGCAGACGAGGGTTTATCGAACACTGTTAACCCGATCCGAGCAATCAAACAAAAATCTAAATACAAGCAACGGGTTGTTGCTACCGAAAAGGCCAGGTCACTCACTGCGCTCCAATGGGATTTCGTGTTGGAGACAGCAAAGATCATGGCCAACCAAGACCCTGAGCTACATGAACGAACCCTTTTCATCCTGGCGACTATCTACTCGATGTACCTGCGAGTTTCAGACATCGTGGGACGGGACAACTGGGAGCCGATGATGAGCGATTTTCGAAAAGACGATCACGGTAACTGGTGGTTTCACGTCATCGGCAAGGGTAACAAGTCCGCTAGGGTCAGCGTCAAGGATGAGTACATAAATGTATGGATGGCCCGCTACAGAAGATATCTCGGAGTGTCGCCAGCCCCCTCCCCCAATGATCCTTTACCGCTTTTGCAGTCTCTCAAGGGCCGAGCAGGTTTGTCAGCGGGTCACGTCAGGAGCCTCGTTCAAGAGGTATTCGACAACGCCCTTATACGCATGCGGGCGGATGGATTTCCTGACGACGATGTTAAGAATCTGCGATCGGCTTCTCTTCACTGGCTGCGGCACACGTCCGCAACGGCAGACGCGAAGGTGCGAGACCACAAGGATCTGCAAGCGGATTTGCGCCATCAAAGCCTAGCGACCACTGTCGACACGTACTACAACAGCCGAGATGAAGAGCGGCATCGTTCTAACAAAAATCTAAGCATTGAAGATCGCTAAGGGGAGATGAGCAGGTCCAGTTCCTAGAACTAGCGGTCCTCAGAATGCACCCGTTTATGCTGGCGCAGTTTGCATTTCGGTAGCCTTCCGGCGTTGCCAAGTTCGGGCCCGAGCTTCAGGTTCAACATGAACGCGTCGGGCCTTGGAAGGCGGCGCGCGTCCTCTGCATAACCTTCCCCGTCTTCGGCGAGCAAGGCTTAGGACTCGTACCCAGACAGCCAGCCATCAATTCTTGCAGTCCTGAGTTCGCCATATCCACGTATTCTTGCGCCAGGGCTGTCGCGGCGCAATCGGTTGCGTTGGCAGTAAGACTGATCACGACTACCTACGGCTATATATCAGTGGCATCTCGGTGGTTCTTGCTAGGTAGCTTTAATTACGCTGATGCCGTTACGTTGGACTTGAGGTGCCGCCATGCAGAGGTAAACTGATCAGGCATCCGACATAAGTTCGGAACAGCTATCGGAAGCAAAAGTCACGGTGGCCGAATTGGGGAAGTATCATTAGAATCAACCACGAGGGGTTTAATTGGCTCGAAATACCATCTTCATTTGGTGCTCCTTGCTGTGGGCTATGGCGTTTATTTGCGGTGGACCTCATTGACGGTGTCTTGCGGTTTAGAAGGCGAAATCCCAGCATACAATATATAACCTGAGATGGAATCAATAGCTGTCGAGAGCCAGGCCAATCTCTGAGGAATGGCTGCCCTCTTGTCATCTATAATGACGATGTCTATGGGCGAATGATTCACTTGAACTTGCTTGGTATAACCTTTCATGAGTGGCGTCCTGATAGTGTTGTAGCAGGAAGTGAGAGATGAGTGGGGCCTGAAAACAAACGTTGAGCATAGTCCCGAGTCGTTTCTTGTCAAGTCTCCAAGTGGTCGGTTCGATCCCAAGTAATAAGCCGGCCTGAACGCCCATCGATTGTTTAACGTGGTTCGTTTTTTTTGGCTTTGGGGGTACATCGCTGCCACTGACTCAGTGAGCCCTGTGCATTTGGTGCACTAATAATGTGTTTGGATGAACTCATGCGAACCAACGGTTGCCGCTGATTTTGTATGCCAATAAGAGCCAACTCAGTGTGCGCATATTAATGGAAAATTTACCCTTCGTTGTGCCGATATCCAAAAAAAAACAGGGCAATCGCCAAGAGGGTCAGTGAGATGTCATGTTGCCTCGTTCCTTCTATGCGCTTAATCGGATGCAGTACATGCGGCGGGATTTGCGCGCGGCAGTCCCTCCTCGCCTAGGCGGGCTCAACCTTACCCAGGTGAACTTCAGCATCAAACACTTTTTCAGAGTGGACGCAATGCCGAGAGTCAGATTCGCCGAGTGAGTACACTTGTCCGCTGTCTACTGTGTGTCTCACACTCTGTGGGAAATTTTGTTCGTTCCGAAAAATTACCACTTTCACAAGCGGCTCCAGCCTCCAGCCTCCCGTGTTATTCACGTCCGCAGGGGTCGCGATGTAGGCGGCCTCGAGCCAAACATGCTCAGTACGCGCAAGTACGACGTCGGCCAATTCTGCCGCCGAGGGCAGCATCAGCATCGTGCGCATCTTCTCAGTCCCCAAATCCTGCACGACTTGTAGGTAATACCAAGGCCACAGCACTTCGTGCTCAACGTGGGCCCAAAACTGAACTCCATCCGCTCCACTGGGCGCTGAGAATAATGCGGAGTGCTTGGTTGTTTTAAACACGAGGCCACCTAGATGAGATTAACTATCAATTAGCAACCAATATACTTGGTGGTCTTATGCTACTCGTTATCGCTTCATCGTGCCATTTTGTAGGATTGCAAAATGGACATACGGCATTCTTTTGGACAGGCGTTGAAGCTGGCTAGAAAAAGCAAAGGTTTGATCCAAGAGGATTTCTCAGTCGTCAGCAGTACAAATTTCATCAGCCTGCTGGAAAACGGTAAAACCAGCCCCACGCTCCAGAAGCTGGAGGCGATCAGCTCCACCCTCGGCACCCATCCTCTGTCGTTGATGGCATTGGCGTATGCGCTTGAAAACGAAGATCTGAGGACGTTGCTTCAGCGGGTGAGTGATGAAGTCCAGGGCCTACTCAATGAGCAGGCCTAAAACACGTCTTCCCGCCCATCTCAATCAGGAGGCGGCTAGACAAATCTTGCTGCGCATACGCGTGAGGATCAGTGATAACCGCTTCTAGATTGAATTATCGTCGCTTTGCGCTAGATCCGCAGTCTTGAGGTTTCATTCCCTGTCGCGCTGCGGGCACGATAATCCACGAGTGGCCTCGTCGCTGAAGTGCTGAAGTGCTGAAGTGCTGAAGTGCTGAAGTGCTGCATTGATTCTTGGTAATTGAGGGTGGATTCGCGCCACCCACGATCATCAAGGATGACACGAGGCTTAATGTGACCGCCGTTTGAGCGAGGTTGTGGTTCAATAGCGAGGTCGCTCCATCGCATGCAAAATTTTGGACAAGACGTGCGCAGCCGACCCGACCAACATCATTTCGTTTGGCTCCCCTAAACTCACGTCAACCAGGTTCACATGGATCACGGTTGCTCCGGCCGCTAGAGCAATCTCAGGGATATCAGCGGCCGGCATGACAATTCCCGACGTGCCTACAGAAACTAAGACATCGCACGTTTTTATACTTAGAACCGCAGCTTTCCAAGCCCCGGGGGGCAGGTCTTCCCCAAACCAGACGATGCCCGGACGCAACCGACCATTACATTTAAGGCACCGCGGTGGTTCAATTAGTTCGCCTTCTGCAGACACTTCCAATTGTTCTGTCGTCAAAATCACAGGGCGCTTGCAGGCGAAGCAGATGGGTTTATCCAAGGCGCCATGGAGATGTATTACATCAACACAACCAGCGCGTTCATGTAGATCGTCGATATTCTGGGTTACCACAGTGACTTCCAGCCCCGTAGTTGCCAGATGCGAGATCATCTTGTGAGCCGCATTTGGCACAGCTTTGGCAACCTGACTACGCCGCCATAGGTACCAACCCCAAACCAGTGCAGGATTATCCTTAAACGCTGCCGCAGTTTCCAGTTTTAGAGGGTCGTGCCTCTCCCAAAACCCGGTTAGCTTATCTCGAAATGTAGAAATCCCGCTTTCAGCGGAAATCCCTGCGCCCGTGAAAAATACGACTTTCCGAGCTGCATTTAGCGCTGAAATCGCTGGCTCTATGTCGCTCATTTACAAAACCCGCCCAGAACGCAGAATAATGGATTAAAAGCTCTCAGTAACAGAGCTTGAGCACAGGCTGGCTGGCGAGGTGAAACTTGGACCTGATAAGCCATCTCAGCAAAAGCTGGTACGCGCTTGGGTCGCGCTGAAGCAGAAAATTAACATATACCACGTTCGTTCAGTCGGCGATGCATCGCTTGGGAGTTCAGGTATAGACGCAGTGCTCGATTCGAAAAAGCAACGACTCCACATTTTGAAACCCCCATTGCGTAAACAAAAGGCTGCAAGGAGTCTGAAAATCAAGCCCACGTGCAGGCTTAAGCAGCCATCGTTCGGCCTCGCTTCTACCTCCAAGGACGCGTTCCGCTATCATCAAGATGTGTTTTCGCCTTGCTAGGAACCATCCATGTTGCGCAGTCCAGCAGCCACGCGAGCGCGCGAGGTGACCTGCATAGATCTCAGACTTGCCCATTACACTGGCCCTCGCTAGCTGTTTGGCAACTGGGTGACACATCGTACCCCTGACCGACTTAGGTTGCATCGGAAATGAAGGAACAGCATGAACCACCGTGCCGTAGCCCTGTTGGGAGTATCAGCCGTCAAACCAATAGGCGATTGGCGAACAGCCTCCTGCGGCATCACCCTATGAGATGCGGGCAGCAGGCGACCCGAAGCCCGGAGATAGTCGAGATGTAATAGGCAGCCCGCGTTTGGGGGGGCCTCATAAGTATCAGTATCCAAGAAGTCCTAACTCTCGGGCAAAGTCCAGGACGCCATGCAACGAATCCACGGACGTTCGGATCTCCCTTCGCTAGTCTCGCAGCAGGGGAATGAGAACAGTCTTTCGCAGCCGTCTAATGCCTGGCTCCTAAGCAGTAAGTGCACACCAATCGCTCGGCAAGGATCATCCACCGGGTGTGCCATTGTCAGTCTTTTGTTCAGAGCCCCTGTCCTGTTTCCTCAGCGAGCATCCTGCAGATATGACAATGCCTCCGGCCTTGCAGTATTGATGTGCTCGAAAACATAACCTTTTTTTGAGAGGTAATCATGGCCCTCATCGCCCAGAAAAGGCCCTTGTAGGAAGCGGCCGTCACCGTGCGCGAGGACCGAAAGCAACCTCAGGACTGGACGTTAAGTGCGCGGATTGGTTGTTGATGAGGCGTTGTAAACGCCGGAACATGCGTGCGTGCCATCCAGCGGTCGACAAGCGGAAATCGCATTTCATCAGCACTTGTATCCGAGCTCCATTGGCTATGAACTTAGAAGAATCGGGTCAATAATAGGGCCTGCAAAAATTGCCGATACGGCAGTTACAACAACCCATAGGAACGAGTCCCAATACTTTACGAGAGCAACCAGCGCCGCCCCGGCCGCGGGCAATAGCGCCAGTACCTGCAATAGTTGAAAGGTACGCCGCAAAATACGCCCCTGTTTTTCGACTTGCTCAATTGTAATTCGGAGCAGGCCCTGAAGCTTGGGGGGATAGGTTTTGATTTTGTCTTTGAAGTCGTCGAAAACAACATTGAAGCTGTGCAACAAGCGGTCCGTCTGAAGCATTTGATTGTGCAAGATCGCGAGTAATACCAGCGAAACAACAATCAAGCCAAGTACCAGAACGAACCCTTCAAAAGCGGACGTACTGTTATTCAGGACAACCCATCCAGCAAAAGAGACCGGGAGCGCTAGCATTTTGCCAGCAATGTCACCCAACACGCCGCTGAGTTTGGTCCCATAGTCGATTTCCGCCTGTGCCAATTCGCGCCGAGCCTTCTCGAATGAAAAGCTGTAGACGTAAGTTTGTAAATTGGCGCGGTAGGTATTGAGGACCTCCTTCCATTCGCGAACCACTACGAGGAAGTGATTTGGCTCGCTTTCAAACTTCTCAATTACGCTTGCGATCGCCATCCGAATCATGAGCTTGCGTTCTGAGAGATGAGCCTTGTTCTCGTTTTTAGGGTTGAGAATCTCCTCAAGCAAACTGATATGGCTGAGTTCATGGCCAAGAACATGTTCATCAACCTGCGTCGGCAGCAAAAACGTCCTGGGCGGTTTTGAGCCGTCGGGAGGCAAAGCGAAGAACAAATTATAGGTATCTGGGCTGCTGTCCTTGTCCACCCCGATTGCCAGCAACGCCAGAAGCTCGATTAGCCTACAAACTCGTCTGAGCTCTCTAATTTGTGTTGGTTCGCTAGCGTCGAAATCCGCCCAACCCAAGTCGACAACGTACACGTTTTGCGGAAACTGCCCTTTGCCCAATGACCCGTTACGGGCCAAGTCGCTAACGCTCGAGTAAAACCGGCCAGATTCATTCGTAGGTAGGCGGAGCTCGATCTCTACCGCACCACGTTCAATCGTTTCATGGTGCTGGATTTTGCCAAATTCGGGCTGCAGATCCTTGCATGCCTGCAGCGCGGCAGTGATGTCGGTGGTGGGTAGCCCTTCATAAGAGACCACGCCACCGTCGATGGGTGGTGCTCCCATTGCCCGGTACAGGGCCACGACATTGGAAAACATGGCTTACCCAACCCTGGCCTGCAGCTCTTTTTCAATCAAATCGACCAGTTCTTGGTTCATGTTCGACAACGTCAGCTTCTTGCGACCCTCATCGTAATAAACATCGGACGTTGTTTCCTTCCCCAAGGCACCACGTTCAAATTGAAGCGACCAGCTCGAAGCCTCGCCTTTGATCCTAGTCTTCTCCTTCAACGATTTGGCATTGACAGTAAAGTCCTCAGGGACTCGATGTTTTTCGTCGTTGAGATAGTCTTTCAATCCTGCAATTTCATCGACCAGATCAGGCGGAACGTGCTGAATTGCCGCGTGGCAGATCGCATCTAACCGAGCGGATTTACCATCCGCCAGTCGGTCCTGCAAGTACCGAACAACCGCCTCTTTCGCCTTGTAAGCAAAGGGCTTGAGCTCTTTATTGTTACGGAAGAAACGGCCAACGTAATCAATGGCATTTTTGGTCGCCCGGCCGGATGCCACGCCTTTGGCGCATCCCAAAGCGGCGATGAAATAGTCGGAAGCCTGGCTGTCCCGACCGCGGCTGATAAAGCACAGATAGGTCGAGTCAACCTCTTCTGCGTCCTCAGCATCTACGACTGTATAGCCCGCAGCAGCACATGCGGCGGCGGCACTAACCGACGCGAATTTTACAAAGTTGATCCTAGCTGCCTGCTGGACTGTCTTCAGGTCCACTTCCTGAATTGCTTTGGGCACGTAGTTCTCATCGAGCTGTATGCCGCCACGCTGTTTGATGCTGGCGACCAGAAAGAAGTCAGACGCACCGGAGGTGTATTGCGCGCAGAGAATATGGCCGCCAGTGGCCAAGGTTTGGTCCCTCGCTTGCTCGACAAGCTGATCCATGGCTAAGTGGGTTAACGCGATAAATTCAGCCTCATCACCACAGACGTCCACATAAGCGCTAAACCGATCAGGAAACGGACCTTGGCGACCGTCGTCTGCAAACTGCCCGTAAACCACACTGTTGCCTTCTTTACCAATCAGACCGTTGATGCCTTCTACCAAAGACTCTAAAGCTGGGTTTTGCGTATCGAGGACAATGTCCTTTTTCACCACGTCGGAAACAAGATCAGTATGAGCGGTCTTTTTGAAACTGTGGATGATGGCGGCTTTCAGCGTGATCACAAGTCGACCTCCATTTCAGTAATATCAACGTGAGATTACGAGAGTCAAAGATGACCTGCAAATGGCCATTGGTCTGCTGCCCGTATTGTTTAGCGGTTAACAGAGCCAAAAGAACGTAATGATATCTATACTGTATATAAAACCAGCATTCCTATCAAGATGTCTCTGCTCGCAGGATGCTGACGACTGATGGCAAATTTCGGACTTTGTTTACAGACCGCTGGGTCGGGAGCGGTCAGTCGCGGCAGGCAGCTATTGGCCTAGAGCCATCCTTAAAACGATCACCGGCAACTCGAAAACGTCGAAAAGCTTAGGGCCCCAGTCGTTGCAAAACCCTTCGGCCGTCAAGTTAACATCGGTAACCACGTTCTTAGCTGGGAGTTCAGACCAGCTTTCAAGGACGCTGCACCAATAAGCAGCGTTACCCTTCTACCTGCACATAATTGGACCCGTTTCCTCCCCCAAGATGGCGAACGCTCGCGCTATCACGTGCAAAACCGTGCTGGCACGCTTTATGCGCCTGTATATTTATTCAAGTAGCTTGAATATAAATACGGTCAATTCAAGGGGAACACCGATGAAGCGCTTCACGCTCAAAGCACTGTCTCTATCGTTGGTTACGTTGTGCAGCATCTCTGTGGCCCACGCCGACGATCTGTTGCAGCGCATCAAGGACAACCACGAAATCGTCGTGGCCACCGAAGCGCGCTTCGCCCCCTTCGAATCTGTAGAGAACGGCAAGATCGTCGGCTACGGCGCAGACCTGATGCATTACGTGCTGGATGCAGACCTGCCAGGGGTCAAGGTGCGTCAGCTGGATCTGCCCTTCCAAGGGATTCTTCCCGGCCTGGACACTAAGAAATTCGACTTCGTCGTGACTTCGGTGACCGTCAATAAAGCCCGCTTCGAGCAATTTGCTTTCACCGTGCCCATTGCCGAATCTACCGTGGCCCTGCTCAAGCGTGCCGACCAGGCCGATCTCAAGGCTCTATCCGACCTCAACGGCAGGATAATTGGATCTCAAGCGGGTTCCGGCCAACTGGCGGTGTTGCAAGCACTCGACGCCAAACTCAAGGCTCAGGGCCAGGGCGGCCTCAAGCGTATCAAGGAATACGTGAGCTTTGACGAAGCCTACGCAGACCTCGCCAACGGACGACTGGACGGCGTGGCCCAGTCCCTCTCCAATCTCGGACCGTTGATGAAAGCTCGTCCAGGACTGTTCACCACGTTGCCGGAAATGGTCGGACCGGTGACGTATTTCGGCTGGGTCGGTCGCAAGGACACCGACAGCGCCAGCTTGGTGAAGCTGTTCAGCGACGGCATTGCACGTGCTGCGAAAGACGGCACGCTGAAAACGCTGCAAGAAAAATGGTTCGGTTTCACGATGGAGTTGCCGGCTGACGCCATGCCGGTTCCGAGCATCTGAGCCACCGATGATGAATGACTTCAGTAGCCGCTTTGCGCTGTACTGGCCGGCGCTGATCGACGGCGCACTAACCACCCTGTGGCTGTGCGTCATCGGTATGCTGTCGGGCTTCGTTCTCGGCGTCTTGCTCCACCTTATGGCCAATGGCCGAAGCCGGGGTGGGGTGGCGTGCGCGAGGGTCTATGTCAGCTTTTTTCGCGGCACTCCGATGCTGGCGCAACTGCTGCTGTTGTTTTATCTGCCCTCGGCGCTGGGCGTGGACGTTCCGCCGGTGGTGGCCGCTGCTGCAGCACTGGCGTTGAACACCGCGGCGTACCAGTCGCAAATCCTGGGCAGCGGCTTCGCCGCCATTGCCAAAGGTCAGGTCGAAGCAGCCTCGGTCTTCGCCCTCGGCCGATACAACACGCTGCTGCATATCCAGTTACCTCAAGTATTGCGGCTCACCCTGCCGGCGCTGATCTGCGAGTTGATCGACGTGATAAAGGTCTCGGCTGTGGTTTCGGTCATCTCCATCACCGACCTGATGCGTGTCAGCCAGCAGCTGGTCTCGCAAACCTATCGCCCGCTGGAGGTGTATCTGGTCGCCGGCCTGTTTTACCTGTTGCTGACCAGCTTGCTGAGCGTGCTTGGCAGTCTGCTCGAGCGTCGTTGGCGGGAGCGTTGCTAATGGATGAGTTGATCGGTTACCTGCCGGATTTCCTCGATGGCATGTTGGTCACGCTCGGCATCAGCGTGGCCGCTGCCATCGCCGGCTTGATATTGGGCTTCGCGCTCAACGCGGCACGCATCTCCGTGCCCGGCTTCACTGCAATCTATGCCATCTACGTATGGCTGATCCGAGGGACGCCGTTGCTGGCGCAGCTGGCGGTGATCTACTTCGGCTTGCCGGTCATCGGCCTGCGCCTGGAGGCCGTGGAAGCAAGCGTGCTTTCGCTGGCGGTGTACAGCGGCGCTTATTTCGCAGAATTGTTCCGCACCGCGTGGGCCAGCGTGCCCGGCGGCCAACTCGAGGCGGCGCGCGTGCATGGCATATCGCGGGCCCGGGTGTTCTGGCACATCCAGGCACCGCAAGCGATGGCGTTCGCCCTGCCCTTGTTGGGTAATCAGGTAATCCTGACCATCAAGGAAAGCGCAGTGACCTCGGTCATCACCGTCCCGGAGCTGACCATGACGGCCGGGCGCATCGTCTCCACCACCTTTTCATACGTCATGCCCTACGCCCTGCTGGTGTTGAGTTACTGGCTGCTGACCTCGTCAGTCGCGGTCATCGCTCGCTCGCTGGGGCTGCGCGTGACGCGGCATCTACGAGGCTGATCTGATGAGCACTCTTCCCCTTCTCGAACTGCGTGGCGTCGGCAAGTCCTACGGTACCAACCGAGTCCTGAGCGGCTTCGACTTGCGCGTGCAAGCCGGCGAAATCGTCGCGCTGATCGGCCCTTCCGGCTCAGGCAAGACCACCGCGCTGCGCTGCATGAACTTCCTCGAACGCTACGACGAGGGTGAAATCTGGATCGACGGCCAACTCTTGGGCTACAGCGGCACGGGCAGACGCGAAAGTGACCGAGACAGCGAAGCCAAGGTCGATGAGGTCCGCAACCCGCTGTCGATGGTGTTCCAGCAGTTCAACCTGTGGCCACACATGACGGTCCGCGAAAACGTGATGGCGCCGTTGGTGCTTGGCAAGAAAATCCCCAAAGCCCATGCCCGCGAACTGGCCGATCAAGCACTGGCGCGTGTCGGACTGAGCGCCAAGGCAGATGCTTACCCCGCCAGGCTCTCCGGTGGTCAGCAGCAACGCGTCGGTATTGCCCGTGCGCTGGCCGTCAAACCGCGCCTGATGCTGCTGGATGAGCCGACCTCGGCGCTCGACCCGGAATTGGTGGAGGAAGTGCTGCAGGTGATTCGCAGCCTTGCCGACGACGGAATGACCATGGTGATGGTGACTCACGAAATGAGCTTTGCCGCGCAGATTTCCAGCCAGGTGGTGTTCATGGAGGCCGGCAAGATCATCGAGACCGGCGCTCCGGAGCCGCTGTTTCAGACGCCAAAAACCGAACGTTTGCAGCAGTTTCTCAAGCCTTGGTTCAATCGCAGCCTGACGCCGCGCACCCAGGCGGCTCCCAATCCTCTGGAGGCCCTATGATCAACGACGACGCCATGCACGCCGTGTCTGCCCAGCGGCTGCAACACTGGCTCGACACCTTGGCGACCTTCGGCCCGACCGGCGACGGCGGCATGAACCGCCAAGCGCTTTCAGAAGAAGACTTTCAGGCCCGGGCCTGGATGATCGGCGAGGCGCAAAAGCTCGGTTGCACGGTGTGGACCGATGCTTGTGCCAATCTGTTCATCCGCCGCGACGGTCTGGAAGATTTGCAGCCGGTGATGACCGGCAGTCACATTGACACCCAGCCGACGGGCGGCACGCTCGATGGCTGTTATGGCGTAATGGCTGGTCTCGAATGCCTGCATGCGCTGCACGATGCCGGTATCCGGACGCGTCGCCCGGTTGAAGTGGTGGTCTGGACCAACGAGGAAGGCAGCCGTTTCAGTCCCGGTGCGATGGGTTCGAGCGCCTACGTCGAGTCCGCACGCTTGACGACCTACCGAAGCAATCTGGACGCCCAGGGGATCTCCGTCGGTGAGGCGCTGGACGCCCATGCGCAGCGCTTCGCCAGCTTGCCGCTGCGCGGGAAGGTCGACACTCACGCCTTTGTTGAACTGCACATCGAACAAGGCCCGGTGCTGGAACAGGCAGTTATCCCGCTGGGTGTAGTGTCCGGCATTCAGGGGGTGCGCTGGTTTCAGGTGCGCTGCAAGGGCGCCTCGGCACATGCCGGCACCACGCCGACACACCTGCGCCGTGACGCCATGCTCCTGGCCATCGACGCCGTTACCCGGATTGACGCCCTCGCCGAAACGCTGGCCGGTGAGGAAAAGCGACTGACATTCGGCCGCTGGAATGTGTCTCCTAATGCGATCAATACGATTGCCGGCGAGGTGACTTTCAGCATCGATTTCCGTCATGCCGACTCTGCCGTTCTGGAGGCTTTCGACGCGCAACTGAAACGGTGTCTGCCCGCCGACGCCGAGGTCAACAGCCTGTTCAGTCACGCCCCGACCACGTTCGACCCCAGGGTGATCGACATCCTGGAGCAAGCGTGCAGCGCCACCGGGCTGAGCTGGCAGCCGATTCGCTCCGGCGCGTTCCACGACGCCATGTATCTGGCCGAACACTGCCCTACCGCGATGCTGTTCGTGCCCAGCCGCGACGGGATCAGCCATAACCCGTGTGAATTCACCGAACCCACGCAACTGGAAGCGGGCGTCCGGGCACTCGCCTGGAGCCTGGTCACACTTGCAGAACAACCCTGAACCCATAAGGAACCGACATGAACCACCTCACCCATAGCCACGATTACCCTGCATGCTGCCAGCCTGACAACGGCACATCACTGGGCACTAATGTCACGCTCGAAGCGCCGATTTCCGTCGACGGCACGCCGGTGACGGGCGAGGTCTACACCGTACCTGCTCGCTGCGGCCGGGCCGTGCGCCTGAAAGCCGGGCAGATCATCAAGATCGTCAACACCCACGGCACGCAGGTCTGCGACACCTGGCTGTTCAACAGCGAAGACATGAGCGAGTTCCTGTCGATGGAACACGCGCGCGCCCACTGCAACAGCATCATCCCGAAAACCGGCGACGCGCTGTTCAGCAACCGTCGTCGCACCATCGGCACGCTGCTGGCCGACACCTCGCCGGGTATCCACGACACGCTGATGGCCGCCTGCGATTTGCATCGCTATACCAATCTGGGGGTCGAGGGTTATCACGACAGTTGCGCCGACAACATGCGTCTGGCGTTGCAAGCCATCGGTCTGCGCTCCCATGAAGTGCCACAGCCGTTCAATCTATGGATGAACATTCCGGTGAAGCCGGACTATACCGTGGAGTGGTTGCCGCCGGTTTCAAAGGCTGGCGACTATGTGGAGATCCGTGCCGACATGGACGTGGTCGTGGTGATGTCCGCCTGCCCGCAGGACATCGTGCCGATCAACGACCTGAATCCGGTGGATGTTAGCTTCTCGGTTCACGGCTGATTACCGCGAGCCCCGTAGACGACAGACATCTGTGACCCTAGGATGCCTGTCGCCCGCTCCGCCCAATTGATTTCGAGGGATGCATGTCCAAACCCAGCAAGACGCCCGCCGTTAAATCCCTGCATTCCGACGGTCTGCCAAACCTAAGCGTGCGCCTGCGACATGCACGCAAAGTGGCAGGCCTAACCCTCAAGCAGGTCGCCGAAGCTGCCAGTTGCTCCGAAAGCTTGATTTCCAAGCTGGAAAACGACGCGGCGTCGCCCTCACTGGCGATGCTGCACCGGCTAGCACTGGCGTTGGGCAGCAATGTTTCGGAACTGACCTCCGAAGACTGGGTTTCCGAAGAGCCTGTACTGCGCGCAGGCGACCGGCAAGTGAATCGCTTCGCTACCGGCGCGAAAAAAGGCTACATCGACCTGGAGCGCATCACTCATCTGCAAAAAGGCGGACTGCTGCAAGCTGATATTCATATCGTCTCCCCGGGCATGGTCAGCGAGATGATCTATCACGTCGGCGAGGAAATGGGCTACGTGATCGAAGGCAGTCTGGAATTGACCCTGGGTGAAACTACCTACACGTTAAATGCAGGCGACTCATTCCATTTTCCCAGCAACGTCCCCCACGGTTACCGGAATTCAACGCGCAGCGTCGTGCGTATCCTGTGGGTCAATACCCCCGCTACTTTTTGATCGCTGACCGCTCCGAATTTCCCTGCGTTCGCCCAGGTACATTAATGTCCTAATTTCCAAACCGGTCTGGCCGAATACGTTTCTGATAAGTGAGCGGTGATTGCGCGTGGGTGTGCAAGGGACGATCCAAGGCATTGAGTCGTGAAAGAAACCGCCATGCACGCAGGCACTGTGCTGCTATGGGGCAAGGCACAGGATAAACACCAATCTCGCGTATGCCATGCCCCAATGAGTCCCTTCAAATGCGGATGCCGCAGTGACGTCAGCTGGCGAACCTTTTCAGATGGGCTGGCTTACGTTGCACAAGGACCTTTCCAGCATGAATTGACGTAAAGACTTGTCCCTGATTGCGGATCATCTGGTAATCGTCCGGTGCCGATAGGATCAGCAGATTGGCAGGACGACCGACCTGCAGTCCGTAGCGCTCACCAAGATTCAAGGTCGCGTGCTGTTGTCGGTAATCAGGTCCGAGGACCGTCTGAGATCGTAATAGCCCAGCATGTAGCAGATGTGTAGGCCAGCCTCAAGGGTGCGCAAGATGTCGCCATTACCCAATAGATACCAAGGGTCGACGATAAAGTCTTGGCCAAAGTAGATATTCATGCGTAACACACGCATTGTCGTATGATCCCATCCGCACCAGGCCGCGGTTAGGATCGCCCTGCAGAGCACAGATCAGGGTGAGGCTTGGGATGGAACGCTGTGGCTTAAGCGTATGGAGGTGATCGATGAGGACAGCATCCCGGATACCCACTGGCTCCGGCGCAGATGTTGAGTTGGTCGTACGGTATTCGCTCCTGTCCTTCGATTGACCAGCTTGTAAGACATTCTATGGTTGGCGGAAGTGCCTGGCGCGCGGACGTCTTGGTGGGAGCAGGCGTGCAGCGTTCACCACTGACTTGTTAGAGGTGTGGTTCGGCATCTCGACGAAGCCTGCGAAGGGGCCATTGCTGACACGCTACTACGGCTGCAGTTATGCGACGTTCAGCGTGAACAGCTCAGGTAAACAACTGCACCCTCCCCAGCCCGGCAAATTCCGCTAGCACCTCTACCCCAGCCGGCGCCCAGTAAATGCCAGTCCAACTGCCCGTCGCCACTAGGTCGCCGGCGCGCAATGGCGTGCCTACTTCCGCCGCATGGCGGGCCAGCCAGGGCAGCGAACTGAGCGGGTCGCCGAACGGGTGGCTGCCGGCACCGGTGAACACCGACTCCCCCGCCACCCGCAACGTCACCTGTTGTGCCGGCCAGTACGGCAGTTGCGCCAGGCTTTGCGGTGCGCCGAGTACCAGTGCGCGGTTAAGTTGCTGGTCAGCCAGGCGCAACAACGGCGCGGCCTGCTCACCCTTTTGCCAGCGTGTACCGCACAGCTCAATGCCAGGCAGCCACGCATCGATGGCCGCGCGGGCCATGGCCGGGTCTGTATGCCGGCCAAGGTCGCGTGACAAACGCACGACCAGCTCACCTTCGATGCCAAAACCGAAATCGGCCGCAGGCGGCACCTGCCAGCCCGAACCGTGTACCGCGCTGACTGGCACGGCGGCAGCGCTAATCAAGCCGCCCGGCGCCCCGCCCAGTTTCCACGCAGCCGGCGGCGCGGCGCTGAACCAGCCCAGGGTCTCGGCCACCTCACGCTGCACGGCATAAGCCTCGGCTTCACTGGCCAGGCTGATACCCGGCAACGGTTGCTGGCGCCCTTCACGCCAGCCGCGAATCAGACTGGCAGCCACCTGCGCTGGCGCACTCATAGCGGCAACTCGGTCTTGCGCCGGCGAATCTGCGCAGGCGCCGGCCGCTCGCACGGCAAGAAGCGCCCACGCCCGGCTTCGCCACGTGGCTCGCCATCCCACACCACATCGCCGCGCGACAGCGTCATGGCCGGCCAGGCGCTCAACTGCATGCCGGCATAGGGTGTGTAGTCAACGTTATGATGAAGCATATCGTTACTGATGTGCACCGGCTCGCCTTCGTTCCAGACCACCAGGTCGGCGTCGGCGCCAATCGCGATGCTGCCTTTGCGCGGGTACAACCCGTACATTTTGGCGGCGTTGGTAGAGGTCACCGCCACAAAGCTCTGCGGGGTAATGCGGCCTGTGCGCACGCCCTCGGACCAAAGCAGGGCCATGCGCGTTTCGATGCCGGGAATACCGTTGGCGATCTGGTCGAAAGATACGTCCTCGCCATGAGCCTTCTTGCCGTCCGGGCCGTTGAAGCGAAACGGCGCGTGGTCGGACGAAAAAATTTCGAACGAGCCGTTTTCCAGGCCATCCCAGATCACCTGCTGGTTGGCGGCATCGCGCGGTGGCGGGCTGCAAATGCACTTGGCGCCTTCAAAGCTGTCATCGCAGCCCAACGAATTGGCGGTCAAAAACAGGTACTGCGGGCAAGTTTCGGCGTACACCTTCAGGCCCTGGCTCTGCGCCCAGCGGATCTGCTCAACGGCCTCGCGGCCCGACACGTGCACAATCAAAATAGGTACGTCCACCAGCTCGGCCAGGGCGATGGCGCGATGGGTTGCCTCCCGCTCCACCAACATCGGCCGTGAGGTGGCGTGGTAGCGCGGCGCACTCAAGCCAGCCGCCAGCAGCCGCTCGGTCAGCCAGGCAATGCAGTCGCTGTTTTCGGCGTGCAGCATCACCATGGCGCCTTCACGACGGGCCACCGACAGGGTTTCGAGAATTTCCCGATCCCCCAGCTTCAACGCATCGTAGGTCATGTAGATCTTGAACGAGGTGTAACCCTCGGCGATCAACGCCGGCAGCTCTTCGCGCAGCACCTGGGGCGTAGGGTCGGTGACGATCAGGTGGAAGGCGTAGTCGATCACCGGCTTGTTGCCGGCGCGGCGATGGTAGTCATCGACCGCGGCGCGCAGGCTTTCGCCCTTCTGCTGGCAGGCAAACGGGATCACCGTGGTGGTGCCGCCGCAGGCCGCCGACACCGTGCCGCTGAGAAAGTCGTCGGCCATGACCGAGCCGTCGCCGGTCGGCTGGTCCAGGTGCACGTGGCTGTCGACACCACCGGGGGTAACGTGGCGACCGGCTGCGTCGATTTCCGTGCGGCCTTGCGGCAGGTCCAGGCCCAGGGCAGCGATGCGCCCGTCACGAATGCCGATATCGCTGGTAAAAGTATCCGCGGCAGTGACCACGCGGGCGTTGCGGATGACCGTATCGAAAGTTTGCATATCAGGCCTCTTCGAGCAGTAGCCGGCCCCAGCCGGCCAGGCGGCGGGTGTCCACGCCGGCGGTTTTCAACATGTCCCAGACCACCGTGGTAACGGTGTCGAATACCGGCACGCCATGCAGGCGCTCCCAGTGCTCGGCGCGGTGCGCGGCGTGCAGGTTGGTGCAAAAGGTGCTGACCGCCTGTGCACCGGCGGCTACTACTTCGTCCACCTGACGGTCCAGGGTGGCCTCGCTTACTTCGGCGAAAGAGAAATTGTCCTGCAGCGACAGGTGGCTCTCGCAGCTTGCATCGATGCCCAGCGCGGCATAGTTGGCGATGATCTTGGCCTGCACATCCGGCAGGTACGGGGACACCAGGCCCAGGCGCTGAATACCGAAAGCCTGCAAGGCGCGGTTCAATGCCAGCACTGATGTGGTGGCCGGCACGCCGGTTGCCTCGGTAATCGCCGCGCACAGCGCGACGTCGGTATCAAAGCCCAGCCAGCCTGCCGACGTACCGCTCCAGCCGATCACGTCGACGTGGGCATCGGCGAGCAAGCGCGCGGCGTCCAGAATGCGCTCGCGCTGGAACTGACCCAGCGCATCAGCGCTGAGGGCGATCTGGGTAACGCTGAAGCGCGAAAAATGCGCGCTGACTTCTGGCAGGCCGGCAATCAACGCCTGGGTCAATGGTTCCAGCGCGGTATTAGAGGATGGCGTCAACACGCCCAGGCGAATACGACGGGTCATGCAGGCACTCCGCTTTCAAGGGAAGAAGGGTAAGGGCGCAGGGGATTGGCGCAGCGTTGCCACAGGGCGTGGCACACCCGGTCGGCTTCTTCGCGCACCTGCGCTTCGTTCATTCGCGTCGAACGGCCCTGCTCGATCACCACTTGGCCATTGACGATGACTGTTTCGACGTCGGCGCCGGTGCCGTTGTGCACCAGGCTGCCGAGGGCGTCGATGCAGGGCGTCAGGTGCAACTGGCGGTAATCGAGAATCGCCAGGTCGGCCAGCTGCCCCACGGCCAGCGTGCCCAGCCGGTCGCCCCAGCCCAGCGCCGCGGCCCCGTTGCTGGTGGCCATGCGCAGCACGTCCAGCGGTTGCCAGTCATCGGCGACCTTGCCCACCTGCAGGCGGCCGACCGCCAGTGCCCAGCGCATTACTTCAATCATGTCGCCGTGCATGGTGTCGGTAGCCAGGCACAATGCGGCGCCGGCCTGCAGCAGCTTGCGCGTGGGCGCAGTGCGACCGGACATCGCGTTGCCCACCGGGATATGCACCACGTGCGCACCAGAGCGACCGATGCGCGCTATATCGTCGTCATCCACATGGATGCAGTGGCCGGCCAGCAGGCGTGAATTGAGCATGCCCAGCTCATCGAGCAACTGCACCGGCGTACGGCCGTGGGTGGCCTGAACCCAGTCCAGCTCATCCTGGCTCTGCGCCAGATGGGTGCTCACCTGCAAGCCATGGCGGCGTGCCAGGGCATCGATCTGGCGCAGAAACCCCACCGAGCAAGTGTCGGGCGCGTGCGCCGTCAGGTGCGCCTGAATGCGCCCTTCGGCCTGGCCGGCCCAACGCTGCACAAAGGCTTCGGCGCGCTCCAGCTGGCGCTCGCCACGTTGGCTGTCGAAGCGCCGCGGGCCTTGCAGCACCGTAGCGAAGTCGACATCGGCCAGGCGCTGGCTGGCGAACAGCCGCACGCCGGTTTCAGCCATGCCGGCCACGGTGTCTTCGGCGTGTACAAAGCTGTCGACCAAGGTGGTGCAACCGGCGCGCAACGCTTCAAGGGCTCCCAGGCGCGACAGGGCCAGTGCCTCTTCCGGGCTCAGCCAGGACGCCTGCGGCAGGCCCGGCGTGTAGGAAGGCGCAAAGCCGCAGTCCGGCGCCACGCCGCGTACAAAATTCAGCCCGGCGTGGTAATGGGTATTGATGAAGCCTGGCACTATCACCCGGCCCGGCAGGTCCAGGTGGCGGGCCGCATGCGGCAGCGCGCCGGTGTCGGGGCCGATGTGGGCGATGGACTGCCCGACGATGCCTAGGCGGCCTGGCCGCGCGACGCCGTCGGTTGGGCCCAGCAGCAGCGCACCGGTGATTAGCACGTCATAGGTTGGTCTATTCATGCGGCCATCCACCCCCCGTCGACCATCAATGTAGTGCCGGTGATGAAGCTGGCTTCTGCGCTGGCAAGGAACAGCACCGCGCGGGCGACGTCATCCGGGCGACCCAGCCGCGGCCACGGGGTACGGGCTATTGCCCTCTCCATCACCGCCGCGTCCAGGGCCCGACCACCCGCGCCGGTCTGCACCTTGCCCGGGGCAACGGCATTGCAGATGATCTGCTGCCCGGCGTAATCGCAGGCGAGCTGGCGCGTGAGGTAATCAATGGCGGCCTTGCTCACGCCGTAGGCGAGGTCTTGCGGGGCGGCGATCATGCCATGCTGGGAAGACAGGTTGATGATGCGCCCGCGCGCCTCGTCCAGCGGCGGCTGCTGCAGCATTTGTCGTACCGCCGCGCGGCAACAGCGGTACACGCCGCTCAGGTTGATATCCAGCACCCGCTGCCAGTCGGCCTCTTCCAGTTCCAGCAAGGGACGGGCGTGGCGGATACAGGCATTGTTGACCAGCACATCAACGCGCCCGAAACGGGCAACGGTGGTGTCGATCAGCGCCTGCACCTGCGGGCTGTCGGCCACGTCGGTTTGCACAAAACAGCCCTGCTGGCCGGCTTCGGTGATCAACTCGGCAGTCGGCGTGCCGCCTTCGATCACCTCGCACGTGACGTCGGCGATCACTAAGGTAGCGCCGTTGGCCGCCAGTTGGCGGGCGATCGCGCGGCCGATGCCAGAGGCCGCGCCGGTGACGATGCACACCTTGCCAGCCATGTTCAGGCTTGACGCTGCAGGGGTTGGGTTCATTGCTGCACCTTTTGCTCAAGGCCCGCGGTATACGCGAGCCAGTGGTGAAAGTCTTGATCGGCCGCGGCCAGGTCGAAACGCGGCACAAAACCGGTGTCGTCGCGCAGCCGCTGGATGTTCATGCTGGCGCGGTCGTAATCGGCGTAAAGGTCGATGCTGGCGGCTTCGCCAGGCTCGGCCAGGTGCCAGTGGAAGTTCGGATAGCGCGCCTGCAGCCGCTCGCACCACTGCCCCAGCCGCCACTCGAAACCGGCTGCCAGGTTGTAGATCGGGTAGCGGTAATGCCCCTGCACCAACAGGGAGGCGATGGCCTGTGCGGCGTCACGCACATACAGCCAGTCGCGCCGGCTGTCGCGCGGCAGCACCGACGGCTCACCGCGGCGCGCGGCGTGCAGCAATTGCAGCGGCGCGCTGAGGGTGTCGCGCAGGCCGCTGTCGGCTTCCCACGGGCCAAAGCAGGTGCCGAGCCGGCCGATGACCAGCGCCAGGCCGCGTAATTGGGCAAGCCGCTGGGCGGCTTCTTCTGCGGCGCGCTTGGACATGCCGTACAGCCCCTCGGGCGCCAGCGCCGAGGTGACTTCATCGAGCAATGCCGGTTCGCGGCCTGTGGCGCCGTACACCGAGCCCGAACTGATATGTACCAGCTTCGACACACCACAATCGGCCGCCGCGCTGATAGCAGCGAGCATACCGCCCACGTTCACTTCGAAAATGGCTTGGGGCGCCAGCCGCTCGCGCTGTGCATCGGCGGTGATCGCCGCCAGGCTGACTACGCGTTGCGGCCGGTGCATTTGCATGGCGTGGCGCAGCTGGGCCGCGTCGCGTACATCGCCCTGCAGCTCGACAAAGCGCCCCGGCAGCGCGCCGAACACCGCCAATGCCACGGGTGGCACCGGGCTGAGGTCGACTCCCAGCACGTCCTCGCCCGCCGCCAGCAAGTGCTCGGCCAGGGCCAGCCCGACAAAACCGCTGCAACCGGTGATCAGGGTCTTCATCTCAGGCGGTTTCCTGCACGGGCTCCGGGCGCAACAGCGACAGGATATGCCGTTTGTAATCGTTGAAGGCCTTGCTGGTAGGGTCGCGGGGCCGCTCCAGGTCAATCGGCAGCAGTTCTCGAATTCGCCCGGGGCGGGCCGACATCACCGCCACATGGGTACCCAGCGCCAGCGACTCGTCAATGCCGTGGGTGACGAAGACGATAGTGCTCTGGCTTTCGCGCCAGATGCGGATGAGCTCGGCATGCATGTCCATCTTGGTTTGCTCGTCGAGCGCGCCGAATGGTTCATCCATCAGGATCACTTCCGGGTTCATCAACAACGCGCGGGCGATGCCGACGCGTTGGTTCATGCCACCGGAGAGCTCACTCGGGAAGTGGTTCTCGAAGCCCTTGAGCCCAACCATCTCGATGAACTTCTGCGCTTTTTCGCGGCGGATTTCCTTGCCTACGCCACGCATCTTCAGGTGGAACGCAACGTTTTCCCACACCGGCAGCCAGGGCATCAGGTTGGCCTGCTGGAACACCACGCCGCGGTCGGCACCCGGCGCGGTGACCGCTTGCCCGCCCACTGTTACCGTGCCTTCGCTGGGGTGATCGAAGCCTGCAATCATGTTTAGCAAGGTGGATTTACCGCAGCCGCTGGGGCCCAGCAGGCAGAGGAATTCGTTGCGCGCCACCTGGAGGCTGACGTTGTCCAGGGCACGAATGCCGGTGGGCCGCTTGGGGTCGTCGAACACCCGCGAAACGCGGTCGATGGTAATCAGCGCCATGCCTCAACCCTCCTTCTGCAAAGTGGAACCGCGCTGCCAGCGCAGCAGGTAGGCGCCCACGCGCTTGATCACGTAGTCGCTGAGAAAGCCCAGCAGGCCGATGCTGACCATCGAGGCGATGACGATGTCGTAGCGCAGGAAGTAATAGGAGTCCCACAGCACATAGCCCACACCGCTTTTTACCGCGACCATTTCTGCGGTAACGGTAAGCATCCAGGCCGAACCAATGGCAATGCGCAGGCCGGAAAAAATGCTCGGTAGCGCCGCCGGAAAAACGATGTACAGCAGCAGCTTGCTCGGCGTGCCGCCGGTCATGGCGCCGGCGCGCAGCAGGTTGCGGTCGCAGTTTTTCACGCCATGGATAGTGCTCAGCAGTACCGGGAAGAACGAGCCCATGAACACCAGGAAAATCGCCGGCTTGTCGGCAATGCCAAACCAGATGATCGCCAGCGGGATCAACGACACCGGCGGCACCGGGCGCAGTATCTGCAGTACCGGCTCGAACAGGTTTTCAACCGTGCGCGACCAGCCGATGGCCATGCCCGCGCCAATCCCCAGCAGCGCCGCCAGGGCAAAACCGGAAAACACCCGGAACGAGCTGGCGGCCACATCCAGCACCCAGTGGCCGCTATAGCTCTGTGTATTGCCGTCTGTGGCAAACACCCAGTCGGCCCAGGCCACCAGCACTTGTGAAGGCGCCGGCAGCAAGGCGCGCGGCAGGATGCCGCTGCGGGAGAAAATCTCCCAGCCGACTATCAACAGCACCGGCACAATGCCGCGTTCAATACGTTTATACAGCCGCCACGCCAGGGACGGGCCATGCCCGCGCCCGACCTGCCCGGCCTTGAGGGCAGTGCTTTTCATCTCAGTACCCCAGCTCGGTTTTCGGCTTGCCGGTCACGGCTTCGAGGAAGCTGTAGTCCAGGTTCTTTTCCACAGCAGCGCTCACGTCGGTGCTGATGTACTTGAGGTCACGCATCATCTGCGCGATGGCCACGGCCGATGCGCGGTGCATGTCGTAGTCGGGGTACAGGTTTTCGACGGCGCCAGTGGCAATAGCCTTGTCCAGGCCGGTGACCTTCTGGATAGTGTCGATGAACAGCGGCTTGTCGCTGGCCATCAGGTCGTTGACCTTGACAATGGCGCGCACGGTTTCTTCCACGCCCTTGCGGTTGTCTTCGATCACGTCCGAGCGCGTGACGATCAGGTTGGTCAGCTTGCCGGCCGCCTGGTCATACGGGAAATCAAAGAACTTTGCCGCCTTCACCTCACGAATCTGCGTGGCGAACGGGTCCACCGAGGTGATCAGCTCCACTTCGCCGCGGCGCAGCGCCTGCACGTGGTCGGAAGGGTTGGGGATGTTGATGAACTGCACATCCTTGTTGATATCGATGCCGTGCTTGAGGAAGGCGCCGCGCATGTGGATGTCCTGCGCATTGCCACGCGAGGCGGCTACCCGGAACGGTTTGCTTTCAACCTTGTACTGGGCGATCAGTTTTTTCAGCCCTTCCCAGTCGCCTGCTTGCACCGGCAGGTCATTGCCTACCAGGATTTGCGAGCCGCCGTTGATCTGGCCAGAGATGGCCACCACGTCGAAGCCCTTGTCCAGCGCCGTGGCGTAGTGCAGGTAAGTCACCTGGGCCACGTCGATGCTTTTGGACAGCAGCGCGGTAAGCACGTCGTTGCCGGTATTGAAGGCAATCGCTTCGAGCTTCACGCCCGTAGCGTTCTGCGGGGTGAGTGACAAGGGCGTGCAATGGGCGCACTTGGCGTAACCCAGCTTGACCGGTTTTGCTTCATCGGCATGGGCCATGGCCATCAGGCCTAGGCTTAACAGCAATGCCGAGGCAGCACGCTTGAGGATGTTCATGGACGAGCGAGTAGGCATCGAGCTTCTCCAATTGTCACTAAAGGGTGAGGCTTTGTGGCAAAGGGATTGCAACCGTTATGCCATGTTTCAGGCGACAGTACTCATCGGATCATTGGGGAAGGCGGAAAACCGGGACACACGCCGCCAGGGCAGCGCTTTCACCTTGCGTCCGAATATTGCGGTGGGCGCTGAACGTATCGGGTGACCTGCGGTGAAATCGCGCAGGGACGGTGCAGACACACTTATTGTGATCCGCGTCAGTGCAACCTTGGACAATCGCCCTTCACTTTGTGACAATCCGCACAACGACTGCAGCAAGTACTCGAGGACTGCCCACGTGCTGACTGAAGAAACCCAGGTTACCCGCTCACGAAAGGCCCGCAGCACGGGCCAGATCCTCGGCACCGGTGGCAAACGCGACGGCATTTACGAGCGCATCCTCAATGCCGTGATGGAGCATCGGCTTATCCCCGGCACCAAACTGGTGGAAGAGAAGCTAGCCGGCGTCTTCCAGGTAAACCGCACGCGCATTCGCGAAGTGCTGGCCCGCCTGGCGTATGAGGGCGTGGTCACCACTATCCCCAACCGTGGTGCCTTTATCGCCAGCCCCTCGGTGGAAGAAGCCCGGCATATATTCCAGGCCCGGCGCATTCTGGAGCCGGCGCTGATTCGCAGCCTGGTGACCAAGGCCGACAGCCAGCAGTTCCAGCGGCTGCATGCTCACGTGGCCGAAGAGCGCGCCGCGCGCGAGGCTGGTGACAAGCGCGCGGTTATTCGATTGTCTGGCGAGTTTCACCTGCTGATCGCGCAGATGGTCGGCAGCCCGCCACTGATCAAGCTGATGCGCGAGCTGTCTTCCCTCACCTGCCTGATCATCCTGCTGTACGACTCACCCAACGTGCCGGCCTGCCCGAACCACGAACACACTGAAATCATCCAGGCCATGGAACAGGCGCAGGTCGACGAAGCGATACAGCTGATGCTCGGGCATCTGGACCACATCGAGGCGACCCTTGATCTTTCCGTGGAAGAGGACACCGAAGTGGACCTTGAAGATATCTTCGGCTGACCCGCCCCTTATCGCTCACCTGGAGCTGCCATGAAACTGCTGATCATCAACCCGAACATTTCGCACAGCGTCACCGCGCTGATAGAGGCCGAAGCACGGCGCACGGCTGCGGCGGATACGCAGATTTTGATGGGGACTGCGGAAAGCGGTGTGGCCTATATCGAGACGCGCTTCGAGGCGTTATTGGGTGGGCATGCAGCGGCGCTGATCGCCGGGGAGCAGTTGGGCAATTACGACGCCGTGCTGGTGGCCGCGTTCGGCGACCCAGGGCTGCTGGCACTGAAGGAAGCGCTGGACGTGCCAGTGGTAGGTATGACCGAGGCCGCCCTGATGACCGCCGCGCAGCTAGGGCAGCGAATTTCCATCATCGCCATCTCGCACCGCATCACCAGTTGGTACCGAGAGTGCGTGGCGCAGAACGGCATGCTCTCGCGCCTGGCCAGCATCCGCCACCTTGACCGCCCGTTGCGTGATGCTGGCAGCGTGCAACTAGACCACGCCGAGCGCTTGCTGGAGCTCAGCCAACTGGCGGTGAAGGAAGACGGCGCCGACGTACTGATACTAGCCGGCGCCCCGCTGGCCGGCCTGGCGCGCGGGCTGGCCGGGCAGCTGCCGGTGCCGGTGGTAGACGGCGTATCCTGCGGCGTGGCCCAAGCACAGTTGCTGCACCGGCTGCAAGCCGGCAGCGCCCGCGAAGGCAGCTTCGCCCGGCCGCCGGTCAAGCCAAACCAGGGTTTGCCGGCAGGATTGAAGGCGTTGTTGGGGCAAGGTTGACGCAACCCCTGTATCGAGCTGCAATGGGCTGTGCAGCGGCCCCGGCGATCTTGAGCTGAACGGCGATCATTACTCCAGCAACATCGGCGATTCCAGGCGTAGGCCCAGCGTATGTTCGATGGCCGCAGCCGACTGCAACACAAACGCGTCCTGGTAACGGGCGGCCACCACCTGGATGCCCACCGGCAACCCGTTGCGCCCGACACCACAGGGCAACGACAATGCCGGCACCGCACAATAGTTGAAAATCGGCGTGTAGCCAGCATGGCCACGGGGCCCTGCCGGCTGGCCGCCGATTTGCACCGGCCCGAGCTGATCGACTGGCCATGCCTCAACCGGCGCGGTGGGGCACAGCAGCAGGTCGTATTCGCCAAAAAAGTTCGCCAGCGCCGCCGACAGCTCGTTGCGCAACTGTAGCAATTGCGCGGTCTCCACGCCGGATATCGCCCTGCCGGCCTCTACCTGCGCACGGATGTCCGCGTCCAGCTGCTGCAGCTGCGCTGCCGGCAGCGCGCCGAATTGGGCCGCCAGCGCGGTATGTTGCAGGCCCAGCAATGCATAACCTTCCAGGCTAGCAGGCCAGCGCGGGCTGGCGACTTCCACGAACCAGCCATCACGGCGCAACGCTTGAAGCGCAGCCTCCATCGCAGCCAGCACATCCTGGTCTATTGGCAGTCCAAGCCCGAGGTCAGCGCACCAGGCCACGCGCAAGGTGCGCGGCTCCCGCTCTGGCGGGGCCAGCGAGGCAGCGCCGAAATGCGGTTGGGATAACGGGTCATCGCCATGCCAGGCGTACAAGCTGCGAGCCATCAGGGCAACGTCTTCAACGCTGCGACCCAACTGACCGATCACCGACAGCAAATGATTGGGATCGGCAAAGCCCCAAGGGTTGGGCACCGCGCCCAGGCTCGGCTTGAAACCCACCAGCCCGGTATGCGCCGCGGGCCTGCGTGTGGAACCACCGGCATCGGTGGCCAGCGCCAGCGGCCCGAGCCCCGCGGCCACCGCGGCCACCGCCCCGCCAGACGAGCCACCAGGGGTCAGCGCTAGGTCCCAAGGGTTGCGCGTAGCGCCATGCAACGGGTTGGTGGTCACCCCCTTGCAAGCGAATTCAGAGCAGTTCGTGACCCCCAGCGCCACCCCGCCCAGCTCCGCCATCCGCGCCACACACCACGAGTCGCGCGGCGCAACAAAATCCGCGAACAGCCGCGACCCAAAGGTTGCAGGCCTGCCGCCCAGCCACAGGTTGTCCTTGACGCTGAACGGCACGCCAGCCAATGGCAACTGTTCACCATTGGCGATGCGGTTATCCACGGCCGTCGCGCGGGCCAGCACCGCCTCGCGCTCGTAATCGATAAAGGCATTGAGCGACGGGTTCAGCCGCTCTAGGCGGTCGCAAATTGCCGTGGCCACCTCGACCGCACTCAACTGCTTGGCCTGCACCAGTCGGGCAATCTGATGGGCTTCAAGGCGATGGATGTCCATGGTTACTCCAATGCGGCAGGTTAATGAGCGAAGGTCTTCAGCAATAACCGCGCCGCTTGCAGCGAACCCCGTTATTGCTGCCAATCGCACTCCCGGCACACCGCTCATGCGCTACATATCGGTGAGTCGAACGCATATTGAGCACAAATAAAGTGCAATATCTAGTTTACATAATTGTGCACAATCCGACCATGGAAGCGCCGATCATCCGCGCACTTCCTCTAAGACTATCAATAACTTAAATTCTCTTAGCGCATCACCTAATGACGCATGGCACGTGCCTTGCTAACAAAAAAACAACCGAATGCAGCCACTGCGAGCCCCCGCATGACAACCTCCACCGGCTTCGACCTCACACTGGATGACATCTTCCACCAGTACCCTGGCGCCGCGCCTGCGGTCGACCACATCACGCTAGAGGTAGCAGCCGGCGAGCTGGTGGCCCTGCTTGGGCCGTCAGGTTGTGGCAAGACCACTTTGCTGCGCATTATCGGGGGCTTCCAGCCGCAAACCTCGGGCAAGGTGGTGATTGGCGGCAAGGTCATCGACAACCTGCCGCCCCACCACCGTGACATCGGTATTGTGTTTCAAAACTACGCGCTGTTCCCGCACCTGAGCGTCGTCGAAAACATCGCCTACGGCCTGGATGCCCGCGGCGTGGCCCGCCCGCAACGCAAGCAGCGGGTAGCCCAAATGCTCGAGATGATCCAGCTCGGCCACCTTGCCGACCGCTACCCGCGCCAGCTCTCCGGCGGCCAGCAGCAACGCGTGGCACTGGCCCGCGCGCTGGCAGTGGCGCCGCGGATCCTGCTGCTGGACGAGCCCTTTTCGGCGCTGGATAAAAGCCTGCGCATGGACATGCAGATCGAGATCAAGCGCCTGCAGCGTCAGTCTGGCGTCACCTGCGTGATGGTCACCCACGACCAGGAAGAAGCGCTGTCGATGGCCGACCGGGTCGCGGTACTGAACGCCGGCAAACTCGAACAGTTCGCCACGCCTTCGCAGATCTACGATTCGCCCGCCAGCCTGTTCGTGAACACCTTCGTGGGTACCGCCAATGTGCTGCCCGGCACCCTACAAAGCATGAACGGCCAGGCTGCCCAGGTGCGCCTGGCCGACGGCAGCCTGCTGGCCTGCCGTTCTCCGCAGGGCGCTCAGCCAGGCAGCGCGGTGTTGGCCTGCATTCGCCCGGAAAACCTGCAGGTCACCGCCGAAGGCGAAGGCTTTGCGGCGCAGGTCGAACTGGGCCTGCCACTGGGCCCCTCGATCGTGCACGAAATGCTTATCTCCGGCGGCTTGCGGCTGAAAACCGTCACGCCGCGGGGCCTTGGCACCGAACCCTTGAAGCCCGGCACCCGCGTAGGGCTGCGGCCCATTGCTTCCTGCGCGATCACCACTTTTGCTGCCCCCCAGGCTATTGCCTTGAACTGAACCAGGAGTCGACGATGGATATTTCCCGCAGGCGTATTATGCAATCCGCCCTGGCCTTGGGCGCCTTGCAATTGTTTCCACAACTGAGCATGGCCCAGGCTCGCAACCTGGTGTTCGCCACCTTCACCGGCAGTTGGGAGGAAGCGCACAAGGCGGTGCTGGTACCCGCCGCGCTGGAGCACATGAAAGATGCCAACATCATCCTCGACCCGATGATTTCGGTAGACCAGATTTCCAAGGTGATGGCGGCCCGCGAACATCCGCCCATCGATGTGATGCTGCACGACCCGGGCCCTGCTCTCACGGCTATAGAACAAGGCCTGGTAGAACCCTACCCGGTGGCAGACAGCAACTTTTATCAACAGCTGATGCCCGAAGCGCAAGACCCGATGGGCCCAAGCATTTTCTACCAGATCGTCGGCCTGACCTATAACCCGGAAACCATCGACAGCCCGCCCACCTCGTGGATGGACTTGTGGAAGCCCGAGTACAAGGGCCGGGTCGGCATCACCAACATGAACTCGACGCTGGGCACCGGCTTCATGGTGGAACTGGCAAAACTGCACGGCGGTTCGGACAGCAACATCGACCCGGCCTTCGAGCTGCTGAAAACCCTCAAGCCGAACCTCGCTGCCGTAGCCGCCAACCCCGGCCAGCTGGCGTCGCTGTTCCAGCAGGGCCAGGTGGATATCAGCCCCGGCAACTTCAACGCGATCCAGATCCTCAAGGCCCGTGGCGTGCCGGTGGAATGGATTGCGCCGAAGGAAGGCGCAATCGCTTTCAAGACCAGCATCCACATCGTCAAGAACTCGCCCAACCGCGACCTGGCGTTTGCCTTGATCGAAGCCTCGATGTCGCCGCAGGTGCAGGCACAACTGATGGAAGCGCCCTATCTGGTAGTACCTACCAATACCCAAGTGAAAATGGCCGGTGAAGTGGCGAGTTCGCTGGCCAAAGACCAGGCCGAAATGAAAAGCCGTTTCCTGCTGCAGGACTGGAAGGTGATCAACCAGCACCGCGCCGCCTGGATCGAGCGGTTCAACAAGGAAATCCAGGTGTGAGGCTTGCCTCGGCACTGTTCTGACAGGATGCACCGCATGCACGCTCGACACTTTGACGTGACGGTTTACAACTTGCGCTACGGCATGCCGCTGGCGGCGTTTTTCCTACTGTTCTTCATCACGCCATTGTTGCTGCTGGTGTTCGTGAGCCTGCACAACGACACCGCTGTCAGCGTGTTCGGCCTGGGCCAGTACGCCAAGGTGTTTGGCGAGGGCCTGGCGCTGCGCATTCTGGGCGACACCCTGTGGCTGGGTGTGCAGGTGACGCTGCTGTGCCTGCTGCTAGGGTATGCGCTGGCCTGGGCCTACGTACGCAGTTCGCCGACCGGGCAAAAGGTGCTGATGATGATCATCGTCATGCCGCTGCTCACCAGCGTGGTGGTACGCACCTTCGCCTGGGTGGTGATTCTCGGCCGCCAGGGCATCATCAACGAGTTGCTGCTTGGCTGGGCCTGGATCGAAAAGCCGCTGCGCCTGCTGTACTCGCGCGAAGGGTTGATCTGGGCGCTGGCCAACGTGCAACTGCCGCTGATGACCTTGCCATTGATCACCACCTTGCAGCGCCTGGAAAGCAACCTAGAGGACGCCTCGGCCGCGCTGGGCGCCAATGCCTGGCGGACCTTTCGGCGTGTCACCCTGCCGCTGTCGTTGCCGGGCGTGATTGCCGGCAGCCTGCTGACCTTTTCGGCCACCATCACCGCCTTCATCACGCAGTCGCTGGTGGGTGGCGGGCAGATGCTATTCATGCCGATGTACATCTACCAGCAGGCTTCGGCGCTGCAGAATTGGCCGTACGCGGCCGCTATTTCGCTGGTGTTCCTGGTGGCCGTCATCGCCTGCGTGACGTTGTTTAGCTACCTTGGCCGGCTCAGCAAGGGGTATACAACCACATGAGTATCGGCCGGCGTAACGACTTGAGTGATATCGCCCTGAAGGGCAGTCTGTACCTGATCGCCTGGGCGGCCGTGGTGCTGCTGTTGGCACCGACGCTGATCGTGCTGATCGTGTCATTCACCGACAGCTACTCGCTGCGTTTTCCGCCGCAGGGGTTTTCCAACCGCTGGTACGTTGCGCTGTTCAAGGCCTTCACCCTGCATTTCGCCGCGTGGAACAGCTTTCTGGTGGCCCTGATCACAACGCTGTTGTGCGTGGTGATGGGCACTGCGGCCTCGCTGGCCATTGCCCGCTCCAGCAGCAAGGCGGCACGCTGCCTGGACGCGCTGTTCATGTCGCCGCTGATTCTGCCGGGGCTGGCGTTCGGTTTGTCGGCACTGATATTTTTCAGCGAGGTGGGCATCCCGGTATCGATGACCACACTGGTGATCGGCCACACCGTGGTGTGCGTGCCGTATGTGATCCGCACCACCTCATCGGCGCTGCTGCAACTGCCACCGGCGCTGCTGGAAAGCGCTGCCAGCCTGGGCGCCTCCAGGGCCCATGCACTGCGGCGCATCACCTTGCCGCTGATCGCCCCCGGGATCGCCGCCGGTGCGTTTATCGCGTTCATGTCATCGTTCGATAACACTGCGGTGTCGCTGTTTTTGCGGGATGCGCGTACCGACATGCTGCCGATTCGCATGTGGCAAGACCTTGAGAGCAAGCTGGACGTGACCATTGCGGCGCTGTCCAGTGTGCTGGTGATGGTCACCCTTGTGATGATGGTATTAATGGAAAAGTTGACCGGCATCAGCCGGCGAATCCGCGGATAATCGCGGGCAAGCGCACGTTTAGAGAATCGATATGGCCGACAACACCCCCCAGGATGCCGACGGCATCGCCGAGCAGATCACCGTCGCGATCATGGAGCACCGCTTGCCGCCGGGCATCAAGCTGGCGGAAGAAAAACTCGCAACGGCGTTCGGGGTGGGTCGCAACAAGATCCGCCAGGCCTTGATGGCGCTGGCCAAGGAAGGCATGGTGAAGCTGCACCCCAACCGTGGCGCCTTCGTCACCAGCCCCGGCGTGCAGGAGGCCCGTGACCTGTTCGCCACACGCCGGCTGCTGGAGCCTGAGATCATCCGCAACGTGATCAACCGCTCGACCAAGGCCCAACGCAAGCCACTGCATGCCCACCTGAAAAAAGAAGCCCTGGCGCGCAAGAACAACGACAGGCGGGCCGTGATCAAGCTGTCGGGGGACTTTCATATTCTGCTGGCCGAGATTGGCGCAAATACCTTCATCACCCGCATCATGCGCCAGCTATGCCCTTTTACTTCGCTGATCCACGCCCTGTACGACGGCCCGCAAATGCACGCCTGCCCAGAGGATGAACACAGCGCGATCGTGCAGGCCATCGAGGCACGTGACGAGCAACGCGCCGTGGTGCTGATGCTGCATCATCTGCAGCACGTGGAAAACGCGCTGAATCTCAGCGAGGAACAGCGGCCGGCCATCCAGTGGGAAAACGTGTTCAGCTAAGAGCAGGTGTTGAAAGGCTTTACGTCAATCAATGATAGTGAGATCCATTATTACTTGAGTGACACGCCATGCCGGCTAATCTCACCACCCCGCACGCCGCCGTCGGCGAGTTGAACGCCCTGCACGGCAATTGGCTGCGCAGCTGATCGCACGCAAGAGTTACTCCTGCTCACGCGGGGCATTGCTTGACTAACTCTACATTGTGCTCAGCGCAGACTTTCAGCTCACAACAGTGAGCACGTTGCCCTAGTCGTTCAACATCTTCCGCACCACAAACGGGGGCAAAATCCGTCAAAATTCGTGGCGTCAGCAACCAGGAACACCAGCCGGTCTCTACGTTCAACAGCGAAATCTTTGATTATCTCAAATGCGCCCTAGGCTTCGTCAGTACGCATTGGCTGTCGTCCATATTTTTTCCCAGCATAGCCCGTTTATGGAAGGGTGTCTTCGTTCTGCTGTGGGAGTAAACTGAGTCGGGGCTCGCCATGAGAAGGCGGTCCCTGAAGACCTTTGTCATGCGACCGGCAGCTGCAGGACGACTGCCGCCAGAATTGGTTACAGCCATCCTAAAGCCTTTGAAACGTAGGCTGCAAAAATGAACGCCGCAAGCAGCGCTACACACCAGACTTGGGAGTGAAAGCAAATTGTTGGGGCAAAAAACACCCCGCTCCGCCTGAGCGATATTTTGGGGCATCAGAATCAGACTTGAGCTTGCCCAAACGTGAGAGATCTAGAGCCTTTCGACTTAGCTATCGACATCAACCTCCGGGCTTGTGATCTGACGAAGCTACGTGTGCGTGCTGTCACTCACGGAGGTTCAACCTCAAACCTCCGATACTCAGCTCACCCACTGCTGAGTAAGCTCGACTGAACGCATCACGAACGAATCGATGCCTGCCTAGGCGTTTAGTCCACCGGGACGCAAAGAGGACTACAGCATAGCCTCATTCGGAGTTGAGCGATTACCGCTCAAACTAACGCTTGGGCAGTTGAGACGGGGGCGACACAAGGTGGCGCTCCACCTTAGCTCCAATGGAGGAAAAACAGACCGTGCTGACCTCCAGCCCTCTATAATTATGGGTCTCCCACCGTCAGGTGGGAGCTTACCAATCAATGCAGTAGTGAATGGAATCATCTCATGCTAAAAGCAAGCAGTCTCGGTATGGCAATCGTCCTGGTGTCTCTCGGCACAGCACAGGCGGCGACGGTTGCAAAAGTGTTCACGGGCGACATGCTGGGCACCAATCAACGTTACTTTGAATCGATCGCCGGCATTCCTCGTGAGTCGAATGGGAACGATCACACATTCAAGGTCCAAGGCTGCAACATCACAGCCAAGATCGAAGGTGGCAATGTCACCAGCCTTAGACTGGAAACTGGGCCTAAATGCCCTGCAGATCTTACCAAGTTCGTAGACGGCTACGCCCCAGTTCCAGGCAAGCCACTTACATTCGGAGCGTTTGAAGAGTCTTCTGGCGGTGGCTTCGCCTACTCCGCTGACTGCCTCACCATGTGTGGAAACGCCTTCGATCCGTCCGTGTACGCCCTTTGGGAAGGTCCTCATGCGGTGAACTACATGCAGGTCTTGCTTGAGGTCACTCTATCTTCAGATGAAGCGATCTCGGCTGCGGATACATGGAAGGGCCAGATCGTAAAAGCCAAAGGGGAGGATTTCGTTACAGATACGACCTTTAACTGTGATCCGCAGTTCTCAGCGGGTGCGAAGAAGGCCTTTGCAAACGTTCCTGTCACGGCTGTGACCATTGGGACCAATTTGAAATCTCCAGGCTGCGCAGAATAGGGTGTGAGGGCTTGTTGAACGCGTAGTTATGTCCTCAACAAGCTTTAAGTATGTTTCACAACTAAGACGTTTAGGCTCCCCAGAGGGCGCCTGCGCTGCACAAAGCTTGCAGTGCAGAGTGTCTGTCGCGGCACGAGGTCATACCTCGTACGGTGGTGTCTTTGAGCCATGAGAATGCTGTCGAGTCAAACGTGGCAGCGGACAGCCTTCCCTGATCTTTGGCAGCTGATCAGCCCCACTCGTGCCTGCTTTTTTTAGAGCTGCTGTTCACTGATCAAATCCTTCCGAATCAATCCAGCCGGTGAGTTGATCGTCTGAAGCGCCCAAAGCTGCAACTCGGTCAACAGCCGCGCTCAATGTGCCTTCGTCCCAGGCATTGCAAGCAGGAAGCTGACGATCCGTAAAAAGGGAGGAGTCCGCCCACGAGTAATCTTTAAACTCTGATTATTAAGGGGACAGGTCCCTAAACGTTTTTCGAGAGTCGAAGGTAATGAAGTCGGTGTAGGTAGGTTTTCATTAATTGGCCCAGCCTTTGATGCTTGTCGGGATGCTCCGCCACCAACATCTTCAGCTCCATTGTGGCTTGCCGACTGAGTACGACATGTCAGGAGCGGTTATTCTCGCTGGTTGTTGAGGCGCCTTTCTTGCGGTTGGGCTTAAGTAGCAACTGAAGCTGGAGCACCTGCTCACCCAGCGCCTCGGCGCGCGCCGCGTGCGAGGCCGACTGCTGTTGGGCAGCATTGAGTGCGGCTAACTGAGCTGCCAGGCTCGCCTGCAATTGCTGAACGCTGCAGGTGTTTTGTTCTGCTCTTTCTTTATGAATCGCCGCTTCTCGCTGGGCATCGCCGAGCTCGGTTAGCGCGGAGTTCAGCCGTTTCTCCAGGATATCCGCTTGCCTGCCCAACTGCTTGAGTTGTATGGCAGCTGCCCTGCTCTCCTCCCGAGCACGATCCACCTCGCGGTGCGCGCGGTCTTCAACGCCTCGAAGGTACTCCTGCTGCGCAGTGCGCTGATGCTCGACCCTCTCCTGTAAGACCCTATTCTGTTGCGCCATTTTATCAGCTTGGCTGCGCGCGCTGTCACGTTCAACATGGAACGCATTGCGCTGGCGTAGCAGGTAGTCAATCTGCGCCTGACGCTGGGTCAGTAGTTGCTCCAAGTCGGCGAGGCGGATCTCGGCGACCTCACGGGCGGCCAGTGCCTCGGCCGTCTGCCGGCGTGCCTGCGCCTGCTCCAAGCGTACCTTAGCTTCGCTTTCTGCCAGCTGCTCGCGCTCGTCTACCATCACTTGCCGCTGATCCGCCAGAGACAGCTCGACTACGCCATGCGCCAGGGTCGTCGCCTGCTGCCAGAGGCCAATAAAGGCTTGGGCTACCTCAGCCGGCAGTCCCGGCAACCGAGTTTCACCGCGCAAGCGCGCGGCCAGTGTTTCCCACCACTGATCGAGCAGGCTACCAACTCGCGCTGGACTGCCGCGTCCCAGTTCCAAGCGGACTCGTTCCACAGTTGGCCTCTCGCCACGGGCCAGTACCGCATCCGCAGCGGCAAAGACATCATTTTCCGGCACTCCTACCGCCATGCGTCAGCTCCAGCTATATTAGGTCTGATAATCATAGTTTATCCGACCTTAAGTTGAATAAAGGAGGTATTTAATACGTTGAACGTATCAAAGCATACGAATCTCTCGCGCACCACCGTTGAGACGCCCCTTAGCGTCCACTTCCTGACGGAAAGCGCCCACGAAGCGGCGCAGGCATTCATGGCGTCGGGCACTGCAGCCAATACCGTGCGGAGTTATCGCAGCGCTCTCACCTACTGGTCAGCCTGGCTGCGCCTGCGCTTCGGCATTGCGCTGGGCGATGGTCCGCTCCCGAATACCGTAGTGATGCAGTTCGTCCTCGACCACTTGGCGCGACCACTTCCAGATGGTGGGTGGGCACACCTTTTGCCGCTGACGGTTGACACGGCGCTGCTCGCCGCCAAGGTCAAGAGCAAGGCCGGCGCCCTCGCCTTCAATACGGTCAGTCATCGACTAGCGGTACTGAGCAAGTGGCATCAGATCAACCAATGGCCCAGCCCGACTGAGACATCAGAGGTAAAAACGCTGCTGCGTGAGGCGCGTAAGGCCCAGAGCCGCCATGGGATTCAGGTGCGAAAGAAGACCGCCGTGGTGCTGGAGCCATTGCAGGCACTGTTGGCCACCTGCACGGATGGCGTGCGCGGCGTGCGGGATCGCGCTTTGCTGCTGCTGGCGTGGAGCGGCGGTGGCCGTCGACGTTCGGAAGTGGTGGGGCTGCAGGTCACGGATGTCCGCCAACTCGATGACGACACCTGGCTCTACGCGTTGGGGACGACAAAGACGGACACCGGCGGGGTTAGGCGAGAGAAGCCGTTGCGCGGTCCGGCGGCACAAGCGCTCACTGCTTGGCTCGCCGTTGCTCCTGCGGATCAGGGCCCGCTCTTTCGGCGAATGTATAAGGGAAATAAAGTCGGGACCACCGCGCTATCTGCGGACCAAGTCGCGCGAATCGTCCAGCGCAGGGCTGCGTTAGCAGGGCTCGCCGGCGACTGGGCTGCGCATAGTTTGCGCTCCGGTTTCGTAACCGAAGCTGGGCGTCAGGGAGTGCCACTCGGCGAGGTCATGGCGATGACTGAGCACCGCAGCGTAGGCACCGTGATGGGGTATTTTCAAGCTGGGTCTTTGCTTAGCAGCAAAGCTACGCAGCTGTTTACCCAGACTGAGACGGACGTCGCATCCACTGAGAAGACTTAGGAACTCATCGAAAGCTTCCAATCGTCCCCTCCCCTATTTTTGGCGCCCACCAGCAATTAAGGACGACTGTTCGCCTAAAGCGGACCTTTGGCGGACTGATCACCAGCGCCTGGAAAGAAGCCCCTCCCTTCTGGCGATAAAATAGGTTATCACCAATTATTGCCTTCGCCACCATGAGCCTCACGCAGTAACCGAGCGTCGCCGGGCGTGTTCCAGCTCCAGGCGCTGTGCGCATAAAACAAGGACGCCGCACTGTCTGACAGTCAGGGGGCGTATTACGAGTATTCCGTTAGAAACAGCCAAGGGGTAGCAAAAGCGTTAAGCCCGAGCGTCTGCTTTGGGTCGAAAGCAGCCGGTCATGGCTGACCGCTTTCGACCTAAAGCAGAAGTTCGATTTGGAAAGCCCGATGGCTGCTTCGCAGCGGGAGCGATCGATCGTTAGGGTGCTACGAACGCTAGCCACCGGCGGGAAGCATCCCTCCGGTACAGCCAGCTAGAGCCAGCATGGCCCCTCTCGCTTGACTTCGCCGCTGAATCTGAATGGCTTAGATTGAGTAGCCGTTCTTCGCCGTCTTCAAGAGAGACTGCCCGTAGCTGCTCGGTTGCGTGATTTGCCGGCTTGCGAACACGTTGATGTCCAGGTCCGGCTTCCCACGGGCAGTGGTGACCTGTTCGATGCCTACTGACGTTAGAACGAGGTAGCAACCCTCGCCCCACAGAGACTCCGCATCGATATCAACCGGGCCGGCATCACGCCACCAGTAGAACCTTGCGACCACTGCGCCGCTTGGGTCGAGGAAGACGCTGGGCTCCTCGTCATGCACGCTCCAGCGAAGCCGCTTCACCCAGTTCGGGCACAAAGCGAACGAATAGTCCGCTGCGTCAAAGCCCATGTCCACCGAGCAAACAACTCTCCTTATCAGCGTTGGCGCCAGATCATTGTCAAATGCGACGTACTGGCCTAGCCAAACAGCGATGGGCAGCCTGGCATAGCAGTCGTTGAAGTCTTCACTATCAATGTCTGTCGAGGGTGCTCTAAAGCGGTAGAGGCGGTGCTCCATCCGTGGCTTGAGGATCTTGAAGCGGGATACTTCGGCCACAACTTGGCCGTGGCGGTCTGCTGGGAAGGGGGCAACGTCACCGTCGACCTCGTCAATCCACTTCCGTTCTCGCTCGGACCAACCCGCACTTCGGTTCACCAGCGGCATTCGGATCCACTCGGGACGCCCTCGCGGGAGCTTCAGCGGTCGAGGCGGAAGCGGGCAGCCCAGACGTTCCAACAGCGTCGGCATGTCGCTGCCTTTCACTTTGCCGGCCAGCCGCAGTTCTCCCGCGACGTGGCGAAGTGCGACAATGGCAATGTAGGCGTGGGGCTTCAGGTAAGTGATCTGCATGTCGAGCACGCGAAGCTGAGTCTCAAGCCTTTTGATGCCAGAGGGCCCGAATGCCTCAAGTCCACCCCAATCTTGGATGAACATCGCCGCGCGCCGGCGGACTGTCATCTCTTCAATGCCTGCCGCCATCGCAATTTGACGTGCTGTCGAGCGCAATATATCGGTCCAGCCAAGCGGCGACTCCACACGCATTGCACCAGTTCTCTCGTCCGTGAATGCCTGGTCGCTTTCTGGTGGGTGCTCGAGTTTGAGGCTATAGAAGAGCGGCAGTGGCGTCGCGTCCAAGCGGACAGCTAGCCCCCACCGATGCGACAAGAGCGTGGCTGACTCTGCCACCGCGATGTCGCGGTGACTGACCAACGCAGCCACGGCGTTGCCCAACTCGGGTGCAAGGTCCGCGCTGTCAGCAGCTAGCAGCGTTCCGAGCGCCTGCAAGGGGGCATCTAATTCGCCGGCTATAAGTCGCCGCATAAGGGACTTGAACAAAGCTTGGCCGAGTCCGGCTTGCCTTGCCAAGCTCAACGTGCAATTGCGTGCGTGTCGCTGAACTTCTGCAACGGGCAGCCGATAGGCAAAGTGCAGCAGATCCTCCAAAAGTTCCGTGTCGCTGAGCGGTAGCTCGCTCGGCTGGAAGGGCCGCCCCAGTTGGAACTCGCGAGTGCAGGTCATCTGCTCCTCAAGCAGAGACCAGATGGCTGGCCAATCCGGCGTCGCGCTGATTACCGGCAGTATCGAATCCAGCTCTGTCAGTAGCGACTGGGTGCTCTCCTGGCCCGCCGTCACTGAATCGACGATGTTCTCGAAGGCAGCAGGGCATGTGGATGGGCCCTGCAATAGCTTCTTCGCCTCAAAGTAAAAGAACTTGCCGCCACCCATCCACTGGCTCCACGAGCTCCAGGGCTCCTTGCTTGACTCGTAGCCTTGTATCAGCTTCTTGGCGTACTCGACCTCCCCCGCCGCAACCAATTTTCTAACCATAAGGAAGCGACAGCGCGCGTCATCCTGCAAGGCCTGCCAGCGCTCAAACATCCCCCGCACCAAATGAAGCGGGGCCGTCTCGGCCAGATATCTGAAACGGTACGGGGCGTTGTAATTCAGTTCGTCGCCATCCGCTTCAAACGCGCGTTCAAGCTGCTCGATAGTAGTCTCCGAGTCGTACTTGCTTGGCGTATACGAGTGTCGAGGTTCCGGCGCTTCTGACGTCCACCGGGCTACGGCGGCATCGAGCTCGGCCGATGAAAACACATGTCTTCCGGCAGCGGTGTGAAGGCGCTGGAGCAGTCCGACCCTCTCGTGTGCCCTGCTGGCTACCTCGATCGCCCCCAAAAGCATCCTCGTGAGCGGTTCAATCTGTCTGGGTCCTGCGGCGTCGGCGGCGATGTCGATGAAGTCGCCGACGTGGTACGGGTCCCGGTAGTGCGGTTCCATGTAGAACGGCAGACACAGACCGCACCAGACCGTCGCGCAAGCCAAGACGAGTTCAGGGCTTCGCCGGACCATCCCCGTCATGAGCAGGTCGACGCGGTTCGGCCAGCCAATTAGATGCCAATCCGCCAGTGTCTTTGACACCTCGAAGCCGAAGCGAGGTCCGACCTGCGTCGCTTCCTCGATTAGCGACATCGTCAAACGATGCGCCGCCGACGACCCTTCCGTTTCGGTCATGCCACCGACCTGGCGCATCAAGGTCGAGACTCGCTTGACACGGGTCTCCGGGTCAGCGGCGTTCGCAAGGACCAAGATGTCTTGCCAGATTGCGTACTGCGGGTCTTTCTTGGGGGCCAACGCGTAGCCAAGGCATTGCTCGGGGATCGTCGCCAGCAACTGTTTCGCCCGCGCTAAGTCCCCGACCGCAACCAACGCGATGGTCAGATCCGCCAACCCGTCGATCTGCTCGCTCGGCGTGCTCTCATGAAGCTCCGCCACTAGTGCGTTAAGTCGATCGACGGCCGCCACCCGGTCACCGTCAACCCGATACGCATCGACGGCCAATCTGCGTCGCAGGTAGGCAGTGCCCCCCAGTGTCGATGAGGCGATGGCTGCGTCAATTTCCCGAAGTACCGCACGGTACTCAGTCTCGCCGCGCATGGCACCGAGCCTCAGCAGCGCTTGCGCGAGAATGGGGACCGCTTTAAAGGCCTGCCGAATGCGATATGACTCGCTGCCGCCTTCTGAAGTCAGACGTATAACGTACCCAAGGACGATACGAGCTTCGTCCTGGATGATGCCAGCCGGCAAGGACGTGATGTCGATGGTGGCGCGACCTAGAAGCACGCCTATCGTCGAGGCGTGCTGCTGGAACGGATGAAGAAAGGTGTGCTTCGACGGTGTCGCGCTTGGCAGCGGCTTATTGAGCAGCGTGCAAAGCCTCGCGTGATGCATCACCGCGCCGACCAGATTACCCAGCCCAGCCAGGTCCGTATCGTCGTCGCACATAGAGATCATCGGTGCGACCAGCTTGTCGAACAGGGCTTCGGCTAGGTCACGACGGTCAACTTCGAATGCAACTAGTGCCATCCGGCGTCGGTAGCCGTTGGGTACCTCTACGAAGCCAGGAAGGGCGGCGGCAGCATCAAACAGGGCAAGCGCTTGCACAACGTCGCCACGCCGACTGGCCACAAGACCTGCGTGAACCATCACCGAAGGCTTGTCTTCGTCGGCTACCCCGAGCTTGCTGCAGAGGTCTTGTGGATCGGCGCCAACCTTCTGAAGGAGCATCGCCTCTGCGGCTTCCCTCCTCAGATGCAGTTGCAGCGCGGCGACAGTTTGCGGATCCACCTTTTCCGGCTGGCGTAGCCCCTCAGCGGCGAGGTGGTCAATCGCTATCTGGATCTGCTCGGTGTCTCGGAAATGGACGGCGCGCCTAGCCCACCTCTCGAATTCCGTTATGTTGTGGTCGTGTCCGTGGTTCTGGAACTTGGACGTATGGAGCTGCGACAGTGGCTCGAGGCTTTCAAACAGTTCCTTCGCCCGCTGGAATTCCCCTCGCGCTAACAGGGCGTCGACGACCTCGTAGCCTTGGCTGGGGAAGTACTGCACAAAGGCCAGGGCTGCATCAATGTCCCCAACCGCCAGCATCGCCAGCGGAAGCTGGTTGGCGTACTCAAGGGCAGTTTCCCGCCGCCCCACTTCGTCACGACACAGCAGCAGCCGTGCGAAGGCGGTCGCGTTGTGCGTTCCACGCACTGCCAGCAGAGCCAGGCGGATATCGGCGTGGATCTCGGCGATAGAACGCCCGTCAGCCAGTTGCTGCCTGAAGCGAGCGGGCATCGCCAGCGCAAGTACATCGGCACCGTCGCCGGCACGGGCGCGGTAGCGCAACTCAAGCCAGTACTGCGCCGATTCGGGCGGCGCGTTCTTCGCCAACTGGGCGAGGTCGCGGTACACGCGCTGCGAGTATTCGGCATCGACGCTTCCGAGGCGGATTCGAGGTTGAGCGATGACGAACAGCCGAAAACTGTTGTGGAAGACGCTCCACCCCTGGGATGAACTGCGGAGCAGGTGCCGTGCAACGATCAGAGCGCGTTCAATCGCGGGCTCCTTGACCATTGTGGCCAGCAGCCGCAGGTCCACAGGTGCCTCAGCACGGGCGATGTAGCCCAGCACGTCCATGGCATCGACATCGCTAGCGATCTCGCGCCAAGCAGCGGTGTACACGGTCTCAATATCGCCGTCGAACGGCATCCCGCCGCTGAGAAGCTGCTTACGGCCGGCTTCGTCCGCGTGCAACAGCGCATGAATTAAGTAGCGCGTTGCCAGCGGGTGGCCATGCGATAGATTGCTTAGATCCAATCTTGGAATCTCGGCAGGCAGGCCAAGCGCATCTGCCATCCGGGCGACCTCCTCGCGGCCGAGAGGTCCCATGAGAACCTGTCGCTCGCTTTTCTCCGCTTGCTCTCTTACGGCGGGCTTCAGATTCGCGAGATCCAGCCGCTGCGTGCCGAGGATGAACACAACCCCGTTGGGGATGGCAGCAGGAAGAGGCAGCTCGCACAGAAGCGAATTGGTCGGCCGCTCTTCGCGAGGCACATGATCGAGCCCGTCGAGGACGATGATTGTTCGGATCCCGTCGTGGTAGAAGCGTTCACCAGCCTGCTGTACCAGGGCGCCGAACTGCTCTCGGCGCTCATGCAGCGAGTCGTCGCGAAGACGAAGCCCAACCAAACCGCTGTTGCGTAACTGCGTGCCGACGTCAGTCAGGAAGTTGTCGGCCTCCCCGCGACCCACGCCTTGAGCAGCACCCGGCACGTACGCCAAGTAGCGAACGAGCCGGATATTAGCCTCAATGGCCAGCGCAACCTGCAGGAGAGTGGACTTCCCGGAGCCAGGCGGTCCTATGAGTGAGACGTAGCCCTGGTCAGCGGCATGCAGCGCGGCTAGCAGCTTGACCTCAGTGTCACGGTTGCGCTGAACATAGGCGCCGACCGGGGACCGGTGGATAAGCAGCGTCTTGGAGGGATCGCGCCAGCCAAGCTCACGAAGCAGCTCGTCACGCGTCCACCTGTCTTTGTCGCGGGCATCGGCGACCAGCTTGGGCAGTACGCTTGCAATCTCGGATGCCTGCCGCGCCTGCTCGGCGTTCAATTTGTGCGACTGGACGAAGTCCGCCGCAGCTCCGCACAGCACACGGAGGCTGTGCAAAAAATATTCGAAGTCGTCATCGCCCAGGCCGGCTTCACAGCGTAGGTGGTTGATCAGTCGACTCCATTCCTGCGTATACCAATCCGCTAGCGGCCGATTTGGATGCTGTTGGAGTTCCTCAAGAAATGCCGCGCTGTGAGGCGGCATGCCATCGCCTGGCTTGTCAGTAATCGACGGAAAGTCATTAACGACTAGGCGAATCTCGACCCGGCTTCCCGGGTTGTCCTTGCGCAGGCACTGCCAAGCATGAACCAGGGGTCTCAAGAGGCCGTTGGCACCAGTAAATAGCGTCTCAACAGTGAAAGTGGTTGGGAACTTGGACGTCTTGAACTGGTGGCCGACCACCAACCCATCGAAACCGAGCACCAAGTCGTCGGCAATACCCGCGTTGCGGTCTGCGACGCCGATCCAGAGCAGCTCGTCGTGCTCGAGCGCAGCATAAATGGCAGCGCCCGCCCGCTCGTACTGGCCAATATATCCACGGAGTGCTCGACGTTCGCCCTCCGCCGGCGCAGTTGCAGGAGCTACAGACGTTGATGGATTCGGTTTCTTGGACATTTTTGGAGCCATGTGGATGGATTAGGTAGTTGACGCGAACTGATACCAAGAAAATTGCTTCAGCATAACCCTAGGCGTCCGGCAACAGACGGTAGATGCGGCTAAGTCATTGAGCGCCTGCTCTGAAACGGAGCCTGGCCAGCCCCAATCGGAGCGGTCATTCACGAGATGGGTCGTGAATGACTAACATCAGCCTATTCCTGCCGTTGAGTCAGGAAATTCGAGCGACAGGTCGTGGCCGACAGGAGCCGTTCATGACAGACCGCTTTCGACCCAAAGCGGACGTCGAGGGCGAGCTTCTGAGAACGCTCGCTAAGACGATTTACGCCCATAGGCCTATCCTTTGCGTTTATGGGGCGGCAGCGCATGCAACCAATGTACGCACAAACGCATGAATAGCACTGAGTGGTGGTTTTCGCCCACAAATTGGAGTTCTGTCGTGGAAACAAATTCATCATTCCATGGCAGCTTTCCTAGGTAGCCGCAAACCACAGACGTAATAAGGGCACAGCCTTAAGGAAACGCATATGACAAGTTTGAAACAGGTCCAAATGGATATGGAGCCTCTGGCTACCGTTCGTGAGGTGTATCTTTTTGAGTCGCCACGCGAGACCGGCCGTGTGCTCTTGATTGTAGCTTTGGAGCAAGCGCACATCACATCAAGCAGGGACAGTCACCAGCTTAAGCCGGACTTCGAGTACTTTCGTGCACGAGCAGAAATGCCACAGGGCCACGGCAAACATTTCGACCTTTTCGGGAACTCTATCTCTGTAACAGTCTGCCATAACACGCAAACCGTGATGTTTGGCCCCACCAGCCAGATCCAGATGTACCCTGAGGGTCATGGCTTGGGTCCAGCGCTGATGGCCAGGGTCATCGCATGGCTTCACGCCACTAAGCTGCAGGCCTATACAGTCCAATCAGGATTGCTTTCCAGCGCGACAGTAGGCACCCCTGAAGAGCGCATCCGCCGTAACAGGTTCTATACCAACGTCGGCTTCACGGTGACTGGCAGCAATTTGAACCAACAGCCCGCTGTAGGTGACGACGTCGTGAACGGCCAATTCATTGCACAGACTGTCGGTCAGCTGCAGGTACCATCCGACTACTTCAAGCGTTTGCAACGCTCCTCGTCGTTCTACAGCCAGCTCGTGACCGAACGCTACGTCGCGCAGCAGAACGTGTGGGAACTTGAGGGCATCAAAAAATGGGCGAAGGGTAGTAGTACATTAGCCGTCATCAAACGCGTGGTTCTATTTGTGATGGGCTCAGACATCGGCCGCCGCTGACTAATCAGTTAATACCGCAGGCCAGTACCATATCCCTGGCCTGTGATTTGGAAACCAGATTTTGCGTAAAACGTCGCGAACCCTATTTTTTACCGCATGGTGAGGTCAGAGCCAGTTTCCTCGTAGCATTCGCATGCTGCAATCGGAAAAAAGCACCAGCTAAAGACTACGGTATTGACTCAAACGTCAATGTCCAAACTGTGATCTAGCATTAACTGGGTTACCGTCTTTATTCCTCCCTCTATAGAGTGTAATTTACGAAGGATACTGGGCAGCTCGTTACTAAGCTTGATCTGGTCGTTACGAGATGCGGCCCTGACTATGTCGTTAGCTTGTTGGAAGGTGGGGGCAGCTTCCTGCATTGCCAATCTAAGGGTGCGACCATACGTGTTCGCGTCAGCAAAACTGCCTGAACTCGAATATATCACAATGAGCCGGTCAATTAGGGCTGATGGGGTGGCAAACCAGTCAACCTTATTTAGTTCTTCAAACGTAGCGAGCTTTATTCTAGCGTCTGCTGCGGAAATCAGTTCAGCAGCAGGCTTGTCCACCAGATAAAACCAATCTAAGTCAGCAAACAGTTTAGGCGGCGCATTGTTTATAAATGTAATAACTCTGAGCTTCTCGGCCTTTGGCAGCGCATCCCAAAACCCCAACTTTCCGAGGCGGACGATTGTCACTACTGCCCTACATAGTTCATCTTCTTCGCGTATACGCTGGAGGGCTTTTGTTATACTGTCCGAGAAAAACTTGCACCATAGGTTCGGGTGTATGATCTTTATTGCCGATAATGAAAGCTCGCATTTTTTGAATTTTCCTGAGTCTTCGCTGCTGAAAACCGTTTTTGTAAGAACCCTTATTAGGTTTCCGTAAAGTGATTCTCTGGGACGTATAAGCGGGCCGGCTTCGAACAGCGTCACAACGTCATCAAGTTTGCTCGGGAAGAATTTGGAATCCACGTCAGTTAGAATACGCTCAAGTGCTGCCTTGCCTTGGGTTGCGGGCTTGGAAAGTACAGAGTTTACCGCATTAAATATATGCAGCCTTGCCAACTCTGCTGGCGCCGCAAATACCTGATCGTCAGATACATGTGATGGATGGGCGCACCTGTTGCGGTCCTCTACCAACCGGACAATGTCCAGATATTCAATGTGCGATATGAGTTCAAACTTTTCTTTGGCCATGAGCGGCAGTTCTTTTTCAAAAGCTAACGCCCCGGACAGGTTATGCGTTTTCTGGATCACCTCAAATCTCTCAAGCTCGATTTGAGCCTCCTTATCCCCAGAAGCTGACAGCTCCCTAATTTTGTCCACCAAATCGAAAGCAACTGCAATCCAGCAAGCTACGACTGACGAGCGATACGCGCCTACCTTATAGCATTTGACCGCCTCATCGATGTACTGGCGCGAGCGCGGATCTTCGCAAGCTAAAATTAATTCGTCCAGATCGCTTAGCATTGTAGTTCTTCCAAGTGTTAACTCGCGGCGGGAAATAAACGGTGACGGGTGAGCTTGCTGCTGAGTTGCACTACTGCCTTATGGGGCTCAACGGTTGGTTGTGCAGCTTTTAAAGCGTGCGTATGTCGACTGTCGCGATGCAGGCCAAAAGTGAGTGAACTCTCGTGATTTCGCTGCAGCGTATCGCGCTACCCGCCCGCACCGCAAACGCCTGTGATGGGAAGTCATTGCAATACCTAACCGCTCGATATACGAGCTCCCGAGCCCGGAGAGGGTGTGCACCCAGTCGAGCTGCTGAGGCTCAGCATGTGTAGCAGCCGACGCATTCCCAGCGATCAAGCAGTTGGAAGAATCACTGGGGAACCCGATCTTTCAATGCTTATGAGCCCCGTACCCAACGCTGCCATTAGCACACTCACCGTGGTTGAAAACCTGGTCCACCCTGCGGACCAACGCGCGGCTGCCTTAGTTGGCAGCGCTTCTGCAATCCACCTTCAGGCCGGAGACTCTCTGCTGGAGATTGGCCCTAAGAATCTAGCGAAGACCAAACCAGTTGCATCTAAGGATGCTAAAAACCTGACCGAGGCACTATTATTGACTACTTGCTGATGGACTATGAGTATCTTAAGCCGTACCAATTCGTTAGGCATCGCCGCTTGCTGACGACTGCCTTTAACTGACTGAGGCAAGCAGTGGCTGACCCGCAATTCGGAGCCAGGCTGGCTGATATCAGCCCAGCACCCAAGGTGCATGGGAGCTCCTGATAGATGGCAATAAGATAAGTTATCACCAACTATTACCGCTTGTCAGTCTTGCACACGTAATCATGTTTTATCGTTGATTTTGCGACTGAATCGGAGGCCGTCGATCGCGAGCAAATGAATCATGAGAACGATATGCAGGAACTGACGAAAGCCTATCAGAACGATCAGCGTCGGCTCACGTCGGTCGAGTTTCAGACATTGACCCAAGTTCCGGCCGCGGTCGAGTGGTTTGCCAACCTGGACAACCCTCGAACACGACGCGCTTACCAAAATGACCTCGAAGAGTTTTGCTGTTTTGTCGGTTTGGCTTCAAGCCGATGAATTCGTGTGGTGACCCGATCCCGTGTGGTGGCCTGGCGCGCCCAGGGCGAGCATCGCGGTTTGGCGGGAGTAATGATCTGGCGCAAATTGGCAGCACTCGGCAGCCTCTTTGATCACCTCGTGGAAAACAACGCGATCGCCAGGGGCAATCCCGTGCACGGGGTGAGACGACCGAGGATTGAAAGCAACCAAGGCAAGACGCCGGCACTGGGCGATCACAAGCCAAAGCGCTGCTCGCGGGGCACGATGAAACAACACTTAAAGGGAAGCGCGACCGGGCAACATTGGCTTTCCTTCTTTATCAGGGGCTTCGCCGTGACGAAGCCGCACTGCTGCAGTAAGCGACATTCAGGACCGCTGCGGTATTCAGCATTTGAAGATTCACGGCAAGGGCGGCAAGGTGCGCTACCTGCCGCTCCACCCAGTAGCGGCAGGCCGAATTGACCAGTACTTGGAACGCTCAGGGCATCATCTGGCCGACAGGAAGGTGCCGCTGTTCATACTGTTGCGAGGCAAGCTGACCGGTGCCGGCATCAGGGCCAACCGCATCTATACCTTGGTCACGGCCTGCGTGAAAAAGGCCGGGATTGAGGTCGACGGACTGGGCGTGCATGGGCTCAGGGCCACGGCCGCTACCAATGTTCTGGAGCATGAGGCAGACATCGCTAAGGTCCAGACCTAGCTGGGCCATGGCAATATCAGCACAACCAAGATCTAGGTTTTGTACGAAAAGTCGGTGGAGGTAGAATTGCCGCCATGATTGGCTAGAGGCCCGCATGGCAAAGCGTTACGAACTCTCCGACGCATCGTGGGAATTGATCAAGGATCTGGTTTCTCCCGAACAGAAAAAGGGTCGCCCACGTCGTGATGATCGCCTGATACTCCACGGAGTCCTTTGAATTTTGTGCTCGGGCTCTGCCTGGCGTGATCTGCAGGAACGCTTTGGGCCTTGGTCGACGGTGTATCAGCGTTTTCGTGACTGGCGCGATGACGGTACGTTTGATCGCATACTGGAACGCTTGCACATTCGACTCAACCCGGAAGGACTGATCGATCTGGATACCTGGATGATCGACTCCACGGCGGTACGTGCAACCCGAGCCTCTTCAGACGCCGGGAAAAAGGGGGGCCTAAAGAACCGCTAGACCATGCTCTGGGGCGCAGTCGAGGCGGCCTGACAACCAAGATTCATATGATTTGCGACGCTAATGGCGTGCCATTGCGCTTCATGCTTTCGCCGGGACAAGCCAGCGATATCGCCCACGCCCAGCCGTTGCTGAATCAGGTGCGCATTCCTGGTAAGCCGGGGCGACCACGAAAACGCAGTAGATGGTTACTGGCTGACAAAGGCTATGACGCAGAACACCTGCGTCACTACTGCGACCGTTACCGAATACAGCCTGTGATCCCGCTACGCGCCATGCCACGCAAACCCCGACCTGGCTTGCCGCGACTCTTTGATCGTCCAAAGTATCGGCAGCGCAACATCATTGAGCGGATGTTTGGCTGGCTAAAAGAGAACCGCCGAATCGGCACTCGCTACGAC
>Ga0265798_10000790_pt1 | contig 50785 bp, 36 predicted proteins | sample P3T30metagenome_FD_192430 | JGI IMG/M metagenome (GOLD analysis project Ga0265798, IMG submission 192430) | Plant litter microbial communities from East Loma Ridge, Irvine, California - P3 T30 | ecosystem: Environmental > Terrestrial > Plant litter > Unclassified | place: USA: California...
GCACGCCGTTTTCCTCTTCCAGGCGCACGTCCTTGAAGAAGCCGGTCGCGTACAGGGCCTTGATCGCGGCGGTGCCCTTGTCGTCGTCGAAGGTCTCGCCGACGCGCACCGGCAGGTAGCTGAACACCGTGCCCGCCTCGGTACGCTGGATGCCTTCGACCCGGATGTCCTTCACGACGAAAGGCGCGACGGCCGCAGCGTGGCCGGCGCACAGGGCCAGGACTGCGCTGCCGATCAGGTTACGGCGGGAAGGCATGGCGAGGCGTGACAGGGCAAAACGATCAGGAAGTAATTTCATTGGTTAGATCAATGGGTCAGTCATTGGACAACGTTACGTATTCTTGCCCGGGGCTTGTGCTGCGCTTGAACCGTGTCAAAGCAGCCGCACCAGGTCATTGAAGACGGCGAGTGCCATCAGCATGAACATCAGGCCGAACCCCGCGAGCTGTGCGATCTCCTGGATTCGCTGCGACAAGGGGCGCCCGGTCAAAACTTCCAGCGAATAATACAGCAATTGGCCGCCATCCAGAACGGGAATTGGTAACAGATTCATTACACCCAGGCTCAGGCTGATGAGGGCAAGGATCTCGATATAGCGCTCGAAACCGGCGTGTACGGCCTCCCCGGTGACGTTCGCGATCGTGATCGGGCCGGACACGTTTTTCAGCGAGACCTCGCCCGTGACCATCCTGCCGATCATCTTGAGCGTGGTCACGCCCATGGCCCAGGTGCGCTGCGCGCCCTTCGCCACCGCGTCGACCGGGCCCTCGCGCACAGTCACCAACTCGGGCATCTGCGCCAGCATCAGGTTGATTTTGCCGTTGCCGCTGGCCGGATCGCGCTCCGGCGTGAGCGCCAGGGTCAGGGGCCGGCCATCGCGCAGCACGCCCAGCTGCAGCGTGCGTCCGGCCGCCTTGCGCACCGCCGCGATGACGTCGACGCCATCCTGGACCGGCTGGCCGTCGATCGAGGCCAGCACGTCGCCGGGGCGCACGCCGGCGCGCTCGGCGGCACCGCCCGGCATCACCTGCTCGGCGCGCGCGCGCGGCAGCCACATCTGCATGCCGACCTGCGCCATCACGTCGGTCTCGCCGTTCGCATCGAGGCGCGCCAGCGTGGCGGCCGGCAGCAGCGCGCGGTAGGTGCCGCCGCGCTCGCCGCGCACCAGCAGCGCGGCATCGCGCTTGTCCAGCACCGAGCGGATGATTTCCCAGCGCAGGTCGCCCCAGGCCGCAACCGGCTTGCCGTTCACTTCGAGCACGGCATCGCCGACGCGGATGCCGGCCACGTAGGCCGGCGTTTCGGGCGCCATGGCGCGCAGGCGCGTGCCCGGCTCCTGCTTGCCGGCCATGAGCAGGCCGGCCATCAATACAATCGCCAGCAAGAAGTTAATCGCGGGACCGGCGGCGATGATGGCCATGCGCTTCCACACGTTCTGGCTGGTGAATTCGCGCGCCTCTTCGCTCGCATCCTGCGGCGCGGCCGTCGGGTCGCGCTTGTCGACCAGCTTGACGTAGCCGCCCAGCGGCAGCGCCGACACCGCCCATTCGGTCTGGTCGGCGCCGACGCGGCGCGACCACACCACGCGGCCGAAGCCGATCGAGAAGCGGCGCACCTTCACGCCGCACCAGCGCGCCACCCAGTAGTGGCCGAGTTCGTGGATGATCACCAGCGGGCCCAGGCCCACCAGGAAGCCGATCAGGATGTACAAGCCCATGTCAGGCTCCGGCCAGGACGCCGACGATGCGGTCCGCGGCGGCGCGCGCCTGTGCGTCCTGGGCCATCACGGCCTCGATGCCGGACGCCGCGCCATGCGCGTTCTCGTCCATCACGCGGCGCACCACGCGATCGATGTCGCGGAAACCGATGCGGCGCTCGAGGAAGGCCTGTACCGCGACTTCATTGGCGGCGTTCAGCAGCGCGGGCGCGGTGCCGCCGGCCCGCAGGGCATCGAAAGCAAGTGCCAGGCAGGGGAAGCGTTCGAAGTCGGGCTTGTGGAACTGCAGCGCCGGGAATGAAGTGAGGTCGAGCTGGGCCACGCCGGAGGCGATGCGCTGCGGGAAGGCCAGCGCATGGGCGATCGGGGTGCGCATGTCCGGGTTGCCGAGCTGGGCCAGCACCGACCCGTCGACGTAGGACACCATCGAGTGGATCACGCTCTGCGGATGGATCACGACCTCGATGCGCTCGGCCGGGGCGCCGAACAGCCAGTGGGCCTCGATCACTTCCAGGCCCTTGTTCATCATGGTGGCGGAATCGACCGAGATCTTGCGGCCCATCGACCAGTTCGGATGCTTGCAGGCTTGTTCCGGCGTGACCTGTTCCAGCGTCTCGACGGCGCGGTTCAGGAAGGGGCCGCCGGACGCGGTCAGCAGGATCTTGGCCACGCCGGCGGCGTCCGGATTGCGCGCGTAGTGGGCGGGCAGCGACTGGAAGATGGCGTTGTGCTCGCTGTCGATCGGCAGCAGGGTCGCCTTGTGCTCGCGCACGGCGTCCATGAACAGCTGGCCGGACATCACCAGCGCTTCCTTGTTGGCCAGCAGGACCTTCTTGCCGGCGCGCGCCGCGGCCAGCGTCGGGGCCAGGCCGGCGGCGCCGACGATGGCGGCCATCACGGTATCGGTGTCGGGGCTGGCGGCGATCTCGCACAGGGCTTGTTCGCCATGCGCGACTTCCGTCGGCAAGTCAGCGATCAATTGTTCCAGGCGTTGGGCCGCTTCAGGCGAACCGACCACGGCGCGCGCCGGGCGGAAGCGGCGGCACTGCTCGGCCAGCTCGTCGACGCGGCCGTGCGCACTCAGTGCATGGACGCTGTATTGATCGGGATGACGCGCGAGCACGTCCAGGGTCGAGGCGCCGATCGAACCCGTGGCGCCCAGGATAGTGATGCGTTGCATGTAGAGTACTCCTGTGACGTATCGAATGCCTAACTTGGCGATTTTGACACGTACTGTGACTTTTTATAGCCGCGCGCCGATCAGGGCAGCCAGCGGCAAGACCGGGATCAATGCGTCGATCCGGTCGAGTACGCCACCGTGGCCGGGCAGCAGGTTGCTGCTGTCCTTCATGCCGGCGCGGCGCTTGAGCTGGGATTCGAACAGGTCGCCGACCACGCTGGCGGCGGTCATCAGGACCAGGATGGGGACCAGGCCGAGCCAGCCGAAGGCTTGCTGGACGCGCACGGCGAAGGTGCCGGCGAATGCCGGGCCGCCGAACACGACGGTCAGCGAGGCGATGACCAGCACCGCGATGCCGCCGCCGATCGCGCCTTCCCAGGATTTACCCGGGGAGATCGAGGGCGCGAGCTTGCGCTTGCCGAAGGCCTTGCCGGCGAAGTAGGCGCCGATGTCGGCGATCCAGACGATGGCCATCACCGACAGCAGGTACCAGGGCGAAGTCGAGAACAGATCCACGATCGCCGCGAAGCAACCGACCACGGCAAAGCCGTACACCAGGCTCAGCAGCGTATTCGAGGGCGTGTGCAGATCGGGCAGGCCGACCTTGAGCGAAGGCGCGAAGCGGGCGATCCACAGCGCCAGGCTCAGCGCCGCCCAGATCGACGGGTTCAGGCGCCCGGTCAGCACCGCGGCGGCGAAGGCCAGCGTCCAGACCAGCGCGATGATGTGCGCGTTCTGGGTGCCCGGATTGAACAGCCGGAAGCATTCCCAGATCGCGGCGCCGAAGAACACGGTCGCCACCAGCGCGAAGGCCGTGAAGTTGTTGAAATACAGGACAGGCAGCAGGACTGCCAGCAGGACGACGGCGGTGACGACGCGGGTTTTCAGCATGCAGTGTTCAGCTTTTCTTGGCGTTGTTGGAGACCTGCTCGCCGGTGCGCCCGAAGCGGCGTTCCCGGCTCTGGTAGGACGCGATCGCGGTGTCCAGCGACGCGGGCGAGAAATCGGGCCAGAAGGCATCGGTGAAGTAGAGCTCGGAATACGCGAGCTGCCACAGCAGGAAGTTGGAGATGCGCTCCTCGCCGCCGGTGCGGATGAACAGGTCGGGCTCCGGCGCGTAGGCCATGGCCAGGTGCGGGGCCAGCATCTCTTCCGTGAATTCGGTGACGCCCGGGTTGGCGGCGATCATCTTGCTGGTGGCCTGCATGATGTCCCAGCGGCCGCCGTAGTTGGCGCAGACGCTGACCGTCAGGCGCGTGTTGCCGGCGGTGCGGCGCTCGGCGTTGGCGATCATGTCCTGCAGCTTGGGGTCGAAGCGCGACAAATCCCCGACCACCTTCAGGCGGATGTTATTCGCGTGCATCTTCGACACCTCGCGCTCGAGCGCGGATACGAACAGGCTCATCAGGTAGGAGACTTCATCGGCCGGGCGGCGCCAGTTTTCCGAGGAAAAGGCGAACAGCGTCAGGTATTCGACGCCACGCTCCACGCAGGCTTCGACGATCTTGCGCACGGCGTCCACGCCCTTGACGTGGCCGGCGACGCGCGGCAGCAGGCGTTTGGTTGCCCAACGACCATTGCCATCCATGATGATGGCGATATGGCGCGGCACCGAAGGCGCGTCGGGTACGGCGGTGGTCGAACTTTTGAAAATCATAGATCAGGCCGGCATCGGTCATCTAGCCGGCAAAATAAGCTGCGATATAAAAAGGGAACGGACCGGAGGGGTTTCCCGCCGGTCCTTCCCTGGACGACAAGGTTGGGATCGCAATGAATACGCCCCCTTACCCGCCATCTTACACCGTCATGATCTCTTTTTCTTTCTCGACAACCATCTTGTCGATATCGGCGATGGCTTTGTCGGTCAGTTTCTGGACGTCGTCCGAGGCGCGGCGCTCGTCGTCTTCCGAAATCGCCTTGTCCTTGACCAGCTTTTTCAGCTGTTCGTTGGCGTCGCGGCGGACGTTGCGCACGGCGATCTTGCCGTCTTCGGCTTCCGACTTGACCAGCTTGACCATTTCCTTGCGGCGCTCTTCGGTCAGGGCCGGGGTCGGCACGCGGACCATTTCGCCGAAGGTCGACGGGTTCAGGCCCAGGTCGGAATCGCGGATCGCCTTTTCGATGGCGTTCAGCATCTTCTTTTCGTAGGGCGTGACGCCGATGGTGCGGGCATCGATCAGGGTCAGGTTGGCCACCATCGGCAGCGCGGTCGGCGAGCCGTAGTAGTCGACCGTCACGTGGTCGAGGATGCCGGTGTGGGCGCGGCCGGTACGGACCTTGGCCAGGTCGGCCTTCAGGGTATCGATGGACTTGGCCATCTTGTCCTGGGCGGTTTTCTTCACGTCAGCGACGGACATGCTGCTCTCCTGTTCTTGCAAAAAACGATATTTTTATTAAACCTCAGTTACACATGCACCAGTGTACCTTCGTCTTCACCCATGATCACGCGCTTGAGCGCGCCAGGCTTGACGATCGAGAACACCTTGATCGGCAGTTTCTGGTCGCGGCACAGGGCGAACGCGGTGGCGTCCATCACCTGCAGCTGCTTGGTGATCGCCTCGTCGAACGAGATCGACTCGTAGCGGGTGGCGTGCGGATCCTTCTTGGGATCGGCAGTATATACGCCATCGACCTTGGTTGCCTTCAGCACGATCTGGGCCGAGATCTCGGAGCCGCGCAGCGCGGCCGCGGTGTCGGTGGTGAAGAAGGGGTTGCCGGTGCCGGCCGCGAACACCACGACCTTGCCCTCTTCCAGGTACTGCAGGGCCTTCGGGCGCACGTAGGGCTCGACCACCTGCTCGATGCCGATCGCCGACATCACGCGCGCGGTGATGCCCTGCTGGCGCATGGCGTCGGCCAGCGCCAGCGCGTTCATGACGGTGGCCAGCATGCCCATGTAGTCGGCGGTCGCGCGGTCCATGCCCTGCGCGCCCGGTGCCACGCCGCGGAAGATGTTGCCGCCGCCAATGACCACCGCCAGCTCCACACCCAGCTTCTGCACCTCAGCCACGTCGGCGACCATGCGTTCGATGGTGGCGCGGTTGATGCCGAACGGATCGTCGCCCATCAGCGCTTCGCCAGACAGTTTGAGGAGGACTCGTTGGAAGGCTGGTTTTGTCATGGATGGGGCTCCTAGAAAAGATGTGTTTCGAATTCGGTAAGGCTCGCCTGCCCGCGGCAGGCGACGTGACGCTGCCGTCACTTGTAAAAACGGGCCTTTCGGCCCGTCTTCTTTATTACTGCTTGACTGCAGCCATCTGGGCTGCGACTTCCGCTGCGAAGTCGTCGACCTTCTTCTCGATGCCTTCGCCGACCACGTACATGGTGAACGACTTGACGGTCGCGTTGGCGGCCTTCAGCATCGCTTCGACGCTCTGCTTGTCGTTCTTCACGAACGCCTGGTTCAGCAGCGACACTTCTTTCAGGTACTTCTGCACCGAACCGTCGATACGCTTGGCGACGATCTCGGCCGATTGCGGCTGCTTGCCTTCGGCGACGGCCTTGTCGGCGTCTTCCTGGGCTTTCAGCTGAGCAACCGAACGCTCTTTCTCGATCAGCTCGGCCGGCACTTGATCCGACGACAGCGACACCGGCTTCATCGCGGCGATGTGCATGGCGACGTCTTTACCGACTTGCTCGTCCGCACCTTCGTAGTCGACGATGACGCCGATACGGGTGCCGTGCAGGTAGGAAGCCAGCTTGCCGGTGGTGTCGAAGCGCTGGAAGCGGCGCACGGTCATATTCTCGCCGATTTTGCCGATCAGCGCCGTACGCACGTCGTCGAAGGTCTTGCCGTCGACCGGCAGGGCTGCCAGGGCGGCGACGTCGGCCGGGTTGTTTTCGGCGACCAGCTTGGCGGCCAGGTTGCACAGGGCCAGGAAATCGTCGTTCTTGGCGACGAAGTCGGTTTCGCTGTTGACTTCGACCAGCGCGCCGACGTTGCCGGCCACGTAGGCAGCCACGACGCCTTCGGCGGTCACGCGGGCAGCGGCTTTCGAAGCCTTGCCGCCCAGCTTGACGCGCAGGATCTCTTCGGCACGTGCCAGATCGCCTTCGGCTTCGGTCAGTGCCTTCTTGCATTCCATCATCGGTGCGTCGGTCTTGGCGCGCAGTTCGCCAACCATCGCTGCAGTAATCGCTGCCATGTCGTTTCTCCTATTTCTATAACTGAATAGTTACGTTCTTGATTCGTGTGCGGGGCGCGACCGCCGATCGGGGACCCTGTGGCGGCGCCACCGCGTATTCTGCTTAAAAAAAGGGGCGCTTGGCGCCCCCTTCCTTATTTCGGCGGGAAACCCGCAGGCAATTACGCCTGCTCGTTCACTTCGACGAAGTCGTCGGCCGACTTGACCATCTCGGCCACTTCATTGGTCGCGTTGGCGCGGCCTTCCAGGATCGCATCGGCGACGCCGCGTGCGTACAGGGTGATCGCCTTCGACGAGTCGTCGTTACCCGGGATCACGTGGGTTACGCCTTCCGGCGTGTGGTTGGTGTCGACCACGCCGATGACCGGGATGCCCAGCTTGCCGGCTTCGGTGATGGCGCCCTTGTGGTAGCCGACGTCGACGACGAAGATCGCGTCCGGCACGCCGCCCAGGTCCTTGATGCCGCCGATCGACTTCTGCAGCTTTTCCATTTCGCGCGAGAACATCAGCGCTTCTTTCTTCGACATCTTCTCGACTTCACCGGTTTCGATCTGCGCTTCCATGTCTTTCAGGCGCTTGATCGAGGTCTTGATGGTCTTGAAGTTGGTCAGCATGCCGCCCAGCCAGCGCTGGTCGACGAAAGGCACGCCTGCGCGCTGGGCTTCAGCGGCGATGATGTCGCGCGCCTGGCGCTTGGTGCCGACCATCAGGATGGTGCCGCGGTTGGCCGAGATCTGCTTGATGGTCTTCATCGCATCCTGGTACATCGCCATGGTTTTTTCCAGGTTGATGATGTGGATCTTGTTGCGATGACCGAAGATGAACGGGGCCATTTTCGGGTTCCAGAAACGGGTCTGGTGGCCGAAGTGGACACCGGCTTCCAGCATTTCGCGCATGGTAACGGACATTGTATTTCTCCAGGGTTAGATTCTTGAATAACGGCCGGTACACCTTGTTCAGGCACCCTTGTCGGCCGCATTCGCGATTTCAGTAAAAAAGACTGTTTTTACAACATTGCCCGATGTGGATACGAGCAACCCGAGATTCTAGCCGGATTCCGTCCCGATATCAAGCGCGCGCACTCGCGGCCGCCTCCCGCCGCCAGCGGCTGGGGCCGCCCCACCCTCTTGCAGATCACCTATAATGGCCGGATCGACGATTTGCAGGACAGGAAAGACCACCCATGAGCATCTCCATCAAGACCCAGGAAGACATCGAAGGCATGCGCATCGCCGGCCGCCTCGGCGCCGAAGTGCTGGACTACATCACGCCCTTCGTGAAACCGGGCGTGACCACCGGCGAACTCGATCGCCTCTGCCATGAATACATGGTCAACGTGCAAGGCACGGTCCCGGCCCCGCTGAACTACGCGCCGCCGGGCTATACCCCCTTCCCGAAATCGGTGTGCACCTCGGTCAACGACGTGATCTGCCACGGCATCCCGGGCGACAAGATCCTCAAGAGCGGCGACGTGGTGAACATCGACGTCACGGTCATCACCAAGGATGGCTACCACGGCGACAACAGCCGCATGTTCTACGTCGGCAAACCCTCGGTGCTGGCGCGCCGCCTGTCCGAAGTCACCTACGAATGCATGTGGCTCGGCATCGAGCAGGTCCGTCCTGGCGGCCGCCTGGGCGACATCGGCCACGTGATCCAGCAGCACGCGCGCAAGTTCGGCTACGGCGTGGTGCGCGAATTCTGCGGTCACGGCATCGGCAAGGAATTCCACGAGGAGCCGCAGGTGCTGCACTACGGCCTGCCGGGCACCGGCGAGGAAATGGTGCCGGGCATGATCTTCACGATCGAACCGATGATCAATGCCGGCCGCGCCGACATCGAGGTGATGAAGGATGGCTGGACCGTCAAGACCCGCGACCGCAAGCTCTCGGCCCAGTGGGAACACATGATCCTGGTCACCGAGACCGGCTATGAAGTGCTGACCACTTCCGCCGGCACCCCGCCGCCGCCGGCCATCGTGCGGCCCAGGGATGCTGCCCCGGCCCCGGCGCCCGTCCCGGTCGCCGCGTAAGGAGAACACATGTCCGGCTCCGCCACCGTCGACGGCGCGGCGATCCACTCGCCGCTGCAACTGAAGCAGCGCCTGAAGGCCGAGCGCCAGCTCGTCATCGCCGAGTTCCACGAGAACGGCAAGCCGGAAAAGCTGCTGCGCGGCCTGCGCCAGAGCGTCGACGGCGTGCTGGCCGACGCCTGGGGCGCGGCCGGGCTGCCGGCGAATTCGGCGCTGGTCGGGGTCGGCGGCTACGGCCGCGGCGAACTCTTTCCCTACTCCGATGTCGACCTCTTGATCCTGCTGGGCAGCCCGGCCGACGCCATCACCCAGGCCCGGCTGGAAAACTTCGTGCAGCTGCTGTGGGACCTGGGCCTGGAGATCGGCCACAGCATCCGCACCGTGGACGAGTGCATGAGCGAATCGGCCGCCGACATCACCGTGCAAACCAGCCTGCTCGAAGCGCGCCTGGTGATCGGCAGCGAGCCGCTGTTCCTCGAGCTGCAGCGGCGCTACGACGAGGCGATGGACCCGCAGGCCTTCTTCCACGCCAAGACCGCCGAGATGCGGCTGCGCCACGCCAAGTACGAATTCACGCCGTTCTCGCTGGAGCCGAATGTCAAGGAAAGCCCGGGCGCGCTGCGCGACCTGCAGGTGATCCTGTGGGTGGCGAAGGCCTCTAGCCTGGCCAGTTCCTGGGGCCAGCTGGCGATGCGCGGCCTGATCACGCGCGAGGAAGCGCGCCAGCTGATGGAAAAGGAATACGCGTTCAAGGACATCCGCGTGCGCCTGCACCTGCAGACCAAACGCCGTGAAGACCGCCTGGTGTTCGACGTCCAGACCGCGATCGCCGAGACCTTCGGCCTGACCTCCACCGGCGAAGGCCTGGAGGCGAGGCGCGCCAGCGAATACCTGATGCAGCGCTACTACTGGGCGGCCAAGGCCGTGACCCAGCTGAACACCATCCTGCTGCAGAACATCGAAGCCCAGCTGTTCCCGACGCCGCTGATCCCGGTGCCGATCAACCCGCGCTTCAACGAGGTCGGCGGCTTCATCGACGTGAACAGCGACGACACCTTCGCCGCCAACCCGTCGGCCGTGCTCGAGATCTTCGTGGTGATGACCGAGCGCCCCGACATCAAGGGCATGACGGCGCGCACCATGCGCGCGCTGTGGCATGCGCGCAAGCTGATCGACGACGATTTCCGTGCCGTGCCCGCGCACCGCGCGCTGTTCCTGCGCATCCTGCAGGCACCGAGCGGCCTGGTGCACGCGCTGCGGCGCATGAACGACATGGGCGTATTGGGCCGCTACCTGCCGAACTTCCGCCGCATCACCGGCCAGATGCAGCACGACCTGTTCCACGTGTACACGGTGGACCAGCACATCATGATGGTGGTGCGGAACATGCGCCGCTTTACCATGACCGAACACGCGCACGAATACCCGTTCTGCAGCCAGCTGATCGCCAACTTCCGCGACCGCTGGCTGCTGTACGTGGCGGCGCTGTTCCACGACATCGCCAAGGGCCGCGGCGGCGACCACTCGGAACTGGGCAAGCAGGACGTGCTGGAATTCTGCCGCGACCATGCCATTTCCGAAGAAGACACCGAGCTGCTGGTGTTCCTGGTCGAGCAGCATCTGACCATGTCGCAGGTGGCGCAGAAGCAGGATTTGTCGGACCCGGACGTGATCCAGGCTTTCGCAGGGCTGGTGCGCGACGAGCGCCACCTGACCGGCCTGTACCTGCTGACTGTGGCCGACATCCGCGGCACCAGCCCCAAGGTGTGGAACGCCTGGAAGGCCAAGCTGCTGGAAGACCTGTACCGCGTCACGCTGCGCGTGCTGGGCGGCGAGCCGCCTTCGGCCGACCGCGAACTGCGCGCGCGCCAGCAGGAAGCGCTGGCCACGCTGCGCCTGTTCGGCCTCGGCCCGCACGACCACGAAGCCCTGTGGAAGCAGCTCGACATGGCCTATTTCCTGCGCCACGACGCCTCCGACATCGCCTGGCAGACGCGCAGCCTGGTCGACAAGCTGGGGCGCGACAAGCCGGTGGTCAAGTCGCGCCTGGCGCCGATCGGCGAAGGCCTGCAGGTGACGGTGTACCTGAAGGACCAGCCCGACCTGTTCGCGCGCATCTGCGGCTACTTCGACCGCAAGAACTTCTCGATCCTGGACGCCAAGATCCACACCACCAAGGACGGCTACGCGCTCGACACCTTCCTGATCACCGACGAACACTTCGCCGGCAGCTACCGCGACATCATCAACCTGATCGAGCACGAGCTGTGCGAACTGCTGGTGCGCCAGGAGCCCCTGTGCCCGCCGCTGCGCGGCCGCCTGTCGCGCATGTCGCGCACCTTCCCGATCACCCCGACCGTCGACCTGCGCCCGGACGAGCGGGGCCAGTTCTGGCTGCTCTCGGTGGCCGCCAACGACCGCAACGGCCTGCTGTACGCGATCGCCAGCGTGCTGGCGCGCTACCGGATCAACCTGCATACGGCCAAGATCATGACCCTGGGCGAGCGGGTCGAGGACGTGTTCCTGATCGATGGGCAGGCGCTGAATAACCAGCGCGTGCAGGTGCAGTTGGAGACCGAGCTGTTCGATGCCTTGAAGATTTGATTTTTTAGTTACCCGTAAAACCGTCGCCCCGCAATACAACGTCGCCCCTGCGAAGGCAGGGGTCCAAGTTCGACGCATACCGACAGCGCATGCAAACTTGGGGCCCTGCCTTCGCAGGGACGACGGTTTCAAGTTTACGTATTTTTAAAATAAACCATGACCGAACCCATCCGCCTCTCCAAACGCATGTCCGAACTGGGCCTCTCCTCCCGCCGCGAAGCCGACGACTGGATCGCCAAAGGCTGGGTCCGGGTCGACGGCAAGGTCGTCTCGGAGCTGGGCAGCAAGGTGCTGCCGCACCAGAAGATCACCGTGGAACGCCAGGCCGCCGCCGAGCAGTCGAAGCGCGTCACCGTGCTGATTCACAAGCCGGTCGGCTACGTCAGCGGCCAGGCCGAGGATGGCTACCAGCCGGCCGTGGTGCTGGTCAAGCCGGAAAACCGCTGGCTTGAGGACGCATCGACCGAACAGTTCCACCCGACCCAGTTGCGCTCCCTGGTCCCGGCCGGGCGTCTCGACATCGATTCGACGGGCCTGCTGGTGCTGACCCAGGACGGCCGCGTGGCCAAGCAGCTGATCGGCCAGGACACCTCGATCGAAAAGGAATACCTGGTGCGCGTGCAGTACACCAGGGAAGGCCGTTTGCCGGACACCGAGCTGCGCAAGCTGAACCACGGGCTGTGGATGGATGGGAAGCCGCTGCTGCCGGCCAAGGTGCGCTGGCAGAACGAGGACCAGCTCAGCTTTACGTTGAAGGAGGGCCGCAAGCGCCAGATCCGGCGCATGTGCGACATGGTCGGACTCAAGGTGCTCGGCCTGAAACGCGTGCGCATCGGGCGCGTCAAGCTCGGCGACCTGCCGCCGGGCCAGTGGCGCTACCTGGGCCCGGACGAAAGCTTCTAAACCGTTTATCTCAATGCGGCCCGTGCTTGAGCTGCATGCAGGTCCACGGGTCCAGCACGTGCAGCTCGTCGAGCACCGCGCGCGGGGCCTCGACGCTGCCGCCGCTGTCCGGGTCCCATTCCAGCTTGAGCTTGGACCGGCCCTTGCGCAGGTCGATTCTGGCGTAATCGATCCAGGCATCGTCCCTTTCGTATTCGAAGGTCTTGATCCAGCCGCCGCGCAGCAGGTTCTCCTCGACTTGCCGCAGCGCGAACGGCGGCAAACCCTCGATCGTGTTGGGCGCCAACTGGGGGTCGCCGAGCACGTCCACATACCTGACAAATTCCGTAAGCCACGTCATGATCGCCTCCCAGTTCCGGTGACGTTGAAGCCAGTCTAGCAGCGCTGTTACAGACTTTGAGTTAGCTGGCGCACGCTGGCTTCCAAAACCGGCACGGGCGTGCGCGAAATTTGTATCAACGTGTATCAGAGCGCCGGGTCGACGGCCCCGCTTTCCGCGGCGGCGCGTTCCAGTTCCTCCAGCCGCACCGGCTTCTTGAGGTGGCGCTCGAAGCCGGCCGCCAGCGCGCGCCGCACGTCGTCGGCCTGGCCGTAGCCGGTCACCGCCACCAGCCGGATGCCGCCCTGCGCGGCCAGCAGGCGCGCCACCTCGTAGCCGGAGATGTCGGGCAGGTCGATGTCGACGAAGGCCAGGTCGGGCCGCTGGCGCGCCGCCAGCGCCACCGCGCCGCGGCCGTCGGCGGCGCTCAATACCGTGCTGCCGCGCGATTGCAGCAGCGCGCACATCATGTCGCGCAAATCGGCATTGTCCTCGACCACCAGCACGCGCAGGCCGCGCAGGGCCGAGCCGTCCTTGTGCGCGCCCTCGGGCGAGGAAAAGGTGGGCGCGTCTTGGTTTTCGATCTGCGCCAGCGGCAGCAGCACCGTGAAAGTGCTGCCGCGCTGCGGCCCGGCGCTGGCCACCGCCACCGACCCGCCCTGCTGCTCGACCAGCGACTTGACCACGGCCAGGCCGATCCCCAGCCCGCCCTGGGCGCGGCTCAGCACCTTGCCCTGCACGAACACGTCCCACACGCGCGGCAGCAGCTCGGCGTCGATGCCCTTGCCGTCGTCCGCCACCTCGAATTCGCCCATGCCGTCGGCGGCGCGCGTGCGGACCCGGATATGGCCGCCGGCCGGGGTGTACTTGCCGGCGTTCTCGACCAGGTTGCCGATAATCTGCTGCAGCCGCGTCGGGTCGCACTGCACGCGCACCGGCGCCAGGTCCAGCGTCACTTCGTGCTCCGCGGTCACGCCCTGGGTTTGCAGCGTGGCCGCCACCTCGCGCACCGCTTGCGCCAGGTCGAGCGGCACCGGCGCCAGCGAGACGCGTCCGCTCAGCACCCGGTTGGCGTCGAGCAGTTCGTCGACCAGGTGCGCCAGGTGGCGGCTCTGGCGCCCGATGATGTGGTGCGCGCGCTCGACCTGGGGGCCGCCCGGCGCCATCTGGATCAGCGCGATGCTCGAGGTGATCGCACCCAGCGGATTGCGCAGCTCGTGCCCGAGCATGGCCAGGAATTCGTCCTTGGCGCGGTTCTGCGCCTCGGCCTCGCTGCGCGCCGCCTGCGCTTCGGCCAGGTGGCGCCGGCGCGCCGTCTCGGCCTTGATCAGGCGGCTCGATACCGTGTGCATTACCTTCTGCAGCGTATTCAGTTCGGCGATGCGCAGGTCGGCCGGCGGCGGCAGCCAGCCCTCGGCCATCCCCTCGGTGGCGGCGCCCAGGTATTCGGCGGCGCCCAGCAGGCGCCGGCTGAACAGCAAGGCGCCCAGGCCCGCCAGGCACACCGCGCACAGCAGCGTGGCCGCGGTCAGGCTGACGGCGTGGGCGGCGGTGGCTTCGAGTTCGGCGTCCGGCACCGCGACCAGCGCGGTCCATCCGGACAGCGAGGAACGCGCCAGCGCCCCGGCCAGCGGCTCGCCTTCGCGGCTTTCGGTGCGCACGGTGGACTGGCCGTCCAGCACCGCGCGCAGCAGTCCGGGGCGCGGCCGGCCGGCCACATAGGCGTCCCAGTCGCGGTTGCGCGCGATGATGCTGCCCTCGCGGTCGAACACGGTCACCAGCCAGGACGCCGGCACTTCCTTCGGCAGCAGGCCGTTCAGGTGGCGCGCGTCGACCCACTGGTCGAGCAGCACGCGGCTGCCGTCGGCCAGGCGCACCGGCAGCTCCACCGACACCACGAAGCTGCGCGAGGCGCTGCCGACCACCAGGTTGGAGATCACCGCGCGGTTGCGTTCCATGACCTTGCGCACGCGCTGGCGCGCCGCCACCGTCGGTTCGCGGATCGGCTCGCCGAAGGGCATGATGGTATTGAACATCTGCTGGGCGTCGGCGCGCAGCAGCGCGGTATTGCGCGCGCTGCCGGCGTTGGCCGCATTCGCCTGGGCGTAAAAGGCCTGGAAGTCGCCGCGGTACAGCGGCGTCGAGGTGGCCAGCGCCTGGCCGGAAGCGACGGCGGCGGTCAGTTCCTGGTCCATCGCCAGCACGGTGGCGCGCGCCAGTTCCTGCATGCTGCGCTGCACCGCGTGCCGTTCGGCGTCGAGCACCAGCTTGACCACGATGGCCGAACCCACGATCAAGGGCAGGAGCACGGCCGCGGCCAGCAGGGTCAGGTGGGTGCGCACTCTCATGGATCGCTCGGCCGTGGACTCGACCCGTGCATTCTATATTCGCCAATAATGCAAAGTCGACAAAAATCGCACATTGGCCGCAACGCGGAAAGCCTGTCAGTACAGGCGAAACGCGCGATCGGCGGGCAAGCCGCGGGCATTGCGCGAACTCGTCCACTCGCGTAGCATCCGGGGCTTGCAAACAGGGACACCATGAAAACCGAAACTCCACCCCTACCCTACACCCAGACCCGGTCCTTCCTCACCGTCGCCCTGATCGAGTTGTGGGAGCGCTTCGGCTACTACGGCATGCAGGCGCTGATCGTCTACTACATGGTCCAGCGCCTCGGCTTCGACGACAGCCGCGCCAACCTCGTGTGGAGCGCGGCCGCCGCGCTGATCTACGTGGCGCCGGCGATCGGCGGCTGGATCGGCGACAAGGTGCTGGGCACCAAGCGCTCGATGTACCTGGGCGCCATGATCCTGACGGTCGGCTACGCGCTGATGGCGGTCCCCACCGAAAGCACCCAGTTCCTGTTCTACGCCCTCGGCGTGGTCGTGGTCGGCAACGGCCTGTTCAAGCCGAACACCGCGAACCTGGTGCGCAAGATCTACGAAGGCGACGACTCCAAGATCGACAGCGCCTTCACCCTGTACTACATGGCGGTGAACGTCGGTTCGACCGTCTCGATGCTGGCCACGCCCTGGATCAAGGACTACGTCAACGCCGCCTACGGCAACCAGTTGGGCTGGCACGCCGCCTTTGCCGTGTGCAGCGTCGGCCTGGTGCTCGGCCTGCTGAACGTGGCCATGATGCGCGCCACCATCGCCCACGTCGGTTCGCTGCCGGACGAGCGTCCGCTGGAAGTCGGCAAGCTGGCCGCGGTGCTCGCCGGCGGCGTGCTGGTGGTCGGCGCCTCGGCGGCGATCCTCGAATACCAGTCGCTGGCGCGCGTGTTCGTCTACGTGGCCGGCCTGGTGGTGCTGGGCATCTTCATCCACCTGATCCGCAAGAGCGTGCCGAGCGAGCGCGCCGGCCTGACCGCGGCCCTGGTGCTGACGCTGCAGACCGTGTTCTTCTTCATCTTCTACCAGCAGATGTCGACCTCGCTGTCCCTGTTCGCGCTGCGTAACGTGGACCTCGACTTCACCGTCTTCGGCGCCCACCTGTGGACCTGGTCGCCGGCCCAGTTCCAGGCGCTGAACGCGATCTGGATCATGGTCCTGTCGCCGGTGCTGGCCTGGGTGTATTCGTTCGCGGGCCGCTCCGGCCGCGACCTCTCGATCGCCGGCAAGTTCGCGCTCGGCTTCGCCGCGGTGGCGGTCGGCTTCTTCGCCTACGGCGTGGCCGGCGCCTTCGCCGTCAACGGCCTGACCTCGTCGTGGGTCATGATCGCCGGCTACGGCTTCTATTCGCTGGGCGAACTGCTGGTGTCGGGCCTGGGCCTGGCGATGGTGGCGCGCTACGTGCCGGCGCGCATGAGCGGCTTCATGATGGGCGCCTATTTCGTGGCCACCGGGATCTCGCAATACCTGGGCGGCGTGGTCGCCAACCTGGCCAGCGTGCCGAGCAACGTGACCGATCCGCTCCAGACCCTGCCGATCTACACCAGCCTGTTCAACAAGCTGGGCATGGGCGCCGTGGCCTGCACCGTGATCGCGCTGCTGGCGCTGCCGCTGATGCGGCGCCTGACCCGCGCCCACCAGTCCCACGCCTGAGAAGTCCTGCTACGATAGAAGGCGCGCCCATCCCGGCGCGCCTTTTCTCTTTGGGAGCCGCATGACCATCCTCAGCACCGCGCGCCTGCGCTTCGAACCCTTCGACGAACGCCATGGGGACGGCCTGCACGCCATGAACCGCGATCCCGAGGTGCAGCGCTACCTGCTCGGCCGCCCCGAAACGATGGACGAAACCCTGGCCGCGATCGCGCGCGTGCGGGCGCGCCAGGCCGCATGGGGATATGGCTGGTGGGCCTTCATCGAACACGATACCGGGGAACTGGTGGGCGCCGGCTGCGTCCAGCACCTGGACCACCAGCGCGCCAATCCGCACGAAATCGGCTGGCGCCTGCGGCGCGACCGCTGGGGCCAGGGCCTGGCCTCGGAAGCGGCGCGCGAGCTGGCGCGCTTCGCCTTCGATGAGCTGCAGGCACCGCTCGTGTGCGCGATCCGGCACCCGGACAACCTGCCGTCGCAAAGGGTGATGGAGCGCCTGGGAATGCGCTACGCCGGCCTGCGGACCTGGCACGGCGACGAGGTGGCGCTGCATGAACTCGGCCGCGCCGAGTGGCAGCGACACCGGTAAGTTACGCCGTCCCCGCCGCCATCCTGCGCTGGGCCAGGGTCTCCAGCAAGGCAGTCAGCTCGCGCGCCGCCGGCGGCTTCACCACGTGGGCGCTGAAGCCGGCCGCCAGCGAGCGCGCGCGGTCTTCCGGCTGGCCGTAGCCGCTGATGGCGACGAAGTCGGTGTCGCGGAACACGCCGCGGCGGCGCAGTTCGGCCGCCAGTTCGTAGCCGTTCAGGCCGGGCAGGCCGATGTCCAGCAGCGCCACCTGCGGCGCCGGGCCGTCGCCCCGCTCCAGCGCGTCCGCCAGCGCCAGTACCGCATGCGGGTCGGACAGCGCCGTCACGGCGTGCCCGCCCAGTTCCAGCAGCGCGCGCGTGGATTCCAGCACGTCCGGGTTGTCGTCCACCAGCAGTACGCGGCAGGCGCCGGTGGAACGGACCGTGGCGCCGCCGTCCGGGCCCGGCCCGGCCGTGCCGTCTTCCGCAGCCAGCGGCAGGCGCACCTCGAACACGCTGCCCTGCCCCACGCCCCCGCTCGCCACCGACACGCTGCCGCCATGCAGGGCGACGATGTCCTTGACGATCGCCAGCCCCAGTCCCAGCCCGCCGCGCGAGCGGTCCAGCGCCTGGCGTTCCTGCACGAAGCGGTCGAACAGGCGCGGCAGCATGTCGGGCGCGATGCCGATGCCGTTGTCCTCGACCCGCAGGACGGCGTCGCCGCCCTCGACACCGGCGCGCACGCGGATGCGGCCGCCCTTGTTGGTGTACTTGGCGGCGTTGGTGAGCAGGTTGCCCACGACCTGGGTCAGGCGGATCGGGTCGCCGTTCAGCGGCAGGCCCTGCGCCGGCACCTCGACCGTGAGCCGGTGGCCGCGCTCGGCCATCAGCGGGGCGGTGGCCTCGGCCGCCAGCGCCACCAGGCGCGACAATTCCACGCGCTCCGGCCGCAGCTCGAACTTGCCGCGCGCGATGCGCGCCACGTCGAGCAGGTCGTCGACCAGGCGCACCAGGTGCTGGGCCTGGCGCTCGATGATGGCCAGCTCGCGCTCGGCCCCGGGCAGGCGCCGCATGCGGATCAGCTCCAGCGCGATCAGGATCGGCGACAGCGGGTTGCGCAGCTCGTGCCCGAGCATGGCCAGGAATTCGTCCTTGGCCACGTTCGCCACCTCGGCGTCGCGCCGCGCGCGCGCCAGTTCGGTGACCTCGAAGGCGACCACCGCGATCGCCTCCACCGCGCCGGCTTCATCCAGCAGCGGCTGGTAGACGAAATCGACGAAACACTCATCCAGCCCGCCGTCCCCGCGCACCAGGTCCGACCGTACCGAGCGCCCGACGTAGGGCGTGCCGGTGGCGCGCACGCCGTCCAGCAATTCATAGATGCCCTGGCCTTCCAGTTCGGGGAGCGCGCTGCGGATCGGCTGGCCCAGCACCTCGCGCCGTCCGATCAGGGCGGTATAGCTGTCGTTGACCAGTTCATACACGTGCTCCGGCCCGCGCAGGATCGCGATCGCGGCCGGCACCTGGCGGAAGATCGCCGCCATGCGCGCCGCCGCGTCGCGTTCGACCGCGCGCATGCGGGCGCGCATCAGCTGCGAATCGATGCGCGTGAGCAGTTCGCGCGCCGCGAAGGGTTTCACCAGGTAGTCGTTGGCGCCCGCTTCCAGGCCTTCGATGCGCGCTTCCTCGCCGGCGCGCGCCGAGACCAGCAGCACCGACGTCTCGGCCAGTTCCGGGTCGGCGCGCAGGCGCGCGATCAGGCCGAAGCCGTCGAGCAGCGGCATCATCACGTCCGACACGATGAGGTCCGGGCGCTCGCGCCGCGCCGCCTCGAAGGCCTCGACGCCGTTGGCGGCAAGCGAGACCTGCCAGTGCTGGCCCAGCAGGCGCGCCAGGTAGTCGCGCATGTCGGCATTGTCGTCGGCCACCAGCACGCGCGCGGCGCCCGCCAGGTCCGGCGCGGCCTCCGGCGCCGAGGCGGGTTCCGGCAGCTGCGCATCCTGTCCCAGCCAGCGGCCCGCCTCGCCGGTGAAGGCGGCCAGTGCGCGCGTGCCGGATGCCGCGGCCAGCTCGTGCAGGGCCGTGTCCGAGGCCGCCAGCGGCAGCGTCACGGTGAAGCGGGTGCCGCGGCCCGGCCGGCTCTCCAGGGCGATGCCGCCGCCATGCAGCTCGACCAGGTCGCGCACCAGCGCCAGGCCGATGCCCGAGCCTTCGTAGGAACGCGAGCGCGCGCCCTCGACGCGCTGGAAACGCTGGAACACCTTGTCCAGGTTCTGCGGCTCGATGCCGGTGCCGGTGTCCGCCACGGTCAGGCGCGCCTGCATGCCGTCCTGCTCGAGCGTCACCGTGATGGCGCCCTCGAAGGTGAATTTGAAGGCGTTCGACACCAGGTTCAGCACGATCTTTTCCCACATCGCGACGTCGACCCGGGCCGGCGGCGACAAGGGCGCGCAGCGCACCTCGAAGGCCAGGCCCGCGCTCTCGATGATCGAACGGAAGCCGCTCGCCAGGTCGGCCGTCAGCGCGGCCAGGTCAACCGGCACCACGTTGGCCTGCATGCGCCCGGCCTGCACGCGCGAAAAGTCGAGCAGGCTGTTGACCAGCTTTTCCAGGCGCAGCGCGTTGCGCCGCACGACGTCCAGGCGCGCGCGCTGGGCCGGCGGCAGCGGCTGGGCGGTGTCCTGCAGGCCATCCTCGATCGGCCCCAGCATCAGGGTCAGCGGGGTGCGGAATTCGTGGCTGACGTTGCTGAAGAAATCGGTCTTGGCGCGGTCCAGCGCGGCCAGCATGTCGGCGCGCCGGCGCTGCTCCTCGCTGGCGCCGGCGTTCTGCAGCGCGGCCGCCACCTGGGCCGCGACCATGTCGAAGAAGCTGCGGTAGTCGGCGTCCAGGCGCCGCACCGGGCTCACGCCCAGCACCAGGATGCCGAGCATGCGCTCCTGCCCGGCCGCCGCCACCGGCAGCGCCAGCGCCTTGCCCACCGGCTGCCCGGCCAGGCCGGGCGGGATGCCGGCCACGCCGTCCAGCGCCACCAGCACCGCCGCGCCGCCCGCCGCCGCGCGCGCGACACCGAAAGCGGCGTCGTCCCCGCCCAGGGCGATCGCTTCTGGCGCCACACCCGGCGGCAGGCCGGCGCACCTGGCCAGGCGCGCTTCCAGGCCGTCCACCAGGTACAGCAGGGCGAAAGGCAGGTCGGCCGGGTTGTCGGCCAGCGTGGCGACCGCCGTGGCCGCCGCCGCGGCCACGGTCTGCTCGCGCAGCGCGTCGGCGGACAGGCGCGACAGCGTGGCCAGGCGGCGCGCGTTCAGGGTGCTGGCGCTGAGGTCGGACGAGGGGCAGAACAGGCCGCCGACGCGGCCGGCTTCGTCCGCGATCGGGCTGTAGGAAAACGAATACCAGGTCTCTTCCAGGAAGTCGCCGCGCCGCATGAACAGCTGGACCGCGTCGACGAAGGTCGATTCGGCGCGCTGGAACACCTTGTCGGCCAGCGGGCCGCACACGTCCCAGATCTCGCTCCAGACCTCGGCCGCCGGGCGGCCCAGCGCCCACGGATGCTTGGCCGCGCCCAGCACGTCGATATAGGCGTCGTTGTACAGGAAGGTGGCTTCCCGGCCCCAGCCGATCCACATCGGGTGGCGTGCGTTCAGGATCAGGCTGACCGAGGTGCGCAGGCTCTGGGGCCAGGCCGCGAGCGGTCCGAGCGGCGTGGCCGACCAGTCGAAATCACGGATCAGGCGTCCCAGCTCGCCCGGCGCTTCCAAAAAATGCAGCAGCGGCAGACCGTGATGTCCGGTGGCAGCCCCAATTTCCATTCAATTCCTCCATTCGAGCGTGCCGGAAAGCATCGGCCGCAATCATGGACTGCGACTCTAACATGTTGTCCTGCACCGGTCATGTTAATTTCACATTGCTCAAAATCGTCAAAGTGTTGTAAAGACGTGCCGAAACAACATGGCCGCGAGTCATACCGCGAGTTAGCAAACTGCTGTGTATTATTGCCATCTAGAAATATGCTATATTTGGCCGCACTTTTCCTGCGCCGCCATGCGCCGGCCACACCCAAGACATCATGACCAGCCTTTTCCACGCCAGCCGGGCGCGCGCCCTGCCCTGGTTCTTCCGCGCGTTCGCCGCGCTCGCCGGCGCCGCGTCCGCCGCCCATGCGGGCGGCCAGCAACCCGCCACGCCGGCGGCCGCGCCCAGCTATAACTTTTCGCCGGTCAACCAGTACAACCTGCAGGTCTCGGCCAGCTTCTGGAACCCGATCATCCGCTACGTCTCCGCCAGGAGCGGCGTGCGCCTGAACCTGAAGCTGGGCCGCACCTCGGCCGACACCACCAGTTTCATCCTGGCGCGCGAAGTCGATTTCGCCTTCACCAACCACCTGTTCAGCCCGGAGCGCCAGAAGATGGGCTGGACCGTGTTCGGGCGCCGCAACGCGCCGCCGGTGCATGCGCAGATCGTGGTGCCGGCCGATTCGAAGGTGGCCGACCTGCGCGAGCTGGCGGGCGGCGCGGTGGCCTTCCCGGGCCCCGAGGCGCTGGTCGCCTACAAGGCCAGCTACGCCCAGCTGCTGCGCAAGAACATCCCGGTGTCGGTGGTCTTCGCCGGCAACCAGGATGCCGCCTTCACCCAGCTGTTCGCCGGCAAGGTCAAGGCCGTGGGCGCGAATTCCCAGCTGGTCGCCAACTGGCAGGGCCGCGAAGGCAAGGCCTTCCGCGTGCTGTGGAGCTCGGCCCCCTTCAACGACCTGGCGCTGATGGCCTCGCCGCGCGTGCCGGCCGAGCAGGTGCGCGCCGTGGCGCGCGCCTTCCTGGGCATGCACCAGGACCCGGAAGGCCGCAAGATCCTGGCCGCCGCCTCCGACCTGGTGCACGCGCCGACGCCGCTCTCCTTCACGCCCGCCGCCGACACCGACTACGACAGCTACCGCGCGTTCTACGCCGACGCCCCCGCCAGCCTGCGATGAGCCTCCCGCCGCCCTCGATTCCCGCCGCCGCCCCGCCGCCGCCTTTGCCGCAGCCGTTGCCAGCGCCGTTGCCACCGCAGTTGGCACCTCCGCTGCTGCGCCCGCTGTTGCGCCGATTGCTGCCGCGTTCCCTGGTGGGACGCGTGTTCGGCGTGTTCAGCCTGGCCATGCTGGTCTTCCTCGGCACCGGCCTGGGACTGTTCTACCGCTACCAGTTCGAGCAGCACATCGAGGAGACCCAGGACAGCGCCATGACCCTGGTCGAGGTCGCGGCCCAGACCATCGAGGACAGCGCGGTGATCGGCGACTACGACACCGTCAAGCGCACCCTGAACAAGATGCTGGTGCAGTCGCCGTTCAAGCGCGCCGAATTCCTCGACGTCTCGGGCGGCGTGATCCGCCTCGAGGCGCCGGCCGCCGAAAGCCCGGAGCGCCCCGCCCCGGCCTGGCTGCGCGAGCACATCGCCGCCAAGCTGTACGACGTCAACCGCATCGCCAGCGTCGGCGGCAAGGACTACGGCGTGGTGCGCCTGTCCTTCGACGAGCGCAAGCTGGCCACCCAGCTGTGGACCCTGATCTATGAGACCGCGAGCCTGAGCACCGTCGTCTTCGTCCTGAGCCTGGCGCTGATGCGCGTCCTGCTGCGGCGCTGGCTGGCCAACCTGGGCCGGCTGCGCTCCTACGAGGACGACGTCGCCGCCGGCCGCGTCACCGCGGAGGCTGACCTGCATGCGGATGCGCCGAGCGAGATCCAGGAAGCGATCCAGGCCGTCAACCGCAGCGCCGCCAGCCTGCGCGTGCAATTCGGCCAGCGCATCGATTCGCTGATGAATTCCCTCATGCAGCACAAGAGCGCGATGGACCAGGCGGCGATCGTGTGCGAACTGGATACGGAGGGCCGCATCGCCGAAGTCAACGACCTGTTCGTGGCCAACAGCGGCTTCACGCGCGCCGAGGTGGTCGGCCTGCCGCTGTCCGAGGTCGCGCTGCCCGCCGCCGCCGGCGAGCCCTGGCAGCCCGGCCACGCGGTCTGGAGCGGCGACGTCGTGATCGCCGGCCGCAACGGCCAGCGCCAGTGGCACCGCACCATCGTGCCGATGTTCGACGGCGCCGGCGTCCTCGAACGCTACATCTGCATCGACATCGACATCACCGAGCGCAAGGAATTCGAGCGCGCCATCGTGGAAAACGCGCGGCGCCAGACCCTGGTCGCGGAACTCGGACGCAAGGCCCTGGCGGCCAACGATCCGGACGAGCTGTTCGCCGACGCCGCCGAGGCGGCCGCGCGCGGCCTGGACGCGCCCTGCGCGGCCCTGTTCGAGGCCGGCCCCGACCGCGGCCTGCTGCTGCGCGCCGGCGCCGGCCGCCTGGCCGCGGCCGCCGGCACCCGGCTCGACTCGAGCGGCGGCATCCTGCTGCCGCTGTCCTCGAACGCGCCGCTGCGTCCCTGGTTCGCGCCGCTGGCCGCCACCCACGACCTGGACAGCGGCCTGGACGCCAACATCGTCTGCGCCGACCGCCTGTTCGGCATCATCGGCGTGTACACCGACGGCCTGCGCCGCTTCAGCCTCGAGGACGCCAACTTCTTGCGCGGGATCGCCAACATCCTGGCCACCGTGGTCGAGCGCCAGGACGCCAAGAACCGCCTGACCTACCTGGCCCAGTACGATCCGCTGACCGGGCTGCCGAACCGGCGCCAGCTAGGGGTCGGACTGGAGGAAGCGCTGGCGCGCGCCGCCGCAGGCGGACACCGCGCGGCCGTCATGTTCATCGACCTGGACCGCTTCAAGAACGTCAACGACATGCTCGGCCACGGCGTCGGCGACCAGCTGCTGGTCGAAGCCGCCGGCCGCCTGCGTGCCTGCGCGCGCGACAGCGACCTGGTGGCGCGCCTGGGCGGCGACGAGTTCGCGGTGGTGCTGCCGCACCTGGTGGACGACGACGGGGGCCCGCAGGCGGTGGCCGAGCGCATCGTGGCGGCCCTGTCCCGGCCTTTCGAACTGCAGGGCCAGCAGCTGTTCGTCTCGGCCAGCGTCGGCATCGCCAGCTATCCGGACGACGGCGACAGCGCCGAAGTGCTGCTCAAGAGCGCGGACACGGCCATGTACGGCGCCAAGAACAGCGGCCGCAACACCTGGCAGTTCTTCGCGCCCGACATGCACGAGAACGCGGCCCAGCGCCTGCAGACCGAGGCCCAGCTGCGCCTGGCGCTGGAGCGCGGCGAATTCCTGCTGCACTACCAGGCCAAGCTCGACCTGGCCGGCGGCACGGTCAGCGGCTTCGAGGCGCTGCTGCGCTGGAACCACCCTCAGCGCGGCCTGGTCGCGCCGCTCGAATTCATCTCCATCCTCGAGGACACGGGCCTGATCCTGCCGGTGGGCGAATGGGTGATCGGCGAGGTGTGCCGCCAGCTCAAGGTCTGGGAAGCGGCCGGCCTGCCGCTGCCGCCGGTGGCGATCAACCTGTCCGCGCGCCAGCTGCAGCATGCCGGCCTGGCCGACACCATCGAACGCATCGTCACCGGGGCCCGGGTGGCGCCGGCGCTGCTCGAATTCGAGCTGACCGAATCGATGCTGATGGCCGATCCGGAAGCCGCGGTCGAGATCCTGTCGCGCATCAAGGCGCTCGGCATCCGCCTGTCGGTCGACGACTTCGGCACCGGCTACTCGAGCCTGGCCTACCTGAAGCGCTTCCCGCTGGACGCGCTGAAGATCGACCGGACGTTCGTGCGCGACCTGCCGCACGACAGCGACGACGCCGCCATCACCAAGGCCGTGATCCGCCTGGCGCACAGCCTGAACCTGAAGGTGGTGGCCGAAGGCGTGGAAAACCTCGAGCAGATCCGGGAACTGGAAAAATACGACTGCGACGAGATCCAGGGTTATTACGTCAGCCGTCCGCTGCCGGCCGCCGGCGCGGCGCAGCTGCTGGTGCCGGCGCGGCCGCCCCTGCCGGCGTGAACGCTTTCGGATAAGATGGCGGATTCGCTCCACTTCCTACCCGAACAGCATGCCGCATTCCCCTCTCTTAGATTCCGTTGACAACCCGGCGGCGCGCGCCCTGCGCGCCGCCGGCCGCGTCGACGCCATCGAACCCTTCCGCGTGATGGAAATGGTCAAGGCCGCCGCCGCCATGACGCGCGCCGGCCAGGACGTGATCAGCATGAGCGTCGGCGAACCCGACTTCACCGCGCCCGACGTGGTGGCCGCCGCCGCCATGCGCGCGATCCAGTCCGGCAGCACCCAGTACACCGAATCGCTCGGCCTGCCGGCCCTGCGCGAAGCCATCGCGGGCTGGTACGCGAGCGCCTGGGGCCTGGACATCGACCCGCGCCGCATCGTGGTCACCGCCGGCGCCTCGGCCGGCCTGCTGCTGGCCTGCGCCGCGCTGGTCTCGGAAGGCGACGAAGTCCTGATGCCGGACCCCAGCTACCCGTGCAACCGCCACTTCGTGACCAGCTTCGGCGGCAAGCCGGTACTGGTGCCATCCGACGCGGATACGCGCTACCAGCTGACCGCCGGCCACCTCGACGCGCACTGGAACGAGCGCACCCGCGGCGTGATCGTCGCCTCGCCCTCGAACCCGACCGGCACCTCGATGACCGTCGGCCAGGCCAAGAGCCTGCTGGACGGCGTGCGTGCGCGCGGCGGCTTCGCCATCGTCGACGAGATCTACCAGGGCCTGTCGTATGGCGAGAAACCCGTCAGCGCCCTGGCGCTCGGCGACGACGTCATCACCGTCAACAGCTTCTCCAAGTACTTCAGCATGACCGGCTGGCGCCTGGGCTGGCTGGTGGTGCCGGAAGCGCTGCTGCCGGCGGTCGAGAAGCTGGCCCAGAACCTGTTCATCTGCGCCCCGACCATCGCCCAGCACGCGGCCCTGGCCTGCTTCACCCAAGAAGCGATCGGGATTTTCGAGGCACGCCGCCTGGAATTCCAGCGCCGCCGCGACTTCCTGGTGCCGGCCCTGCGCGGCCTGGGTTTCGGGGTGCCGGTGCTGCCGGATGGGGCGTTTTATGTGTACGCCGACATCAGCCAACTGGCGCATCCGCTGGCAGGCGACAGCACGGCCTTCGGGATGGCGGTCTTGAAGGAGGCGCAGGTGGCGATCGTGCCGGGCGACGATTTCGGCTTCGCGGCGCCGAAGCGCCATGTGCGGTTTTCGTATGCGGCGAAATACGAGCGGATCGAGCAGGCAATGGAGCGGCTGGCCAACTTTTTGCGCTGATCGGCGGCTAACAATTCCGGGGTCAGAGCCCCAACAGAAACACCGGGCTCTGACCCCTACAGCCCCGCAATCAGCGCCCGCAGGCTCGGCGCCGACACCGGCTTCACCAGGTAATGGTCGAAGCCGGCCTGCCGCCCGCGTTCGCGGTCCTCGTCCTGTCCATAGCCCGACAGCGCGATCGCATACGGCCGCTGCCCGCCGTCCGCGCCCGCCCTGGCGCGCACCGCCTTGATCAGGTCCAGGCCATCGAGTCCGGGCAGGCCGATGTCGCAGATGATCACGTCCCAGGACTGCGCCAGCGCGGCATCCAGCCCGCTGCGGCCGTCGTGGGCGCAGTGCACCTGGTGGCCTTCGGCGGCGAGGAAGCCGGCCAGGGTGTCGCAGGCGTCGAGATTGTCCTCGACCAGCAGGATGCGGCGCAGCGCGCCGGACGGGGCGGCGGCCTGGGGTGCCGGCGCCTGCAGCGTTTTCGAGGAGCGCTGCAGGCGCACCGTGAAGCGGCTGCCATGACCCAGGCCGGCGCTGTCGGCGCGCACGCTGGCGCCGTGCATGGCCAGCAGGTTGCGCACCACGTTCAGGCCGACGCCCAGCCCGCCCTCGGAGCGCGCCAGCGAGCGCGGCCCCTGGGTGAACAGGTCGAAGATGTGCGGGATGACGTCCGGCGCCATGCCGATGCCCTCGTCTTCCACCACCACCACCGCCTCGCCGTCCTCCCTGCCGACCGCGATGCGCAGCAGGCCGCCGTCGCCGGTGTACTTCGAGGCATTGCCGAGCAGGTTGGTGAACACCTGGGTCAGGCGCACGCGGTCGCCTTCGACCACCAGCGCGTCATGCGCCGGCGGCAGTTCGACCTCCAGGCGCTGGCGCCTTTCCTGGATGCGCGGCTGGATGGTCTCGACCGCGTGCTGGATCAGTTCCGACAGCAGCAGCGGCTGCACCGACAGCGTGATCTTGCCGCTGCTGATGCGCGCGGCGTCCAGCAGGTCGTCGAGCAGGCGCGCCATGTGGTCGACCTGGCGCCCGATCACGCGCGACAGGTTGCTCATCTGGGCGCCGGCGTTCGGCAAGGTGTTCAGCAGCGAGGCCGCCATGCTGATCGGCGCCAGCGGATTGCGCAGCTCGTGCGCCAGCATGGCCAGGAATTCGTTCTGGCGCCGGTTGACCGCCTCGGCATCCTCGCGCAGGTGTTCGGCGTTGAAGGTGGCCAGCACCAGGTGCTCGTTGGCTTCGCGCAGGCGCTCCAGATGGATCCGGGTGTCGCGGCACTCGTCCTCATGGCGCCGGGCCTGGGCGCGCGCCGCCGCCAGTTCGGCCTCGAGCGCGTCGATGCGGCGCAGCAGGAAGTTGTCCGGCACGTCGCCGGACTGGCGTGCGGGACCGTCCAGGGAACGTTGCTCCGAAGGTCCTGATTCTTCCTGGTACGTTCCCATGCTCTTTCCTTACTTGTGCAGCACGCGCGGCGTGGGCCAGCCGCTCATCACCCGGTCGTAGGGCGCGGTGTGTTCGTCGACCTCGAGGCCGGCGTCGGTGATGTGGTAGCCACGCAGCTCGTTGCTGTGGGCGACGCCGCGCACCTTGACCATCGTCATGAATTTGCACAGCCTGCCGTCGACTTCCGCGAAACGCATCGCCAGCACGGCATCGGCCAGGAAGCACAGGTTGTCGATCGAGAAGCTCAGGCCGGGCTCGCTCTGTTCGTGGCCGGCCGTGATCAGCACCGTCACGCCGCGCGAAGCCAGCACCGACAGCGTGCGGAACACGGTCAGGCGCAGGTCGTGGCGGAATTCCGGCGCCAGGTACAGGCCGATCTCGGACAACGAATCGATCACGACCCGGGTCGCGCCGGTGGCTTCGATGGTCTCGACCAGGTCGTCCATCAATTCCTCGATCGACAGCGACAGCGACAGCGAATCCAGCACCGTCACGTGGCCGGCCCGGATCATGCCGACCAGGGCCGCATTGTGCAGGCGCGCCGTATGCTTTTCGAAGTACACCGCCACGCCGTGCTCGCCGCTGGCCGCGCCGGCCTGCAGAAACTGGGTGCCGAGAATGGTCTTGCCGACCCCGGTCGGCCCCGACACCAGAAGCGTGTGGCCCAGCGGCAGGCCGCCGTGCAGCATCTGGTCCAGGCCGGCCACGCCGGTCGGGATGCGGCGCGGATCGCCGTTGGCGTCGGTGTAGGCCGCCTTCACCAACGGCAGCAGGCGCGGGTAGACGCGGATGCCGTCGCCGGTGATGCGCATCGTGTGCGAGCCGCCCATGTGGGCCTGGCCACGCATCTTGACCACGCGCACCTTGCGCACCACGACGTCGTGTTCCTGGTTGTGCGACAGCGCGATCATGCCGTCGGCCACCGTGATGATCGGGTTGGCCTCGACGTCGGCCTGGGTGTATTCGCCGATCAGGAAAGTCGTGGCCTGCCAGGTCGCCATGCGCGAGCCGAGTTCCTGGATGAAATGCTGCAGGTCCCAGAGGCCTTCGTTGCCGCTGCGCCCGGTCTGCACCACGGAGCGGAAGGAATCGACGAACACCAGGCTCGGCGAAAAGTCCTCGACCTCGCGCATGATGCGTTCGAGCACGCCGCTGAAGTCGCCGGCGCGCAGGTCGTCGGCCAGGTTCACGTAGCGGATGCCGGGCCCCACCTTGTCCATGTCGAAGAACGAGAACTGCTGCTGGTAGCGCAGCATCTTCAGCGGCGGCTCGCCGAGCACGGTGAAGAACAGGGCGCGGCGCTCCGGTCCGGCGAGCGCGAACATGATCTGGTGCGCCAGCGTGGTCTTGCCGCTGCCCGGCGCGCCGGCAATCAGCGTGAACGAAAATTCGCTCAAGCCACCCCCGAGGAGAACGTCGAGCCCCGGTACGCCAGTGCTGAGTTTTCCCAAGGTTACTTTCTCGCTCATTACTTGTGCTCCTGTTGATTCTGTTGCTGCTCGTCTCCATCCGCGCTCTCCGCCAGCAAGCGTGAGGTCAGGCCGGTGCCGATCAGGGCACCGAGCTGGCGGGTGAACGTGCTCGTCAGTTCTTCGTTGGCCGCGGCGGCGCTGTCCGCATCGACCTTTGCCAGGTCCGCTTCCAGGCCGGCCAGCAGCGTTGCACTCGTCTTGCGCGACGGGTCCATGCTCAGCCACGCGTACGCCGGCACCACCAGGCGCAGCGAACGGCCGAACAGTGCGCCAAAACCGTTTTCGCCGATCAGCGGCACGAGCTGCCGACCCAGGCGCGCCCAGTTCCGCACGAGTGGCCGTGCGTGATCCGGACACGGCCCATCCGAAGCCGGGCCTGCGCTTGCGGGCTGCGCTCTGTAATCGTCTTTGTCCATTCAGGGGTTTCGGATTCGAGTTCTTTTGGCATGCGGCACTGTCCAGGCAGCGCCGTCAGGGCGATTATAGCCTGAGTCCGGGACATGGTTTTTTTAAAGAGTGTCAATCCTGCCATGACGCTCGCGCCCGCCTGGTGCCGGTGCTAAGATCGCAGGCTTGTCGAACTCTTCCGTTGCGATCCATGCCCATCCATTCTGCCCGCCGATTTTCCCGCCTGAACGCCATGCTGCTGGGGGCCGGCCTGCTGGCCGCCGCCGCCATGCCGGCCCGGACCGCCTCCGCCCAGACCGTGCTCGAGGCGCCGCTGCGCGCCCACCTCGCCTTCCTGGCCGACGACCTGCTCGAAGGCCGCGGCACCGGCCAGCGCGGCGGCGAACTGGCGGTGCGCTACCTGGAAGCCCAGGCCGCGGCACTCGGCCTGAAGCCGGTGGCGGGCAGTGCCTACCGCCAGAAGGTCGAGATGATCGGCCAGAAGACCTTGCCCGGCAGCACGCTGCGCTTCGAGGCCGGCGGCAAGCAGCTCGCCACCGCCTTCGGCCAGGAAGCGGTCTACGGCAACGGCAATGGCCAGGCGCAGACGGCCCTGTCTGCGCCCGTCGTGTTCGTCGGCTACGGCATCGATGCCGCGGACGAGGGTTGGAACGATTTCCAGGGCGTCGACGTGAAGGGCAAGCTGCTGGTGGCGATGGTCAACGATCCGCAGCCGACCGCGGCCGAGCCGCAGCGCTTCGCCGGCAAATCGCTGACCTGGTATGGCCGCTGGACCTACAAGTTCGAGGAAGCGGTGCGCAAGGGCGCGGCCGGCATCCTCCTGATCCACACCACGGCCTCGGCCTCCTACCCGTGGAGCGTGCCGACAAACAGTTTCTCACACGAACAATTCCACCTGGCCGGCGCCGGCAACGCGCTGCAGGGCTGGATCAGCGAGGATTTCGCGCGTACCCTGTTTTCGGCCGCCGGCCAGGACCTGGACAAGCTGCGCGCGGCCGCCGAAGTGCGCGGCTTCAAGCCGGTCGAGCTCAAGGTCACGGCGCACGCCGAGCTGAAGAGCGCGGTGCGCCAGGTGACGGAATACAACGTGGCGGCGATGGTGCCCGGCAGCGACCCCAAGCTGCGCGCCGAGGCCGTAATCTATTCGGCGCACTGGGACCACCTCGGCATCGACGCCCACAACGGCAAGCCCGACCACATCTGGAACGGCGCCATCGACAATGCTTCCGGCAGCGCCGCCCTGCTGGCGATGGCCCAGGCCGCCGTGGCGCATCCGGCCAAGCGCACCCAGATCTTCCTCTGGCCCTGCGCCGAGGAGCAAGGCCTGCTGGGCAGCCTGGCCTGGGTCCGCGCACCGCTGTGGCCGCTGGCGAAGACCGCCGCCGACCTGAATCTCGACAGCATGAACTTCGTCGGCCGCACGCGCGACATCGGCGTCGCCGGCGCCGAGCGCAGCTCTTTGTATGACACCTCGGCCGCGGTGGCGAAAGGGATGGGCTTGACGCTGGCCGCGCCGGTACCCGACCTGGGCGGCGCCTACTTCCGCGCCGACCATTTCAACTTCGCCAAGGCGGGCGTGCCGGCCTTTAACGTCGGCTCGGCGGTGTTCTCGGGTGACGGCAAGTTCGAGTTCGAGCACGCGCAGGGGGCTGGCGAGAAGATGCGCGCCTTCACCAAGGACTACCACCAGGTCAGCGACCAATACGACCCGAACTGGGACCTGTCGGGCATGGTGCAGCAGGCGCAGTTCACGCTGAACCTGGGGTACGCGGTGGGGAATGCCGCGGCGATGCCGGCGTGGAAGGCCGGCGAGGCCTACGGCAAGATCAAGCGCCTGTAAGTCTCGCAGCGGCTCACAGCGGACGGCCCAGGATCTTCTCGACCTGGGCGCGCTCCCAGGCGCCGCCGAAATGGCGGTCGAAGACAAAGATCACTTGATCGATTCCATGCTGCCGGGGTGACCGGTTTCCATCCGCTGGATGGTCCGGGCACTCAGGCCGCTGGCATCGGCCAGCTGTTGCTGCGACCAGCCTCGCTTGAGGCGCATTTTCCATGGCCGTCCACGACAGCCGGCCGACAGAGGCATGACAAGACCGCGACAGCCAGGCTGTGCTGGCGGCAAACGATGAAAAACGCTTACTATTATCACTGCATTTTTACTAGAAGAAATAGTAACCGAGTAAATACTGTCACAAGGAAATTCATGAAGCGCACCACGCTGGCCGCCCTCGTCTGTCTTGCCCTCTCCGGTTCCATCCTCGCCACCGCGCCCGCCCACGCCGACACCGCCGCCGCTGCCACGGGCGCCGCCGACGCGCGTTTCCGCACCATCTACCAGGACGAATGGAAATGGCGCATCGGCCAGCGCCTGGCCTGGGACGAGGATGCGCCCGGCGAGGCCCGCGGCGAACTGGCACGCGTCGACGCCCGCACCCAGGCGACGCGCCTGGCCTACTGGCAGGAGGTATTGCGCCGCCTCGACGGCATCGACGGGGCCGGCCTGTCGGCGCCGGAGAAAATCAATTACGCGGTCTACCGCGCCCAGATCGCGGCCTTTGCCGAGGCCCAGCGCTTCCGTGAATACGAGCAGCCGGTGAACGCGGACAGCGCCTTCTGGAGCGACATCACCTACATCGCGCGCCGCCCGCTCAAGAACGAAGCCGAATACCGGACTTACCTGGCCCAGCTGGCCGACCTGCCGCGCTACTTCAGCGAAGAAATCGTCAACATGCGCGCCGGCCTGGCGCGCGGCTTCACGCCGCCGAAGGTGACCCTCGCCGGGCGCGACGCACCCCTGAAGGCCATCGGCGAAGCAAAAGACCCGCGCGACACCGTCTACTACACGCCCTTCAAGTCCATGCCCGCGACCATCCCGGCGGCCCAGCAGGAAGCGCTGCGCGCCGAGGGCCTGCGCCTGATACGCGAGAAGGTGCAACCGGCCTACACGGCGGCGCTGGGCTTCATGCGCGATGACTACGTGCCCGGGGCGCGAACCACGCTGGCGGCCGAGAGCCTGCCGGACGGGAAAGCGTATTACCAGTCGAAGATCGTCGAGTACACGACCACGTCATTGACTGCCGAGCAGATCCACCAGATCGGCCTGTCCGAAATGGCGAAGATCCGCGCCGAGATGCAGCAGACGATGGCGCAGGCAGGCTTCAAGGGCGAGCTGCCGGCCTTCCTGGCCTTCCTGCGCACCGATCCGCAGTTCTACGCGAAGACGCCGGACGAACTCTTGAAAAGCGCCGCCTGGATTGCCAAGAAGTTCGACGCCAAGGCCGACCAGTACTTCGGCTACCTGCCGCGGCGCCGCTTCGCCATCGTCCCGGTGCCGCCCGACCAGGCGCCCTACTACACCTCGGCGCGCGGCGGTCCCGGCATCTACCTGGTCAACACCTACAACCTGCCGGCACGCGCGCTCTACAGCCTGCCGGCGCTGACCCTGCACGAATCGGCGCCGGGCCACGCCTTCCAGATGCCGGTGGCGCTGGAACAGAAAGGCGTGCCGCCGTTCCGCAGGGCGTACATTTCGGCCTACGGCGAAGGCTGGGCGCTGTATTGCGAACGCCTGGGCAGCGAGATGGGGATCTACGAGACACCTTATGAAACCTTCGGCATGCTGAGCTACCAGGCCTGGCGCGCCGCACGCCTGGTGGTCGACACCGGCATCCACGCCAAGGGCTGGACGCGCGAACAGGCGCAGGCCTACATGCACGACAACACGGCGCTATCGGATCACGAGATCGAGACCGAGGTGGACCGCTACATCTCCTGGCCGGGGCAGGCGCTCTCGTATTACCTGGGGCAGATGGCGATCATGGGCGCGCGCGCGAAGGCGGAAGGCGCGCTCGGGAAGAAGTTCGATATCCGGGCCTTCCACGATACCGTGCTGCAGATGGGGGCAGTGCCGCTGCCGGTGCTGGAGGCGCGGATCGATGTCTTCATTGCCGATGGTGGGAAGTCGCCATACTCGGCGCAGCCTTGATGCGGACGTGATGGTGGGCGCGGCCGGCGTAGGCACACTGTGCCCACCAGTCGCCGCAGCAGATCAGAACAGCTTGATCTTGAGCTGCACCGAAATCCCGCCATACAAGCGGTCCTTGTAGCTCGGAATGATCCCGACATTGACCCCGACCCGCTTGTAGTCGTAGGTCAAAGTCGGAATCGCCGCCGGGAACCAGCCGCCGTCGCGCATGTTCGGGTAGCCGTCGAAGGCGGCGATAGCCGCGCCCAGGCGCACCGGGCCCAGCGCCCACGGCTGCCAGATCACGCCGGCATAATTCGAGTACTCGCGGTCGCTGTTGTAGAAGCGCCCGGCGGTGGCCGACATCGTGCCCGAGAAGCGGTATTCGAGGCCGAGGCCATGGTTGGCGCCGTTCAGGTCCTTGTCGCGGTCGAAGTGCCAAGTGGCGAAGCCGCTGTCGATCCAGAGTTCGCGCTTCGGATCGGCGTCGAGCCAGGTGAACAGGGGCTTGGCGCCCGCGCCGTCAGCCGGCGGGGTGGATTGCGCCTGCGCGCCGGCGGCAAACAAGCCCAGGCCGGCCAGCGCAAGCATTTGATATAAACGGTTCAGCTTCAATCGTCGGCCTTCGGGTCGAGGTCGGGAAACATCACTTCGGTGAAGCCGAAGCGGGAAAAGTCCTTGATGCGCATCGGGTAGAGGATGCCGAGCAAATGGTCGACCTCATGCTGCACGACGCGCGCATGGAAGCCGTCGACCTCGCGACTGATATGTTTTCCATATTGATCGACGCCTTCGTAATGCAAACGCATATGACGGGGCACGCTGCCGCGCAGGCCCGGCACCGACAGACAGCCCTCGAAACCCTCTTCCATCTCATCCGACAAAGGCGTCAAGACCGGGTTGATCAGCACCGTCTCGGGCACGCTGGGCGCGTCCGGATAGCGCTGGTTTTTCCCGAAGCCGAAAATCACCAGCTGCAGGTTGACGCCGATCTGGGGCGCGGCCAGGCCGGCGCCGTCGACCGCGTGCATGGTCTCGAACATGTCGGCGACCAGCGCGTGCAGCGCGGGCGTGTCGAATTCGGTGACGGGTTCGGCCACGCGCAGCAGGCGCGGGTCGCCCATCCTGAGGATCTCGCGGATGGCCATTCAAGTGCTCGCTTTGCACAAATGCCGGAGGAACTCGGCGTAGCCCTCGGCCGTTTCGGGGTGCTTCATGCCGATCGCGGCGGTGGCCTTCAGGTAACCGAGCTTGGAACCGCAATCATAACGCTGTCCGGCGTAGCGGTAGGCCAGCACGCGTTCGCGCGCCATCAGCGAGGCGATGCCGTCGGTCAGCTGGATCTCGCCGCCGGCGCCCTTGCCGAGCGTGGCCAGGTGGTCGAAGATCGAACCCGACAGCACGTAACGGCCGACCACGGCCAGCGTCGAGGGCGCATCCTCGGGCTTCGGTTTCTCGACGATGCCGGAGACCAGCTCCAGGTCCGGACGGTAGGCGCTGGCGCTGACGATGCCGTACTGGCGCGTGTGTTCGCGCGGCACGTCCTGCACCGCCAGCACGCTGCATTTCTCGTAGGCGTACAAATCGGTCATCTGGGCCAGCACCGGCTTGTGGCCGACAGCCGTATCCATGAAGTCGTCGGCCAGCAGGACCGCGAACGGCTCGTTGCCGACCACCGGGCGGGCGCACAGCACGGCGTGGCCCAGGCCCAGCGCGGCCGGCTGGCGGATGTAGATGCAATTCACGCTCTTCGGGATCACGCCGCGCACCAGGTCCAGCAGTTGCTGCTTGCCGGCCGCTTCCAGCTCGGACTCGAGCTCGTAGGCCTTGTCGAAGTGGTCTTCGATGGCGCGCTTGTTACGGCCGGTGATGAAGATCATTTCCGTGATGCCGGCGGCGACCGCTTCCTCGACCGCGTACTGGATCAGCGGTTTGTCGACGATGGGCAGCATTTCCTTCGGCTGGGCCTTGGTGGCGGGGAGGAAGCGGCTGCCGAGACCCGCGACGGGGAATACGGCCTTTCTGATTGCGGTCATTCTTGCTCCGATGATGATGTGGAATCGTTATTCGCAGGGCCCAGCAGCGCCAGCAGAGCGGCTTCGTCGAGCACGGTCACGCCCAGGCTCTCGGCCTTGGCCAGCTTGCTGCCCGCCTTGTCGCCGGCGACCAGGTAGGAGGTCTTCTTCGAGACCGAATCCGAGGTCTTGCCGCCGGCCTGTTCGATCAGGGCCGCGGCGGCGTCGCGCGACATGGTCGGCAGCGTCCCGGTCAGCACGAAGGTCTTGCCCGACATCGGACCGGCTACTTCCGGCGCGGCATCTTGCGGCAGCAGGTCGAGCAGTTCGCGCCGCAGCGCCGCCAGCGCCAGCAGCTGCTCGCGGTTGACGGGTTCGGCCATCCATTGTTCGAGCGCAGCCACCAGCGGCGCCGGCAGGCCGAACACGCTGAAGATGGTCAGGTGGGCCAGGTCGTCGAGGCTGCGCCCGTCCAGCAACTGGCGCGCGCGCGGCTCGGTGAGTTTCGGGATGCCGGCGGCGGCCAGCAGCTGCACTTGGTCGAGTTTTTCGCGCAGCTGGGCGCGCGGCGCGCGCTCCCCCTGCGGTTCGACGCCGGCGGCCAGCAACGCATCGAGCGCTTGCTGGTTCTTCGGCTCGGCGAAGAAGTCGGCGATGGCCTCGGCCACGGTGCCGCCGATGTCCGGCAGCACGCGCAGCAGAGCGGCGGGCGAGCGGCGCACCAGCGCCAGGCTGCCCAGCCAGTCGGCCAGGGTCTTGGCGGTGGACTCGCCGACGTGGCGGATGCCCAGCGCGAACAGCAGCCGTTCCAGCGGCGGACGGCGGCTGGCGGCAATGGCGGCGAGCAGGTTGTCGGCCCACTTGGTCGCGACCTTGCCCTGCTTGACGGTTTCGGGCGTGGTGCCGTCGCGCTCGTCGGCGACGCGCTTCATTTGCAGCAGGTCGTCCAGCGTCAAGCGGTACAGGTCGGCCACGCTGTGCACCAGGTCCGCTTCCACCAGGCTGTCGATGTAGCGGTCGCCCAGGCCTTCGATGTCCATCATGCGGCGCCCGGCGAAGTGGCGGATCGCCTCTTTCCGCTGCGCGGCGCAGGTCAGGCCGCCGGAGCAGCGCGCCACGGCCTCGCCCTCTTCGCGCACCACGTGCGAGCCGCACACCGGGCAGGATTCGGGCAGCTTGTAGACCATCGGTTCCGGCACCGGGCGGCGCCCCAGCACCACGGCCAGCACTTCGGGGATGACGTCGCCGGCGCGGCGCACGATGACGGTGTCGCCCACGCGCACGTCCTTGCGGCGCACCTCGTCCTCATTGTGCAGGGTCGCGTTGGTGACGGTGACGCCGCCGACCGACACCGGCACCAGCCGCGCCACCGGCGTGATGGCGCCGGTGCGGCCCACCTGCACGTCGATCGCCGCTACCGTGGTCAGGGCTTCCTCGGCCGGGAACTTGTGGGCCAGCGCGAAGCGCGGGGCACGCGAGACGAAGCCGAGTTCGGCCTGGTCTTCGAGGCGGTTGACCTTGTAGACCACGCCGTCGATCTCGTAGGGCAGCGCCGCGCGTTTCTGGCCGATCTCGTGGAAGTAGCCCAGGATGCCTGCGCAGCCGGTCACCACCGCGCGTTCTTTCGAGACCGGCAGGCCGAGGCGCTCGAACCAGTCCAGGACGCCGGAGTGCGATTCCGGCATGTCGGCGCCCTGCAGCACGCCGATGCCGTAGGCGAAGAAGCGCAGCTTGCGCTGGGCCGTGATGCGCGCGTCGAGCTGGCGCAGGCTGCCGGCGGCGGCGTTGCGCGGGTTGGCGAATTCCTTTTGCCCGGCGTCGCGCTGGCGCCCATTCAATCGTTCGAAGTCCTGCTTGAACATCAGGACTTCACCGCGCACTTCGAGTACTTCAGGGATATCATCGCCGTGCAGGCGCAGCGGAATCACGCGCACCGTGCGGATGTTGGCCGTGACGTCTTCGCCCGTGAAACCGTCGCCGCGGGTGGCGGCCTGCACGAACACGCCGTTTTCATAGCGCAGGCTGATCGCCAGGCCGTCGAACTTCAGTTCGGCGGCGTATTCGACTTGCATTTCGCTGGCCGAAGCGCCTAGTCCTTTTCGTACACTGCGGTCGAAATTGGCGATGTCTTCGTCGCTGAATCCATTGTTCAGCGAGAGCATCGGCAGCGCGTGCGTGACCTGGCTGAATTCGGGGATCGGCGCGGCGCCGACGCGCGAGGTCGGCGAATCGACCGAGGCCGCTTCCGGGTGGGCTTCTTCCAGCGCTTGCAGCTCGCGGAACAGCTTGTCGTACTCGGCGTCCGGAATCGTCGGCGCGTCGAGCACGTGGTAGTTATAGATGTGGTGGTTCAGTTCCTTGACCAGCCACGCCATGCGCGACAAATGATCTTGTTCAGCCACGGGTCCTCCTCAGCTGAACAGGCGCAGCGCGCGGGTCGAGCCGGCCGGGATGTCGGCGGCGTCCATCTCCTGGTAGAACTCGCGCACCTGGCCCGCGATCTCTTCCAGGGTGCTGTCGAGCAGCGGCTGGTCGAAGTCGTCGACGATGGCGGCGTCCAGGCGCAGTTCCAGCGCCTTGGCGCAGGCGACCATTCGGCCGAAGCCGTCTTTCGAAGGCGCGACGCAAGGCACGTCCAGCAGCAGGGTCAGGCGCGAAGTGGTCTCGGCGCCCAGCGTCACGTTGGTCGACAGCGTGAACAGCACGCCCGCGGTCTTGCCGCTGCCGCCGTCCAGCATCGCGAAGCGGCCGTCCGGACGCACGTCGAAGCCCTGGTTTTCCAGCGCGCCGATCAGGGTCGACATCGCCCACGGCGCGCCTTTCGAGGCCAGGTTCACGCCCAGCTGGGCGTCGTGGCCGGCAACGAAGCGGTGCAGGTTCTTCGCTTCGCTCATCACCTCGATCATGTCCGGCACTTCCGGCTCGGCGCCGATCTCGTCGGCCACCGCGCGCAGGCGCGTGACCATTTCCGAGTATTCGATCTCGTTCAGGGCCGTGCTGCGGGTGGCCAGCTGGACGCCGGCCTGCAGCCGGGTGTACACGCCGCCATGCACGATGGGTTCCCAGTCGCCGCTCACGGCCAGGCCGACGAAGTGCACCGGCTTGTTGCCGACGCTGCGCAGCTTCGCCAGCGCCGGCAGGATGCGGTCGCCGCGCAGCGGGCCTTCGGCATTCAGCGGGATCAGGCAGTCGATCAGCGGGTCGACCAGTTCCTCGGCCAGCTTGGTCGCCCCCGCGGCGGGGGCAGTAACCGGGGTGCTGTCCGGCAGGGCGGCGCCGGCCAGCGGGGCCAGCGCCTCCGCCGGCACGCTCGCCGCCGCCGCCGCACCTGCCGCACCTGCCGCGGGGGCCGGGGCCGGCGCCGGGGCATGCACCACGGGTTCCGCCAGCACGTCCGGACCCGGCTCGAAGGCGGCCGGCGCCGGCGCCGGCGCCGCGGGGTCGGCGGCCGGGACGGCGTCGACGTCGAACACCGGTTCATGGCGCTCGACCGGCTCCACCGGCGCGCGCTCGGTGGCGCCGCGCTGCATCAGCACGTCGTCATGGTCCGAGGAAAACGCGCGCTCGACGCTCTTCCTTGCCTTGTACTCCTGCCACTTGTTGTAGCCGATGACGCCGACGACGAAAACGCCGGCGGCCGCCGCGATACTCATTTGAAAATCATTCATGCTGCGTGTGCCTCGAGTGCGGTGGATGCGTTGAATTCTTAATATGATACCAAATGGCCCTGCGCACACCCATGGGCTGTCATGCGGCCGCCAGGTCGGCCGCGGTCTCCATGTCAACCGCCACGATGCGCGACACGCCCTGCTCCTGCATCGTCACGCCGATCAGCTGGTTGGCCATCTCCATCGCGATCTTGTTGTGCGAGATGAACAGGAACTGCGTGTGGTCCGACATGCGCTTGACCATGCGGCAGAAACGCTCGGTATTGGCGTCGTCGAGCGGCGCGTCGACCTCGTCCAGCAGGCAGAACGGCGCCGGGTTCAGGCGGAACATCGAGAATACCAGCGCGGTGGCCGTGAGCGCCTTTTCGCCGCCGGACAAGAGGTGGATGGTGGCGTTCTTCTTGCCCGGCGGCTGGGCCATCACCTGCACGCCGGCGTCGAGGATCTCGTCGCCCGTCATCACCAGTTTGGCGGTGCCGCCGCCGAACAGGATCGGGAACAGCTCGGAGAAATGGCCGTTCACGCGGTCGAAGGTATCCTGCAGCAGGTCGCGCGATTCGCGGTCGATGCGGCCGATCGCGCCTTCCAGCGTGCCGATCGCTTCCAGCAAGTCGTTGTTCTGGGCATCGAGGAATTGCTTGCGCGCGGTGGCCTGGGCCAGCTCCTCGACCGCGGCCAGGTTGACGGCGCCCAGCGCCGTGATCGCATTCGTCAGGCGCGTGACTTCGCCCTGCAGGTACGAAGGTTTGGTTTCCGGATCGAGCTTCTGCGCCAGCGCCGCCAGCTGCTCGCTGTCGGCCCCGGTGGCGGCCAGCGCCTCCGCGAACTGTTCCTGGTTCAGGCGCGCGGCCTGCTCCTTCAGCTGCATCTCGGTGATGCGGTCGCGCTGCGGCTGCAGGCTGCGCTCGGCGTTCATGCGCCCTTCTTCCAGCTGGCGCAGTTGCTGGGCGAGCTGGTCCAGTTCATGGCGCGCGTCCGACAGCGCCTGCTCCTGCTCGGTGCGGCGCGCCAGCAGGTCCTGCAGGCCGTCAAGCGCGGCGCCGGATTCCAGCGCTTCCAGTTCCAGCCTGGCCGCGCCGACAGTCTCGCCGACGCTCGCCGCCTGCTGGCCGGCGGTGGCGGCGCCGCGCCGCAGTTCCTCGATGCGGGCGCGCCCGGTCTTTTCCGCGAACACCGCTTCCTGGGCCGCGCGTTCCAGCTGGCGCAGGCGCTCGCGTGCGTCCGCCAGCACCCGCTCCTGCTCCTGGAAGGCGGTCTGGCCATCCTCGTGCGCACCCTGCAGCTCGGCCAGCTCCATGTCGAGCATCTCGAATTCGGCTTCCGCTTCCGTGCGCGCCTGGCGCTGCTCGGCTTCCTGGGCGGCGATTTCATCCAGGTCGCTTGCGATCTGGCCGCTCCTCTGGCTGAAGCGCGCCTCGACCTCGCCCTGCTTCACGACCTCGATCTGCAGCGCATGGGTTTCGCGCTGCAGCGTGGCGACCTTCTGGCGCCCTTCCTGCAGGCGGCGCTGCAGGTCGGTGACGGCGGCGTCGGCGCGGGTGGCGCGGGTGCGCGCTTCGTCCGCCAGCAGCGCTTGCGCGCGCAGCAGCCTGGCCGTGTTGTCGATCTCGTGCTGGCGCGCCAGCACGCCATCCTGCTCGGCGTCGGCGGCGTAGAAACGCACGCTCGAACGGCTGACGATGTGGCCGTTCGGGGTGACGAACACGCCGCCCTCCGGCAGGCGCTCGCGCTGGGCCAGCGCGGTGCCGGGGTCGTCGGCCGCGTAGACGCCGTGCAGCCAGTCGTCGAGCAGGCCGCGCAGGCCGGGGGCGTTCAGCTTGAGCAGGCTGGCGAAGGGTTTCAGGCCGCGATGATCCGGATGCGTGCCGCTGCCGGTGCTCGGTGTGTAGACCGCCATTCGTGCCGGCGGCGCATCGCCGAAGAAGCCGCGCGCCCAGTCCAGGTTCGAGATCTCGAGCGCGCCGGTCCGTTCGCGCAGCACGGCTTCGAGCGCGGTCTCCCAGCCGGTTTCGATGTCGAGCTTTTGCCACAGGCGCGGCAGCTTGTCGAGTTCGTGCTTCTGCAGCCAGGGCTGGACCTTGCCCTGCGTCTGCACCCGCTCCTGCAGCTGGCGCAGCGCGGACAATCTCGCTTCCAGCTTGGCGTTGGCGCCGGACTCCTGCTGGACCGCGGCATGGGCGTCGCGCCGCTCCTGCTCGACCGCTTCCTGGCGGCTGGCGGCTTCCTCCAGTAGCAAGCCCTGCTCTTCCAGCTGCATCTGCTTTTCCTCGAGCTGCATGCGCAGGTTGTCGAGGTGGCCGGCGTCCGGCAGCTTGATACCCGCACGCTCCTGCTGCAGGCGCTCGCGCCGCGTGGCCAGCGTCGCCAGGATGCTGTTCGCATTGCGCTGGTGGGCCGAGGACAGCTCGATTTTCTGCTGCACCTGCATGATGCGCGCGCGCGATTCCTGCGCACGGTGCTGCGCCTCGCGCCAGGCGGCGTCCAGTTCCGGCAGGCGCTCGTTCTGGGCTTCCACCGCAATCTGGGCGCCTTCCACGCGCGCAGCCAATTCTTCGAGCAGGAACTCGGCTTCCTCGATCTGCTCCTGGAATTCCCGCGCCTGGTCCTGCCACTGCTCGCGCTGGGCAGTGAGCGTGCCGATCTGGTTCTGCAGGCGCGTGCGCGATTCGACCACGAACTTGATCTGCGCTTCCAGGCTGCCGATCTCGGAATTGGTCTGGTACAGCGCGCCCTGGGCCGTGTGCAGGCGGTCGCCCATCGCGTAGTGGGCCTGGCGCACGCGTTCCAGTTCCAGTTCGTTGTTGCGCAGCTGCGCGGTCTGGGCCTCCAGGCTGGTCTGGGCCTGCTCCATCTCGAGGAACCAGCGCGCCTGCTCGGTCTTCGCCTCGTTCTTGCGCAGCAGCCAGAGCATCTTCTGCTTGTCTTCCTGGTCGGACTGCAGCTGCTTGAAGCGGTTGGCCACCGCCGCCTGCGCTTCCAGCTTTTCCAGGTTGGCGTTCAGCTCGCGCAGGATGTCTTCCACCCGCTGCAGGTTCTCGCGCGTGTCCGACAACCGGTTTTCCGTTTCGCGCCGGCGTTCCTTGTACTTGGAGACGCCGGCGGCTTCCTCGAGGAACACGCGCAGCTCTTCCGGGCGCGATTCGATGATGCGCGCGATCATGCCCTGGCCGATGATGGCGTAGGCGCGCGGCCCGAGGCCGGTGCCGAGGAAAATGTCCTGGATGTCGCGCCGGCGCACCGGCTGGCCGTTGATGTAATAGGTGGACGTGCCGTCGCGCGTGAGCGTGCGCTTGACCGCGATCTCGGCGTACTGCCCCCACTGCCCGGCCGCCTTGCCCGCGCTGTTGTCGAACACCAGCTCGACCGAGGCGCGCCCGGCCGGCTTGCGATGGGTCGAGCCGTTGAAGATCACGTCCTGCATCGATTCGCCGCGCAGCTCGGACGCCTTCGATTCGCCCAGCACCCAGCGCACCGCGTCGATGATGTTCGACTTGCCGCAGCCGTTCGGCCCGACCACGCCGACCAGCTGTCCCGGCACCTGGAAATTGGTGGGATCGACGAAAGACTTAAATCCCGACAATTTAATGGAGGAGAGGCGCACGTTGTCTTACTGAGGCTGGGGGGTCGATGAAGCCCGCATCATACCATTTGTTGCTTGCTGTCAGGGCAACTTTGGGGGGTGGGCCGGCAGCGAAGCGACGCGGCTGACCTGCGTATCTCAGGTACACAGATAATCGAACCTGACGCGCGCCGCCGCGCAGGGCGGCACATACGGTCCCTGCGCCGGCTGCCAGCCGCGCCGCAGCCAGACCCGGTCGTTTCCGGACAATTTCAGGGAGGCCGCGGTCAGCCACTGGTGGGCGTTGACCGGGTCGGCACGCGGCAGCAGCAGGGCCGCGGCCAGCAGACCGAGCAGCAGCGGGCGCGGCGAATGCGCGCGTGCGGACTGCATGCGCGCCAGGAACAGCCCCGCCGCGCCCAGGCCGAGCAGGCAGCCGGCCACCGCTTCGCTGGGCGAATGGGCGCCCACCTTGACCCGGGCGATGGCCACGATCACCGCCAGGGCGGCGCCGGCCAGCGCCGCGGCGCGCACCCGCTCACGCCCGCGCCCGCGCCCCTCCACCAGCAGCGCCAGCGCGACCGGGAACACCGCCGCCGCCCGCGTGGCGTGCCCGGAAAAGCCGGTGAAATCGAAGGCGCGCAGGCCGATGCCCCAGCCGAGGAAGGCCATCTGGCTGGCGCCGGCGACCAGCAGCGCGGCGCCGAACAGCAGGCACCATGCCAGCGCCAGGCGCCAGCAGCGGGCGCCGGCCAGCCAGGCGGCAACGGCCAGGGCGAGGAGCGCGGTGACGTTCAGGCCGCCCAGCGCGGAAAGGTGGAACCAGCTCATCGTAAACATCGGGCAAGCATCGGGCCGGCATCGCGGCAGCGTTCAAAAAGCCGACTATACCGCCGCATGAGCTTACTTGCGTTCCGCTTGCCGCCCGGATCGGAAATCGCGCCCGTCAGGGCAAGGCGCGCGCCTGGATCGAGGCGTCATTCCCGCTGTCGTTTTCCGCCGGGCGCGCCATCGCCGCCAGCAGCACCTGGCCGACCACGCCCTCCATCGCCAGCACGCGCGCCGCGCCGCTGTGCAGGGCGTCGGCCAGCTTTTCGGCCGTCATCGAGAACGCTTCGCGGCGGCCGGCGCCCGAGAAGATGAAGAGCGTGCGCAACGGGCTGACCCAGGCCAGCCTGACCTTGCGCTTGCCCTCGCTGCTGCGGAATTCGCACCACATGCCGCGTTCCAGCCCATCGACCGGCGACAAGGCTTCCTGCCGCGCCGCCGCCTGCTCGGCCGCGGCGTTTTCCAGTTCGACCCGGCGCATGGCGTCGGACTGGGCCGCCTCCACCGCCAGTTCCAGCTGGCGCTCCGGCGAGAGTTCGATCGGCGCGCGCACGATGGACGCGTGGTATTCGGCCAGCCGCGCGAAGAATTGCAGGCGCTCGGCATCCTGCCAGTGGATCGCGTCCAGCCATTTGTTGAGCGTGGCGAGCAGGCGCGGCAGCCGGGCGATCAGGGCCTTGCGCTGCTCCTGGGTCGCCTTCGGCTTGACGCTCCAGATCAGGTCGTCCATGGCGCGCGTGGCGTTGCCGACCGCGCCCGGTTTCTCGATCTCGATGCTGTAGGCAAAGGTCAGCACCGTGGACCAGCGCTGCTCCAGGAAGCCGCTCACCACCTCGTTGACGTCGCCGGCGCCGACGCGCAGCGCCACGGCGTCGCGGGCGGATTGCGTCGCCACCGCCATCTTTTCCTGCTTCAGCGCGCCGGCGACCGGCGCCGCCAGGGCCTGCTCGCGGGCGCTGTCCTCCTGCTCGATGCTGGCTTCGAGGCCGGCCACCGCTTCCTGGAAGCCACCGGTGCCGGCCACCTGCTCGACGCTGCGCCGCATGGCCTGGAACAGCGGGTCGTCGGCGTCCTTGTGCTGCTCCCAGCCCATGCGCGACAACAGGTCGACCAGGCGCCGCGCCGGATGCGTTTCCTCGAAGAAGAACTGCTTGTCGCGCAGCGCCGCCTTCAGCACCGGCACCTGCAGCACCTGCAACAGTTCGCGCGCCTTGGCCGGCATGCCGTCGTCGAGCAACACAGTCTCGAACACGCGCGACAGCAGGTCGAGCGTGTTCGCATCGCCGCGCGACAGGCTGCCCTGCGGCAGGCTTTGCTTCAGGCGCGGCAGGTAGAACACGTTGTGCGGGACGGCGGCGCCCTTTTCAGCCAGGCCGGCGGCTGGGGCCGTGGCCGGGGCCGCGTCGGCGAGGATGGGTTCGATGCGCGCCAGCAGGTCGAGCAGCGGCGCGCTGGCGGCGGCGGGCGCCATGGCCGGGCCTGGGGCGGCGGCACCGGTGGCGGCCGCGACCAGGCCCAGGACCGGGATGCCGGCCCAATGGGCGGCCGGGGTGGCTCCGGCTCCTGCTGTGCCGGCGAAGCCAGCCATGGCCACACCGCCGGCGGGCGCAACGCCCATGCCGTCGCCGGGCGCGAGCAGACCGCTGGCCGGCATGCCAGTGAGGGCGGCAAAACCAGCCGCCGGCTGGACGGCACTTGCGCCCGCCACGAAGGGCGTGCCGGGCATGGCCGCGAATCCGGCAGCCTGTGCTGGTGCCGCGCCCTGCATGGCGGCGAATCCGGCAGCCTGGCCTGCTGCCGCTTCCGGCACGCCGCTGAGATCGGCAGCCGGCGACGGCGCGATGCCCGCCGCCACCCCGGCAAAACCCGCCGCCGCCCGGACCGGCGCCTGCGCGGAGACCGTTCCGGCGTCCGCCGCCCCACCCTGCCCGGCTTCAAACGCCTGCGGCCCCTGGAAGCCCGCGGCGCCGCTCGGACGCCAGCCGCCCTTCCCCGCCGGCAGCACCGGCAGCTCGGGGATCAGCGGCACGCCGGCGTCGCCGCCATCGTCGCCGAACAGCGCCCGCAACTGTTTCGCCAGCGCGGCCCGGCTGCCGGCGCGCGCCGCGCGCGCGGCGGCGGCATCGTCGGTCTTCTGGAAGTGGACGGCGTCGGCGCGGCCGTCCTTGCGCTTGACTGCCTCGGTCAATGCCTCGAACAGGGGCGCGAAGTCGAACACGATGTCTGGACGCAGCAAGCCCTGGACCAGGCCGTGGGCTTCGCTGTCCGGCTCGAATTCGCGCCAGGCGGCGTCGAGCGCTTTCAGGAACACGGCGGGACGGAAGGGATTGTCCCCGGCGCGCAGCAGGCCGCGCTCGAGCAGCAGGCCGAGGCGCACGCCCAGCGTCGCCAGCGCTTCGGAATGCTGGATGTCGAAGGGCCGGGCCAGCGCACTAAAGGCAAGCTTATCGTCGATTTCCTCCAGCGGCACCAGGCTCAGCGCCGCGACCGGCGCAGCCTGTGCCTTGCCTGGGCCAAGCTCGTCGAGTTCGCGGCGCACGGCCAGGTCGATGGCCTTCGATGCCAGGTGCACGAAGGCGTAGCCGTTTTCCCTGAGCAGGCGCGCCGACTTGACGCGGCGGTAGACCTCGCGCGTGTCGAGGCCGGTCTCGCCGACGTCGGCCAGGGCGGCCGCCATGCGCGCCGCCATGTCGCCGAGCTCGCGCTGGACGAAGGCCGACACGCTGCCCGCGAGCGCATCCAGCGTCGCCTTTTGCGACGCGGCCTTGCGGGCGGCCGGTGTCTGGACTGGGCTGGCGGTCATGGGCGCGAGGGGCTCGGTAAGCGGCATGGGGGATGAAGCATATTGTGGCACATAATTTCCACGTGGCAATAGCAATTATCGGTAAGGGTTGGCGATCCTTTAGTCATGACATGGCAGTCGGGCGCGAATGAAAAGAATGATCATGCTATTGATGAGCTAAGTCATCCGTAAATCAGTGAAAAACCCCGGCATATCAATGCGGATCGAAAATATCGATATGCTATTTACGTATTTTGAAGAAAAAATATTCTCTGACACTCAGCCATCGTCCTACAAGACCTCAAGAGAAGGTCCGATACCGGTTCTACAGCCGGGCTCGCATCATTGCATCACCGTCAACGCTACCAACCAACAATGTTTGGAAGCAGCTTTTTCGGTAAGCAGGACATTTCCCAACTTGAAAGGAATGATCATGACTTCGAACAAAAACTCGCGCCCCGGCAACCAGGGTGGTTCCCACGAACAGCACGTCAAGGCTGGCCAGCAAAGCCACAAGAATGACGCCAGCAAGCAATCCGGTTCGGCCGGCTCCAGCTCGCGTTCAAACTCGGCAGGCGTCCAGGGCGGCACGCCGGAACAGCATGCCGCTGCCGGCCGCCAGAGCCACAAGAACGACGGCAACAAGCAATCGGGTTCGGCCGGTTCGTCCTCGCGCTCCAGCGCGGGCAAGCAAGGCGGCTCGCCCGAGCAGCACGCCGAAGCCGGCCGTCAAAGCCGCAAGAACGCTGGCAATCGCTGAGATTGCATGACGCTGGGCGGCGCCGCTTCCGGGCCCCGCCATGAACAGTGACCAGACAGGAAGCCATGACAGAGCCTGAGCGGCGACCCCGCCCCAGGCTCTTCTGCCGTTTGACGCTTCTATATATTAGAGGGCGCGACCCGATGGCGTGGCCGGCGCGGCAAAAAAAGCCAGCCGCGGACGCGCGAGCGCCGCCCGGACCGGCACCGGCACAATGAAGGCCGCGCTCAGATGTTGCGCAGCGATGCGCCACGCGGTGGCGCGAAATCGACGATGTCGGTGATCAGGCCGGCGCCCTTGGCGTCGCGCGCGGTCAGGTGCAGGTCGCCGTACTGGTGGATGCCCCACTGCTCCGGATTGAGTTCGACGTGCTTGCGCAGGATCGACTCGGTACGGGCATCGTCGGCGCGCAAGCCTTCGACGATGATGTTCAGCGCATCCGGACGCGAGCCCGGCGAGGCCGTCGCGTGCGATTTGTGGATCATGAAACGGGCGGTCTCGCTGGCATACCGCTGCTTGCCGGCCAGGAACAGGATCACGGCGATCGACGCCACCGCGCCACCGTTGTAGGTGATGAAGTTCACCGGCGAGTTGGCCATGAAGTTATACAGGCACAGGCCGTCGCTCACGTAGCCGCCGTTCGACTGCACCAGCACGTGGGCGGTGTCGATGCCGTCCTCGGTCATGTGGGAAGTCGCTTCGAAGACGCGGTGCACCATGTCGCTGTTGACGTCGCCGGACAGGGTGAACCAGGCCTCCTTTTGCTGATTTTCTTGATCTTCGCTCATAGTCGCTCTCTTCTGTCACAAGGTTCGTGGGACAAGTGTAACAAATCACGCCGAGGGAACGATGTGGACGCACTGCAAGAGTGCGCGGATTGCCTCATGGCAGCGCCCTTCGGCCTTGGATTGACTTCCAGGCACCGCTGACATATGCTTCGCAGTCTTGACCGGGAGAGCGCAGCGCAGGCTGCCGCCGAAGGGGCATCACCCGAAAACTCTCAGGCAACCGGACCGGTCAGGGGACACTGCGCAGCGCGCGGTGGACCAACTCTGGAGAGCGGCCCGATGGGCCCACCGAAGGGGCAGGCGGCACGGCCGCTATCTCTCAGGTACCGAGGACAGAGGGGTGCGACAGGCATGCGGGCCAAGTCCGTGTGCTCGAACCCTATTCACGTGCCCGAGGACTCCATGACGCTCAAAGCGACCCCGCTCAATTCCGTACACCGCGCCGCTGGTGCCAAGATGGTCGACTTTGGCGGCTGGGACATGCCCGTCAACTACGGCTCGCAGATCGAAGAACACCATACCGTGCGCCTTGATGCCGGCATGTTCGACGTCTCGCACATGTGCGTGGTCGACCTCAAGGGCGAGAACGTCCGCAGTTTCCTCCGCGGCCTGCTGGCCAACAACGTCGACAAGCTGCAGGCGCCGGGCAAGGCGCTGTATTCCTGCATGCTCAATCCGCAGGGCGGCGTCATCGACGACCTGATCGTCTACTTCTTCGACGAGACCTGGTTCCGCCTGGTGGTCAACGCCGGCACCGCCGAAAAGGACATCGCCTGGATCCGCGAGCGCAACGAAACCTCGGGCTCGGGCCTGGCCATCACCCCGCGCCGCGCGGACCTGAGCGACGACGGCATCGCGCTGGTCGCCGTGCAGGGCCCGAACGCCCGCGCCAAGTTCTGGGACACCGTGCCCGCCGCCCGCGAAGCGTCCGAAGGCCTGAAGCCCTTCAACGCGGCGATCGTGAAAGACACCGCCTTCGGCGAACTGATGGTGGCGCGCACCGGCTACACCGGCGAAGACGGTTTCGAGATCGGCGTGGCCGCCACGCAGGTCGAAGCGCTGTGGAATGCGCTGGCGGCCAGCGGCGTCAAGCCGGCCGGCCTCGGCGCGCGCGACACGCTGCGCCTGGAAGCCGGCATGAACCTGTACGGCCAGGACATGGACGATACCGTGTCGCCGCTGGACGCCGGCCTGGCCTGGACCGTCGACCTGGTGGCCGAGCGTGATTTCGTCGGCAAGGCAGCCCTGCAGCGCGGCCAGCAACAGCAGTTCGTGGGCCTGATCCTGCGCGAAAAAGGCGGCATCCTGCGCGCCCACCAGAAGGTCGTGGCAAGCTCCGGCAACGCCGGCGAGATCACCAGCGGCACCTTCAGCCCGTCGATGCAGCAGGCGGTCGCGCTGGCGCGCGTGCCGATGGACGTGGCGATCGGCGATACCGTGCACGTCGAAATCCGCGACAAGAAACTGGCCGCCTCGGTGGTCAAGCTGCCGTTCGTGCGTCACGGCAAAGTCCTGGCCGCGTGATCCGTTCTCGGCCCAACAAGAACAAACTATACTTACCGCACCATCCCTCTCTAGGAGCTACGCACATGAACATCCCAGCCGACCTGAAGTACACCGAATCCCACGAATGGGTCCGCCAGGAAACTGACGGCACCCTCACCGTCGGCATCACCGAATACGCGCAGGACGCGCTGGGCGACATCGTGTTCGTCGAGCTGCCGCAAGTCGGCAAGACCTTCACCGCCGGCGACGACGCCGCCGTCGTGGAATCGGTCAAGGCCGCCAGCGACATCTACGCGCCGGTCTCGGGCACCGTCACCGCCGTCAACCAGTCGACCGCCGACGCCCCGGACTCGATCAACGCCGACGCCTACAGCGCCTGGCTGTTCAAGCTGCAGCCGGCGGATCCGGCCGCGATCAACGGTTTGCTGGATGCCGCCGCCTACGGCAAGGCGACCGAGGACTGATTGGTTGTATCCGCGAGCGCGCCCATGAGGCGCGCTTGTTGTTTGATCGTTTGACCCCATATCGTTGCAGTTGCAGCCGACCCGCTGCCCAAAAACGTCGTCCCTGCGAAGGCAGGGATCCAAGTTCGTTGAGCCGCCACGCACGCTGAAATTGGGCCCCTGCCTTCGCAGGGGCGACGCATAGTTTGCCCACACGGCCGATTTTTCCCTCTCTGCTCATACCATGACCCGCACCAGCCTGACCCAACTTGAAGCCCGCGACGGCTTCATCCCGCGCCACATCGGTCCGTCCGCCCAAGAGGAGGCGGCCATGCTGTCCGTCCTCGGCTACGCATCGCGCGCCGCGCTGATCGATGCCGTCGTTCCCGCCAACATCCGCCGCAAGGACAAGCTGGACCTGGGCGAGTTCTTCGACCCGCTGCCGGAACAGGCCG
>Ga0265798_10000791_pt1 | contig 50726 bp, 52 predicted proteins | sample P3T30metagenome_FD_192430 | JGI IMG/M metagenome (GOLD analysis project Ga0265798, IMG submission 192430) | Plant litter microbial communities from East Loma Ridge, Irvine, California - P3 T30 | ecosystem: Environmental > Terrestrial > Plant litter > Unclassified | place: USA: California...
GGTTTTAAATTCAATGTTTTAGGCTTTTTTTTCTATGTTGAGTCTTTGGAAACAGCCTATTTATTGGAATTTGCAGGTCAGGATAAAATTGAAAAACTTGAATCAAAACGACAGATTTATGATGCTATTGTTAACAGTGTCTTGATTCTGGATGCCGCAATTGTCCTGTTTTTAATCTACTATGGAATCAGAAAGGCTTTAAAATAATTATTGGAAATATTTAAATTGAAAAAGTAAAAAACAATATGAACAAACTAAAAAACTATATTCATGGCGAATGGGTAGAAGGCACCGGGAACGGAATTCCTTTGTGCAATGCCGTGACTGGAGAGCAGGTTGCTGTTTCGGATACAGAAGGACTGAATTTTGAGCAGGCTCTGGATTACGGAAGAACAGTCGGTTACAAAAACCTTTCATCCATGACGTTCTACGATCGTGGCGAAATGTTAAAAAAAGTGGCACTCTACCTGTTAGAAAGAAAGAAAAAATATTACGAATTATCATATAAAACCGGGGCAACGCATGCAGATTCATGGGTAGATATTGAAGGAGGTTTCGGTACGTTCTTCACCTACTCAGGGCTGGCAAAGAGGATGCTCCCGAATACCCCATTTTGGGTAGATGGCGATACTCAGAAGATTTCGGCTAACGGAACTTTCCTGGGGACTCATATTTTAACGCCGAGTGAGGGTGTTTCTGTTCAGATCAATGCCTATAATTTTCCGGTGTGGGGAATGCTGGAAAAACTGTCAACTTCATTGTTGGCAGGTGTCCCAAGTATTGTGAAACCTTCTCCTTACGGTTCGTATTTAACGAATGCCGTTTTCCAGGATATGATTGAAAGCGGAATCCTTCCTGAAGGTGCGCTCCAATTGGTTTGTGGTGAGCCGGGAAATATTCTGGACTATGTTCAGGATGGTGATTCTGTATTGTTCACAGGTTCTGCAACAACGGGTAGAAAATTAAAAGCTTTGCCTTCTGTTTCAGAAAATTCTGTCCGTTTCAATATGGAAGCAGATTCATTAAACTGCTCAATTCTCGGACTGGATGCAAAACCCGGAACTCCGGAATTTGATCTGTTCATTAAAGAAGTCCGTACAGAAATGACCACAAAGGCCGGACAGAAATGTACGGCAATCAGAAGGATTATTGTTCCTGAAAATTTAATTGGTGATGTTCAGAATGCTTTGTCTAAAGCTTTGGATCAGACAAAAATCGGAAATCCGTTAAACAGGGAAACCAGAATGGGTTCTTTGGTCGGAAAGCATCAGTATGATGAAGTGTTGAGAAAAGTAAATCTTCTGAAAGCTGAAACAGAACTGATCTACGATGGAAAACACGAATTGGTAGATGCTGATTATGATAACGGGGCATTTATGTCTCCGAAATTATTCTTAAACGACAGGCCTTTCGAAAAAAATATCTCTCACGATGTGGAAGCGTTCGGTCCGGTTTCTACATTGATGCCTTACAAAGATGCGGAAGAAGCGGCAGCGCTGGCAAAAAGAGGAAAAGGAAGTCTGGTAGGTTCCATTATCTCTCACGATGAAAAATTCGTAGCAGAAACTTCATGGAAAATGGCCTCTCAGCACGGCAGGATTTTCGTACTTAACAGAGACAATGCGAAAGAAAGTACAGGTCACGGTTCTCCGCTTCCGACTTTGATGCACGGCGGTCCGGGAAGAGCAGGCGGCGGCGAGGAAATGGGCGGTTTAAACGGTCTTCATTTCTTCCTTCAAAAAACGGCAATTCAGGGCTCTCCGGATATTTTAACGGCGATCACGAAAGTATATCAGCAGGGAGCAGAGAAAAAATATGCGGACAAGCATCCTTTCCAGAAATATTTTGAAGATGTTGAGGTTGGAGATTCACTCGAGACAGCAGGAAGAACGGTTACGGATGCAGATATCGTTAATTTTTCCAATGTTTCATGGGATCATTTCTATGCGCACACTGATGCAACGAGTTTAACAGGAACTATTTTTGATAAAACCGTGGCTCACGGATATTTCATTCTTTCTGCAGCGGCCGGATTATTCGTTTCAGGTAAAAAAGGACCTGTTATCGCCAATTATGGTCTGGAAAACTGTTCGTTCTTCAAGCCTGTATATGCGGGCGATACAATGACGGTTTATTTAACGGCAAAAGAAAAAATCAACCGCGGTGTAAAAGGCAGAAACATTCCTTCCGGAGTAGTTAAATGGCTGGTTGAGGTAGTGAATCAGAGAGATGAGACCGTATGTGTAGCAACCATCTTAACGCTGGTGGCGAAAAAATCTCCTTTTATTGATCTGAACCTGAAAAATATTCAGAAAGCATTAAATGGTTTAACCGAAAACACGCAGCCAAACTGGGGGAAAATGTCACCTCAGCAGATGATTGAGCATCTCGATTTTACCGTTCTGGTAAGTTTAGGCGACCCGGAAGCCGACAAATGTTTTACTCCGGAAGAACAGCTGGAAAAATGGCAGGATTCTCTGTACAATCACAGAAAAATGCCGAAAGATTTCCCGGCACCTTTCCTGGCAGAAGATGAAAAGTTATTGGATTTAAGACATAAAAATCTTGAAGCGGCAAAACAGTCTTTCATGGGTAACCTGAAGAGATTCTCCATTTATTACAAAGAAAATCCACAGGCGGAACACATGAATTTCGTTTTCGGAAAATTAAACAAAGAAATGTGGGAACTGATCCATAAAAAACATTTTACCCATCATTTTGAACAGTTTGGATTGATTTAATTCAAAATAAATAATGATATTTGAGGAAGCTTTTGATAAGGCTTCCTTTTTTAATGAACAGATAATATGGAACAACAATTTTTCAAAGATTTCGACTTTAACGGTTTCTGGAATGAAAGCAGTTATTCGGAAAGAGATTATATCGAAGGATTTCCGGATGATGAAATAATTGCTTCTGTTGAACAGGAGCTGGGCTATAAACTTCCCGCATCCTATATTGAATTAATGAGAATCCAGAACGGAGGTCTGGTTGATAGATCATGTTTCCCGACCACTGAAGACAATTCCTGGGCAGAAGATCATATAGCAATCACCGGAATTATGGGAATCGGACGGGAGAAAACCTATTCCGTATGTGGCGAACTCGGGAGCCTGTTTATGATTGAGGAGTGGGGATATCCTGCCGATGGAGTCTATATTGCCGACTGTCCGTCTGCCGGTCATGATATGATTCTTCTTGATTATTCAAAATGTGGAAAAGACGGCGAGCCGGAAGTGGTTCATGTCGATCAGGAAGGTGATTACAGGAAGATTTTTCTGGCAAAGGATTTTGAAAGCTTTATTAAAGGCCTGAAAGACGAAGAAGAATTTGATGCAGAATAAATAAACTGTACTTTTAATAATTAATTAACCCAATTTAAAATATTAAAAATGAACGAGAACTGGATGCAGAAGTATGAGGAAGTAAAAGATATACTGGTATGCCCGACCGATTTGGAAACTTATTTTACGTCCAATGAAATTGCCGGTCAGCAATTGGAAACCATGGAAATCGGAAATGTTTCCCTTCCTTCCGGAAAGGTGGTGGTGAGAGATCCGCTGGTTGCTCTGAATGCCAATCAATCCCCTTATTTTGTAGAAGCTCCGAAAGGGAATTTCCCCGTAACGATTGCTGTTGTGAAATCCGAAGACTGGGGCGACCGATATGCGGTGGTAAAAGTAGAGTTTACCAAAGAAAAGCCTGTTGTTTACCGCGAAGCCCTGGTTGGAATTGAAGATTTGGAAGGTGTAGACGAAGACGATTTTTTTGGTTTCGGAGTGGATGCCGGTTTAGGCTGTATTGCTGATGCGGAAGTGCTTCCTTATGTGGATAAATTTGAAGCTGAACTGGATGTCGACAATATGTATGATGATTATTTTGCCGGACTTTTTGCGCAAAGCTACAAAGATCATCCCAACAACCAGAGGGATGCGGGCGACTGGATTAACTGGACGGTTCCGAACACCGATTATCAGATCCCGATGTTTGCCAGCGGTTTTGGTGACGGCTCTTATCCTGTTTATTTTGGATATGATGCAAATGATGAGGTCTGCGGACTGTATATTCAGTTTATTGATATTGAACTGGCTTTAAGCGAAGATGGCGACGACGAAGATTATGAAGACGATGATGAACCTGAAAATTTTGTTTTTCTTAAAGATTAAAACATGAATAAAACTTTTGCAGATAAAGTTGTTGAGTTTAACCGGAATCTAAAATATGACGGGAAACTGCCGGATGATTTTCAGGTTTTAAATCCTTATCTCGACAATCCTGAAACCATGGAAGTCATGCAAAAGTTTTATCAGAAATATTATAATGATTTCAACCGGAGAAAATTTATCGTTGGAATTAACCCGAGCCGTCACGGAGCAGGCGTTACCGGAGTTCCTTTTACCGATACCAAACGGCTGGAAAACATCTGTGGAATAAAAATGAAGTCTGCTCATACCCATGAGATTTCTTCTGTTTTCATTTATGATATGATCGCTGAATATGGAGGAGCCGATGAATTTTATAAAGATATTTACATCAATTCACCTTTTCCTCTCGCCATTGTAAGAAAGTCGAAAGGAAGCTGGATCAACGCTAATTATTACGATGATAAAGAACTTTTCAATGAAGTAAAAGATTTTATGATTGATACTTTAAAAAAGCATATCAGCTTAGATCTTGATACTTCAGAAGTATTTATCTTAGGAAAAAAGAATGCTGATTTTATTTCAAAACTCAATCAGGAAGCCCTTCTTTTTGAAAAAATGACGGTTCTGGAACATCCGAGATATATCCAGCAGTACAAATCGAAAGAAAAACAACTCTACATCGATAAATATATCCTGGCATTGAAACAATATTCCTGATAAATCTTTTTTGATTGTATAGAGCCGGTATTTCCGTTGGGCTCAATGCATATTGTACAGAGACGGATTACTTTATTACTCATCGGTATTACAGGGATATTTTATTCTGTCTTAAATTTTTACCTTTTACCATATTTATTTATCTTTACTTTTCAGTTTTTCAAAATCAAAACTTAAAACCACAAATGGAACAGAAAATACATCAGGGCAGAAACATCAAAAGGTTCAGGGAAATGTTGGGCATCAAGCAGGATGCGCTGGCTTTTGACCTGGGTGAAGACTGGAATCAGAAAAAAATATCAATACTCGAACAGAAGGAAGTTGTTGAGGACAACCTGCTTCAGAAAATATCTGAAGTTTTAAAAATCCCTGTAGAGGCGTTTAAAAACTTTGATGAAGAACAGGCTGTTAATATTATTTCCAATACTTTCGCAGAACATGCTTTTAGTAATTCTTTTAATTACGGAACCATTAATTTACATCCTATTGATAAGCTGATTATGCTTCATGACGAAAAAATAGCCCTTTATGAAAGGATGCTGAAAGAAAAAGACGATATGATGTCAAGGCTGGAAGACCTGATTAAATCCAGGTAAAGTATCTTCATAAATGGACAAGATAGAAAATTCCCCTGAAATTATTTTCAGGGGAATTTGTATCACATTTATGTATTTAGAATCCTTCGCGATCGTTTTATTATATCAAAAAAAATTATGGTTATTAGTTGTTACCCTGGCGATAATTGATATATTATTTTTTTATGATCGACTGAGATTCCGAAGGGGATTTTACGATATACACTCCTTTAGGAAGTTCTGAAATATCTGCCTGGTTTACACCTTTCTTAGCCTCGATGGTTTTCACTAACTGTCCGGACTGGCTGTATACATCAAACTTTGTATTTTCCACTGCTTTAATGGTAAGGGGACCGCTTGTAGGGTTAGGGTAAATACTCAGTTCTTTTTTAGAAGCTTGTACATCATTGGCAGATAATACGATTCCTGTATCTTTTACCCAGGTAAAGGCGTCTAAGGCCAAATATCGGAACTCTCCTCCAACAGTAATTGTAAGCTGGTCGATAACAATATTGGAATAATTCTGACCGTTAAGATTGGTCATATCAATCAAAGTAAAACCATTAGCTGTATTTGTTGAGGTTGTAAAGCCTGAGGTTTTGGTCTGGGTAAACTTGGTTATCCCGCTTAATTTCCCTGTTATGGTAAGTGTCCCTACCACGGGAACTGTCGGTGAAACAACCTGCAAGCCATTCCCGTTAGCCAGATACGCCCAAAATCTGTTTACTTTGAATAAGTTTGAAGTAGTTTTTATGGATAATGATGAATTTGGGTATGACGGTGTAGCAGTTCCTGTATTGTCTATAAATCTGAAATCTGCTGCATTGAAGCCATTCCATCCATATGCGTTGGTCCCGGAATAAATATCATAGGTTGATACCGTAGAAAGGATATTAAAAATCACACCATTATCTGTAAAGCTGGTGCTTGCCGTAGATTCGGTTTCAAATTGTTCTGTACTGGTCTGCGCAAAAGTGAAGGTAGATAAGAGCAGAGCACAGAATAAAAAAATAGTTGTACTTTTCATAATAATTAATTTAGGTTCTTTTGATTTTAAGGTCTAGATGGGAAAATACCCTGAATACAGATAATGTAATTCATTCCCAAATAAGGAGGCATTGTATTTACCGGGATATTCATTCCTGTAAAAGAAACTGAATTTGCATTAATTGCTGTATCCGGAGCAGTGTCTACAAAGCTTGGGACTGCATCAAACTGTCTTCCGTTCTGCTGTCCTGTAATCGCAATAGATGAAGTAACAGAAGGTGTACTGCTGTTAGCATTGCTATTTGATATTTTCAGCTGGCTGATGATGCTTGGAAGGTTCTGCTGTAAAAGTGTGGTCTGAGGGCTTCCTGCAGCCTCGCCTAAGGCAATACTTTTTCCGGTTGTTGAATTTCCTGTACCAAACGGAGTACGTCCGTTAAGGTTAGGCAAAGCAAAATTTGTAACACCGTCCCCTCCATATGTGGTTCCTAAGATCGCAAAAAGGGCTGTGTACTGATTAATGCTTAATAATATACCGTTGCACAGCATATACCCTTTCGGTGCAAAGTTACCGGCAAACATTTTAATGGTTCCTAATAGTTCATCGTCCATGATTGTTGTATTTGATGATTAGCAATATTTGTTGTTATTATGGTCTGGATGGATATATACCTTCCACACATATGATATAAGTTAATCCAAGATAAGGAGGCATCGTACTGATCGGTACATTCTGTCCTGCAAAAGTAACCGACATGGCATTAATCATCATATTAGGATCACCGTCTACAAAGCTTGGGACTGCATCAAACTGTCTTCCGTTCTGTTGTCCTGTAATCGCAATAGATGAAGTGACAGAAGGTGTGCTGCTGTTGGCATTGCTATTTGATATTTTCAGCTGGCTGGCAAAGCTGGGCAGATTTGAAACCAATAAAGTTGTTTGTGGAGATCCTCCCATTTGCCCTAGAGCAGAAGGATTTGCAGTGCCGATAACAGCACGCCCGTTCAGGTTCGGTAAAGCAAATGTTGTCTGTCCGTCACCTCCGTACGTAGTTCCTAAAATTGAGTAAAGAGCTGAATATTGTGCAATACTTAATAAAGCTCCGTTACATAACATGTAACCTCTTGGTGCGAAATTTCCCGCGAAAGTCTTAATGACTCCCATTAATTCATCGTCCATAATAATATATTTTCAGTTTTAAATGTTCCTACTCTCTTACCGGCTTTTCGGATACCGCCGTAATATGTATAGTGATGTCTTATTGACAAGCCAAAGTAACAACAATCAGCCGTCCTGCTATAGCGTAGAAAATACCAAATTACAGATTACGTATTTCTACGGATAGGCTGTAAAGGTATTAATAAATCACTTTATTGTGTATATTAATTAATATTAACTTCACGTTATATTTAAATTATTGATAATTATATGCTTTTATTGAATTTTGAAATATGAAAAGTAATGTGTTTTATTGAAGAGTTAATATTTGATTATATTTAATAAAGTCTTTTGCATGGCGGGTTTGCTTGCAGTAAACAGCTTTTTTAAATAGCTTTATTCTGATAAAAATATTTCATGATTTTTTATGAAGAGAGCGGAATTACAATACGACAAACAGATGAAGAAAAGCGAATAATAAATGTCTGGATGTTTACAGATAAGATAAATTTTAATTTTTAAAGTTATTCCGTGCATACAACTACTATTTACTATTTTTGCAACAATCAATTATAATAGAATGAACGGATCCGTAACATCAGAACTTAGAAATCATATTGCCGAAATAACCTTCGGAACACCTAAAAGCAATGCGCTTCCCGGAGCCGTTCTTGAAAAGCTGGCACAGACCATCATGGAGGAAGGCACAAAAGAGGAAGTAAAAGCAATCCTTATAAAAAGTGAAGGTGAGAAAGCTTTCTGTGCCGGGGCAAGTTTTGATGAGCTTCTGGAAATTGAAGAGCTGGAAAAATCAAAACAGTTTTTCGGTGGTTTTGCAAAAGTGCTCAATGCCATGAGAAACTGCGGTAAGATTGTGGTGGTCAGGGTTCAGGGCCGGACTACCGGTGGTGGTGTCGGGATTGCCTGCGGGGCAGATTACTGTTTTGCCACCCAAGATGCTGCATTGGCATTAACGGAAATCAATCTGGGGATCGGGCCGTTTGTAATCGGGCCGTATGTAGAACGGAAAATCGGGAAGTCCCAGTTTTCGGCTATGGCAATTGATGCAGATTTCAGATCGGCAGCATGGGCAGAGCAACACAATGTATATCATTCAGTTTCAGAGAATATTGCAGAAATGGATGCAAAGCTGGAGAAATTTTTAGAGACTTTGGCTTCAAGGAGCAGTGAGGCTTTGGCTTTAATTAAAAAAGTTTCGTGGGAAGGAACAGAACATTTCAATGAACTGATGCCGGCAAGAATTCACATGAGCGCAAGCCTGATTCTTGAAGACTCTGCCAAGAAAAATATTGCCTCTATTAAAGAAAGACTGAGAGCAAAATAATACTATATTCTTAATGAATAACGAAAAACCGCTGATTAATCCGGCGGTTTTTTAATGGAAAGGATAATCGGTATATCTTCTGTAACTTCCCGTTTCAGCATTGATTTTAATGATGTCTTTATTTCCGGAATCTTCCCTTTCCTCCATAAAAATATAAAATCTTCCGTTTCGCTGGATTTCCATTCCACACAGAATTTCAGACATCCAGTGTTTATTTTTCCTGTTATTCTGAAATATATAGCTTGCCATGTCCTTATTTATTTTCGAGCGCCTGGATACTGCTTCATATTCTTCACTTTGAGGGTTGATGATTTTTACCCTGTTTTCTTTTTCTGTTTCCAGCCATGCCTGCTCTTTTGAAATGACTCCATTGCTTTCGTTTTTATTAATAGTACAGCTTTCGGACAGTAAACACTCATAACCTCCGGTATAACCCATCATCGAATAATGGAGACCTGCCATGTGATGATATCCTGAAATATAAAATTTCAGATGGTTTCTCGTAGTCACCACAAGGGTATCGCTTTTAAGGAATTTTCTGTATGGAATCTTTACAGACATCAGTGAATTTTCTTTAAGACCGGTTTTGATGGTTGAATCTTTGATCAGCTTTTGATTCCGTAAAATCTGAAATGTAAGTGTACTTATTTCTTTTGTACTGAAGTCTGCAAACCTGATTTCCGGCTGTTCTGTAATGAACGGAACAGAATCGCATTTTTCCGAATAGGCAATAGAATCTTCTTCCGCTTTCTTTTTTCTCAATGAGCTTGAAACATTCCATACAATAATGACTGCTGCTATAATCCCGAAAATGAAGCCGAATAATATCAGTAGAATCTTTAGAAATCTTTTCATATCTTCTGAATAACAGATTTTTTTTAAAGTTAAATAATTAAACAGTCAGAATTAAAAGCCGGATAAAAATTGTAAAAAATATTTTGAGAATTAAAATTTAATTTTAACTTTGCAATTCAAAGTTCTTTATATGGATTCAAAAAACTATCACGAAGACTTATCACATATCCGTTCTATGATGGAACGCTCCTCCAGATTTATTTCTCTGAGTGGCTTATCCGGAGTGGTAGCAGGTTTGGCAGCTATTATTGGTGCCAGTTATGTGTATTTTGTTTTTAAAAGAGAGGGAATTGATTATTTTAATGGAGAAAGAAATATTTTCGGGCCGGCTCTTACAAAGGAACTTGTACTGGTAGGAACTTTGATTCTGTTGGTGGCCTTGCTCAGCGGATATATTTTTACCGCTGATAAAAGCAGAAAGAAAGGACTGAAAATCTGGGATGCTACAACACGGCGCCTGTTGATTACCTTTGCCGTGCCGTTGGTCTCAGGTGGTATATTCTGTCTGGCTCTTCTTTATCATCACCTTTTTGTTTTTGTGGCTCCGGCAACGCTGATCTTTTACGGCTTGGCTTTGGTAAGTGCAGAAAGATATACGCTGACCGATATAAAATACCTGGGCTACTGCCAGATCGTATTGGGATTTATCTCCTTATTCATTTTGGGGTGGGGACTGCTGTTCTGGACAATCGGTTTCGGCATCCTGCATATTGTGTATGGCATGATTATGCACAGGAAATATAAATAACAATATAAGAATAAGATGCACCTAAAATTATTTTCAGATGTGCTGTAAACTGTAATCCGATTATGATCAATATAAATCAACTCAATAAAGAATTCGAAAGCCGTGTAAGATTGGGCATTATGTCTGTTCTTATGGTTAACGACTGGGTTGATTTCCCTGAAATGAAAAGCCTGCTGGAAATTACCGACGGAAATCTGGCCAGCCACAGCAATGCATTGGAAAAATCCGCTTATATTGAAGTGAAAAAGGAGTTTGTCGGGAAAAAACCCCGGACTTCTTACCGCGTGACACAAAAAGGACGGGAAGCTTTTACCGAACACCTGGATATGCTGGAGAAATTATTAGGAAGATAAAAGAACTAAATTTTTTTATCATTTAACTTTGAAAAGCAAAGTACTTTTAAATATAAAACTTAGAATTATGACAACAGAAAAAGAAAAATCAACCATTATTTTCGCTGTACCGTTTGTATTATTAGTCGCAGCAGTTTTCGGAAACCTTTTTGTAGAAGGGTGGAACTGGTCGCCCTTCGATTTTATCATTGCGGCAGCATTGCTTTTCGGAACTGCTTCCTTTATCAACCTGGTCATCAGGTCGAAGAAATCCCTTCGGTATAAATTAATGGTTTCCGCAGCCATAATTCTGGTGCTGGCCGTGGTATGGGTTGAACTCGCAGTGGGAATTTTCGGGAGCCCGGTTGCCGGAAGCTGAAATTAAACTGCATATTGTTAAACTGTAGATTTCAAAAAAAACAGTAATTACAAATGAACAGGAAAACATTTTTGAAAAGACTCGCGCAGCTTTCCCTCATCGGTGCTTTTCCCATGCTGTATTCATGGCAGATCGAACCGTTCTGGCTGGAATTTGTGGAAAGAAAACTCCCTGTTAACAATTTGCCTGACGATTTGGAAGGTAAAGTCCTGATGCAGATTTCAGATTTACATGTGGGAGACCGTTTTGACTGGAATTTTCTGATCGATTCTTTTCAGAAAGCAAAAAAATACAGCCCGGATTTCGTCGTCTATACAGGTGATTTTGTAAATCACGGAAATGCTGAAGAAAGGGAATCCCTTAAAAAAGTACTGCATCATGCAGTTTTAGGAAAGCTGGGAACCTTTGGAATTCTTGGTAACCATGATTACGGAACCGACTGGAGTGAAGCAGATGTTGCCGAAAGTATCTCTGAAATAGCAGAAAATTCCGGAATTAAAATGCTGAGAAATGATCAGGAAGAAAGTCACGGATTGCATTTCATCGGTTTCGAAGATCTTTGGTCGCCCAATTTTGCTCCGGAAACAGTAATGGGAAATTATGATCCTTCAAAAGCGAATATCATTCTTTGCCATAATCCCGATGCGTGCGATCTGAATATCTGGAACGGTTACCGGGGCTGGATTTTAAGCGGGCATACCCACGGCGGGCAATGCAGGATTCCCGGTATAATTACGCCGCTTGTTCCTGTAAAAAACCGGAATTATATCTCCGGCGAAGTTGATCTGCAGAATGGAAGGATACTCTACATCAACCGAGCGCTGGGACATTCTTTTCAGGTCCGTTTTATGGTGCGCCCGGAAATTACAGTTTTCACTTTAACTCAGGCTTAATCTTATGAAAGAAAAAAATATTTTATTAATCGGAAAATCATCCTTCTGGATTTCTTTTTTATTGGGAAATATCTGTCTCTTCGGATATGTTATTACAAAGAATGATGGATTTGCGATGTGTGGTTATCTCCTGTTGATTTTCGGTACGATAATAAATTTGTTAGTCATCTTATGTTTGGTGACTTACGGATTAATCAATAAATCCCAACTCAAAATCTGCATGAAAGCTTCGATGATCATTTGCATTAACATTCCTATTGCAATTATATATTTCTATGTAGGAATTTCCCTTTTAAATATCTAAACTATGAAAAAAATACGTGTTCAATTTCTTCTTTTTGTGTATGATAAAACACAAAAATTATACAGGAAATATTTCAAGAAAAAGAAAAGGCAGTGGCAGTTTACAGAAAAACAGCTGCTGGAATTTCAGGAAGATTCTTTGGGCAGAAAACTTGGAGAATTTTACAGGAAACACGGTTTTACCATGATTCCTAAAATGGAAGATCATGATGTTCACCATCTGATTACCGGATGCGGAACCTGTTTTGAAGATGAAATCGCCATGCAGTTCCTTCTTCTCGGAAACGGAAAACTGAACGCCCATCTTTTGGCAGCCATCGTTTTAGGCTCTGTGATTTTGCCGGAATATTACAAAATATACATCAAAGCGTATCAGAAAGGTAAAAATATGCGTCCGTTTTACCATTGGGATTTTGAAGCACTTCTCTGGCAGAATTTCGAAAACCTGAAAGATTTTATCCAGCAGAAAAATACACCGGTTTTATATTAAATCATGAAAGATATAAAGTTTAACCCGATGGGAAAGAATACATTTCTGATTTCATGGATATTCGGAACGGTTATTCTGTTAGGATTTCTGATTACGCAATCGGTTTTTTTTGCCTGGATGGGATTTTATTATGTAATAGCAGCATGTATTTTTAATTTAATCGTGTTTTTTTCTGAACTGTTAATTTTCGTCACCGATGTGACAGATAAAAAGTCCCACGGAAATTCTGCGTTGCTTATTCTCCTTAATATTCCGGTCGCATTACTGTATCTCTTCATCTTCATTCAATTATAAATCTTAAAAATCATGAAAACACATCACTATATATTTCTTACCACCGCCCTGTTCGTGATCGTATTTTACGATCAGAATATAGGCCTTAACCTCGGAATTATCGGGATTGTCTATGCACTCCTCACTTTTATCAGAACCCCGGTAAGGAACAGGTCAAAAACCTTTATTTTACTTTTCGTAACCAGTATTCTGTCAAGTGCAGCATTTGCGTGGTACGGAGATTTCCCTTCCTTGCTGGCGGTGGTAAGTTCCCTTTTACTTTTAGGCTACCGGTCTAAAAACAGAAGGATGAAAATCCTTTTACTGGTTCCGGTAGTCATTGTTAACGGTTTTACGGCATTGTGCAGGTTCTTCAGTTTTGATGAGTGGCTGCCCAAAAGGAATGTCTCCGGGCTTTGGCAGAAGACACTGGCTTTTTTCCTGATTCCCCTTATCCTGGTTTCTGTTTTCTTTGGGGTTTATTCTGCGGGAAGCGACCATTTTGCCGGTCTGTTCACCAATGTGGAAATCGATATTAATTTCTGGCAGCTGATCTGCATGATTGTATTAGGATTTTTTATTGCCTTTAATTACTGGAACTATGCCGTGGAAAAATTAATCTACAAAAGCAACTCCATCCTGGATAATGATTTCAAAAAGAGGGATAAAAACCTGAAACCAACGTATTCTTTTCTTGATCTGGATGCTGAGAGAATGAGCGGTGTAATTTCTTTTTTCACCCTCAATATCCTGCTTATATTTTTTATTGCCACTTACAATTATGAACAGTTTTATGAAACGGCAAAAACGCCGGGCCAGCTTTCAGAAGAAACCCACGAAAGGGTAAATGCAGTGATCCTGTCCATCATAATGGCCATTTTAGTGATTATGTTTTATTTCAAATCCGGTTTTAATTTTGATCCGAAAGCAGGGCTGATGAAAATCCTGGCCAAAGTCTGGATTGTTCTGAATACCGTACTCATTATTTCTGCCATGGTAAAAAATTCAGAGTATATCATCAACTACGGATTTACTTATAAGCGATTGGGGGTTTATGTATTTCTGGTGCTTTCATTGATCGGCTTAATCACGGCTTTCGTCAAAATCCAGCTGCAGAAAAGGAATGCCTTTCTTTTCAATACCATGGCGTGGTATTTCTATGCAACAATTCTCATCTGCAGCTATATCAACTGGGGCGGTATTATCACTGCTGAAAATATGAAGCGTCAAAACTTTGTTTCAGAATATCATCAAAAGGAGATCAACTTTAATGAAAAGCAGCTTCTGAAATATGCAGAAGAGAAGAACGATTTAAAATTAAAAGCCGAAATTCTGAATAAGGTAAAACCGCAGCAAAACGAAAAGTTCCTTTCCAGAATCCTCTATTATCAGACCCTACATTAACCTGATGCAATACTGAATGTGAATTTTGTAAATGCACTCCAGGATCCGCTGAAAATCATGAAAATAATAAGAACATTTAATTAATCTGCAGAGCGTGGCAAAATGGTGCGGTTGTAAAATCTAACGTTTTTTTAATATTAAAATCCTGTGGATGGAACAGTTTTAGCTGATCTGTATACTCAAAAGTCAAAAAGGCTTTATGATCAATATGTTTAAATTTCAAATGCTGCAGGCTGCAAAAGTTATAGTGTTATGCTGAAAGAGAAATTTAAACAGTTTATAAAAAAATATTATGAAAAAATCCTTACTGCTCATCCCGCTGATTATTGTTTCATGTAAAAAAGAACCGGCCGTTTCCGAAACTTTAAGCAGGGATTCATCGGTGGTTTCAGAACAGCCTGCAGTTCCGGAAAAAAGAGATTCTGCTGCATTGAGGATAAAGGATTCTGTGATTAACAATGCCCCGAAAACCAAAGAAGTCCTGAAAACAGGAGTGATGAGGGACGTGAAAGAAGGAAAAATCACCAGAACGGTAGATGCAGAACAGCTTCCTGTTACTTTGGGAGAAGAATTTACTGAAGACGGACAGGAATTTACGCTTAAAATAACAGGTTTCAGCAAGCCCAATATCAAGGCTAAAATCTCAACGAATCAAAAGGATTTTAATATCAGGTTCAATCAGATCAGGCTGCCGAACGGAGATTATGACGGTCCTTTCGGAAGAGAGATCACCTACGACGTAAAAGAAAAAGGGGAGGTGTGGCTGATTATCGGTAAAAGCAATATGGCTTCCGGAAATACAAAAGGAAGTTTCACCGTCAGCATCGAATAACTCTTATTGTTTGGTATAATTTCTGCAAACACAATTTAAAATCTATCATTATGAAAAATATATTTTTGTCGGCGGCGGTGGCTTCAGTAGCTTTGGTAAGCTGTGGAACCGTGCAGTCGCTGGTGCAGAATACATTTCCCTATACGGCCAATGTCTTAGTATCCACAGGGGTTCCTGCCAACAAAGAGGTTTCCTCATCTGCTACGGCCTCCAATGTCCAGACCTGGTTTGGTGGTAATAACAATGCACAGATCAGAGATGTAAGGATTTCAGATGCCAAAGTTTCGGTAGTGTCACCTTCAGGCGGAAGCCTGAACGCTTTCAAATCGATTAAAGTATATATTTCATCTAGCGGAACCGGAGAAAGACTGGTGGCTTCCAGATCAAATATTTCTACCGATGCCTCAACGCTAAACCTGGATATTGAAAACTCAGGTTTTCTGGATACGGTGGTGAAGAGCACAGGCGTTACCGTAAGAACGGTTTACGAACTTAAAAATCAGACCAGTTCAGATATGAATATCAGAATTGCCCTTAATTTCAGCAGTATTCCTGCAAATTAATTTTTTTATAAAAAGTTTATTTATTTAAAAAACGTCTTTCAAAACTTTGAAAGACGTTTTTGTTTGATATGGGTAATGATTATTTAAAATCGACCAGTTCAACATCAAAAATAAGCGTTGCTCCCGGAGGGATTACATTGCCGGCACCGTTATCCCCGTACGCAAGTTCAGAAGGAAGATAGAATCTGTATTTTGCACCTTTGCTCATCAGCTGTATGCCTTCCGTCCATCCTTTGATCACGCCGGACAGGTTAAGCTCAATCGGTTTGCCACCGTTTTTATCTGTGGAGTCAAAAACAGTTCCGTCCATCAGTTTTCCGGTATAGCTTACCGTAGCAGTGCTTGATGCAGTAGGTCTCGCTTTCTTATCACCTTCTTTCAGTACTTCATACTGAAGCCCGCTTGCCGTGGTAATTATTTTTTTATTCTGTTTGTTTTTGGCAAGGAATTCGGTGCCTGCTTTTTTGTTTTCGTCAGCCTTTACTTTTTCCTGAGCCTGTCTTTTTTCGTTCTGCTTCTGCATAAAACCCTGTAAAAATGGTCCCATTTCCTCTTTCGGGAATAATTTCGGCTTGTCTGAAAATTCATCTTTCATCGCCTGGGCCAATAGGTCCGGATCTACCGGGAATCCCTGTTTCTTCATATTCTGGGCAATATCCAGCCCGATATAATAGGATGCTTTCTGATCATCCGTATAGGTTTTCTGGGCAAAAGAAAAGTTGAATGCTGCCAGCAGGACTAAAGTAATGAATGTTTTTTTCATTTTTGATAAAGTTATAATCTGTTTGTAAATTTAAGCTTTTGTCACGGAATCCATCACAATCGTTACCGGGCCGTCGTTAATTAATGATACCTTCATATCTGCTCCGAAAATCCCACTCTCCGTTTTCAGTCCGGATTTTGCGATTTCTTCCTTAAAATAATCAAAGAGGGGAATGGCTTTTTCAGGCCTTGCAGCTTTGATAAAGGAAGGGCGGTTTCCTTTTTTGTAATCGGCCATTAAGGTAAACTGACTGATACACAATATTTCGCCTTTTATGTCCTGAACGGAGAGGTTAAGCTTGTCATCTTCATCCCCGAAAATCCTTAAGTTTAAGATTTTCTGGACCAGCCAGTCGGCATCCGTTTTCTCATCGTTTTCATCAATTCCTACCAGAAGCATCAGTCCTTTCCCGATTTCTCCCACCACTTTTCCGTCTACCTTTACACTGGATTCGGAGACTCTCTGTATAACGGTTTTCATTTTTTAAAAATAAATATTTAAAATCTTACCTGCAGGATCATAGTTGTAAAGATAGGTTTTCGGGGGAACGTTGGCCACGGCAGTCGGCTGTCCGGTAAGCAGAATCCACTGGGCATTGTCTTTCGGGCAGACTACTCTGATGTTGTCCTGGACTTCAAGCGTTGTGTTGCCGTCCGGGCATATGTGCGGGGCATTTCTGTCGTATACTTTAAAGGTGCTGTCAGACGATCTTACAATGATCAGTCCCCGGGTCCCGGATTGCTGTTCGTTGATATATACCCAGCCTCCTACCTGGTTTAAAGCATAATAGGCAGGAAGGTTAAGATTCAATGTAACGTTGATCGGGTTGTTTGGGAAACAACTTACCGTATCTTCACGGCTCCCGCATGATTGTATGGTTAAATTACTGAAAATCAATAATGTGATTATCATTAAGATTGAAAAAGTTTTTTTCATTTCAATTTAAATTTTTATATATTTGTATAAAGTAAACAATTACAACAACGAAAACATTGTCCGGCAAATGTCGGATTATTTTTTTATACTAAAACTAAATTTTGAAAATTATGGCAAGCTATGTTACAAAGGAGGGGTTAGAGAAAATGAAAGCTGAGCTGGAACAGTTGGAGACTGTAGAAAGACCGAAAATTACCATGCAGATTGCAGAAGCCAGAGACAAAGGGGATCTGTCTGAAAACGCAGAATACGATGCGGCAAAAGAGGCTCAGGGTATGCTTGAAATGAGAATTTCCAAGTTGAAAGATGCTATTTCCACTTCTAAAATTATAGACGAAAGTCAGTTAGATACTTCAAAAGTTTCCATTCTTACCACGGTAAGGCTTAAAAATAATGCCACTAACCAGGAGCAGGTATTTACATTGGTGCCGGATAATGAAAGTGATCTTAAAGCAGGGAAAATTTCTGTGAATACACCCATTGCCAAAGGGCTTTTAGGGAAAGTAATCGGTGAAACGGCTGATATTACACTGCCGAACGGAAATAAGCTGTCTTTCGAAGTACTTGAAATAACCCTTTAATCATTATTGATTTCAGGCCTGATATTTAATTCTGATTCTATCTCTCTCAACTAATTTCTGAAAAATGAGCACAATATTCACTAAGATCATTAACGGTGACATCCCTTCTTACAAAATTGCCGAAGATGAAAATTTTATTGCATTTTTAGATGCGATGCCTCTGGTAAAAGGGCATACATTGGTGGTTCCCAAAAAAGAAACCGATTTAATTTTTGATCTTGAAACTGAAGAGTACAAAAATCTCTGGGGCTTTGCTCAGGAAGTGGCCAAAAAGATCAAAAATGCGATTCCCTGTGTGAGGGTAGGAGTTGCTGTGGTAGGGCTGGAGGTTCCCCATGCGCACATCCATTTAATTCCGCTCAATAAAGTTGAAGAGCTGAATTTCAGAAATGAGAGACTGAAACTGACAGATGAAGAATATAAAGAAATTCAGGACTCAATTATAAATTCCTAAACTATACAAAAACTCGTAAACTGACATTTACGGGTTTCTTTAATCTATATCTTATATATCATATATAAAAAATGAATTCAAACCAGTGTTCTTTCTGCGGAAGAAAAAGAAATGAAGTTCAGATGCTGATTTCCGGCCAAAACGGTTTCATTTGTGAAAACTGTATTGAGCAGGCTCATGCCATTGTAAAAGACAGCAGCCCGGAATCCGGATATGCGCCGGCAGAAAATATGGATGAACTTAAGAAGCCTAAAGAGATCAAGAAATTCCTGGATCAGTACGTGATCGGGCAGGACCAGGCGAAGAAACAATTATCGATAGCAGTATACAATCATTACAAAAGGCTGCTTCACGCCAAGGAGGAAAACCGGGAAGTGGAGCTGGAAAAATCCAACATTATCATGATCGGGGAAACCGGTACGGGAAAAACCTTACTGGCTAAAACCATCGCTCGGGAGCTGAATGTTCCGTTCTGTATTGTTGATGCCACTATTTTAACAGAAGCAGGATATGTGGGAGAGGATGTGGAAAGTATCCTGTCCAGACTGCTGATGGTAGCTGATTATGATGTTGAAAAAGCTGAAAAAGGGATTGTTTTTATTGATGAGATCGATAAAATTGCAAGAAAATCAGATAACCCGAGCATCACCAGAGACGTTTCCGGGGAAGGTGTTCAGCAGGGACTGTTGAAACTGCTTGAGGGAAGCATTGTTAATGTTCCGCCTCAGGGAGGAAGAAAACATCCGGACCAGAAATACATCCAGGTAAATACACAGAATATCCTGTTTATTGCAGGGGGGGCTTTTGACGGGATCAAGGAGATTATCGAAAGAAGGATGAACAAGCAGGCCATCGGCTTCAGTTCAGAAAAAATCAATAAGACCGGCGAAGACGAATACATATTAACCAATCTTAATGCAATAGATCTTCGGTCTTTCGGTTTAATTCCTGAACTTTTAGGAAGATTCCCGATCATTACCTACCTTGATAAGCTTACCAAAGAGACAATGGTGAGAATCATGACAGAGCCTAAAAACTCAATTGTGAATCAATTCATCGAACTTTTCAAAATGGACGGTACAAATCTGGTTTTTACAGACGGATCCATTGAAAAAATAGTGGAGGAAACCCTTGAAAAAGGCCTCGGCGCGAGAGGGTTGAGGGGTACTACAGAAAAGGTTCTTGAAGACTATATGTTTTCGATTGGAGAAGAGAAAGAGATCATATTAACGGAAGATAATATTTTTGTTAATAAATGAAAAATTTTTGTTTTTTCATAAAAAAGGCATACCTTTGCCGGTGAGATATTGTATTAACACACAAATAATTATATACAATGAGAAAAAGTTTATTTGCTATTGGTTTATTAGCAGCCATTAATTCTGTTCAGGCGCAGGATGTTTTATTACACATAGATGACGCTGCTACTACGTATGTAAGCGAAGGCACTCTGCTTTATGCAGGAGGCGGTCTTCAGACAAGAGGTACCGGTATTATGGATGTTCATGGTAACGTGATGGTAGAAGGAACTTCTACTTCTGCTTTCAGAACAATCACTACAGCAGGTGGTGCCAAAACAGACGGTGGAAACATCGTGTTAAGGCTTAACACTCCGGCAAGTTTTGCAACGTCTACTTATGGACAGCTTTATGTAAATGGTGTTTCGGCGGCTAACCTTACAGGTATTGTAAGCAAAGAATACCGCACCACAAGGCATGGTAACGGAAATTATTTCCAGCAGATTGCCATTCCGTTCGCAGGTAAGGCTTACAGTACTTTATCAACAGAATTAGCTAAAGCCTTCGGTACAACAAGATTCACCCAGAATGAAATCCTGACCTGGAATAATGCAGCCGCAGTTTCAAACCATGTGACCAACCTGGCGAACACAACGGCAGCAGCTCCTACGTATTATATGTTGGGATCTAAAAATAACAACCTTGATTTAAGCGCTCCGCCGGCAAATTTACCTACGATTGCCCCTACTGCCACAGGATCTGTATTTACACTTAGCGGTACTCCCGTACGTGCAGAAGATCTTGCTACGGTAACTTTACAGGGAGGAGGAGCAAGTGCAACTTTCGGGGTTAACGGTAGCGGTACCAACCAATACGGTGAATTGTACAGTTCTTATCTTCAGGATCAGTTTGACAGAACCAACGGTTATTTCTCCTTAACTTACGGTAAGAATATCTACCAGTTCGGTAACCCTTACTTTACCAATTTAGATTTATCAAGAATTGCTTATGCTGAAGCAGCAGCTGTTACAGACGGCAATGCAATTTCAAACCTTTGGGGTGTTAAATACACTGCAGGTACTGTAGCGACACAAGCTAACGGATCTACATTTACAACAGGTGCGCAGATACAAACTTATGATCTAACAGGAGTTCCTGTAGGTGATACAGGTCTTGTCATCCAGCCGATGCAGACATTTGTCCTTAAACTAAGAGACAATACGCCACAGACTTTAAATTTCAGTACACTTAGAAGATTTTCCAGTTCAGTAAGAGCTGCAGGAACCAATTATTCAGTTACTGCTGCTAAAAATACTAACGTTGGAACAGTAAAACAGCTTGGTGTTATTGCATTGGATGCTGCAGGAAAAGAAATCGGAAGAACTTATTATGTAGTAACCCCTAACGCAACTACCGGACATCAGACTTCAGCATCTACAACCATTCAGGCTTCTGCTACAGGAGGAGATGTAATCGGAACTTTTGAGGAATCTCTGAACGGAGGATATGATTATAACAATACCAACTACTGGTTATATATCAATGAAGCTAATGAAGTTAACTTCAAAGGTAAGAATGTTAAATTGGTAACTTACAGTCCTACGGTTGTAAAATCTTATAAATTCGAAATCAAAGAAAATGCAGAACCGATTGCTGACGGCGCACATGCTTTGTCTGCAGGAATTGGTTTCTACTATAAAACATCAAACGGAACGTTGCAGCAGGCTGTACAGGGAGCAGTAATCCCGGTAGCCGGTACAGAGTATGATTTATACTATGGCGAGCCAAGCAATATTGTTTTAGCAACCAATGACACTAAAGCGCCAATCAGAACTTTGGTAGTGTATAATCCAGCTATTGATAATTATATTGTTAGATTTGATCCTAGCTGGAAGAAAGCTGATATTGAAGTATATGATATGAGCGGTAAATTAGTGATCTCTAAAAAAGATGCAGAAACGTCTAAAGATTTCGTAATTGAATTAGACAAAAACATCAAAAACTCTTATGTTGTTAAAGTTGTTTCTAGCACCGGAGATGTCGTCAACACTAAAATTTTAAAATAATGAATATGAAAACTATTAATAAACTAGCCACTGTCTTTTTTCTTTTTGTTGTTCTGTGTGTAAATGCGCAGGGTGGTGGTACTCCAAATCAACCTGGAGATGATGGAACCGGAGGTTCAGGTACAGGAGCTCTTGCAACGCCTGTTGATATGTATGTATATGTTTTAGGAATTGCTGCTATCATCATGATTGCATTCTTTACTAAAAAGTATACCGCAGCAAAAGCATAAAATTTTATTAAAATAATACCAAACTCCCTGATTAGTCGGGGAGTTTTTTTATTTTTACGATATGAAAAAGATTTTTACATTATCAGCTTTCTTAGCTGTATTTTCATTGCAGGCTCAGTTTACGGTAACGATTCAGGCGCCTGCCGATTTCAAAGATCAGGATGCAATTTTATATACTTTAAACGGTTCCAAGGATATTATTTTCTCTAAAGAGCAAAGCAAAGGCAATACCTGGACTTTTAAGTATCCGAAAAATTATATGGGAATGATGAAGGTCTATTTCCCGGGGTCCAATAATACATTCAATTTTATTTCCGAAAATAAAAATGTCAATGTAAAACTTGAAACACAGGCCAATAAAATTAAGAATATTGTCTACCTGGATGAAGCCAATAATCTGATGAACGGACTTCAGGAAGGCTCACAGAAAAAAGAACTGATTCTTCCGGCACTATCCCAGATCAAAGAATATTATAAAGACAACACAGAGTTCGGAAGAGCTCTGAAAACTGAAATAGAAAGGCTTTCCGGCAGTTCTCAGGGTATTGACCAGGCTCAGCATCCATTTGTTTATTATTACAACACCAACTACAGTAAATTCCTTTCTAATGATGCTTCTAAAAAAGTGAATCAGGAGGAGATCGTCAATTTTATTGATAAGTCCAATGACATGCTGGAGACATCTTCTCTGTTAAGACCGGTCCTCGTATCCTATCTTAACAGCGGCGGAAATACCAATGTTACAGCATCTGTGGATAAGCTCTTGGAAAGATTGAAAGTTGAAACTCCACGCGGACAGACGGTTCTTTCTGAACTGATTGATATTTTTGATGTGTATGACATGCAGGATTTCAAAAATAAATACCTGGGTCTGGCTAAGAATCTAAAATGTACGATTACTGACAGGCTGGCGACTACTTTGAAATCAAATGCCAATGTTGAAATGGGAGCTGTTTTCCCCAACTATAAATTCCAGTCAGCGGTAAACACCACAGCGAAGACATTGCATGATATTAAAGCCGATAAGAAAGTTATCGTATTCTGGTCTTCTACATGTTCACACTGTGAAACTGAACTTCCGCAGTTATTGGCAAAGTACAATGATTTAAAGGCTAAGAATATTCAGGTAATAGGTTTGTCTCTGGATTCGGATAAAGATTCATACTCTAAAAAAATCAGTGCTTTTCCATGGGTTAATGATTCCGAACTAAGAGGATGGAACAGTACATATGCAGATACCTATAATGTGCATGCAACTCCGACCTATTTTATTTTAGATGCTAACAATAAGATAATCAGCAAACCAGAACATGTTGGTGATGTTTTGGAATATTTTAAGTTAAAATAATTTTGGTGATTTGTAAATATTTTCTATATTTGCACCACCAAAACGGCGAGGTAGCTCAGTTGGTTAGAGCGCAGGATTCATAACCCTGAGGTCACGGGTTCAATTCCCGTCTTCGCTACAAGTAAAGGTTGTAAGATTTTCTTACAGCCTTTTTTTATATGAATTATGTTAGTAATATTGTTTAGAGATAATGGTAAATCTTTATAATAATTCCTAAACTTTGTTTTAATAGATTCTGCTATTTTTTAGATTGAGAAAATTCAAACACACATAAATCTGCATAATCAGCAGTATGTATCAGGAATTATCTTTAACATCAAGAACCATTAAATATAAGGGATCAATCTCAAAACTTGGGGAGAAAAAAAATATTGATAATTTTGTGGAATGTTAAACGATGCCGAACTCCTCAAATTATTTTTACCTGAACTCTTGATTGAGCATTTTGAGATTGTAAAATTTGCAGAAGAAAACAAAATTCTCCACATTTACTTTGACGAGAAAAATACAGCTCCGAAAGAATTTTCGTCTCTGTTATTGCAGTCAAAAGGTTTTGTTCCGGAAATTACCGTTGACGATTTTCCTCTTCGTGGAAAAACAGTAAAACTCCACATCAAACGCAGAAGATGGACCGATACAAAAACCGGCAACATCATCCAGAGAGATTGGAATCTCATTGCCAAAGGAACCCGCATGACACAGGATTTTGCCGAGTTCTTAAAAAAAATCAGCCGATACTAAAGCACTTCCCTGTAAAACCATTGGCGAGATGTATGGCGTGGATGGCAGAAAATTCCAAAGGCAATACAAACAAAGCATCAGCAATTTTAAAAAGTGGGAACAAAAATCACACGCAGAGGATTGGATTCTCTATCCCGAAAACCTCTCACACCAACTATCTCTCGATGAAGTTGCTCTTTCTGATGGCGAATTGTACACTGTTCTGACCTCCAAAAAAGCAATGGGCAGAAAAGGCAGTATTGTCGCCATTATCAAAGGAACTAAGAGTGATACCGTAATAGAATATCTCTTAAAAATCAACAAAAAATTAAGGTTAAATGTAAAAGGAATTACTTTAGATATGGCGGGTTCTATGAAGCTCATCGCCAAAAGATGTTTTCCCAATGCCACACAAATTATCGACCGATTCCATGTTCAGAAATCAGCCATAGAAGCGTTGCAGGAATTAAGGATAAGCCACCGTTGGGAAGCTATTGAGCAAGAAAACAATCTGCTCATGGAAGCAAAAGAAAAGAAAAACAACCCCGGGATTGAAACTTTTGAAAATGGCGATACCCGAAAGCAACTTTTGGCAAGAAGCAGGTATTTACTCTACAAAACGAGAGAAAAATGGACTGCATCGCAAAATCAGCGAGCGGAAATCTTATTCTTGCAATATCCTGATTTAGAAAAAGCGTATAGTTTATCTGATGGCTTGAGGAAAATTTACAACCAAAACATTCAAAAATCCGTTGCAATGTTGAAACTGGCACATTGGTTTAATGAGGTGGAAGAATCAAGATTTAAAGCTTTCTCAGTGCTCAGAAAAACCATAATAAATCATTACAATGAGATTCTCAATTATTTTGAAAGAAGAAGCACAATGCTTCCGCCGAGTCATTCAATGCTAAAATAAAAAACTTCAGATTACAATTAAGAGGCGTGCGGGATAAAGCATTTTTCCTGTTCAGGTTGTCTAAACTTTTTGCCTAGTCCCCAAGTTTTGAGATTGATCCGGTAAATCTTTATAATAATTCCTAAACGTTGTTTTAAATAGATTCTGCTATTTTTTAGATTGATAAAATTCAAACACACATAAATTTGTATAATCAGCAGTATGTATCAGGAATTATCTTTAACATCAAGAACATTAAACATAAGCTATATCAATAAGTTTAAGTAAAATTATAATGATTATTATTTAAAGCCGTGGATAACACATAAAAAAGGCCATCTCAATGGAGACAGCCTGTATAAGTAAATAATCAGAAAAATCAGCTTTGGTATCCCAGCAGCTTTCTCATCTGGAAGAAGAACCGTTCAATAAGCCTTAAATCCTGTGTAACAATTTCTGCGTTGCCCCTTAATTCCTTGTCGAAAACGAGGTTTTTATTGTAAGAGGTTTTTAAGCCTTTCGGAAGAAGAACATCTACATAATAATTGCCTTCTTTATCAGGAGAAAGCGAAATGTTCTGAACTTTTCCTTCCACGATTCCATATTCCTGATAACGGTAATTATCCAGTTTGATCAGTACTTTTTCTCCGGCTACAATCTTACCGGAATTTACGGCGGGAACAGACATTCTGCCCACAATTTTATCCCTGCTTCTGGGAAGGATGGATAAAATAACATCCCCGGCTTTTATAAACTGATTTTCACCGAAAAACTGCTGGAAGCTTGCCACACCATCCGTATTGGAAATAACAAGATAATTCTGCTCCCATTGCTTTAAAGATTTCCTGAGCTGTTCAAAAAGCTGTAAAGTCTGGGATGAGTAATTGATTTTATCTTTTTCAGTGTTGATGGCAGCACCGCTTTTGGTCTTGTTAACATTGGATATCCCTTCTTCAATCTGAGAAAGGGAAAGGGTAATGTTTTCCAGGTTCTGCTGAGCCTGGATGTACTTTATTTTTTCGTTCTCCAGTTCCAGTGCTGCAATAACGCCTTGGTTGTATAATTCCTGGGAACGCTGATAACTTTTCCGGGTAAGCTCATACTTTGCCTTTTCAAGGTTCTTCTGCTGTTTTAAAGTCGCAATTCTGACCCTGTACTCCGATAGGCTTTGATTGGCGGCAAGATTTTCCGGGGCATAAGGCTGAAGGCGGGTAAATAACACTTCATCCTGGAATGCTTTGGCAAAACTGTTGTAATCTCCCTGCAGTTCCCCTAATTTAAAATGCGAGGTCTCATTTACAGGAAAAGAAGATAACCGGTTGGGATCTATTGAATCCACTATTTTTTTGAGCGCTAAAATATCATTGTAATTTCCTGTAGACTGCATTACCATCAGGACTTCATTCTTTTCAACTTCCTGATGATTTTTAATGAAGATCTTTTCAATTTTAGAATTGGTCCTTGCTTCCAGTTTTTCCGGCGGATTTTCAGACGTTACCACAATAGGTGCAGGAATGAATTCCGGATACTTAATCACATAACTCATCATCAGAATGAGAATAAGGATTAAAAGAATAATGGTATTTCCCCAGCGGATCATCCAGTGAGGGGGTTGCGTAAGGATATCCTGAACGCTTTCTGAGCGCAGCTCTATATTATCTAAAATGTCTTTTTCCATATACTTAAAAACTCAATAATCTTCGATAATGAAGATTATTGAGGGTATTCTAAAAATAATCGTTACGATGGTAAGGTATAATTACATTTAGGGTCATTACCGGGTTCCACTCCCGGAATTACTCCGCCGGGGCAGTACCGGTTGCAGGGACTCCACTGCTGAACGTCATTAATGAAGCAGAAACAATTGCATGGGACTATCGGAACCGGGCCTGCACCATACACTTCCTTCAGACTTTTTCTTTCGATTTTTCTTAAATTTTTCATAACTGTAAGATTTTGAGTTGGTTATTTAAAGTTAATAAAATACCGATCAATTTCCTAATTCCAATTGGTTTTTTACCAGTCTGTAATATTCTCCCCTTAATGCTACCAGTTCTGCATGGCTTCCTTCTTCCACTACATTGCCTTTATCAAGAACAATAATTTTATCGGCATGTTTTACCGTAGAAAGCCGGTGTGCAATAACAATGGCCGTTTTGCCTTTGAAGAACTGTTCAAGATTCTCCATAATCACTTTTTCATTGTTAGCATCCAAAGCAGAAGTAGCTTCATCAAAGAAAATATAATCCGGAGATTTATAAACAGCCCGGGCAATAAATAGCCTTTGCTTCTGTCCGCCGCTTACCCCTAATCCTTCATTTCCGATTTTTGTATTGTAACTTAACGGCAATTCCTCAATAAAATCCTTAATATTCGCAATATCCACTGCTCTCCTGAGCTTGTTTTTATCCACATAATCTTCACCTACCGCAATATTATTGGCTATGGTATCATTAAAAACGTACCCTTCCTGCATAACAACGCCACAATGATCCCTCCAGAACCTCGGTGAAATATTTTTAAGTTTTGTATTGCCGAGCTTGATTTCCCCATCGGTAGGCTCGTAAAATTTCATCAGTAATTTTAAAAGGGTAGTTTTCCCGCTTCCGCTGGCCCCTACAATGGCTGTTGTTTTCTGATAAGGAATGGTAAGGGTTAAGTTTTCAAAAACAAAAGCATCTGAGCCGATGTACCTGAAAGAAAGGTTATCGATTTCAATATCTTTTTGAGGAAGCTCATGCGCATATTGCTCATCTTTGCTTTCCTCGTCGTCTTTATCATGGATTTCTCCTAACCTTTCGAGGGAAATCTTGGCATCCTGGGTCTGTTTAATGAAGTCTATCAGCTGCAGCAAAGGACTGTTCAGCTGTCCGATGATATACTGAACGGAAAGCATCATCCCCAACGTTAAATTACCGCTGAGTACAAGCTTTGCAGAAAGGAAACTCACCAGGATATCTTTTATCTGATTAATGAAATTTCCTCCCACCGACTGCCATTGTTCCAATGAAAGCGATTTGATCCTGATTTTAAATAATTTCACCTGCAGGAATTCCCAGTCCCAGCGTTTCTGTTTTTCCGCATTATGCATTTTGATCTCCTGCATTCCGTTAATCAGCTCAATTACTTTACTCTGCTCCTGGGAGACCTGCGAGAACCTTTTATAATCGAGTTCCTTTCTTCTGCCGAGGAAAAAGCTGATCCATCCGATATAAGCAACAGCGCCTACCAGATAAACGATAAACAGCCTGTAGTCATACAATAAAAGGACAATGCTGAAAATAACGAGATTGACTAATGAAAACAGCGTATTCAGGGAAGAGCTGGTTAAAAGCTGCTCAATCCTGTGGTGGTCATTGATTCGCTGCATGATATCTCCGGTCATCCTGGTATCAAAGAAACTGATGGGAAGCTTCATTAATTTGATGAAGAAATCGGAAATAATAGAAATATTGATTCTTGCAGAAAGGTGCAGTAAAATCCAGCTCCGGATGACTTCAATCCCCATTCTGCCTACGAAAAGCATAATCTGCGCCAGCAGGACTAAGTAAATAAAATTGAGATCCTGGTTCTGAATACCGACATCGACAATACTCTGGGTAAGAAACGGAAGGATAAGTGAGAGTAAACTTCCTGCTAAAAGCCCTACGGCAAGCTGAATCACAAGCGATTTATATTTCAGCAGGTATTTTGACAGGAAACTGAAGCTGGCCTTGCTTTCCTGGTCGTCAAATTCCGACTGGAAAAAAGCAGGTGTTGTTTCTAAAATCAGAACGATGCCCTCCTCCGTTTTTTCATCTGCATTCTCGCCGATCCAGAGCTTGATGAATTCTTCACGGGAATACGTAATCAGGCCATAGCCCGGATCAGAAACATATATTTTATTGTTTTTGTCGATTTTATAAACCACCACAAAGTGGTTTTTGTTCCAGTGCACAATACACGGAAGCGGCACTTCTTCAGCAAGGGATTCAAAATTGATCTGCACGCCCAATGAACGGAACCCCAGATCTTCTGCAGCATCGCTTAAGCCAAGCAGGCTGCTTCCTTCCCGGGTTGTTTCCGAAAGGTTACGGATTTGCTGTAAGGAAATGCTTTTACCATAATGCTTACTTACAATACGAAGGCAGGTGGGTCCGCAGTCTTTAGAATCCGGCTGGCGGTAGAAAGGAAAAGATTTCAATGATTATGCTTTATATTTAAAACAAGCTGTCGTCAAATGACGACAACTGTTTTTACTTTTTAAAGATGTTAGTTTTAGTAGCAATATCTATTACAATAATAAATGCAGAATCCTTCTGAAATAGGATCATTTATACACTCATTTCTTGAAATATAGCATTTTGTAGATGCAGCTTGTCCTGCAACACACTCAGGAGTGATTCCTCCTATTACTAACTTTAAATTTGTTCTTGAAATTTTTTTCAGATTTTTCATAGTGATAAATTATTTAGTTTTTCCTACTCATATAGCTTTTCGGATTCCGCTTAATTTTTTCCTAATTTAGTGAATTTTTAGATTACAAAATTAATTTTCATTAAATCTCTTCATCTTCTGTTAACTCATCGATAAAATAATAAATATCTTCACGGTCGTACTTGTCAGGAAACTGATATCCGTTGATTAAAATAATGGGAGTGAAGTTAAGTCCGGAATTTCTGTTCTCTGCAGACATATTGATTAATGGTGTAAGATCCTCGCTGCCTGATGCAGTACCGGCTTTTTTCCTGGTTTTATCTTCGTCCCGTGTCTCAAACCAATAATCTACAAGGTCTAAAAACACGTTGGCCGATTTGTTTTTATAGGTATACATGAAGTCAGAGATCAGATTGGCAGATTTATCGTTGTTCGGATCCGCAGAATAATTGAACCTCATCTGCACGGAAATGTCGTTGGGATACCTCTGTAAAAGATTTTCCATAATCTTATGCGCATCCTTACAGAAGCCGCAGTATGGATTTGAAACGATGGAAAGATGAAGTTTTGCCTCTTTATTTCCGACAAAAAATGTTTCAGTATCAGTAAACGTCACTTTTTCATTTTCGAGAAGTTCTCTTTTGAAAAGGTCATAGTTCCTTTTGAATCTTAAATTTTTCGCATTCGATTTCTGTAAATTTTCTTTCTGTTCAAGCGTATTGTTTACATAGAGAATTAAAGAAAAAGCGGCAATCCACAAAATAAAGCTTAACAAAGCAATTTTTATATCAAAATACAGATTTTCAAAAAGAAATAGTCCAATGAATAACTGAGCGGCCAAAATTGTGATGATTAAAAGGCATACCCGGCAAAATGTTTTTTCTACAACCCCCTGAACATATATTGAATAGCCGATTGCAATAAGGGAAGCCAATGTAAAGCCTTTAATGATAAAAGAGGTTACCGGTAAAAACAGCCCTAAAACCGTGAGTCCGATGAAATAAATTAAGGAAAAATCTGAAAATTTTAATCCCAAAATACTCGTTTTATCCTGATTGATAATCTTATTACATGAATTTACACTCTGAATACCCGCAGTGTCACCACAAATACTGCCGATCACAGCAGATGTATTCCCGAATTTCTGGTTGAAAATTTCTAAAGAAATATAAACTCCCGCCAGAGAAAGTATATTGAAAAGAGCCTCATACCAGGTCAGGGTCCACATGGAGTAGATCAGGACTATTGCGAAAACGGCATATACAAAAGGTGTATAATCTGTAACCGAATGGTTTTGGCTTTCCGTTTTTTCCTTTTCGAACAGCAAAACAAAATTGGTAGATTTCTGATGCAGCTCTTCTTTATCAAGCGTCTTTGCCTTATCGGAATAAACAGAGTACTGGCTCCCTGTTTTTTTTACCAAGGAGAAAGAATTATCAACAATTGCTATGAATTCTTCCGGAAGTTCATCCCAGTATTCTTTGTCCAGTTCATAGGCATCATTTCTTACTCCCATAAAATTCAGGGTATCGCTGAAAGCCAAAGCTGATGGGTAATTCGGATGTGAATTGAACTGAAAAAGAAACTCCTGTTTGTCAAGTTTGAGATAGTTGATGAGTTTATCCAAAAGCATATTAATTTTTTAACTAAAATACGGAGATGTTTGAGAAAAACAAATATTTTTTTCTATTTTAAGTGATTTATGATTTATCTGTTGCAATTAATATTAATCATTGTATCCAGGCTAAATTCTAAGAGCATTATTCATATTTAATTTTATGGTTAAATTCAATCGGGTTGTTATCTTCGCGGATTATTTTTTTCATTCTGTCAGTCTGAAGCTTCATGTCAACTGAAACCGGATTTCCATGTCCATCATCAATTTTAAATGGTATACCCATAGATTTTACCCGGGCTAAGGGATCTGAATAATAATTTTCTGATAATTTTTTAAACTGGTCCCACGTTATTTCTGATCCTTTAGTCCTATAATAGACTTCTTGGCCTGAGTCTTTAATTTCAGTTAGATTAAAAATAAAGTTGTTTTCAGCATCTGAAATTTTGATGATTAATCCCGGTAGACCATAAAAAATATAGGGCCCGTTTTGAATAGGAATTTCAGTTGTAAACCAAGCTGTCCAATTTCTGCCACCATAATTCACAGTTGCTTTCTGAACGTTAAAAGTTCCGATCGTGTTTTTTTCCGGTAGAATTTTCCAGTCGAGTTCTTCATTAATTTTTATAAAGAATATCTCTCTGAACATCGTTTGAATACTTTTAAATACCTCATTTTTAGATAGGCTTTTTTTTACATAAAACTGATCCTCAAATCTCATTTTTCTTCCTGACCCGAAACCTGTAAATGCGATAAGTGAATCTGATATTTTTTCCTGTTCTGATCTGAAAATAGATAAGTTATCATCCTTAACATCTAAAACAGTCTTCTCTAAAATCGTGCTGTCTCTTAATACATTGGGTTTGTATTCGAAATCATACTTGAATGTTTTGTTTTGACAGTAAATACTGTTAAAGACAGATAACACAAGGAAGAATAGAAAAATTTTATTTTTTTTCATATAAATTGAAATAGTATTTATTAAAATGATGAGGCGTAAATTTACGCCTCATCTTAAACTTTAATTTACTGACACCTAAAACCTAGTTTTCCTCCTGGGGAACATTGAAACATCCCACAAGTAAGACCGTATTGTGAACAGCCATCTCCACCATTTCCGCCATTTGGCATACACATATCATCACATCCACCGCCTCCTGAGTCTCCAGGGTAAAGTTTTCCACCATTTAATTTTTTAAGACTTTCTCTTGAAAGTTTTCTGAGATTTTTCATTTGTTCAATTTTAATTAATAATTTGCTTCTTGCCATATGAACCCTGGCCGGGTTTTACTGATCAGTGGTTTCAAAGTATATCTGTACATATATACTTTAAGAATTTAAAAGCGCTTTATCAATATTGACACTCAAAACTAAGCAAAAGTATGTCACATTTGTAAGATAAATTTTGCGATTTTTTTGCGATTTTCTTGCAAAATTTGCACGATTTTTAATTACATTTGCATGAAACACAGCAATATGATTCAGGAAAAATTAAAGAACATTCGAATAGAAAAAGGTATGTCTCAGGAAAAAATGGCAAAAATATTATCAACGGGTATTTCAAGCTATTCCCGTAAAGAAAATGGGAAATCAAAGATTTATGATGATGAATGGGAGAAGATGGCAAAAGCTCTGGAAGTTCCTGTCGAAGATCTGAAAGGGGAGGCTACATCCGGAATCGTACATAATGAAAATCCTATTTTTAATGATAATTCAGGAAACTATAATCAATATTTTAATTTACCGAATTCCATTTTAGAAAATCTTCAGGATTATATCCATTTGCTAAAAGAACAGAATGAACAGTTGAAGAAGGAAATAGAAAGCTATAAAAGTAATTCTCAACAAAGCATATAAAAATTAACTCTTCCGCTTAAAAATAGAATACTGATTATGGTACGAAATTACAGGTTGTTCTTATATCAGATAATGGCTTGATTTATTATACTTCTACTGAATTGAATAAAATTGCTGACTTATGTTTATGTTTTAACTCATTAACAATCAAGGTAAAAATGAAATCAAAATATAATTAAGTCTAAAAAATCTTAAAATTTTCTTAAAGTTTCAAAAAAGAGATAAAATGGTTTTTGTATCAATAAAATATATTGTACTTTTACCAAGCCTTGAATGAGGGAACAAGTCAAGGTAATAAATTTTTTTTCATCATTTGTGTTTTTAGAATCGTATCGCCTGATACGATTCTTTTATTTTTATGGCCTTTCATAATTCAGGAGAAGATCTATAAAATAAGAATAGGTAACCGAGCCGTCCTGCTGGTTGCTCTTTAGAAAAAGATTGTTGGCAAATCCGAAAAAATCATCCAGCCAGCCCTGGTGTTCCATAATAAACGACTTTTCATACGCTCTGTCCCTTTTCATTTCAGGAGAATATTTTTTCAGAATATTTTTTACAAATTCAGGATCCTCATCAAAGATAAAATTCAGCAGGCTTCTTAAGGTAAAATATTCGGTGCTGTATCGCAGCTCAGGATTGCCGGAGCGGATACCGATTAGATAACCTATAAAGTTAGCTTCCTGCTCTCTTGCAAAACCTAGCTGATGTGAACTCTCATGGGCAGATGTAAACGGGATCAGGGTATTCGGTAAATGGGAATTGAATTGAGACTCTGCAGTAAAAGGATTGTAGTATCCTAAAATTCCTGTAAAGTTCATGACATTCCCGAACAGGCTCGGCTTAAATGAATTAATTCCCAATGCTTTTTTATCTGAAATATCTGTAGGCAGCCTGTTCTGCTGCACAAGAATTTCTTTCTGTACCGCTTTCACATCCGTAATAATAAAAATGCCGTTTTTATCTTCCTGTACCAGTTTTCTTGTTTTCCTGCATTTTTCCAGATATTTTACAGCCAGCAGTTTGGCATGTTCTACCGTTGGTTTATTCTGGGTCGGAAGCTTTTTGATAATCGGAGTCTGGAAATACAGCATCCCCCAAAATATCTGGTATACAAAATAAATAATATTGAGCAGTATGAAAATCCGTAACAAAGCACTGTTCCGGGTCTTTCTTTTAAAGCATCTGATGATAAAATAAAGAAGCATAATGCCTAACAGTACGTAAAAGAAATCCCCAAAAGAAAATGGAATCCAAGAAAACAGTTTTTGATGAGCTGTCTTCTGAACCTCAAAAAACCGTTCACAAAAAACAATCATCATTCCTGATTTTGAAAATACATAAAATAAAAGAAATTGGGCAAGTAATAAACCTGCCCAAACCTTTTTCTTCGAAAAAAATATTTTTTTAGTATTAATGACCACTTCCTTTCGTGATTTTATCAAGATCAATTCCCTGAGATTTCAAAATTCCGCTTACTCTTATCGCATAGAAAGCAAGATAAGCAAAACAGATTACTCCTACTATGTAGCTGAAATGAATATTTGTAAGATCGGCCACATATCCCTGGATAAAACTTACAATTCCGCCTCCCATAATCATCATGATAAGATATCCGGAACCCTGATTGGTGTGTTTCCCAAGTCCGTTGATGGCCAAAGCGAAAATACACGGCCAAAGCGTAGAACAGAACAATCCGACACTTGTAAAAGCATATACGGAAACCATTCCTTCAGTAGCCATTCCTATTAATAAAGCAGCAATACCTGCTACAGAGAAAATCAACAGCATTCTTGCAGGATTTCCTTTACTCATAATATCGCAGATAATCATTGCTATAATAATCAGTCCGTACACGTAAAAATGAGAAAGGTCGTGCTTCGCAATAGCATTTACCAGTAAGAATACTCCAAAAGCTAAATAAGGAGCCAGAAATCTCAATATTTTCTTAAATCCTGCACTTACGTCAAATGCTTCTACGGCACCGGTCCAACGTCCGATCATTAATGATGCCCAGTACAAAGAAATGTAAGGGGCAACGTCTTTTGTCGAAAAGCCTAAGCTTTTTTCCATATAAGCAGGAAGATTACTTGCTGTAGAAACTTCTACGCCTACATACACAAAAATAGCAATCATTCCTAACACAAGTTGAGGGTATTGGAAAGCCGATTTTCTGTGCTCTCCGGGAATTATATCTTCTGTATCTTCTAAAACGGTAGGCGTTATAGCAGGAAGAGATGAGAATTTAAGCATAATGGCAACTAAAACAAAAGCTACACCCAAAATAAGATAAGGAACTTTTACACTTTCGATACTTACATCATCATTTGCAACTGCTGCAGATCCGAAAATAGCAAAAGAAACGATCAGCGGCCCAATGGTTGTTCCAAGGTTGTTGATACCCCCTGCCAGTGTTAGTCTTTGAGAACCTGTTTCAGAAGGACCTATTTCGATGGCCAAAGGATTGGCGACAATCTGCTGTAATGAAAACCCAAGTCCTACAATGAACAATCCGGAAATCATCAGTGGAAATGAAGCCATATTCGCTGCCGGGTAAAATAATAAAGTACCTGCAGCAGAAATAAGAAGACCGGCGATTAATCCGTTTTTGTATCCTATTTTATTAACAAGATCTTGTTTTATACCTTTTGAAATGGCCATATAAATTAAAGAGCCTACAGTGTATGCTACATAAAAGCATATTTGCACAAGCATACTTTCGGTTTGAGATAAATCAAAAGCTTTTTGGAACACCGGAATCAGGATGTCGTTACTTGCGGCAATAAAGCCCCAGAAGAAAAATACAGTTACCAAAGGAATGAATTGACCCCAATTGGTTTGTTTAGAATAATTTGACATATTTGTTGAAAATTTCTGAAAACAAATATATATTATTTCTTCCGATTATTGTGTTCCAGCAAGGTTTTTTTTATTGTCTCAAAAGAAGACAATTTAAGTTCTTTCGGTGAAGCAGACGGATCAAGGATGCCGTTGAAATACACTTTAGCCTTGCCGGGATAGCCTTCTGAACTTTTAAACGGAAACATTTCCTTTAACCCGATAAACGTAAAAACAACAATGGGAGAATGGTGCTTTGAAGACAGGGTAAACGCCCCGTCTTTAAATTCATCCAGTATAACAGACGTATCATCCGGGACACCGCCTTCGGGAAAAATGACAATGCTGTTGCCTTCTTCCATTTTCTCGGCACATCTCCGGTATACATCGGCACGGCTTCTGGCACTTTTTCGGTCTACCATAACACAGATCCTTTTATATATCGTTCCGAAAATCGGGATTTTCACCAGTTCTTTCTTTCCTACAAAACATACCGGATGATCGGCACACAGAATGCACATCAGCATAATATCCATAATGGAGGTATGGTTGGAAATGAAAACATATTGCCGGTTCTTATCAAGCTTCTGTTGGGAAAGCTGATGCAGTTCGTAGCGCAAGCCCATCCCGAAGAACATGCAGTAGCTCCAGTACCTGATGAACCGGTACGCATAACGGTAGTGTTTCTTATTAAAAGATAAAATGTAGACAGGGATTCCGAAGAGGATCGTGAAAACAAACGCAATCAGGAAAAGCCAGGCTCTCCACAGGTAATTTAAAATCTTCGCCATTATCCGTTGAAGATTATTTTTTTCTTGATTGAATAATTAAGAACCGAAACAAGCAGGATGGCTGCGATCTTACTGATGATTTCCGGACTTAAAGTATAAATCACAAGATCAATGTTATCCTTAAATACATAACTGTAAAAAATCTGGAAGAAACCGAGGCTTAATAAAGTAGAGATAAAGGATACCACCATGAAATAAGCGAATTCCTTCCTTTTGGAATGTTTCCCTCTTTCAAAAACAAACCAGATACTCAGGAAATAGTTGGTGACAATCCCGCAGCTGGTGGAGAAAATATTACTCAGGGGATAATGTATCCCGTAAAAATCGGTCTCACGCGGAAATAGGTGAGGCAGGGAAGTGCTCAGGAACTTAAAGCTCCCGATTTCTACAATAGCGCTCAGTCCTCCTGCTATAATGAAGAACAGAACCTGTTTCTGGCGTAATAGTAAATCTCTCATTCAATCGATATGGTGTGCAAATTTATAACTATATGTTAAACAGTGAAAAAAGATGTTAAAAATTTTTTTAGATTCAAAATAATTTCTAAATTTAATTTTCTGAACGAAGAAACCTGTACCTGATAATAAATTCATTGTCAACTGTTTGTGTTGATGGTTTTTCTATCTTGTAATGCCTGAGAAAAGGCAAATCACCAAAATTTCACGGCTAAATCCTAATACTATTTGTATGAAACATCAAAACAAATACAGAAAATTCCAGCTCCAGCAGGAAAATATTGCAACGCTCGAAAGAGAAAACTCCCGTTTCAGGAGGGTATATTCAGAATACGAAAATATGTCTGATGAGCTCTGGAGCCTAGAAAATTCTGATGATAAACCCGTTCCGGATGATTTTATCAATGCCATGATCCTGCAGACTTCCTACCTGGAAGAAGAAATTGAACACTGGCTGATACAGTTCAACGAAAATAAAACCGAAATAAAACATTGATGATTTTAGACAGCTTCCGGGCTGTTTGTAAAGGCTGTTTAAAGATTAATTCATAATTTAGCACCCTTAAACTAAAATCTAAATATGGTTGCTATTGTTGATGGTGGATCCACAAAATGTGATTGGGTAATTTTGGATGACTTTAATAAGGTCTTTTTAAAAACCGAAACCATTGGTTTTAACCCTAATAATATTGCAGCAGAACTTATCGTTCCCGAAATTGAAAAAAACATCAGTCTGGGATCGGTGAAGAATTCTATCAAAAAAGTTTTCTTCTACGGTTCCGGCTGCGGGATCCCGGAAAACTGCGCCATTATTGAAAGGGAACTTAAAAAATTCTTTCTTCACGGAGAAATAAAGGCTAAAGAAGACCTTACGGCTGCAGCGTATGCGGCTTACCGCGGAACGCCTGCTATTGTCTGTATCCTCGGTACGGGTTCCAATTCCTGTTTTTTCGACGGTGAGCATGTAAAGATCAAGCTGCCTTCCCTAGGGTTCCTGGTAGGGGACGAAGGAAGCGGAAGCTCTATCGGCAAACAGCTGGTAAGAAGATTCTTTATGCAGAAACTGCCGGAGGACCTGTCGGCTCAATTTGAAGAAACGTATAAGCTGACTGTAGATGAGGCTTTAAAAAACATGTATCATACATCGCGCCCGAATGCATACCTGGCAGACTTCAATAAATTTGTGGTAGAAAGAAAGGACCATCCTTATTTCAAAAAAATGGTTTTTGAAGAAATGCTGAATTTCTTCGATTACCAGGTGCTGCCGTATGAAGAATCAAAAAATGCCGAGATCAATTTCATCGGTTCCATTGCATATTACTATGAAGATATCCTGCGTTCTGCAGCAGCGGAACTCAATTTAAATGTGGGGCAGATTGTACAGAAACCAATCGAAAGTTTAGTCAGTTACCATATCCAATATATACTATAAATAAAAAAACATCAATATGTCAAACAAAACCCAACGCGACGAAAAGAATTTCAATCAGGCCGCGTTAGATTATCATAAAGCCGAGCCCAAAGGAAAAATTGAAGTAATCCCTTCAAAACCGCACTCTTCACAAAGAGATCTTTCACTGGCATATTCGCCGGGGGTTGCGGTGCCTTGTATGGAAATTCACCATAAGCCTGAAACCGTATATGATTATACAGGAAAAGGAAACCTGGTAGCGGTAATTTCTAACGGTACGGCAGTGCTGGGATTGGGAGATATCGGGGCGGAAGCTTCAAAGCCGGTGATGGAAGGAAAAGGGCTTCTGTTCAAAATCTTTGCAGACATCAATGTTTTTGATATTGAGATCAATGAAAAAGACCCGGACAAATTTATCGACATTGTAAAAGGAATTGCCCCTACTTTCGGAGGGATCAACCTTGAAGATATCAAAGCACCTGAAGCGTTTTATATCGAACAGCGACTGAAAGAAGAGCTGGATATTCCGTTGATGCACGATGACCAGCACGGAACGGCGATTATTTCTGCAGCCGCACTTATTAACTCGCTGCAGATTGCCGACAAGAAGATTGATGAGGTGAAAGTAGTGGTGAACGGAGCGGGAGCTGCGGCCATTGCCTGTACCAATTTATATATTTCTTTAGGGCTGAAGAGGGAAAACGTATTGATGTGCGATAGCAAGGGCGTAATCAATCACAAAAGAGAGAACCTGACTCCGGAAAAAATAGATTTTGTTACCAACACAGATATTGCCACTTTGGAAGATGCCGTAAAAGGTTCAGATGTTTTCATCGGATTATCCAAAGGAAACGTCATGACCCCTGAAATGCTGTTGAGCATGAGCAAAAACCCTATTGTTTTTGCCCTGGCCAATCCTGATCCGGAAATTGCCTATGATGTGGCGCTTGAAACCCGTAAGGATGTGATCATGGCTACCGGAAGAAGCGACTATCCTAACCAGGTTAACAATGTATTGGGCTTCCCTTACATTTTCCGCGGAGCATTGGATGTTCAGGCAAAAGGAATCAATGAAGAAATGAAGCTGGCCGCCGTAAAAGCAATTGCAGATCTGGCTAAAGAACCGGTTCCGGAAGCAGTAATTTTAGCATACAATGTTCAGAATTTACAGTTCGGTAGAGAGTATTTTATTCCGAAACCGTTTGATAACAGGTTAATTACCAAAGTATCGAGTGCAGTCGCTAAAGCGGCGATTGACAGCGGTATTGCAGGAAAAACCATTACCGATTTTGAAGAATATGAAAACAGCCTTCTGGACAGAATGGGAAGGGATGAGAAGCTGGTAAGAATGATGCAGAGCCGTGCAAAAGCCAATCCCAAAAGGATTACTTTAGGAAATGCGGAAGAATACAATGTATTGAAAGCTGCACAGATTCTTTATGAAGAAGGAATTGCCTATCCAAGTCTTTTAGGGAATAAAAAATACATTCAGGAGCAGATGGAACGTTTCGGGATCAGCCTTGATGTGCCTATTATCGACCCGAGTGATGATGATCAGAAAGAAAACCGTAAAAAATACAGGGAAACACTCTGGAAACTCCGCCAGCGAAAAGGGATGAATGAATACAAAGCAAAAAGATTCGTTCGCCAGAGGGACTATTTCGGTCCGTTGATGTTAAGACATGGCGATACGGACGGATTGATTGTCGGTTTCTCTAAAAACTACGTATCTGTTTTAAGGCCGGTTCTTGAAATCATTGAAAAAGACAAAGGCGTAGATAAAGTAGCAGCCATGATGATGATCCTGTCTGAAAAGAAACCGATTTTCTTTGCAGATACTTCCGTAAACCAAAATCCAACAGCCGAAGATCTGGTGAATATTGCTAAAATGGCGGAAATGACAGTGAAATCTTTTGCCATAGAGCCTAGAATTGCCATGCTTGGGTTCGAAAACTTTGCCGCGATTTCAGAAACCTCCAAAAAAGTAGCGAAAGCCGTAAGCATCCTTCACGAAAAATACCCTAAAATGGTGGTTGATGGAGAAATCCAACCGGATTTTGCCATGAATGCCGATCATTTAAGCGATTACCCTTTCTCAAAATTAGGAACGACACCCGCCAATACTTTTATCTTCCCGAACCTTGAAAGTGCAAACCTGTCTTACAAGATCATCCGGGGAATGAAAGTTGCCCAGGTAATCGGGCCGATCCTGATGGGATTAAAGCAGCCCGTTCACGTATTGCAGATGCGTTCCAGTGTTGATGAGATTGTCAACCTGGCTACGATTGCAGTTCTGGATGCCCAGAAAAGAGAGAAAAAAGGATAAACTTTATTTAAACTGGAAATATCCCGTTAAAAATAATCTCAACCTACAATAATAAACAGAGACTTCAATTTTTTGGAGTCTTTTGTTTTTGCATCCGATCTTTAAAATCACCGTTAAAAATTAAGTTAAAAACCATTCGTGTGTTAAATGAAAACATTACTTAGTTTAATTTGCTATATTTGGGAGTTTTAAAAATTAATAATGATATTTTCACTACAAGGCACTGTTCAGGAACTTACGCCTACCTACGCAGTGATCAACGTACAGGGAGTTGGTTACTATGTCGGTATAAGTTTAATGACCTCACAAACACTGGCCCTCAACAGAGAAACTTTTCTTTTTATTCAGCAGATCATCAGGGAAGATGCCCATTTATTATTCGGATTCAACACCCGTGCGGAGAAGGAAATGTTCAACCTCTTAATAAGCGTTAACGGAGTAGGAGCAGTTTCGGCCCTTATTTTACTGTCAACCTTAAGCCTTGATGAAATAGCTTTGGCTATCCTTTCTAAAAACAGCGCATTGATCCAGAAAGCCAAAGGGCTTGGGGTGAAAACAGCGGAAAGAATTATTGTGGATCTTAAGGATAAAGTACAGAAATTCAGTAATCCGGACGAAAATATTTCTACCTACGCGAATAATAAAGTGAAGGAAGAATCGTTATCTGCATTAGAAGTTTTGGGGATTCCGAAACGCATGAGCGAGAAGCTGGCAGACAGGATTATAAAACAGAATCCCGATATTACAATAGAAGAGTTGGTAAAACAGATTTTAAAAAACATTTAACATTTGGTGGCAAATAATAAGTATCTCAACATATTTTTGTTCCTGTCGTTCTTATGTGTGTCAGCAATGACTTTTGCACAGCAGAGACCGCCGGTCCGTGACACAGCGATCATAAAAAAAGATTATCAGTTGGCCGATCCTACACAGTATGAGGCCTATTATGATATAAAAACGGGGATGTATTTCGTCTATCCTATGGTAGGAAATACAATAACCGGGCCACCCACTGCCATGTCTCCTGAAGATTATAAGGAATTTATGATGGCGGAACAGACCCGTGCCTATTATAAAGAAAAATCAGACCGCTACAGTCTGATGTTCAGAAAAGACAAAAGTGATGCAGCCAGAAAAGGACTGATTCCTTCCTTACAGATCAACAACAGGCTTTTTGAAACCATTTTCGGAAGCAATAAAATTGAAATTATCCCTTCAGGATATGCTTCTTTTGACTTTGGCGGATTATACCAGAAAATAGACAATCCGCTGATTCTTCCACAGAACAGAACCAGCTTTACCTTTGATATTGATCAGCGAATCCAATTGGGTTTACTGGGTAAAGTAGGGGAAAACCTTCAGCTGAAAGCAAATTATGATACCCAGAGCGGTTTTGCTTTTGAGAACAGGATGAACCTGGTCTGGCAGGCTAAAGGAAGCTGGAAAGACCTCCAGCAGAAAGGGCTACAGGATGTAGATAAACCGAGTGCCGGGGGAGAAGATAAAATTATTAAAAGAGTAGAATTCGGGAATGTGAATATGCCGCTGTCAACCAGTTTGATACGCGGTTCACAGTCATTATTCGGGGTTAAGACCGAGTTCCAGATGGGAAAAACATACGGAACGGTGGTGTTGTCCCAACAGCAGGGAGAAGCAAGGAATATCACAGTTCAGGGCGGCGGCGTCATGAATAATTTCAAGCTGAATGCCATTGATTATGAAGACAACCAGCATTACTTTATAGGACATTATTTCCTTGACAGTTATGATAATTCCTTACTGAACTATCCTCAGATCAACTCAAAAATAAGCATCACCAGGATGGAAGTCTGGGTGCTGGATCAGGGGAACAGCAACCTGCAGTACCAGAAAAGTATTGTCGGGATCAGGGACTTAGGGGATGCGCCGGGCGTTCTTCCGAATAATGACCAGCCGGGCTTAAATCTGTATTCTGCAGTGAACGGTTTACCGGGACTGAGAGATGCAAGTACCGCTTATAATGTCATTAAAGGCGCTAACCTTCCGGTTGCTTCCGGAGGTACGGAACCATATGCAGACGGAGAACATTTCATTTTTAACAAGAAGGCAAGAAGATTAAATCAGAACGAATATATAGTACAGCCACAGTTAGGGTATATTTCACTAAACCAGAGGCTGAATGACAACCAGCTCTTGGGAGTTTCATTTTCCTATACGGTAAACGGAAGCAACCAGGTGTATAAAGTAGGGGAGTTCTCCGAAGAAAGTACGGTTTTGGTGACTAAGCTTTTAAAACCGAACACAACAGTGAAGACTTCTTCCCCGATGTGGGACCTGATGATGAAAAACATCTATTCGCTGGATGCCGGACAGGTAAACCAGGACGGATTTATCCTGAACGTTTTATACAGGGATCCGCAATCCGGAGGTAAAGTAAACTATCTTCCGGTAAACAATAACGAGCAGATCCGGAGTCAGCCTTTAATTAAATTGTTAAACTGGGACAGGCTGAATGCCAACGGCGATTTACAGAATAACGGAGGGTCAACCGGAGACGGTATTTTCGACTTTGTCAATGGTATTACCATCAGGCCGGAAACCGGGAAGGTGATTTTCACCAAAGTTCAGCCTTTCGGGAGCTTTATTCAGAATGTAATCGGGAGTAATGATGCGCAGTATGTATTTTCAGACCTGTATGACCAGCAGAAACAGGTGGCTACCTCCAGCAACCTTGCGCAACGGTATACCATTGAAGGCCGTTATAAAGGAACGCAGGGACAAGGAATTTCATTAGGGGCTGTCAATGTTCCGCAGGGTTCGGTAAAAGTTTCCGCAAACGGCGTACAGCTGACGGAAGGAATCGACTATACCGTGGATTACATGCTGGGAACAGTGACAATTATTAATGACCAGGTAAAACAATCCGGTCAGGCGATCAATATTTCACTGGAAAACCAACTGACATTCAATACCCAGAGAAAACGGTTCTTAGGAGTGAACCTGGAAAGGAGGTTTAATGAAAACTTTATTTTAGGCGGAACGGTGGTTAATTATTCCGAATCCCCGCTTACCCAGAAAGTAAATTACGGTCAGGAAGCCGTGAATAACACCATGGCCGGCATCAATTTGATGTACAACAACCAGCTTCCGTTCCTAACCAGACTGACGGATAAGATCCCGCTGGTAAATACAGAAGCGCCATCCAACCTGAACTTTAAAATGGAAGCCGCTTATCTGCTTCCGGGACTCAATAAAGGAATCAATGACCAGTCTTATATTGATGATTTCGAACAGACCACTTCGAAAATTACCTTAAAGGAACCGACGGCCTGGAGCCTCGCTTCAAAGCCTGAAAGGAACCAGTCAGATCCCCTTTTTGCAGGAGCCGGTAAAAATAATGATATAACAGAAGGCTACGGAAGAGGTTTACTGTCATGGTATAATATTGACCCGAGATTCTGGGGAGTAGGAGGAAAAGCGCCGGCAGGCATTACGCCACAGTCGGTTTCCAACCATGCCTCAAGAAGGGTGCAGTTCTCTGAAATCTTCAACAACAGGGATTTTGTTGCCGGGGAACAGACGTATACCAACACCTTTGATATTTCCTATTATCCTACGGAAAAAGGACCCTATAACTCAAATTCTGCTACAGAAAGCACAGCACAGCGATGGGCGGGTATCATGAGGCCGATCTCGGTTTCCAACTTTGTGAATTCAAATATTGAATATGTAGAATTCTGGATGATGGATCCGTATGCCGATGGAAATACACTGGGTACCGCGCCAAAGCTTTTGTTACAGTTAGGTAACGTATCCGAGGATGTTCTGAAAGACGGACAGATGCAGTATGAAAACGGATTGCCTACCGCTTCGGCTCCGTCTACCACCACAAACTCAAACTGGGGAACCCAGCCTAAGCAGCCACCGATTTTATATGCATTCTCCAGTGAAGGAGCAGACAGGATTGCGCAGGATTTAGGATATGACGGATTAAGTTCAGACCAGGAAGCAGCGCTGTTCGGAAATACATTCATTAACCCGGTAACTAATCTGGTTGACCCTGCGGTGGATGATTTCGTATTCTATATGTCTGACCGGTTTACAGGAAACCAAGCTTCGTCTGTTATTCAGAGATACAAATATTTCAGAGGGCCTGAAGGCAACTCACAGAGCAACTCTCTGGAAGTGGCTTCCCAGACTCCGGATGCAGAAGACATTAATAAGGATTACAACCTGGATCAGAGTGAAAGCTATAACCAATATGAAGTGGATCTGGCACCGGGAAGCTTAGCTTTAGGATCAGATAATAATATTGTTGATATTAAGACCGTTCAGGCAACCTTCCAGAATGGCCAGACCTCACAGGTAAAATGGTATTTATTCAGAATTCCGGTTTCCAAGTATGTAACCACTGCGGGGGATGCTGATCCCGCGGTTTTAAACAATGTAAGGTTTGCAAGATTACTGTTAAAAGGTTTCGATCAGACATCCACATTAAGATTCGGTACCATGGATCTTGTGAGGTCAGACTGGAGAAAATATCCTAAAAATGTTGCTGCTTTCGGAACAAATGCTCAGGCTGATCCTGCAACCAATGAGGGATTAAATAATGATACAACCATTGGGAACCTTGAAGTAGGAAGTGTTAATATCGAAGAAAATGCCTTGAACCAGCCTCCTTACGTACTGCCTCCGGGAATCGACAGGCAGATCCTGAGCGGAAATGCAGGAGCTCAACGACAAAATGAATCTTCATTATATTTAAAAGTTAAAGATTTAGCAGCTACAGAAGCAAAAGGGGTATTCAAAAATACTTCTCTTGATATGAGAAGATATAAGAAGCTTAAACTTTTTGTACACGCACAGGATCCAACCAACAGAGTAATTGGTCTGGATAAAAACACCAAGTTCTTTATCCGTTTCGGAAGTGATGCTACGGATAACTACTATGAGTATGAATCTGCATTGAAAATGACACCGACAACAGCAACGGCACCGATGGAAATCTGGCCGATGGAAAATGATGTGGACCTGAATATTCAGGATTTTGTAGATGCTAAAATCAGAAGGGATAAAAACAATCCTAATGATATTACAAAAAGGCTCATGGATACTTCATTTGATGAAGGTGGGACCTTTAGAAAATTATATATCAAGGGACGTCCGAGCCTGGGGAATATTACTACAATTATGATTGGGGTAAGAAACGGATACCAGAGAGGCGAGCCCAATGCGGCATCTATTGACAGAATTCTTTGGGTCAATGAAATCCGTCTTTCTGAAATCGAAAATGATGGAGGGTATGCAGGAAACGCAAGCTTGAACTTCAATCTCGGAGATTTTGCCACGGTAAATACCAGCGCATCCTATACTTCTGTAGGTTTCGGAAACATAGATTCCAAACCGGCAGAAAGAAACCAGTCCACACAATCGGCATTCAGCATCAACACGGCAGTGAATGTAGATAAATTATTACCTGAAAAAACAGGCGTTAAGATCCCGTTGAACTATTCTTATTCTCAGACCATCGAAGATCCGAAGTACAATCCTTTGGATACCGATGTTGAGTTCAATAAAGCTGCTAACAAAGAAGAACTGAAAAAAGTGGCAAGAACCTATACGCAGCAGAGAAGTATCGGGGTGGTAAACATGCATAAAGAAAGAATGAACCAGAATAGAAAACCAAAATTCTATGATGTGGAAAACCTTTCGGTAACAGCAGTGTACAATGATGATTTCTACAGGGATATTTATACCAAGAGAAACTACAGGCAATACCTGAGAGGATATGTAGATTACAACTATACATTCAAGCCGTGGGTAATCCGTCCGTTCAACAAAATGATCAGCGATACCGCAAAGTCTACCAAATACCTGAGATGGGTAAAAGAGTTTAACTTTAACCCGGTTCCGACAAGATTCTCTTTCAGAACGGAAGTAGACCGAAATTATAATGAACTTGAATTCAGGAATATTGATGCCATCTTAAGCGGGAATTATGCAAATGACTTCGGAGCGCTTAAGAACAGGAACTTCTATTTCGGATGGCAGTACGGTTTAGGATTCAACTTTACAAAATCTTTAAAGCTTGAAATCAATTCTGCCACAAGAACACTGAATGACAATATGGATGTCAACACCATGGATAACACGTCCATTTTCGGAAACGTATTCAGAGCCGGAAGGCCGGTGTTGTACAACCACAGGGTACAGCTGAATTATAAGCTGCCGTTCCAGTATCTTCCTTATCTGGATTTTATTGATGCGGAAGTGGGATACGGATTTACCTATAACTGGAATGCGAGATCCACGGTTTTACTGGCAAGTCCGGACGGAAGTTTAGGATCAATCGGTCAGAATACCAACGTGATTCAGGTAACGGGATCAGCAGACTTCACGAAATTCTTCGGCCAGTTCGGATATTTCAAGAACCTTTCTGCCAAACTGCAGAAGCGTAAGCAGGAAGTGGATTCACTGAACAATGCCTATACGCAGGCCTGGGAGAAAAACAGGTACGCTTATAAAAAGTATAAATTTAAAAACAGGCTGACTCCGCTTCAGAGCATGGCTTATTTGCTGACTTCCTTCAAGCAGCTGGATATTAATTACTCTGAAAACAACGGAACCGTACTTCCGGGATTATTGTCAGCTCCGAACTGGTATGGTTACGGGCAGACCTTAGGAGGCCCTACAGCAGGATTCCTATTGGGGTCACAGGCGGATATCAGAAGAGCAGTGATGGAAAATGGCTGGGTAAGTGATTCAGAATTTATGACGGATCCTTACATCCGGATGTCGACCAGAGAATTGCGGGCCAATTTACAGGTGATGCCGATGAATGATCTGAGGATTGATCTCAGCGCGATACATAATTACAACCGGAACTTTACCCATACCGGGTTTAATTACCGGGATCCGGTGACCGGACTTTCAAATCCGGATTATACTTTTGCCAATGATCTGGTTACCTATACCAATTCTGTGGTGCTTCTGAAAACAGCATTCCAGGACGGAACGGCCATTTATCAGGCCATCAGGGAAAATGCCAGAACTTTGTCACAGCAGATGCCCGGAGCGCTTCAGCCGGACGGGTTTAAAGACGGGTACGGAATTTCAAATGCCTATATTTTAATTCCGGCATTCCGTGCAGCAGTGGAAGGAAAGACAGTAAAAATGATGGATAACCCTAAGAAAGCAGGACTTCCGATTCCGAACTGGAGGATTACGTATTCAGGGTTGAGGAATGTTCCTATCATTAACGGGCAGTTCTCGAAATTTGATATCCTGCATGCGTATCAGGCAACCTATACAGCAACGGGAATCCAGTCAAGTATCGATTATTTCAACAGGCTGAATTCACTTACGAGCTCAGGAAGAGACATCAATGATGATTATATCAATCCGTTTACTTTCGCTCAGGTAGGCTATGTTGAGAACTTCTCACCGCTGATCGGTGTTGATATGACCATGAGAAACAATATCCAGCTGGGTATTCAGTACAACAGGTTACGGACATTGTTATTAGGATTGGTGAACCATACCTTAACGGAAGATTCAAACAGTGAATATGTCGTAAGGGTAGGATACATCATCAGGAATTTCAGACTGGGAATGACCAATGTGAGAGGAAGAGGGAAAGGCAAAGGCACCGACCTGAATATCAGGGGAGACTTTTCACTGAGAGACAGCAGGACAAGCATAACCAATATCTTGCTGGATGACTCCCAGGTAACAGGCGGCCAGAGGCTGATGAACATCAAGGTTTCCGCAGACTACAATGTTTCCGAAAACCTGAACCTGAGAGTATTCTACGAGCAGATGACTTCCAAATATAAAATCTCAACAGCCTTCCCGCTGTCAACGGTTAGAGCTGGTATTTCCGCAACGTTTACCTTCGGGGATTCAGGAGGTTTTTAATAAGAACAAAAATAAATAGATATGTCCTTCAGTTTTGGAGGACATTTTTTATATCCGATATTTGAACCTTATAGAATTTTGAATACATTTGTACAAAATAAAATTTAAAAATGAACACACCATCAGAATTAAAGTACACGAAAGATCACGAATGGATCAAGATCGAAGGTAACGTAGCGACCATCGGTATTACAGACTTCGCACAGGGCGAGCTTGGAGATATCGTTTATGTAGATATAGATACTGTAGATGATGAACTGGAAGGAGGTGCCGTTTTCGGAAGTGTAGAAGCTGTAAAAACAGTTTCAGATCTATTCTTACCTATTGCAGGGAAAGTAATTGAGTTCAATTCAGATTTGGAAGACCAGCCTGAATTATTGAATACAGACCCTTATGGAAACGGATGGATCATTAAATTAGAAGTTGCTGAAGGTGCAGATCATTCAGAATTGCTTTCTGCAGAAGAATACCAGGAAATCATTGGATAAGATTTCAGACATATTTAGTAAGATTTTGCCCGTTTACTGGGCATTTCTTACTTATATGCTTCTAAGGCCCGGAGAAGAAAACCATGAATACTGGTTCATGTTCAGCGGGATCGACAAAGTTTTGCACGTCAGCATATTTGCCATGCTGGGATTCTGTTTCATTGCTGCCTTTCCCAGGATCAAATTTTCCTATTTCTTTCAGATCATTCTGATCTATGCATTCGTTACCGAGATTCTTCAGGAAAAAATGGGGCTCGGAAGATCAATGGAAGCCTTGGATGTCGTTGCAGATACCATCGGCTGCCTGATCGGATTTGCTGTATATAAAATGCTGATCAAGCGTTTTTTCTGATTGCATAAAAGAATACTCTTATTTCACTTGCTGCTTTATTTTTCATGATTTTTTCTTAGGAGCTTAATCCCGCTATTCACTCTTACTCCTCACGCCGGACTTGCCACCGCATTTTCTTTTGCTTATGCTTTCCTTGTTGTGGGGTAGCCGTTTCTATCGGGGCTAGGATTTCGTGGGTATAAAAATAATGGTCTTATAATCCGCTACCTTTAGCATCCCTTATTATCATTCCAATTTAATTCTCACCAATCCTTGTCAATAATCCCCGCAGTAAAACTTCCCCTCCAAAGGAGGTGTGTCAAAAATTTTAGGGATTTTTGACGGGATGGTTTTAGGATACTTTATTCTTATGTACTGTACGCTTTATATAGTCTTATATATAGTATACTTCTAAATATAACGTACACTCAAACCTTATAGGTTTTGAAAACCTATAAGGTTTCTATCAAAGTTTGCATTACGATTTTATCACACAATTAAATTATTTAAAGTTCATTAGAAATTTTCAGTCAAAGCTGGCTATTTGATACCCGTCAACCAGAGTTACTTATATAAAGCTTATTCTAGGATATCTTCATTTTCCTGCTTTTTTATATAATACACAATGAAGCCAAAGCTGTCTATAGCGCTCAACCCTTACAAATCAATAATCACCAATTAATAACCATCAATCAATATTAGGCAGTAAGCAATCTAACCATTATTCAAGCCTGTTTAAAATCCTTGGTTCGCTGTTTAGACCTGGAACAGCCTCACTTGATTAACATCCAGATAACACTCAGAAGCTTTATTTGATTGTTGTGGATAAGTCTGGTTTTATTGTAACGGTGTAGAGGCTAATAATATAAGTCTGTACTTACCCACAAAGCGGGTTTTAAGGTGAACAGAAAGTAAATTTTACGTTAAATATATTTGGTTGGTAGTGTTGAAGTTTCTATCTTTGCCCCACTGAAAACGAGAGTTAAGTCAGTAGCGCAGAAGGAGCTTTTAGATAAGCTGAACATTAAGGACTAATCATCTACATTATGTGATTGCTTCAGGCAATTATATAGG